>Ga0209274_10000383_pt1 | contig 28707 bp, 20 predicted proteins | sample HubBroMetageREF1_FD_188343 | JGI IMG/M metagenome (GOLD analysis project Ga0209274, IMG submission 188343) | Reference soil microbial communities from the Hubbard Brook experimental Forest, New Hampshire, USA - Hubbard Brook CCASE Soil... | ecosystem: Environmental > Terrestrial > Soil >...
CCCCCCCCCGCTCCAGTGGAAGAGGGTCCCCCTCCTCGATGAGCTTACCCGTTCATCGAATTATGGGACACAGCTTCGTGACTCGGGTTTGAATCGGAACTCCACTTCTGAACCGATACCGGCATAACGTGAATCGGAACCTGCCCAGAGGGTCGAATGCCGGAGCGCGGCTCGGTCCTACCGCAAGCTGCGTCGGTCGAGTTTGAATCGCACCCTCAACCGTAGATTATAGGCCACGAGCATTGTTTCGATACGCAGTCGGGGCGAACGCCGAGTAGCGATGCCGCGCGGGGCTGCAGAGGGGCGCACGCCCCTAATTCGACTGCCCGACGAGAGTCACTTTTCCATCAGCGTCGATGGTAAAGACACCCGTACCCTCAATCTGGATCTTCGGGTAGCCTGCGACTGAATTGACCCGGACCCCCTTCAGCGCCGCCGTATAGATCCCGGCGGCGCTCAAGGAAGTTGATAGTGCCGCCTCCGGAGAAGTGTCCACGCGGGAACACAGCATTGTGATCGTGTGCGTCGTGCCATTCTCGTCCTGCCACACAAATTGAAGCGTAGGCGCGCCACTCGTGTAGGCTACGACATGCAGCGTACACTCCAGCTCCCATAGCCAAGTGCCTTTTCCGGGCGCCGCGGCTTCCGTCGTTCCGGGCCCCACCACCCCTTGCCCGAGGAATCCTGGGGCCGCGACTACCACATTCGGTTGGGTCGAGGGGTTGTACAGCTGAAGCCGTCCCGAAATCGGGGTGACCCCCACCACTCGGTCGATCTTTACATTCGATAGCGGCATACGAACAGAGACTGAGGAAGGCCTGGTCGAATAGGCTATAGAGATCAGCGCCCCCGCAGGAACCCAAACTACCTGGGGTACGGTCGTAATGCCGAGACTCGTTCCCGCAACCGTGACCCCCGTGACGACCCCACCGACGATCTCGACGTTCGCCCCGTAGAGTGCTGAGGGGTTTGTCCATTGGATGGGCGTGGGCGTGAGTGTGAGCGCGACGGACCCAGAAAGAAGAATGGCGGCAGGATACTGAAGGTACGGCCCCGCGAAGTCGCAGTCGTGAACCCAGACGTTGTCGATGAAGGTCGGAGGGAGCGCGTCGAATGCGTTGTTGATCTGGAAGGCGTAATCAATCGTGGCCGTCGTTTGGTCGTCATACACAGCGCAGCCAGCAAATTCCAGATGGTGCAGGACTTCTCCTCCCATCGCCGTGGTTGGAATGACCACGTTTATCGCCGGCTGATTGGCAACGTGCATGGCCGCGTTGCTCTGCCCCGCGTTACGGATGATGCAGTTCTTCCAGGACCAATTGTGGCCGATGAGGCCCTCGAGCGCAGTAGCGTGAATGGCTTCATTGAGGGAAAGCGAGAACTCACAGTCGACCCATCGAACGTACGCACTTCCGTCCCCGACTTGGGAGCCGTAGTACCCGCCTGAACCGCGGCACCCGTCGAAGAGGATCCGCTCCGTGTAGTCCTGCTGCAAAACGCGTTCTACGTTGTAGGTAATTCCTTGCGCGCTGTTGCTATTCGGGAGGATGTGGAGATCGCAGTTCTTCGCAGTAACATCGGTGATCGGCGCGCCTATGTTCGCAGCGGCATTATTGATGTCGATTCCAAACATGAGCCCCATACCCGATTCGTCTTCTATCAGGATGCGAGAGTTAGCAACGACGACGTTGGGCTGCCCCATCGACCAAGTGATCACCACACTGGTCCCGGGATTGACTTTGAAGGACCCTTGCGTCACGGCCAGCGTAACGCCATTCAGCACTATCGACGTAATCGACCCAGTGGTGCCTGGAGACACGTACAGCCATGTGGGAGCGGGAGTGTTGTTTGTGTATGTTTGGGGGCTCGTGCCGGTCAAGTAGAGTTGCTTGTTGTCAATCCGGATGGCCCCGCCGTCGAAACTAGTGGAAGTTGAATTGCCGGAGCCCGAGTGCGTGTTTCCCCGTATAGAGATGTCAGTGCACGGTCCAGAGTGACTGTTGGTACCGTCGTAGTAATAGCCCTGAACTCTTATGTCAAATCGTCCGAAGCCGGTAAAGACAAAGCCAGAGATTTCGACGTTCTGACAATAGTCAGCGATGTAGATCCCCTCTCCAGCAATCCAGGTCGTCGACGGTTCGGTGGGGCCAACTTGAGATAGAAGGGCGTTGTTGCCAATGAGTTTCAGGTTTTGGCAATTGGATACGAGGATTGCGGGTGCGCGAGGCGCGCCACCCAACTGAGAGTTGTACGACCACCCCGGTATCTGTGGCAATTGGATACTTACTCCTGGCGTAAACTCAATTGTAACGTTCGTGAGATCGTAGAGGATAATCGACTCGGTCAGTAGAACGGTTCCGTCGACGACGTAAACTTCCCCGCCACCCAATCCGGAGAGGGACGACGCAGTCGATGCCAGATCGGCCACCGTGGTAATCACCCTCGCGGTCATGTCATGGCGTAGCAGACCTCCCAATTTAGCTGAGAGGGCGCCGTTGCCGGAGCGAGTCCGCGATTCAGTCCGCGCTGCCTGGGAAAACTATTCGATTCGAGACCCCTGTCGCTGTCAACTGTTTCGTGAACCGAGCTTCGGTAATACAATCTCCAGCCGGACCGACGGAGTCAGTTCGCTGCACGATTTCCGAACGAACCGACGCCTAGCATCGCTGTCAGCGACGTTGTGTTCGAATCCGGTGTATTCGAACCTTTTGTCGACGGGTCGGGCCACCTTCGACAGTACGCGCGATAGTGAAAGTGTTCGACGGGTCGAACCCAGTCGGCTCGCCACGCACTGAACCAGAATGCCAGTTTCCGGGGTGGGTTAGAGCGTGCGCCCGAAGGGCGCAGTTGATTCTGCGGAACCAACGCGGGCGCGACTGGGGCTCCCCAATTTCTACTTCGCCTCCGGCAGGCCGAAAGCGAACATCTAATACTGCTGAGGCTCTGGATGTGAACCTCAAGATGGAGATCCGGACAGGCCCACGCAGCCGGCTCTACGCTGGCATGAGAGCCGTCTGAGGCGATCGGTTATGTCAAGACCCGCGTCGCCGCTCGTTCTCGGAGTTCTGGGTCTGCTCCTTTTCTCTACGGTGATCGGAGCGGTCTTCGCCGGCGGGACCGCCACTGGACCAGCCGCGGGATCACCGATCACTCCTGCCACTGACATGTCTTCCAGTAATTCCGTCGGATCTACACAGGTCTCGCAGGCGGAGCATTCGATGCAGACGGGACAGGGTCCCCCCACCCGTGATGACGCGGCGATGGCGTATGATGCGAAGGATGGGTACGTCGTGATGTACGGCGGTTCCTCAAGGGCAGGCTGCTTGGGGGACACTTGGACGTACGCGAATGGGACTTGGACCCAGATCTTCGGAATTGCTCCCTCCGCTCGCTGCGGGACGGCGATGACCTATGATGCAAAAGACGGGTACGTGCTCTTGTTCGGCGGTAGCTCCGGAAAGGCAGTTCTCTTCAGCGGCACATTTGCCTTCTCCCATGGGCACTGGACTCAGATCGTGGCCCGCCCCTCTCCTCCCGCCTCAATCGGTGCGAGTATGGTCTATGATGCAAAGGATCGTTACGTAGTACTGTTCGGGGGCGAAGCCTATCCTAATAACAAGACCACCTACCTTGGCGGCACTTGGACCTACTCGAACGGGACGTGGACAAAGCTCGCCCCGGTGCCCTCACCCGCGCCGCGTGCAGGGGCGAGTATGGCATACGACGCAAAGGACGGCTACGTAGTACTATTCGGTGGCGACGATCCAAACGCGGGAGGTCTCTTCGGGGGCACGTGGGCGTTCGCTCATGGAAACTGGACACAGCTCCACCCCAGCCTGCAGCCGGCGGCCCGTGAGTACTCGAGCATGACCTACGACGCTACGGATGGCTACTTGGTACTCTTCGGCGGCGTAGGCGCCGTAGTGTTCCATGACACATGGACGTACGTGAACGGCAACTGGACCAAGCTGTCCCCCCCGTCCTATCCGATATCGCGTTACGGCCCAAGTATGACATACGACTCGGGCGACGGCTATGCCCTGCTTTTCGGTGGGTTCGGTCCCGGAACGGGTGGGAACTACTTGAACGACACGTGGTCGTTCGTTGGCGGCAACTGGACCCAAGTCTAGTGCCGAGTCCTCCGGCAGAGTCTGGGAGGCAGCCCAAACGGTTCCGCGCTTCTCGGATCAATCGCCCCGTGCGCGGCTCAACCGACCTGAGGACTATCAGGACAGAATAGGTTCTCGGCTCGGTCGCCATTCGTCGTGAGCCCGCTCCCCATTAGTTTCCGGCCCCGGGGAGCGTAGTCACATCTCACGGACGTTAGCCATACGACCCCATTCCGCCGACCTTAGCCCCAAAGCCTCGTGACTCGGCTTTGCAAACGAATCGGCCCAGGATATGCGATTTGATTTCAGGCAGCGCGAACCGATTTCATTCATCGACGAACGGAGAGGTGGAGGGAGCGGCGTTTACGCCGGCGTCGCTGTGAACACGCAACCTCGTGCAGCGTGTTTCGTGGGGTCCGGTTTGGAGACCTCCCACCTCTGGCCGAGGCGAGTTTCGAGTACGGAGCGGAGGAGTTGAGGGCACATCACCCGGCCGATCTCGGGGGAGTCGGTGGTGCACGCGAAGCATCCCCGCACCTGCAGCGTCAACGGCCGGTCGCGTACGACCGAGAGGTGGCCCATCGTGTGGGTCTCGTAGTACACGCTCAACGATTTCGCCACCTCCTCCGGAGTGCGACCCTCGACCTGGCCCGCGATCTCGCGCCCGAGCTGGCGGGCGATCGTCTCGATCAGCTCCGGGAGGTCCAACTGGAATTCCCGTACGCCGGAAGCCCGCATGCCGAGCTTTGCGATCTCCTTCAGACGCTGGAACGGGATCGACTCCTTTCCCTGCACGACCGGTAGGACGGCCGTCGGAGGGCTTTCGAGATCGACGAATCTCGCCTCCGCCCGCTCGGCCGGGGTCCACAATCGCCGGTGGTAGTCCCGCGCCAGCTGGATGAACATCGGTGCCGAGGACCAGAGGGCGACCTGCTCCTCCCCGGTCCGGCCAAACCCTTCCTCGCCGGAGACGTAGACGAGGGCCCCGAGTCGGTCGATCACGACCGAGCGATTCATCACCGGACCGGACGAGTGGCGGAGTTCGGCGAACGACGCGAGGTGCTTGGCGTCCACCAGATTCTGGGCAAACACCTCGGTGACGATGCGTACCTTGACCCCACGTCGCTGGGCCTCACGCAACGCTCGGTCGATGCCGCCGTCGATGACGCTCGGCAGCGAAGACCCGCTCGCGCACAACAGGACCCGGCGCTCCGAAGTGCCGACCCGCTTCAGCAGGAACCGGTGGATCGTCTCTCGGCCCTCGAGCACGGCGAACTTGCGTGGGTCCCGCTCATCGAACTCGGTCCGCCCCTCCTCCCAGTCGGTCAGGATCTTGTTCCGGTCCTGCTCGAGCCGACGGACGCGGTCGGCGGCCTTGCGGATCCAGAGGTCGAGAAGATCTTCGGGAGGGAGGGCCGCGAAATGGGTCGGTCGTCCCCCGGTGGCCTGGAGGAGACCGTCGGCGCTCAGGAGCTTGATGAACCGGTACGCCTCGACCCGGCTCACCGCAGAGAGACGCGCGAGTTCGCTCGCGGTCTGCGGCCCTGCACGGCAGGCCGCCAGGTAGACCCGTGCCCCCTTCTCGGGCACACCGTGCTGGGCGAGAAGCTCTTGCAGGTCGGAACCCGGCCGCCCCACGTCGGAACGAGCCGCCAATGGGATAAAACGGTGCGCGAGACGGACCCGCGGACCGTCAGAGCGCGGCTTGGAAGTCCTCGATCGTGAGGGTGTACGGAACCTCGGTTCCGCCCCCGCGGCCCTTGAGAATCTCCCGCGCCAAGAGCCAGTAAACCGTGGCGAGGGCGACCCGTCCCTTGTTGTTCGCGGGGATCACCAGGTCGACGTCGCGCGTTTCGTTGTTGACGTCACAGAGCCCGACGACCGGAATGCCGATCGAGACCGCCTCGCTGAGGGCCTGCTGGTCGGTGGCCGGGTCGGTGACGAGGAGCACCTTGGGCTCGAAGTACTCGGCGAGGTTCGGGTTGGTGAGGCATCCCGGAACGAACCGCTCGGCGAACGATACCGCGCCGACCGTCTTGGCGAACACCCGTACGGGTTTCTGGCCATACTGTCGTTGAGACACGACGAGGATACGGTCGGCGGGAAAGCGCGCGAGGAACGAGGCTGCGAACCGGATCCGCCGGTCGGTCTCGCGGACGTCCAGCACATGCAGCCCGTCGAATCGGACCTTGTAGACGAATCGGCGCATGCTCGCCGACTTCTGCTGGGTGCCGATGTGCACCCCCGAAGTAAGATAGGTCTCCTCGGGGACCAGGAGCTCACCGGGACGGGTGTCCTGACCGTCCGTGGCGGCGACCCGTTCCTCGACCATCACCTCGTCGTCGGGCAATCTCCTATCCTCCGGTGGCGCGGCCGAGCCGCAGGAGTTCATTTAGTTTTGCCACCCGCTCTCCGCCGACAACGCCGCACTTGAGCGCGCGGGCGCCCGTGCCGAGTGCGACGTGGGCGAGCCATCCCTCCGGTACCTCCCCCGACCGGTGGGAAGTGACGGTCGCCACCCCGCGGGCTCCCGCGAGGTCGACCGTCGCGAGCGTATCCGTCAGGGTCCCGACCTGGTTGACCTTGATCAACACCGCGTTCGACGACTTCTTGGAAACACCGGTTGCGAGCCGTCGGACGTCGGTGGTGTAGATGTCGTCCCCTACGACCAGCGTCTTCCCGCCGACCGCCCGGGTCACCGCGGCGAACCCGTCAAACGCTTCCTGGTCGAGCGGGTCCTCGAGGTACCGAAGGCCATATCGGTCGACCAGTTCGCTCACGAAGGCGACCTGGCCCTCCTCCGTGAGCGTTCGGTCCCGGTAGCGATAGCTACCCTCACGATAGAACTCGCTCGCCGCCAGGTCGAGGCCCGGATGCACTTCGACGTGGAGCTCGTCCCGGGTCTGGGCGCAGGCGGCAGCAAGGACCTCCAGCGCCGCGACGTTATCGAGAGGCGCGACCCAGCCCCCCTCGTCGCCCCGGCCGAGCGCGATCGTCGGGAGTTGCCGATGGAGCTCCTCGCCGATCAGGCTGTGGACCCGGATCGCCGCCGCGACCGCCGCCCGCGGGTCGGGCGACTCTGCGAACGCGATGAACTCTTGGATCTCGGGCCCCCCGATCGCGTGGACGCCCCCGTTCATGCAGTTCCCCACGATCGCGGGGAACGCACGCCCGTCGACCCCCGGCCGGGCGAGGACCTTCCAGAGCGGCCGGTGGGTTTCCTCCCCATAAGCCATCGCGCTGGCGACCGAGATCGCCGTTGCGGTGTTGCCTCCGATCCGGGAGAAGTCCGTCGTACCGTCGACGGAGTGCAGCATTCGGTCCACCGTGCTCTGGTCCGCCGCGTCGACCCCGATGAGCGCCGGGCCGACGTGGGTCCGTGCCGTGGCGACCGCCTCCGGAACGCCCCCCGACGGGAATGCCCGTACCTCATGCGCTCCGGTGCTCGCCCCGCTCGGGGCACCGGCCCTCGCCCGGCTACCCGATTCGAGCACGACCGTCGCCTCGACCGTGGCGCGCCCGCGGCTGTCGTACAGGGACTGCACGTCGACGGAGGCGATCCGGCTCACGGACCCTCCACGAATTCGACGAGCGTTCCCCCGAAGGCGGAGGGGTGGGCGAACCCGACGCGACGGCCCCTCGCCCCGGCGCGAGCATGTTCGTCGACGACCCGACCGCCTCGTTCCCGGACGCCCGCGAGGGCCGCGTCCACGCTCGGGACATGGAAGGCGAGGTGGTGGACGCCCGGCCCACGGCTTTCGAGGAACTTGGACACCGGGGAGCCGGGGTCGGTCGGCTGGAGCAGCTCGATATGCGTCTCCCCGACCGCGACGAAGGCTACCCGGACCCGATTGGAGGGGACGTCCTCTGGCGGACCCTCCGGCGCACCGACGAGCGGTCGCCACTGCTCGATGGCGGCCGCGAGGTCCGGCACCGCGATGCCGACATGGTCGAGCTTCAGTTCGATCCCTCCGGTCAGAACGCTCGCGACGGGGTGTGCTCGCCGAATCGGCGACGCCAGACGTCGGCGACCTCACCGAGCGACGCGCCGGCGACGACGCTGGCGAGCACGTACGGGAGGACGTTCTCGTCCGCGCCCGTCGCGGCATCGAGGCGTTCCAGCGCCGCGCTCGTCTTTCCGGCGTCGCGCTCCGATCGCCATTTCCGGACCGCGGCGACCTGCTTACGCTCCTGGGCGGGGGTGATCCGCTGGACCGAGACCCCGCCTCCACCCTCCTCGGGGAAGAGTGTGAACGCCGGGTTTCCGTCGGTGTGCTCGTTCACTCCGACGACGACCTCCTCCTTCGATTCGCGGGCGCGAGCGACCCGATACGCCTCGCGCGCGATCTCCGAAGATAGGAAGCCGCGCTCGATCGCCGGCAGCGAGCCGCCCATCGCGTCGATCCGGTCGAGGTACTCGCGGGCCTCCTTCTCGATCCGGTCGGTGAGATACTCGATCTCGTACGCCCCGCCGAGCGGGTCGACGGTGTTGGGGACGCCGGACTCCTCCGCGAGGATCTGCTGCGTGCGGAGCGCAAGGCGGGCGGACGACTCGGTCGGTAGTCCCAACGCCTCGTCCAACGCGTTCGTATGCAGCGATTGGGTCCCGCCGAGCACCGCCGCCATCGCTTCGAGCGTCGTTCGGACGACGTTCAGCTCCGGTTGCTGGGCCGTCAGGCTCGAACCGGCGGTCTGCGTATGGAACCTCATCTGCTTCGACCGGGCCTGGCGCGCGCCGAACGTTTCCTGGACGATCGTTGCCCACAGCCGGCGGGCGGCTCGGAACTTCGCGATCTCCTCGAGAAAGTTCCGGTCCGACGAGAAGAAGAACGAGAGCCGCGGCAGGAACTCGTCGAGGTCGAGACCGCGTTTCTGGACGGCGCGCACGTACGCGATCGCGTTGGCGAGAGTGAAGGCGACCTCCTGGGCGGCGGTCGCGCCGGCCTCTCGCATGTGGTAGCCCGAGACCGAGATGTAGTTCCACTGCGGCATCTCCCGCGTCGCGAACTCGATCAGGTCGACCGCGAGGCGCAGGGAGGCCGCGGGCGGGTAGATGTACGTTCCCCGCGCGACGTACTCCTTCAGGATGTCGTTCTGGACCGTTCCCCCGAGCCGGGCGCGGGGGACGCCGTTCTCCTCGCCGACCGCGACCAGGAGCGCGGTGAGGATCGGCGCGGTCGCGTTGATCGTCATCGAGACGGTCGCCTTGTCGAGAGGGAGCCCGTGGAAGAGCGTGCGCATGTCCCCCAGAGAGGAGATCGGCACCCCGCACCGTCCGACCTCGCCCACCGAACGCACGGCGTCGGAGTCGTACCCGTTCTGCGTCGGAAGGTCGAATGCGACGGAGAGACCGGTCTGGCCCCCCTTCAGGAGAAAGTGGAAGCGGCGGTTCGTCGCCTCGGCGCTCCCGAACCCCGAGTACTGGCGCAACGTCCAGAGACGCCCTCGGTACATCGTGGGCTGGATCCCGCGCGTGTAGGGGTAGGACCCGGGGAACCCGACCTTTTCCAGGAACTCCGAATCTGGGTCGTCGGGCGGTCCCACCAGCAGCGGCAGGTGCCCGCCGTCGACCTTCGCACCGATGGCGTTTCGCGCGTCGTCCTCCCACCGGGCACGGCCGCGAGCTGGCTTTGGGGCACGCCGGGAACGGGCCATCGGCGTCGGACCGGCGGACGATATTAATCCCTGTCGCGGCGGCCGGCGAGCGGCGCGAGTACGGCGAGGTCGAGTTCGGCCCACGCGACCGGGACCGGCACCCCAATCCCGACGAGCACCTCGGGACGGATCTCCCCCAACTCGGCCACCACCTCGCCGGCGACCCGGACGCGCGCCGCGCGGCCGGGGATCGTCCCGGGGAGCTCGACCGGTTCGCGTACCCCGATGATGTCGACCGTGCGGAGGAGGTAGTCGATGAGGGACGCGGCATCCGCAAAGCCGGCCGTTTCGCCCGCGATCACGGCGCCGGCATGATATCGGGTCTCGGCCCCCGACTCGGCCGACGGGGCCCGTACGACGACGGGAGCGACCTCGGCGACCTTCTGGGGATAGCCGCGCCGCGTGTTGTGCGAGAGGATCTCCATCTGCGAGAGCAGCAGCCGGTCGCGGACGAATGCGAACTCCGCGGACGGAGGGTTCGAGAGGCGGATCGGGTCGGCGCCCGGGATCCGTTCGACCGACGTCTCGGAAACGAGCAGCGAAGTGAACGGGGCCGCGAACCCGAGACCGAGCAGTGCGGTCGCGAAGCGCCGTCGGAAGACGGTCTCGCCACGACGACGCCCCCGAGTGGAGCTCGGCGGGACGATACCGTCCTCGGCTCGGATCGCCTGTGCGAGGATGACGTCCTCCGCGAGGTCGACCGCCGTGAGCAGGTCCGGTCTCCAGGAGGGGACCTCCACGCGCCATCCCCCCGGATGCAGGTGCACCGTGAGCCGAGCTCGGGCGAGCCGGCTCTCCACCTCCCCGGCAGGGTACTGGGTCCCCGATAGCGAGTGGAGCGTCGCGGAAGGGAGGTCCACCTTCCGGGTCGCGATCTCCCCTTCCTCGTCCGTCGAAGAGCCCTCGCCTCCCCGAACGGCGACCGGGCAGACGGACCAGCCCCGGCTCAGGAATACGACGGACAGCAAGCCGAGGGACTCCCGGACCGGCCGCATCCTCGAGCCGGTCGACTCGAGGAGGAGCGTTCGGTCTCCTTCCCGTGCCTCGCCTCCGGTCCGTCCGTTCAGGATCGGCGGAAGGCTCAGGACGGTCCCGCGAGCGTCACGGATCGTGAGGCAGGAATTCTCCCTTCGTCCGAGTGAACCGTACCGGAGCGCCATCGGATGGTCCCGGAAGAATTCTTCGGCGCCGAGTTCCTCCGAACCGTCGAGCGGAACGAACCGAACTGCGCTCAGCGGTTCCAACGCATATCCGAAGGGAGCGGACAGCCGGTCGTAGGGGTAGATCCCCAGGCTCGCCGCCCGCCGGTCTCGACCGACGGTGGCGTGAAGGACCTCTTGGAACCGGACCGCCTCGGCGAGGGTGCCGGCATCGAGGCCGGCATCGGTCGGGGCGCGAACGAGCATCGCGGCGATCGCCGGTCGCACCGAGTGCACCGAAGGGTCCGCGTCGATCACCGGCGCGGGGGACGGTGCGTCGAACGCTTTCCGGGGAGGGATCCCCTTCGCTGCGCCCATCGCTCCCTGGAGGTAGAGCGCCAGTCCGCCCTCGGAGAGCAGGTCCAGGCGGTCCGGCGTGACGGAGACGACGAGCGTCTCCGCGTCCTGCCGCTCGAGTTCGGCCTTCGAGGAGAACAGGATGTCCTCGAGGGCCGAGTCGGAAAGGGCGGCCGGGAGCATGGAAAGAACACGGTCCCGACGAAGTTCCGACTGTGGCACGGTCAGTCGCCTCCTCCCCGCAACCGGTCGAGGTCGTCGGCGTAGAGGTCCCGGATGTCGTTGCGTCCGAGGGCGACCATCGCGAGCCGCATGACCCCGATGCCCCACGCCGCGACCGGCACCTCGACGCCGAGCGGCCGGAGCACCTCGGGCCGGAACATCCCGCCCGGGAACACCTCGATCCATCCGAGGCGCGGATGCCGGACGTACCCTTCGACCGACGGTTCCGTGAACGGAAAGTAGCTCGGCCGGATCTTGAGTTCGCGAACCCCGATCGCTTCCGCCAAGGCGCGGAACATTCCCACTACGTGTCGGATCGTCGTCCCCTCCTCGCCGAGGATCCCTTCGCACTGCGCGAACTCGATGCTGTGACGGGCGTCGGCTTCCTCGCGGCGGAAGTTCCGGTCGATCGAGAACATGCGGAACGGCGGCCGCGGCTTGCGGGCGAGAAACCGGGCGGAGACCGCCGTGGTCTGCGACCGCAGCACGGGGCGAGCGGCGACCGCCGGGTCATACACGCTGCCCCAGCCCGGCCCCACCGGCGCCGTTTCTCCGGGGAGCGGGCGTCCTTCGTGCACGGCGGCGACCCGCGCCAGCAGCTCGGGGGGCGGAGGCTGCCCTCGAAGCCCCTCCAGGGAAAGCGCGTCGTGGATCGACCGCGCCGGGTGATCCTGCGGCATGTACAGAACGTCGTTGTTCCAGAACTCCGTCTCGAGAAGCGGCCCTTCCGCCTGTTCGAAGCCGAGGCCCACCAGGATCTCTTCGAACTCCTCGAGCCACGCGACGTACGGGTTGGGCCGTACGCCGGTGAGAAACGGGACGGCCGCCCGGACATCGTACGGGCGGAATCCCCGTCCCCGCCACCCGTCGGAGGAGAGAAGGGCCGGAGTGAGCGCACCCAGCGTCTCCTCGCCCTCGGCTGCGAGGGTGAGGCTTCGGCCCTCCTCGGAAGGGGCCCAGCGTTTGATCGACCGGCGTTCTGTGCGAACGAGCCCGCGACGTTCCAGGGCACCGACGATCGCGTCGTCGAGGTCGTCCTCTCCGTTGGCCACCTGTTTGAGCACGACCTCCTCGGGGATTAGTGCGGCAGAGGGAGCGGTTCCGCGAAGTCGGAACGGAACCCCATCCTCCAAGTAGCCCCGACGGCGCAGAATCCCGATCGCGGCGGACCGCTCCTCTTCCTCGATCCCTTCCGCGGCAGCGGTCTCGATGGTGAGCGTACCTCCCCTGCGCTCGAGCGCGGCCAGGAATCGTCGTTCCGGAAGTCCTTTCGCGAGAGCGACGTCTCCCCGGGGGGTGAGATGCCGGAGGGTTTCGTGCTCCTCCTCCACCAGGACGAGGTGCTTTGCGCGGAGTCGCTGGAGACTGCCTCGAACGGCGTCGGACCCGAGGCCGATCTGGGTCGCGAGCTCGTCCTCCTCGATGGGCAGTTCTCGCGCCGCTCTGAGCGCGACTAGCACCGAACGCTCGGGTCCCGAGAGGCTGACCGGAACCGCCCCGTCCGATGCATCCTCCGATGCACCGGGCACGATCGCGAGGAGGAGGACGCGCGATTAAGACTTTTCCAGCGCCGAGCGCGAGGCCAACCTTACCCCGGCGGTTGCGGAGGAACGGCAGCGCCGGAGGGAGGCTCCGCCGCCTCGGGTGGAGCGGAGGGCGCAAGGGGAGGCGGTGCGAGGGAGGCAGCCGGCGCCGGGGCGACCTCGGGACGACCCGCGCCGACCCGGCGACCCAGTAGACCCCCCACCACGACGGCGGCCGCCATGACCACCACGAAGAAGACGACGTTTCCCGGATACTGTGCGATACCCGCCAGCGCCGGGATCAGCCCGATCAGGTTGACGTTCACCGTCGCCGTGGCTACGCCGTAGTACCCATGACCGGCGACGGTCACCGTTGCCTGGGCTTGCGAACCCAGGTAGCAGCCCGGGATCGAGATCGTCGCGACGAGCTGACCCGTGGAATTCGACGCCGGAGTGACCGAACCGAACGTCCCGGAGCACGGACCCCCGATCCCTGTGGACGCGAGGACAACGACCGCGGAGACCCCGGCGATCGGCGCCCCGCTCGTGGCATTCGTCACTGTCGCGGTGATCGTGACGACACCGCCCGGTGCCACCGGGGAGGGCGACGCCGAAACCGAGAGATTGACGAAGCTCGACACGAGATGTTCGTAGAGGAGCACCGCGACCGGCGACCCCCACCCCGTGGCGGTGTCCCACCCGACCTTCGCCGGGCCGAGGCAGTTCGCGCCCTTCGTAATGTCGTTGAACGCCGGGTTGGCCGTCGATTCGCCCGCGGCCAACTGGTAGAGTTGCGGGGTCATGAATCCGAAGTTCGTGCCTCGGAGAGCATCCATCTCGGCCACCATCCCCGCCCAGAGCGGGGTGGCGAAGCTCGTGCCGCCTCCCGCCAGCTGTTCGCTGTCAAAGTAGAGGAAGTTGTAATCGGCCGTCGCGGCGACGTCGGGAGTCGCACGATGGCCGTTCGCCGAGATCGGGGCGGCGGCGCTCCCCACCTCCTGCCACGAAGGCGCGGCGAACTGGGTCGAGTACCCGCCGCCGCCGTCGGACCACGCGGCCTCGCTGAATCCTGAGACCCCCCCAAGCGGCCCATGGCTGATCGTCACCGCGGTTCCGCCCACGGCGACCACCTGGGGCGACGTCGACGGGTACTCCGGCTGCGGGCCCCCGGAGCATCCCGAGCCCGCGTCGCCGCCGGTATCGCCCGTCGCCGCGAAGAGACTGATCCCTTCGTGCGCCGCGATCGCAAAATCGTTCTGGAACCCGTCGGTGAGGGTCGAGTCCCCTCCGTCCGCCGACCCGAACGACATCGAGATCACGGAGACCCCGGGCACGTCCGACGGGTCGACCGCGGTGTTCAGCGCGTCGATCATCGACGGGTCGGTCGGGGAGTACCCGTTGGACGGAGGCCCGGGAGGAGCGTAGACCGCATCGAGGGTCGCCCCGGGCGCCATGGACCCCGACCACTCGATGTCGAGCGTCAGTTCCCGAGAACCGTTGCTCGGGTCGTTCGGCGCGCCGGGCGACGGCGAGGGAGCGCCGTCCACCGGATACGGCACGACGCGGGGTGCCGGGAATCCCGACGGATAGTCGTTGGCGAAGAACGTCTGGAGGTCGGTGGGGGCGTAGCCTTCGCCCCAGATCAGCAGTACAATGCCCTCCCCGGTGGCGTAGGTCGGGTTGGCCGTGAGATTGTACAGGCCGGAGACGTCGTAGATGTCACGGGCGATCGCGGGAGTCACCAGGCTGGGGTTACCCTGGGCGGGCGTGGAGGCGGTGCGGGCCGTTGGGAGTGCGGGAGTTTCGGGGAGGGTGAACCGGTCGAACCCGGCGGTGAGTCCGGAGACCGACTGCACCTCCGTCTCGAGCTCTGACGGCAACGACGGCGGGGAACCGGGGAAGGTGACCGCGTCCCCTTGGTACGTTCCCGAGAGGAGGGAGGTATCGAACGCGCGGTCGACGTCGGCCGTGGTGCCCGTGAGCGAGAGCGAAAGACGGTCCGGCCAAGAGTGGAGCACGGAGAGACCCTGGGACTCGAAGTACTGCTCGGCCGTCGAGTAGGCCTTGGGGGAGAGGCCGTACGCATCGGCGATCTGCGCCACGGTCATCCGATCCCCACCCCGGACGGACGTGTCGTAGAACGTCGCGTTGGTCGGCGAGAAGGTGACCTCGAGTGACTGGGTCCCAGCGCTCGGTGCGACGTGCTGCGCCTCTGACGCCCAGAGGCTCGAGTACCCAGCACGCTCTGCGAACGATGGCAGAACGGTGGCGGCGGTGAGCTCCCCGGGGGTGCTTGGCTCGCCTCCGACCGCGAACGATCCGGCCCAGGCACCCGACGGGAGCATCATCGTCGCGCTCACCAGTGCGATCCCGAGGATCACCCAGGTCGACCGGTGAAGCCGACGCGGGCGGCTACGGCCACGATCCATCATGGAGAATGGGCCGGTCATCGGCAAATAGGTTGGCCCCTCGGGATGGGTCCGGCCTCAGCTCCGGATCGGCGCCGTGTATCCCGCGGGCAGATGGAACGTTCCTTCCCCGCCCAACGGTTCGGGGCGCGCCGTGGCGGTCTCTCCCCGCTTGGCCGCGAGGTAGGCGTCGATTGCGTCGGCCGCCTGGGTGGCCGTTCCCATGGCGTAGACCACGGACCGTCCCCCGGCCGCAAAGACCCCGGGGACGGCCGTCTCAAATCCGTTCCCCTTCCCCTCGGGCCATCCCTGGCTGGTGATCTTGAGGTCGAGGTCGGGACCGAATCCTTCGAGGTCCGCTTTCTGTCCGACCGCGACGATGACGGTGTCGCAGGGGATCGTCTCTTCGGAGCCGGCCACCGGCGTGGGACTGCGACGCCCGCCCGCGTCGGGCGGTCCGAGTTCGATCGACTGGACGACCAGTCCCTCGACGTGGCCGTTCCCGACGATCTTGACCGGCGACCTCTGGAACAGGAACCGTATCCCCTCCTGCTCGGCGCCGTGGACCTCCTCGGAGTCCGCCGGCATCTCCTCCCGGCCCCGTCGATACACGAGGGTCACATGCCCCCCGTGCGACAGCCTCAGCGCGGTGCGGACCGAATCCATCGCCACGTCCCCGCCGCCGACGACGGTGATCTCCTTGCCGACGACCACCGGCACGTCGTGGTTGACCTTCTTCAGGAATTCCAAGGCGTGAATGACTCCGTCCATCTCTTCGCCCGGAACGCCGAGGGTCCGGTGCGAGGACGTTCCGATCGACAGGAACACCGCTTGATAGCCATCGGTCAGCAGCTTCGCGACCGGGAACTCCCTCCCCACCTTCGTATCATTCACGAACGTCACGTCCAGGTCGCGGAAACGCGCCCGGTCCGTCTGCACGTCGGCGTCCGTCATCCGGTACGCGGGGATGGTCTGCATGAGCCCACCCACGCGATCCCCCTGTTCGTAGACCGTGACCGAATATCCGCGAACCCCGAGCTCCCAGGCGGCCATGAGCCCCGCCGGCCCGCCCCCGACCACCGCGACGCGCTGGTTCTTCGGCTTGGAGGCGACGTACGCGAGGTCGCTATTCCCGTATTCGAGGGCCACGCGCTTGAGATGGCGGATCGCGATCGGGACCCCCTTTTTCTTCACGACGCAGGAGTCCTCGCAATAGCGATAGCAGACCTTGCAGAGACTGGTCGACAGAGGATTCTCTCGGAGCGTCACCCTCGCGGCGCCATCGAAGTCCTCGGAGGCGATCAGCCGAATGTACTCCCGGGCATCCTGGGAGATCGGGCACGCTTCGACGCACCACGGGCGTCGGCACTGGATGCATCGCTTCGCCTCGAGGACGGCGTCCTCTTTGGAGTAGGCATGCAGGACCTCCCGGAAGTCCGTGGTCCGCTCCTCCACCGGTTCTTCCGCGATCGTCACCCGAACCGGGTTCAGCTTGGGCGGGGGGGCTTTTGGAAGGGGGGCAGCATCGGTGCTCATGCAACTACCGAAAGTAGCGATTCTGCGTCTTATGAGCCTTCCCCCGCCCCTCCCAGAAAATGGCCCCGAATGGGCCCCCCGACCCCCGCGGGACCACAAGCTATAGGTGGGCCGTTCGTCCCTCGCTCTAAGGTCGGACGGCAGGTGCTTCGATGGTCCTCGATTCCCTCGGAAAGTCCCTTCGCGGCGTTCTCCAGAAGATCGCCCGGGGGTCGACGGTCGACCAAGCGCTGCTGGCCGAGGTCGTCCGCGACATCCAGAGGGCGCTCCTCCAGGCCGACGTGAACGTCCAGCTCACCCTCGACCTCACCCAACGGGTCCGCCGCCGCGCGACCGATGAGAAGCCCCCGGCCGGAGCCAGCCTTCGCGATTTCCTGATTCGGATCATCTACGAAGAGATCCGCGGGATCCTGGGGAAGGAACGACCGTTCGAGCTGAAACCGAAGAAGATCCTCCTCGCCGGTCTATTCGGTCAGGGCAAGACCACGACGGCCGCGAAGCTGGCACGGTACTTCCAGAAGAAGGGGGTCCGGGTCGGTCTCGTCGCGGCCGACGTCCATCGCCCCGCGGCCATCGACCAGCTCGAACAGCTCGCGAAGAAGGTCGGAGCGGAGTTCTATGCGAACCGGGCCGAACGTCGGGCCGAAGTGATCGTTCGAGAGGCGCTCGCGACATTCCCCCCCCATCTCGCGATCATCGTCGACACCGCCGGTCGGAGCGGCATCGACGCGGAGCTGATCGAGGAGCTGAAGCGGGTGCGTGCGGCGCTCGAACCCGAGGAGACGATCCTCGTCTTGGACGCCGCGATGGGCCAGAGCGCCGGACGAAGCGCCGAGGCGTTCCACACGGCGGTCGGACTCACCGGAGTCATCCTTACGAAGCTCGACGGCTCGGCCAAGGGCGGAGGCGCCCTCTCCGCGGTCGCGGTGAGCGGCGCACCGATCCTCTTCATCGGGACCGGCGAGCACCTGGACGAGCTGGAGCGGTTCGAGCCGACGCGGTTCGTCTCCCGGCTCCTGGGGATGGGCGACATCCAGACCCTGCTCGAACGGTTCGAAGAGCTGAGCGACAAGGAGGCGGCGGAAACCGCCGCCAAGAACCTCATGGGGGGACGGTTCTCGCTCCGGGACATGCGAGCCCAACTCGCCTCACTGGGTGAGATGGGGTCGTTCTCCAAACTGATGTCGATGGTCCCGGGTCTCGGGGCCGCCAAGGTCGACGAAAAACAGCTCGACGCCACCCAGCTTCGCCTTCAGCGGTTCCGCACGATCCTCGACTCCATGACGGCCGAGGAGCTGGACGACCCCCAGCTGATCAAGTCCGACCGCATCCATCGTATCGCGCGCGGCAGTGGGCAGAAATCCACGGAGGTCCGCGCGCTGCTGAAGCACTACGAGACGACCCGGAAGGCCGCGCACGGATTGGCCTCGAACCGGCGGCTGCGCCGGCAGATCGAAAAGCAGCTCGGTTCCGCCGAGCCCCACCCGGAGTGAGGCTCCGGCTCGGTCGATGGTCGGTGTGATCCTCCCGGAGGCGATCGCCGGGCTGTTGCTCGTTTTCTTCCTACCGGGGTACACCCTCACCAAGGCCACGTTCCCCGAATGGCGTGTACGCGGCCGCGTCGCCTTCCTTCGGCTGCTCGAGTTCGTGACGCTGGCCTTGGTCCTCAGCGTCGTGCTGACCGTGCTCGTGGGCTACGTCCTCCTAACGGCCGCTCCCGGCGGTTTCCAGGCGTTCTGGACCGACCCGGTGCTCGAGGCGGTCCTCGCGGGGATCACGGTCCTCGGGTTCGTCGCCGGATGGATGCGGGGTGCCTATCGTCGCGAAGCTCCGCCCGCCCCCGCGCGCGAGTCGGCCGGGGGTGACGAGGGCGCCTGGGAACTGAGTCGCGAGCTCGACTCGCTGGGCCGGGACGAGCGCCGCGTCGCGCACGAGCTCCGTACGCGAGCCGGGGACCCCGCCCAGGAGGCCCGATTGCGCGAGGAGCTCGACCGGATCCGGGTGCGTCGGGAACAGCTCCGGGAGCATCGGGAGGCCGAGTATGCCGCGTAGCGACCCGGCCGGAACCGGGTACAAGATGGTACTCGTCCTTCGAGGGGAGCTTCGGCTGACCGGAGGCAAACAGGCCGTTCAGGCGGCTCATGCGGCCGTCATGCTCACGCGCGCCGCCGAACGGCGCGATGCCGCGGCACTGGACGCATGGCTCGCCGAGGGACAGAAGAAGATCGCCCTCGTCGTCCCAACGCTCGGCGACATGGAAGCACTCGAGCGAACGGCGCGGGGAAAGCGGATCCCGACCGTCTGGGTCGAGGATGCGGGCTTCACCGAGGTCCCGCCGGGGACTCGAACCTGCTTGGGGCTGGGTCCCGCCCGCGCGTCGGATATCGATTCCGTGACCGGCGACCTCCCGCTGCTCTGACCGCCCCGGACCCGCCGAGTCCGCAGCACGTCTCTCGGAAGCGGTCGAATCCCCGTTCGAGAGGGACGGCCGCGTCAAGCGATATATAGGGGCCGCTGCCCCTACTCCGGGGGGCGCGAAGCCGGGGGACTGCCCCGCCGTAGATTCGTTCGATGCGCCTGTGGATTTACGCCGTCCGACGCACCCTGCTCGTGGTGCCGGTGATCATCGGCGTCATGACCATCACCTTCGCCTGCGTGACCGCCCTTCCGGTCAGCCAACGCCTCGCGGACCAGTTCGGGACCAACCCGAAGGTCAACTACACGCCGCAGGTCCCGTGCCATAACGTCGGAGTCAATTCGTCCGGCCTGTGTCGGAATCCGTTCTACTTCCGGGGGATCGATTTACTGGGATTGAACCAGCCGGTCCCGGTCCAGTGGGCCGTCTACATGTACAATTCTCTCACCTTACATTGGGGGTACGTCGGGAACGGCTCCGGGCTGGCCGGAGCGGTTCCGATCATCAAGGGCGTCCCGGTCGTGACCGCCTTGGGATGGTTCCTTCCCTACACGCTGGAACTCGCCGCTCTTTCGCTCATCATCATCCTGGCGGTCTCGATCCCCCTCGGAAACCTCTCGGCCGTGAATCGGAACCGCCCCCTCGACCAGGCGTCCCGGATCCTCTCCTTCTCGGGGTTCGCCCTCCCGGCGTTCCTCTTAGGCTCGTTCATGCTGTTCGCGTTCGTCATCTTCCTCGGCGGGACGACGGGGAGGTCGCCCTTTTGCCCGGGCGCTTCGTCCTACTTCGACCTCTACGGCTCCTGGCCCGCGGAGCAGTGCTGGCCCGGGGGGCTGTTCCCGGCGTGGCTCACGGCGGGTCAGATCAGCTCCCCGACGGGGTACCCGACGATCGACGCGGCGATCCATGGGGATTGGGCGATCGCGGCCGACACGATCATCCGCATGCTCATTCCGGCGTTCGTGATCGCCTACGGCACGATCGCGTTCCTTCTCCGGTTCGTGCGGAACAATATGCTGGAGGTCCTGAGTCTCGATTACGTTCGGACGGCACGAGCGAAGGGCGTGCCCGAGTCGATGGTCGTGCGCAAACATGCCGGGAGAAATTCTCTGAACGTCACCATCACCGTCCTTGGGCTCACGTTCGCCGGCTTTATCGGGGGTTTTCCGATCATCGAGAGCGTCTTCGGCCTCGACGGCGTCGGGCGGATGTTGGCGTATTCCGTCTCTCTTCAGCCGCTTGATTTTGGGATGATCTTTGGCAGTACGGTACTTTTCACGATCATCGTCGTCGCGGCCAACCTCATCGTCGATCTCCTCTACGCCATCCTCGACCCTCGAGTCCGGCTCGGCTAGTTCTCCTCGAGCGCAGACCCCGGAAACCTCGCCTGGGGTCTCGACCCGGCACCTCGAAGCTTCGCCGGCGTGCGGTAGATTTGGAGGACAGAAAGAGAATCGGGTCGCCGCGCGAGGAAGGGACGTGCCCCGTGCGAATTCGAAGCGTGTTAACCCATATATAGGAGCCTCGGCTCGTTTGGCCCGGGGGTGCGTCGGCGAGACACGGTCTCTGCCACGCAGACGCGTAGATGCGGCTTTGGATCTACATCGTGCGTCGGTCCCTGCTGGTGGTCCCGGTCATCATCGGGGTCATGACGATCACCTTCGTGCTCATCAGCGCCCTTCCCGTGAGCGAGCGTCTCGAAGCGACGTTCGGGACCAACCCTCGCGTTCCCTACACGCCGACGGTTCCCTGCTCGAAGCTCGGGATCGATACACCCGGGAACTGCACCAACCCGATCTACAAGGCCGGCATCGACAAGCTCGGTCTGAATCAACCCGTTCCGGTCCAATGGGCCGTCTATATGTACAATTCTTTGACGTTACATTGGGGTTACGTCGGGAACGCCTCCGGGCTCGCCGGCCAGATTCCCCTCGCGAAGGGCCAGCCGGTAACGACCGTCCTCGGCTGGTTCCTTCCCTATACCCTGGAACTCGCCGGACTCTCGCTCGCGATCATCTTGCTGATCTCCATTCCGTTGGGAAACCTCTCGGCGGTCAATCGGAACCGCCCGATCGACCAAGGTTCGAGGGTCCTCTCGTTCTCGGGGTACGCACTCCCCGCGTTCCTGTTAGGATCGTTCGTCCTGATGGCGGCGGTTCTCGTGATCGGCGGTCCGTCCGGAAAGTCTCCCTTCTGCGCTCACGCCTCCTCGTACTTTGACCTCTACGGCTCCTGGCCCGCGATCCAGTGCTGGGCCGGCTCGACGTACCCGACCTGGCTGAAAGCCGGTCAGGTCAGTTCACCGACCGGCTTCCCGACGGTCGATGCCGCGATCCACGGCCAATACTGGGTCGCGCTCGACACCCTCGTCCGAATGATCCTTCCGGCGTTCGTGATCGCCTACGGGACGATTGCCGTGCTCCTCCGCTTCGTGCGGAACAGCATGCTCGAAGTCCTCAACCTTGACTTCATCCGCACCGCTCGCGCCAAGGGAGTCCCGGAGCGCAGCGTGATCAAGAAGCACGCGGGGCGGAACTCCCTTAACGTGACGCTGACCGTGGTCGGACTGACCTTCGCGGGATTCATCGCCGGGTTCCCGATCATCGAGGTGGTCTTCGGGCTCAACGGCGTGGGCCGGCTCCTCGCCTACTCGGTCACCCTCACGCCACTCGACTTCGGGACGATCTTCGGCACGACCATCCTGTTCACGATCATCGTCGTCGCGGCCAACCTGACCGTCGACGTACTGTACGCAGTGCTGGACCCGAGGGTCCGGCTCGGGTGAGGGAGGAAGGGAGTGGCAGGAGATACCTCGAGTACAATGGCCGCCGCTGCGCCGAAGGGCCGACGTCCGAACCCGCGCTTGGACCAGATCAAGCGGACGTGGTACTTCTTCCGACGCAACTCGCTCGCGATGATCGGCCTCGGCATCATCGTGTTCTTCATGATCGTCTACGTCTACGCCCCGTTCTACCCGGCGCCCGGGACCTCCCTCCAGACCTACACGGCGAGCAACGGCCAGCCTCCCGTGCAGAACGGACCGTTCCCGGAGATCTGTACGTACCAACCGGGAGAAGCGCCTCCCGCGCCCAACTGCTACCAGACCCCGCTCGGAATGCCTTCCGTCGTCGGTCCTACGGTCGGAGTCTCTCCTGCCGGTATAGGACCCTTACCGTTCGGCTCGTTGACGCTCAATCCGGCGACCACACCGTTCTTCAACACGTTCGCCGGTCTCCTGAAGGGCACCGACTGGTCGATCTCGATCTCCGTAGGGATCGTGGCGACCGGCGCGCTCATCGGAGTGCTTCTCGGGGTCGTGTCGGGCTACTTCGGCGGCATCGTGGACGAGACGATCATGCGGGTGACCGACATCTTCCTCTCGATCCCCGGACTCTTGCTGGTGATCATCTTCCTGGCGATCTTCGGGATCTCCGTGCAGTCGCTCGAGTTGCGGATCCTGATCGTGGTAGCTGCCTTTGTGATCATTTGGTGGCCCATCTACGCCCGTATCGTGAGAGGTCAAGTTCTCGTGACGCGGGAGCAACGCTACGTCGAGGCCGCGCGGGCCTCCGGCGCGAGCTCGGGCCGGATCCTCCGGAAGCACATCATCCCGAACAGCGTGTACCCCGTCTTCGTCCAGATGTCCCTGGACGTGGGGACGATCCCTCTGCTGATCGCGGCGATCGTGTTCATCGGGTTCAAGGTGTTCCCCACCAACGCCTTCCCGGAGTGGGGTACGATGACCGCGCTTTCCGTGCAATCGTCCGTGCTGGAGTCGTTCATCACGAACTGCCAGACGACGATGGGCTCGTGCATCATCCCCTGGTGGCAGTTCTTCTTCCCCGGCTTCACGCTCTTCCTGTTCGCGATCAGCGTGAACTTCATGGCGGACGGACTGCGCGACGCCTTCGACCCTCGGCTTCGGAGGTAGGAGTCGCTTGGCGGTCGCAGCTACTCCCACCACTCCCCTGCCCGAAACGGGGTCGCCACTTCCCCGGCAAATCGTCCGCCCGGCCGGAGCGTCGTCGGGCCAGCCCAAAGGGGATGTGGTCCTCGACATTCGCAATCTGAAGACGTACTTCTACACGTACGACGGGGTCGTACGTGCGCTGGATGGGATCTCCTTCAAGGTCCGCAAGGGCGAGACGCTGGGGATCGCGGGCGAGACGGGGTGCGGAAAGAGCGTCACGGTGTTCTCGGTGATGCGGCTGATCCCGGACCCTCCCGGCCGGATCGTCTCGGGCAAGATTCTCTTCCGGGGAGCCAACCTCCTCTGGGGAATCGACCGGGAGGCCAAGGTCAAGCCGATCAAGAACACCGGGCGCGTCAAGGTCACGCGCCGATTCCGCCGCATCAAGGCCGCGAACGAGCGGATGAGCGCGATCCGGGGTCGCGGCATCTCGATGATCTTCCAGGAGCCGAGCCAGGCGATGAATCCGATCTTTCCGGTCTACGACCAGATCGGCGAGGTGCTCCTGCTCCACCGGGGCCCCGAGCTGATCGATGGCCTCCTCGGTGCCACGCCGGAAGACCCCGGCGTGGAGCCGGCGATCGAGGCCCTCGCCAGCGCCTCCGCCCGGAACGCGCCCCAGAGCGAGATCCGTGAATTGGCCAAGGCGCTGGCGGACGCCCTCCATCTTCCTTCATTTTCCATCCGGGCGTTTCACCTATCCCGGCCAACCTCGGCTTCTCGAAACCAGGACGTTCGAAAGGCGCTCCACAAGGAGGTCCGGGGGCTCCATCTCTCCGCCGTGGAGAAGGGCTACCTCCGCAACCGGAAGGCGCTCATCCTCCTGGAGAACGACCTTCGCGCCACGTACTTCCAAGAGATGCAGGAGGGGGAGCTCGACCGGCGGGGCGAGCGAGCGACCCGCAACCGGATGCGGCTCCGCCGGTACTCCCACCTCTATTTCCGGTTCCCCGGCGTCACCCGCCGACTCGAGCGTCCGCTCCGGGACGAGACGCTTTGGCGCAGCGTGGAGATCCTGGAGGGGGTCCGCATCGCCAACCCGGTCCAGATCGCAAAGTCCTACCCGTTCGAGCTCTCCGGCGGGATGCTCCAGCGCGTCATGATCGCCATGGCGCTCGCGCCCGAGCCGGTCATCCTGATGGCTGATGAGCCGACCACGGCGCTCGACGTGACGGTCCAAGCGCAGATCCTCGGGCTGATGCGGGACCTCAAGGAGCGCGTCGGCACGTCGATCGTCCTCATCACCCACGACCTCGCGGTCCTGGCCGAGGTCGCGGACCGCGTCTGCATCATGTACGCCGGGGAGATCGTCGAGAACGCTCCGATCGTACGGCTGTTCGAGTCGCCGCTCCACCCCTACACCCAGGGCCTGCTCGCGTCGATCCCCCGGTTCGACCGTCCGGACAAGCGCCTCGAGTCGATCCCCGGGTCAGTGCCGAACCTCATCACGCCGCCCACGGGCTGCAAGTTCCATCCGCGCTGCCCGTTCGCCATGCCGATCTGCAAGGAGAGTCGCCCCCCGATGACCGACGAGGGCGACGAGCACTCGGTCGCCTGCTTCCTCTACCATGGCGCCCCCATGGTGGAGTAGGGGGAAGGGGATCCGTCGATGGAAGGCTCGCTCGACGACCAGACCGTACTGTCGGTCCGGAACCTGCGCAAGTACTTCCCGATCAAGGCGGGGGTCTTCGGCGGCAAGGTCGGGGACGTCCGGGCGGTCGATGGCGTATCGATCGACATCCGGGAGTCCGAAACCGTCGGACTCGTCGGGGAGTCGGGCTGCGGCAAGACCACGTTCGGCCGCACCATGCTCCGCCTGATCGAACCGACGTCGGGTCACGTCTACTACCGGCCTCCCGCGGACGTGATGGCACGGCTCGACGCCCTCTACGGGGAGATCGGGAGCGCCACCCCCGACGACGATGCTCCGGAGCGAGCCGTGAACGTGGCCGCGATCCAGGAGCTGGACCAGATCGCGAAGGAATACTCCCTCTCCCGGAAGAAGGCACGTCAGATGCGCGAGCTGCGGGGGAAACTGCAGATCGTCTTCCAGGATCCGTTCGGCTCCCTGAGTCCCCGGATGCTCGTCCGAGAGATCGTCGGGGAACCGCTCGAGATCCACCACTCCGGTAGCCGCGCGGAGCGGAGGCAGCGCGTGGCCGACCTGATGAAAGAGGTGGGGCTCAACCCGGAACACCTGTGGCGATTCCCGCACGAGTTCTCCGGCGGGCAGCGCCAACGGATCGGGATCGCCCGAGCCCTGGCCCTGCGACCGGAGCTGGTCGTCCTCGACGAACCGACCAGCGCGCTCGACGTCTCGGTCCAGGCCCAGATCCTCAACATCCTTCGAAAGCTGCAGGAGGAGCAGCGGCTCTCCTACCTGTTCATCTCCCACCACCTTTCCGTGGTCCGGGCGATGGCCCACCGGGTCGTCGTCATGTATCTGGGCCAGGTGGTCGAGCAGGCGCCGGTCGACGAACTGTTCAACCGCCCGCTGCACCCGTACACCCAGGCGCTCCTCTCGGCGATCCCGCTCCCGGACCCGACCCTGAACCGGGAGCGGATCATCCTCTCGGGCGACGTGCCGAGCCCGGCGAACCCACCGTCCGGCTGCCGGTTCCACACCCGCTGCCCGGCGGTGATGCCGGTCTGTTCCAAGGTCGAGCCGCACCTTCAGGAGCAGCGGCCGGGCCACTTCGTCTCCTGCCATCTCTACGGGATCCCCGAAGAAGCCCCCGCGGAGACCGCGCTCTCCTCGGGCCTCGAAGCGGCCACCTCGGACGCCGCCCGGTGAGGTGAGGGAACCATGCCTCAGGACGAGGCTCCCCTCGATGATTTTCTGGACCCCGATGCGGAGACGAAGCGTCGCGCGCTGCTCGACCCAGGCCCCTCGTGGTCGGACTGGTTCCTATTCTCGGGGGCGAAGCCGTGGGTCGGGCTCTGCTTCCTGGTGGTCGACGTCTGGATCGGCACCACGTGGCTCATCCCGTTGAACCTGGCCGCGATGGGCCTCTCGCTCGTGGCGGCCGTCTACCTCGAATTCCTGGCGTATCGCTACCTCTGGTACCGACCGGATGAGATCCGCGTCGGGGAACGGTTCCGGCCGACCTGGCGGGTCCCGCGCCAGTTCGGCCTCTGGACCCCCGAAGAACGCGCCCGGCGCCTGGGGGAGCTGGTCTCCACCCCCACCGGGCCGGACCCCCGGGAATTCCTCTAGTTCGACCTTCTTCGGGATGGCCGGGCAACGCCACTCGGTTCTTACCTCCCCATCGACATGCCGCGTCCTGCGCCTGCTCTTGGCAGCCTAAGCCTGGGGCGAATGCCCGTGCCGTCTGGATTCGTTCCACTCGACGGCGGGATGCAGCGCCCGGCATCAGCCATGGCCTGCGAACGCAGGGATCCTTCTCCCGCCAGAGGGGTGGGACGGCGCACGACGGACGAGTCCTGTAGGGTCGGTGCGCCGAGCGTAGTGAGGTGCTGGGTGTTTGAAAATCATAACCCCTGAGGCGCGCGTCGCGCCCCAGGGGGTGGGGAAAGGGTTCGGTCCTGGGTACTCCCTACCCGACTTAGACCACGTTGAGTCCGTTCCAGAGGTACCATTGCTGGCCCGGCTGGATGGGGTTCGTGGTGATCGTCGACGGGTTGATCCAGTTCGCGTACGACCCGACTCCGACCGGCTGGATGTAATACATGTAGAGCGCGAGTTTGTTCGCGACCTGCTCAATCATGGTGTACACCAGTATCCGCTGCGCGGGGTTGCTGTCCGTCGCTCCGTAGACACTCGCCCAGTTCATCGCCGCGTACGCGGTGCCCTGGCAGGTGTTGTTCGCCAGGGGTGCCGCGAGGTTCGCCCAGTAGGCGAGCGCCGAGAAGTTCTGCTGGAAGGTCGAGCCCAGCTGACCGCCACAGCCCGCCCCGTTGTACTCGGAGAGGTCCATCGTCAGGCCAAGACCCGTGCCCAGCGAGTACGAGCCCGCGGGAGCGTAGTACGGCGCGTAGTAGTCGGTGGGGTCGGGGTAATCCGGCAGCCATCCATCGATGGTGATGGTGAACGGATTGTTGGGCGCGCCCACCGGCGAGTACTGTACCAGGTCCGCGAACGTCGGATCCCAGCGGGACGGGTTGATCGCGCCACCCGAGAGACTCACGATGTACGAGTTCCACGCATCGACCGCCGTGTCGACGGGCGCCGCGCCCGCCTCCGAGACGATCGGGAACTCGCACGGCGTACCCGAGCTGCAGCTCGTGTGGACGTACGCATCGTAGTACTGGCTGCTCGGGTCGTTGATCTGGGCCCACCACCAGGCGGCCGTCCCCTGGGTGCTCGCGTCGCTGCTGGGGTTGAGCCAGCACTGCGCGTTGCCACCCGCACCTGCCCCGGAGCACGCGCTGTTGCTCACGTTGAGGCCGGGCCAGGAGATGTTCGTCGGGTAGTAGTTCCCGAGTCCGTTCGGGATGATCCCTCCGATGTTGTCATCGTAGGTGATCCCATCCGCCGAGTTGATCTGGGTCAGGCTGTACTGGTACGGGAACGCCGTAGTGATGAACTGCCGTAGTCCCACGTTGGCGAAGAAGTTCGCCGGGATGTTCGTCGTCTCGCTCGAGAGCGACTGCGTGAGCCCCGGGTCACCATCGAGGTTGAACCCGAACGGGAACTCCTCGAGCGTGGGGACGCTGAACAGGCCGACCTTCCCTTCGTGGACCAGGTTCAGGATCGTAGGCGTATCCGACGGGTAGAACGACGCGACGTCGGCCTGACCTGCGATGTACTGCTCGATGCCTCCCGTCGAGTCAGGGTCCCAGAAGACGTAGACGTTCTGGGCGTACTGGCCCGGCGCGGGGTAGCAGCCCGGAGCCGCGGCGCAGTTGGGCTGCGAGTAGTACGGGTTCGCCTTCAGGACGTATCCCTGGCCGAGGTTGACGCTGACCACGTAGTACGGTCCGCTGCCCACGACGCTCCAGCGCACTTGGGGCTGGGGCTGGTAGGGGTTCAGACCGGCCTGCAGGATCAGGTTGTCATACAGCGTCGGGGAGAGGCCGTTGACATACGTGCCCCACGCCGAGGTGTTGGTGGTCGTCTGCCCGCTTCCGCTCGGGAGCCAGCAGGGACCATCGCCGTTCGGCTGAGAGGTGCCCGCCCAGCCGGGGATCCCGCCACCATGGGCGGAATACCAGCCGCACGGAACGACCGACGCGCCGGCCTCATCCTGGACGAACTCCAGGAAGAAGGGCCACAGTAGGCTGCTTCCGTCCGCATCAAAGGTGATGCAGCCGTGCCCGTGCGCGATCGCCGCCGCCGGACAGTAGGCCGTGTCGTTGATCAACATCGAGTCCAGGATGTTGGACGGGGTGTTGTTCCACGGCGTGTGGAG
>Ga0209274_10000384_pt1 | contig 28672 bp, 26 predicted proteins | sample HubBroMetageREF1_FD_188343 | JGI IMG/M metagenome (GOLD analysis project Ga0209274, IMG submission 188343) | Reference soil microbial communities from the Hubbard Brook experimental Forest, New Hampshire, USA - Hubbard Brook CCASE Soil... | ecosystem: Environmental > Terrestrial > Soil >...
GTCTGCGTGATCTGCCGCGGTGAGCAGATTCTAGTGGGCAGCCGGGCGCTTCTGATCGAACACGGCGCCGGCAGCGTTCCACCGGCCAATGGCGACGGCGCGGTCTCAGAAGTGTTTGTCGCCCGCGGCCGGCAGACACTGGGTAGCATCCGCATCGCGGACGCGCTCCGTCCCGAAGCCAAGCAGGCCGTCGCTGCCATGCGAAAGATGGGTCTGAAAATCGTTTTGCTGAGCGGAGACGCGCAAACGGTGACGACCGTGGTCGGCCGCGAACTTGGCGTCGACGAAGCGGTCGGAGAACTCTTACCCGACCAGAAAGCAAAGTGGGTCCGTGAACTGCGCGGCAAGAATCGTAGAGTCGCGATGGTCGGCGACGGCATCAATGACGCACCCGCCCTGGTTGAGGCAAACGTCGGCATCGCCATGGGATCGGGGACAGCGGTGGCCCGGGAAAGTGGCGATGTGATTCTGATTGGCAGCGATCTCTCGAAGCTGGTGGAAACCTTGCGTGTCGCCCGGCGCTGTCGTCGGATCATCCTGCAAAATTTTGCCGGCACGCTCGCGGTCGACACCGTCGGAGTCGGCATGGCGGCCTTCGGACTGCTGAATCCACTGCTGGCGGCCTTTATTCACGTCTCGTCCGAGTTGGCGTTCATCCTCAATTCGACCAGGCTTCTGCCCCGGAACGCTTCATCCGCTCCATCCGCGCCGTAATGTGAGCAACACTTACATGACGAACGATGCAACGAATGCGTACAATACTCTCCAGATATTGCATGCGCGTCGCGAAATGTAGCTTGGAGCAGGTGATCATCAATGTTTTCACGATCCTATTTTTCATCCAGCAACTTTCTATCGAGCAGGGGACGGCGTAAGATCTTTCTTCTGTCTTTCTTTTTGATCTTTGACGCCATCGCTCTCGCAGTGCTCACGAATGGGGTCACGGTGGCTCTTGCTCAAAGCAACCACGCGCAGCCTTCCACCGAAAAACGCGGCGCGGCACCTAACGTCGCTCGTGGAAAGTATCTCGTCGAAGGCGTGGCCGTGTGCGGCGAATGCCACACCCCGCGCGACAGCAGCGGAAACCTCGATCGTGCGCGATGGCTTCAAGGCGGATCCGTTCCCTACATGCCGGCGAAGCCCGATTCGGACTGGCCAATCAACGCTCCGCGGATTGGCGGCACTCCACCCGCCAGCGACGCCGACATGATCAAACTCCTGACCACCGGCATCTGGACCAACGGCAGTCGTCTGCGCCTTCCGATGCCCCAGTTTCGCATGGAGCGCAGCGATGCTGAAGCCGTCGTTGCCTATTTGAAGACGGTGACGTCGCAACGATAGGCAGAAGCTCATGTTGGGTAGGTTCCTGTGGGGACGGGCGTCTCGCCCGTCCAAACCGAGCAAAACTCGGTCAGCCCCGCGCAGTGCTCCCCTGTAGAGACGGGGCTTGCCCCGTCTCGCTCTTCGGCAGAAAATCGGCAGGAGACGCGCAAGCCGCGTCTCTAGGGGAATTAGCCCGCTTTTGCCGCCGCCGTCACCTCCACGCCCGCCCATTTCTCCAGCAGAGTCAGTGTCGCCGCGTAGTCCAGATCCTGTTGCCCTTCCTCGGCGGCGACGTCATACACTTCCTCCACGGCTTCCAGGCCGGGCAGTCGCACTCGCGATTCCCTGGCGGCATCGAGCGCCAGGCGAATATCTTTCAGCATCAGCCGCAGCGGAAAATTCGGCGAGAAGTCGCGCTTCAGAATAAACGGAGCTTTGTAGTCCACCACCCCCGACCGCACCATGGAAGCCTGTATCAGCGGCAATAGCTTCTCAACATCTACCCCGAGCTTCGCGGCCAGCGTGAGCGCTTCGGCGAAGCCTTCATAGATGAGAGCGATCTGCAGATTCATTGCCAGCTTGGTGGCCTGTCCTTTACTGGTCTCGCCCATGTGGAAGACCTGCTTTCCCATGGCCTGAAAAAGCGGCTGCAAACGGGCCAGCACCGCATCGTCGCCGCCCACCATGAAAATCAGGCTCCCTGCTTCGGCGGCGATCTTCGAGCCGGTCATCGGAGCGTCCACGTAATCAACTCCGCGCCCCTTCACGCGCTCGGCAAAGCGCCGCGTGGCGGAGAACGAAATCGTGCTCGAGTCCGCAATAATCATGCCCGCAGCCAGAGCCTGCTCCACGCCGTCGGCGCCAAACAGCACGCCCTCCACTGCCTTCGTATCGGAGAGGCACATCCACACCACTTCCGCGCCCGCCGCCGCATGCGCCGGAGAAGCCGCGCTGCGCGCGCCTTCCACGTCCCTGCCGGCGCTTCGATTCCAGACCGCGACCTCGTGTCCGGCTTTGACCAGGTTCGCGGCCATCGACCGTCCCATGATTCCTAAACCAAGAAAAGCGACTCGCATCGGCATAACTCCTCAGCACTCAATTTCCCTGAACCTTGAATTATAAATATGATCGGCAACGCGGCACTTGAAGAAAACACAATTCTTTACACTGGAAGAATCAAGAATGCCTGCCGGAGAAAGCCCGCTGGTGTGTCGATTCCGTCGCCGGAGCATCCAATTGCACTAGAGATTTGAGCCAACCAAGCCGATAATGTGTCTATAGCTCCGGTCGAAAGAATGCTGAAGTCCTCATTGAAGAATCCCGCCCTGCGCAAGCGAGCTGGCGAGTTCACGCGCCTGGTGCGGCATTCCGTGGTAACGCCGCGCACCGGCGAGACCCACAAACCGAAATTGGCTTCCAACGGCCAACTCGGCGTCACCTTCATCGGGCACTCCAGCTTTTTTCTCCAAATCGGAGGCCAGAACGTCGTCATCGATCCCAACTTCGCGCGCTGGCTCTTCATTCTCAAGCGCCTGCGGCAACCGGGAGTAAACCTGCGCGACCTGCCTCCGATGGATGTCGTTCTGGTAACGCACGCGCACTTCGATCATCTGCATCGCCAGTCGCTGCGCACCATCGCGCGACAAACCCTCCGCCAGACCGGAACCGCGCCCACGCTCGTTGTCCCGCATCACTTATTCGACCTGGTCTCCGATCTCGGCTTCGAGCAAATTGTCGAACTGGAGTGGTGGAACACCTATCGCCACGGCACCCTCGACATCACTCACGTCCCCTCGCGCCATTGGGGCGCGCGCATCCTGAAGGATTCGCATCGGGGCTACGGCGGCTACGTCCTGCGCAGCGGCAAGCACTCCGTCTATCACGCCGGAGACACGGCCTATTTCGCCGGCTTTCGCGAAATTGGACGCCGCCTCGCGCCCGAACTGGCCCTGCTGCCCATCGGCGCCTACAATCCGCCGCAATTCCGCAACGTGCACACCAGTCCCGCCGACGCCACCCGCGCTTTCCTCGATCTGAATGCCCGCTGGATGGTCCCCATGCACTACGGAACCTTCCGCCTGTCGCATGAGCCGATAGAAGAGCCGCTCCAGTTGCTGGAGCAGGAAGCTTTAGCGGCGGGAGTGAAAGACAAAGTGGTTGTGCTCGAAGAAGGCGTCACCCGCTTCTTCTGACGAACTTTCTTCTAAGGCACCCTCATTGTTTGTCATCCCGAGGTTTGTCATCCCGAGCAGAGCGAGGGATCTGCAGTCTTCCTTAAGGAACCTTCTTCCCTGGGAATCTGGAACCGAGGAAGGCTACGCTCCCAGTCTACGCTCGAATGAACTTGCGGCGCATGGTTATGGCAACGATCATGATCAAGCCCGTGGCGGATAATCCCAATGTGCCGGGTTCAGCCCAAAAAATCACCTGTGCGCCGAGGTTGGTGTGGCCGCTCTGGAGGTGACCGCGCTCAGTCTGGTTCCATTGATTCCGATTCACATAAATGGTCTGCTCCGTCGCCCCGTATATCGATCGGCCGTTATAGAGCGTACCCGATAACTCTCCCGACAGATCAAAGACGAAGTTGCCGCCGGTATGGCTGATCAGCGTCCAATAGATTGGCCCGTCGAAACTGCCGCTAAAAATGCTCCCCTTGGGTACGCCGTATTTGCCCGAGCCAATCACGTCAAAGCTGGAGCCCGTGCCGGAAAAGATTCCACCGCCAAACAAGCTGCCCGAGACGAGAGTGCCAGTCGAAAAGCTGAGCGAGCCGAGATCGTGTCCCGGAGGTGCGTGCCGCCACGTGTGGCTGAAGCCTGTAAGTTCCGACCAGTTGGTTGCGATTCCCGCGTCAGTGATGGTAACCGAGCCAGATTCGTTGGTTAGATTGACGATGTCCGCCCAGGCCGCCATCGGCAACAGCAGCGTACAAAGACCAAGCACCAATGCAATTCGCCTCATGGTCTCCTCCACAGAACGCTACCGACTCTTTTCGACAAACCTTATAGGAGCCTGTCCCCTGGGTCGCGACGGCCGGGGCACCATGTTACTCTCCCCTGCCGGGGAAAGCTATGAGTTACCTCACGGCGAATCTCGCAAAATGTAATTCACCCAGGTTAGGGAGTATGCTCAACTTATGGTTGAACTTCCGCACAGCAAGAAAATGGACAAGAAGGAAATCAATTCCCCGAAGTTGACCGAGCATTTTCTCTTCTGGGTTTGTGGTCTCGGAGGGTTGCTGCTGGTGATCCTCTTCGCTCATTTTGTCTACCACGTTTTTTGAAGCCGGCGGATTGAAGCTGGCGGACCGGGACCGGGGAAAGTGCATGAGACGATTCAAGTCCCGGAGGGACGATTCGCCAATAGCCCGGCGCTTCAGCGCCGGGTGAACAAGTTGCGCGAGGGCGAGTCCCGGAGGGACGACTGAAATTCTCAACGCACACTCCGTAGGCGCCGCGATTCAGTCCTTCGTGTACTGCGCTTCACCCAGCCCAAAAGACCAATTCTCCCAAGCGACTTCAACAAGGTTGACAAAGACATCTTCCGGCCGGATTCCAGGTGCTTTTCCCAGCAGTTCCACGATGCGCTTGTACAAGGCGCGTTTCTGCCCCGGTTTGCGCCCGGTGCTCAGCGTGATCTGAATCAATACGACGTTGTTGGAACGGTGAATGCCCAGGTATTCAGGATCGTAGATAAGGCTGTCCCCATCGTGCTCAGTGATCACCTGAAACCGGTCGTCGGGCGGAATGGCAATGGCGTCAATCATCGCCGCATGCACTCCGTCCGCGATGGCTTTCCGGTAAGCGGGGGATGTTCCTTGCTGCAAATCAATCCGTACTAAAGGCATAGAGTCTCCTTGAGGCATTAGACGAAGGCTGGGAGCGTCCGGTCTCGCGCTTTTTGAGGCCTGGGATTCGAGGAGGGGTCAAGCTTGGGATTTTCCTGGAAGCCGGGCAGCGCGGGGGCCTCAAACGCCCTCAAAAGCCGTCGTTCCTGAGTAACCTCCAGCCGTTTTCAGCATCCAATTAAACAGGCGCTTTTGCATGGTATACTGCGCTCAGATGGGGTGGCTGGATCCCTCCAAGTCCCTGCCCGAGGATTTCGACACATGGCCAGTAGTTCTCGTCGTTCTCTCATCCTGATCGTCTTTGTACTGGGTTTGTTTGGACTGCTGGGCATGTTGTTTGCGCAACGAGTCAGCCCGGCCACCACGCCCAGCACCGACTCCGACGTCCGCGACAGCTTGAAGCAATTCACCGATGTCTATGAAAAGGTCGAGGAAAACTATGCCGACCCGGTGAATGCCGACAAGGCCATTTATAACGGCGCCATCCCGAGCATGTTGCACCAGCTCGATCCGCACTCGAATTTCTTTGATCCGAAGTCTTATTCCGCTCTAAGGGAAGAACAGCGCGGCAAGTATTACGGCGTGGGCATGACGGTCGGCCCGCGCAATAACAAAGTCATCGTCATCGCTCCCTTCACAGGCACGCCGGCCTATCGCGCCGGCATCCGTCCGGGCGACATTATCGCCGCCATCGATGGCAAGCCCACCGACAACATGAGCACCTCCGATGTCGCCGATCTGCTCAAGGGACCGAAAGGCACCACAGTCCGCATCACCATGTTGCGCGAAGGTTCCGAGCATCCGCTGGAATTCGCCGTAGTCCGCGATGAGATTCCGCGCTACAGCGTCGACCTGCATTTCATGATCAAGCCCGGCATCGGATACATGCACGTTTCCGGATTCCAGGAAACCACCGAGCATGAAGTCTCCGAAGCGCTCGATCAGATGGGCGATCTGAAAGGTCTGGTCCTCGATCTGCGCCAGAATCCCGGAGGCCTGCTCAGCGAAGGCGTAGGCGTAGCCGACAAATTCCTCAAGAAGGGACAGCTGATCGTCTCGCATCACGGCCGCTCATCGCCAGAAAAGCGATACACAGCCGCCCACGGCAATGGCGGAAAAGATTATCCCCTGGTCGTGCTGGTTAATCGCGGCACCGCCTCCGCCGCCGAGATTGTCGCGGGAGCCATTCAAGATCACGATCGCGGCCTGATCGTAGGCGAAGTCACTTTCGGCAAAGGCCTGGTGCAAACCGTCTATCCCCTGGCCGAAAACACCGGCCTGGCGCTCACTACCGCCAAGTACTACACCCCCAGCGGACGCCTGATCCAGCGCGATTACTCCAACCTCTCGCTCTATGACTATTACTACAACCGCGAGAGCGAAGAGAATAACGCCAACCACGAAGTCAAACTCACCGATGGAGGACGCACCGTCTATGGCGGCGGCGGGATCACTCCCGACGTGAAATTGCCGCCTTACAAGTCCTCCAAGTTTCAGGATGAGTTGCTGCAGCACTACGCCATATTTAACTTCGCCAAGCACTACGCTCTGACTCACAAGATCACACAGAACTTTGAAGTGGACGAGGCGCTGCTGCAGGATTTCCGCAAATTTCTCGACGAGGAAAAGATCTCTTATACCGAAGGCGAGATGATCGAGAACAACGACTGGCTGCGCTCCAACCTCAAGAGCGAACTTTTCGTCGATGCCTTCGGGCAGGAAGAAGGATTAAAGGTTCGAGCCGAAACCGATCCGGACGTGATGAAGGCTCTGGACCTCATGCCGCAAGCCCGCGCTCTGGCCGACAATGCCAAGAAAGTAGTAGCGGAACGAAACGCGGCCCCGCCGGTCACCCGCTAGCGAGCCTCTATACGAATGCAATGCAAGGCCCGGGCAACCGGGCCTTTTGCTTTGCGCCCATGTAGAGCGGACACTCCTGTCCGCTGCCTTTGACTTGGATTTTGACTCTAGTCGGAGGAACCCGAGACCGAGGGTGCCCCATCCTAACGTCGCGCCCTTGCGACGTTAGGGTGGGATTCCAAGGCGCCGTCCCGCTTGATATTTGTGCAGTGCCAGATTTAGGCCGGCGCAGCGGTTTACCGCTGCGATGACGCCATCGCTCTGAAGGCTTTAGCCGCTTGAGGCAGCCGAACTTCGCTCTTGAGTGTCTGGTCTGAAAGACATAAAGTACTGGAAGCGAAATGATTCTCGGCCTATGGATTTTTGCCTGGATTCCCGCGGTATTGCTGGCCATTGGCGCGGGGATTCTCGACTGGCGCTACCGGCGGATTCCGAACTGGCTCACGGTATCGGGCCTGGCCGCCGGGATCGTCGTCAACACGATTCTCTTCCGCTGGCCGGGACTGAAAGCCGCGTTGCTGGGAACCTTGCTCGGCCTGGGATTGCTGCTGCCGTTCGTGCTGGTTCGCAGCCTCGGCGCCGGAGACTGGAAGCTGGCCGGCGCTTTGGGAGCCTGTCTCGGCCCGCGGCAACTGCTCTCCGTACTCGTGGGCACGATTCTGGTGGCGGGAGTCATGGCGCTGGCAATGGTCGTCTGGACGGGACGGCTGAAACAAACGCTGGTGAACATCACCCACATGCTGGCGGCGTGGTTCAGCTTGCGGATGCCGGGGTCCGAAGTATCGCTCGACAATCCGCAATCCACAAAGATTCCATTCGGCGTGGCCATGGCGTTGACCGTTTTGCTCTATGGGATGGGCCGAGCGCTGGGGAAAATGTGATTTGTGATTGCGATTTGCGATTCGTAATTCCATTTATTATTTGTCATCCTGACCCTGAGCGCAGCCGAAGGGGAAGGACCCATGCATCTAGCCCGCTCCACCAGAATGCAGAGGCCCCTCGCTTAGCTCAGATAACAGACAATGGATGACAAACAACGGACGACAAACAATGAACGATGCCGAAAAGAGCAGGATCGCGGCCCAATGAACATCAAACGAATCACGCATCAACTCCGAAGCGCAGACGCCTCGGAGATCGCCGAAGCCGCGATGGTGCTGCCCCTGGTGCTCATGCTTCTGCTCGGCATCATCTGGTTCGGACGAGCCTTTAACATTTACTCAACCATCCAGCAGGCGGCGCAGCAGGGAGCCATCACCGCGGCGCGGGCGACCTGCGCTACCTGCCTCTGCCCGACCGGGAACACCTGTCCCCCGGATGCCACCGTGGACGGCGTGGTTGACGCCGTGATGCAGGCGTCCAGTCTCGATCCAAGCCAGATCCCCGTAAACTCCAATCCGCCCACACCGCTGTCCTGCGCGGGCACTGGATTGCCGGTGCCGTGCTCGACCACCGCTAACATCACGATCTGCCGGCAGGCGCTGCTGAATTCCTCCACTTCCTCAACCCAAGCCCCACAATGCGGGATTGTAGTGGGCTTTCAATATCCATTTCAGCTCAACCTGCCTTTCACTTCTCTCAACATGCAGCAGATTATTCTGTCGGCAGAAGCGCAGAGCAGGATGGAGAACTAGATGTTCGGCATTCTCCAAACAGGCAAACGGCGACCCAGCCAAACCGCCGAGCCCGGCCGTCGCACCCAATGGGCATCGTCTCTCCGTCGACGGCAAGAGCAACAAGGCTCGGCGCTGCTGGAGTTTGCCATCACCCTGCCTCTGCTGACGGTGCTGGTCGTGGGCATCTACGATTTCAGCGACGCTTTCAACCAGAAGCAGAAGATCGAGCAGGCTGCGCAGGAAGGCGCCATCGTTGCCGGCGCCCAGCCGATGAGCGATATTGCGCAGAGCAGTACCCCCACTCCCACCAACCCCGATTCACTGCAGCCCGTGGTAACCGCAATTGTCAATTCGCTAGCCGGCAGCGGAGTGCTGACAAACGCGAACCAGGGGAGTTGCAAGGCTCCGTTTGCACCATCCGGCCAGACTGCCCTGGCGTGGACGTACACAGTCTTGGGATGTTCCGGCGCGTATCCCGCCGACCCGTTGGCTATCGTCATTAATCGCGGATGGGTCTGTCCCGCGCCGTGTGCATCCGGGCCACCCGCGGCCGTCGGCACCATCGTGACCGTACAGTATCCATATCATTGGACGTTCAACAAGGTGATTCAATTGTTAATCCCGGGCGCGACCTATGCGGCCATAACACAGTTGACCGAGAGCGCTACGGTCCATAATCAGATGTGAGCGTGTATGCGCCGAAATAGGAACATCCCACATCGGAAGAATGGCCGGGCGAACGAGCAAGGGACGATCATCACACTGATCGCGGTGTTCATGCTGTTTGTCGTCGGTGCGATGGCCGCGCTTTCGGTCGACGTGGTAACCATCTACACCGCGCGCAGCGAGGCGCAACTGGCTGCCGATGGTGCGGCGCTCGCGGCGGCACGCGTGCTCGCCAACTCGGGGGCAACCTCGGATACGACTGACACGTTGATGGGGCTGGCACAGCCACTCGCCAGCAAGGTCGCGATTCAGGTCGCAGAGCAGAACCAAGTGGGGGGAGTGAAGCTGACCGGCACCCAGGTCTCTACTCCCGTTTTTGGTGTATCCAATGGCAACCCGACAGTCACCGTACGGGTGCAAGCCAGTCTGCCGACATTCTTCGCGCGTATCTGGGGAAGCACGCAGATCACGGTGGCCGCGTCGGCGACTGCGGAAGCCTACAATCCTTCGGGCGTAGTAGCAACGGTGGCCAGCAGCGCGCCACCGGTCGCGCCGCTTTGTGTGAAGCCGTGGCTGCTACCGAACATGGACCCCAGCATCGCAGGCGGCACAATTTTCAACGCGGCTACCGGCGTCATTACGGACCCGTCGCTGCTGGGTTGGACTTCTAGCACGCCCACGCCCGCAGTGCCAATGAGTCTCGCCTGCGACCCCCCGAACACCGGCAGCTCGGGCGACTGTAGCGGGACGCTTCCCAACCCGCAGCCTTGGCAATACTATCCCGGTAATGATGACCCTACGAGCTTCCCACATCCGACCAACTCGACGCCCACTTGCAGCTCGATACCGACGCTCACTAATTACCAGGCGAGCATTGCCGGCTGCGTCCAGACGCCGCTCGCTTGCAACAGTAGCGCGGTGAATATCGACCTCAGCAATTACCCGTCACGGGATACCGAGACGGCAGATGCTGTGAATTGTCTGACTCACGCGACGACGGCCGGTGGCGGCGACACGGTCGTTTCTACAGCTCCGCCGAGCGTCCCTTTTCAGTTCGTCGCGGGCACGGACAATCCGATTCCGGGCCTCCCCGGAAGCAGTGTGGTGGTCAGCGACTCGCTGGTCACGGTGCCGGTTTTTAACAGCACCAGCGGCATATCGCCGACCAACCCGGTGCAAATCGTAGGCTTCGTTCAGCTGTTTCTGAATCCCACCGGCACCGGTGTCCTTGATTCCGGCCCCACTAGCGGTCAGATCTCCACCACCGTGATCAACCTGGCCGGCTGCGGAACCAATGCCACCGGCACGCCAATCATCGGCAACGGCGCGTCGCCCGTAGCCGTGCGGCTCATCTCGCCGCCGTAGTTTGCAGAATGTTTAGGGGCTGCTTAGGGCGTCGCGGCGGGTCAGGATGACGCGCTCCAGGGCTAGTTCATCGCCCACAAAAATGAAGTTGTACAGGGAGCCGTTCAGCAGCGCTGCCAGCACATCGCGCGCCGGAGCCGGACCGAGATCGGCGACCACTTGTTCCAGTTCGGCGCCGGCCGGAATGGCAATCTCGGCCTGGGTTTGGCGCTGCACTTCGAACAACACTTGCGCGAGCGTGGCTTTGTCGGCGCGGATGAGCAGCATGCCGTTGGCATAAGTCACGGTTACGCGTGGCTTCGACTGCGGGAACGCTTCACTGACCATGCCGGGAAGCGGCGCAGACGTCGTTTGGGAAACCGTGGCAGAAACTCTGGTGGCCGCAACCTTTTGGCCCGCAGGCAGCGAAGCATTCTGAAGTGCATACTGAAGTCTGGCGACGGGCGCAGCCGGAGAATTGGAAGTCCGGGCTGAAGCACCAGCGACCGGACTGCGGCCAACTTGACCCAGACTTGCTTGGGTCAGGTCTCCCTGACCCGTATTTCCTTGACCTGAATTTTTCTGGCCTAAATTTTCTTGACCTAAGTTCTTTTGACCCGGATCTCCCTGACCCAGCCTGATCACCACCGCATTCTGAATCGTCGAAATACGATACGACTGCGGCTCCAGCAAATCGAGGACGATGCGCGTAATCGGAGGGTTGCTGAAAAACAATCCGGCGCGAACGCGCTTCAGCGCGCCTTGATTGACTTCGAGCGCGCGCAATCCGGCAGCGGGAAGCGCGCCGGGAAAATCCACCACGATGCGGTCGGGGCCGGTGATGGTCTGGGTATCGGGCGCAACCGGCGATCCGGAAGTCTGTATCTCCACTTCCACAGCGTCGCCGCGGCCACGCACCAGAACGTGCTGAACCAGGCCGTGCTGAACCAGAGCGCCATTCTGAGCGCCATTCTGAACACTATTCTGAGCACGAACATTCTGAGCGGCGGCCGGCGAAGACAGCAGCGCGGCCATGCCCAGCAGGGCTCCGAAATAGGAGAGGCGTGGCATTGGGGCTCTGAGGAAAGTCTAGCAGTTATGGAAGGAGCAATCCGCACGGAAGTACTAGCACCGCAGGTGCAGGTGTCAGGAAGTCAGGTGTCAGGAAGTCAGGGAGTCAGGTCTCAGGTCTCAGAATTCGGTTTTCCTGAGACCTGACACCTGAGACCTGCGTCTACCCCGTCTTGATCGCCGTATCAGGAGCCTGGAAGGAGACCTTGTGACTGCCATCGCAGAAAGGCCGGTTGGCGGAAGCGCCGCAGCGGCAGAGGGAAAACGCCGTCTTGCCCGTCAGATCGTACTTGTTGCCCTCGGCGTCCACCATTTCGACAACGCCGTTGGGATCGTCTATGCGCAAAGGGCCATTAGGGCGCACTGTAATCGTGACTTGCGGCATGCAGCCTCCAGGAGGAACGAATAGCTTCCAAACTATTGTACAGAAGGGGAAGTTCTCGGTTCTCAGTTCTCGGTTCTCAGTGCTCAAAACCCGCAGCGTCACTCTTCCGGACACGGATCTAACTGAGAACTGAGAACTGACAACTGAGTACTGACTCACCGCCACCTGTCGATGAGCTCAAACCACAGGATCTTCAACCACTCATCAAAAGTTGCCTTTGCCCATTCGCGGTTCGTCCACCAGACGTCGCCGAAGCTGCCTGGACCGCGGGCCGCGGCCACGCTGAACTGGTATTGCGGCAGACGATGGCGAAAGATCAGCAAGGCGCGGCGCGTGTGGAAATCGGAGGTCACGATCAGCACCCGATGCACGCCCCGATTTGGGTCCCACGCCTGCAGGCAGCGGCTCACGTCGTCGGCTTCGGCCAGAGTCGAATAGCCTTCGACCGGGCAGACCGAGACGCGGCTGGCTTCCGGAAGCCGGTTCACGTATTTCTGCGCAATGTCGAACAAGCGCTGATCGTAGACCAGAACTCGCGTCTCCGCATTCATGAACACATGCGGCCCCATCCCCTGGCGCAGCAGTTCCAGAGCGTGGGCGGGACGGATGTTGGTATCCCCGGCCAGCGCCACGATGGCATCCGACTTTTGCGGTTCGTCCACCACCAGAAGGCGCGCCGCCTGGCTGGCGAGCGTGGCCAGCATAAAGACAATGGCGACAAACGACACGATGTACAGCCGGCTGAGTCGCTTCTGATTTTGCATGTTTACTTTCGCATGTTTACTTTCGCAGGTTTACTTTTGCATGTTCACTTTTGCATGTTACTAGAACTTCTCTGTAAACCGGCTTTAAAGGGAACGGCCTGTTCCCTCGGGCTAAACAGAGTGCTGAAAAACTCGGCCTTGCGGTTGCTTTTGGGTGGCGCAGCGCCGGGGTCCCCATCACGCCCGGTTTTGGCGTGATGGGGTGGAGCTGTTTACCGCTGCGATAACCGACGCAGTTTCAGTATCGGCTTTGGCCGCTGAGGGGAAGCGCGCCGCCCGCGAATTCGATTACCGCAGTAATCAAGATCGCAATCGCGCAGCAACAATCGCATGAAAATCGCGCGAGAATCGTAAAACGACCGCAGCGTCCGCGGGTTCAACCCGGCCCGCGATGCTAGAATTATCGTTGCCCTTATGACAACTCAGGCCACCGCTTCTTCCCTCTTTACCGATTTGAAAGGCCGCATCGATGCGCGCCAGGCTCAAGTCGGCATCATCGGACTCGGCTATGTCGGATTGCCTTTAGCCCTGCTCTACAGCGCGCAGAAATTTCCGGTCACCGGTTTCGATATCGATCGGCGAAAAATCGATACTCTGGCCATCGGCGGCAGCTACATTTTCCGCATCACGCCGCAGGAAATCGCCGCAGCCAAAGCCAACGGCTTCAAAGCCACGGCCGACTATTCCCAGATCACGGCCATGGACGCGATCATCATCTGCGTCCCCACGCCGCTGAACGAATACCACGAGCCCGACCTCAGCTACATCACGAACACTGCTCATGCCGTGGCGCCGCATCTGCGGGCCGGTCAGATCGTCATCCTGGAGAGCACAACCTACCCCGGGACCACCGAAGAAGTTCTGATTCCGATTCTCGAACAGGAAAACAAGGCCGGACTCAAAGCCTCGCGCCTGGGCGCCGCCGGCGATAACGATATCTGGGTCGCGTTTTCGCCCGAGCGCGAGGATCCCGGCAACACGCAAGTAGCTCGTCACGATATTCCGAAAGTGATTGGCGGACTCGATCCTCAAGCCAGCGCCATCGCCGCCGCGCTCTACGGCTCTATTTTCCGCCGCACCGTTCCCGTCTCTTCACCCGCAGCCGCGGAGATGACCAAGCTGCTCGAAAACATCTATCGCTGCGTCAACATCGCGCTGGTCAACGAACTCAAGATGCTCTGCCTGCGCATGGACCTTAACATCTGGGAGATCATAGACGCCGCTGCCACCAAGCCTTTCGGCTTCCATGCGTTTTACCCCGGCCCCGGTCTCGGCGGACACTGCATTCCAGTCGATCCGTTTTATCTTTCCTGGAAGGCGAAAGAATTCGACTTCCGCACCCGCTTCATCGAACTCGCTGGCGAAATCAACGTAGCCATGCCCTACCACGTGATCGCCTCCACCATATCCGCCCTCAACCAGCAAAAAAAGGCCATCAACGGATCCAAGGTTCTGGTGCTCGGCGTCGCCTACAAGAAAGATATCGACGATCTGCGCGAGTCGCCCGCGCTCACCATCATCGAACTACTGCAAAAAGAGGGAGCCGTGGTCAGCTATAACGATCCCTACTTCCCCTTCGTCGGCCGCGGCCGCAAGTACGATCTGCAAATGAAGTGCACCCCGCTCGACAATCTCGGACAGTACGATTGCGTGCTCATAGTCACCGACCACTCCGACTACGACTACAAAAAGATAGTCAACGACGCCAAGCTGATAGTCGATTCAAGAAACGCCACCCGCGGCATCAAGAGCGATAAGATCGTACACTGCTAGCGTAGGGACGGACGCATTCGTCCGTCCAAGCCGAGCGCAGCTCGGCAGCCGCTGCCGAAAACGTCGACGACCGAATCGACAAAGAAAGACATCCGCAATCTAACAGGCCCGTACTGGGTGCTGGCTGCTGACGTTGTGCTAGTATTTCGCGTTGACCCCAGGGCAGCGTCCGCGGTGTAATCTGCATCTATACCGTGTGCCGATGAAACGGCTTGTCAATGACAGTTTGCCGATGACGGTTTACCCATGAAAGATACGCTCGGAATTTTGCTCGCCGGTGGCGCCGGTGAACGCCTCTATCCGCTCACCCGCGACCGCGCCAAACCGGCCGTAACCTTCGGCGGCATCTATCGCATCATCGACATCACGCTGTCCAACTGCGTCAACTCCGGCCTGCGGCGCGTTTTTATCCTCACCCAATACAAAGCGCTCTCGCTGAATCGCCAGATCCGCGAAGGCTGGAACATTTTCGGCCGCGAAATCGGCGAGTTCATCGAAATCCTGCCCCCCATGAAGCGAGTCAGCGAGAACTGGTACATGGGGACGGCCGACGCGGTCTATCAGAACATCTATTCCATCGGCTCCGAGCAGCCCAAGTACGTCATCATTCTCTCCGGCGACCACATCTACAAAATGAATTACGGGCGCATGCTCAAGCAGCATGTGGATGCTGCCGCCGACGTCACCGTCGCTACCTTGACGACCGACCCCGCCGAATGCCGCCATTTCGGTGTCGTCGATATCGACCACGACCATCGCATCACCGGCTTCCTCGAGAAACCAGCTCAGACTGACCTGCGATCGCCCTACGATCCCACGAAAATTTCGGCATCGATGGGCATCTATATCTTCAATACCGACGTGCTCATTCCCGTGTTGCTCAAAGACGCCGAGGATCCCGATTCCAGCCACGATTTCGGCAAGAATATTCTCCCCAGAATGCTGGGCGACTACCGTGTCCACGCCTTCAATTTTGTCGACGAAAACAAAAAAGAGGCCCTCTACTGGCGCGACGTGGGCACGCTCGAAGCCTATTACGAAGCCAACATGGACCTGGTTTCGGTCTCTCCCGTCTTCAATCTTTACGATGACCAATGGCCCATCCGCACCCACCAGCGGCAGTATCCGCCGGCAAAATTTGTCTTTGGCGAACCAGACCGCATGGGCCACGCTCTCGATTCCCTGGTTTCTTCCGGCTGCATCATTTCCGGCGGTGTTGTCCAGAATTGCGTGCTGTCTCCGGATGTGCGCGTCAATTCCTACGCCGAAATTGAGAACAGCATTCTGTTCTCTCACGTGAACGTGGGACGCAGTTGCCGCATCCGCAAAGCCATCATCGACCGCGACGTGCACATCCCCGAAGGAACCAACGTCGGCTATGATACCGAAGCCGATCGCGAACGCTACTTCGTCACCGACAGCGGCATCACAGTGGTAACGCGCGATTACTCCCTGTTTGAGAACCCGGTGAGCGTGGATTACTTCACCAGCGAGTAGAACTCAGTTCTCAGTTCTCAGTTCTCAGGTGTCAGGTCTCAGGAAAACCTATAATGTCGTAGGCCGTGAGATTTTCCTGAGACCTAAGATCTAACACCTGAGACCTGCTCCTATGTCCCTTCGCCGCCTTTTTAAGAAAGAAAAACAGGAGCGCCGCATCCTGCGCCAGATCGAGCTCACCGGCGATCAACTGCAGCCCGAATATCATCGTCCCACGCCCGAGTGTCCGCACCCGGAGCGCTGGCAGATGTTCGATTCCATGACCGCCGAGGCCGAGGTGCTCGAATTTCTGCGCACCATCGTCACCACCATCAAGCCCGAACTGGTGGTCGAGACGGGAACCTTCAGCGGCATCAGCACCCTCTGGATCGCCGAGGGACTAAAAGCCAATGGACGCGGGCGCGTCATCAGCTGCGAGTTCGACAACGCCATATACGAGAACGCGAGGGCGCGAATCCAAGCTTCCGGACTCGCCGAGTGGATCGAACTGCGCAATGAATCGAGCCTCGACATGAAAGTCGAGGGCGTCATCGATCTTTTCTTCAGCGACAGCGATATGCCCATCCGCGAGCAGGAAATTCGACGCTTTCTGCCGCAGATCAGTCCCTATGGCCTGATCCTGATGCACGACGCCAGTTCGCATTTGAAAATCGTCCGCGAGGCCGCCCTCAAACTAGAACAGGAAGGCCTGATCTCGGCCGTGCTCTTGCCAACTCCGCGCGGCCTGGTCGTGGCGCAGAAGCTAGCAGGGCGAAAGTAGAGACGGGGCTTGCCCCGTCTTCCGCGCCAGCGAGAGAATCGGAGGTGCGGGCGGAGACGCGGCAACCTGCGTCTCTACGAAGAATTTTCGGGCGTCGTATCAGGGTATCGCTTTAGCGATACCGCAATTCTTCAAGATTCGACGCCCCTTTAGGGGCCGCGCCGCTCTAGTTCAGCTTGAGACGAACGGATTGGGCAAGCTTCCTCTGCTTCTGGTCGAAACTGTAGAAGTAATCCGCGCCCAGCTCGAGCGCCGCCGCCACATGCAGAAGGTCGGCGGTCCGAGTGCCCAGCTTGGCAGTTGCTTGTCGAGACAGTTGGCGCGCCCGCTCAAAAAACGTGTCGACGAACCCACGCATTTGAAAAACCCCTTCACGCAAATGGTTCTCGAACTCGTCCAGTGAAGACCGTGCTTGCGCAGGGGAAAGCTCTTTCCGAAAAATTCGCAACTCCAGCGCATTGACGACTTCGAGCTCCACCAAGGTAGTCAGGAAACGATCTCCCGGGGAAGCCTCCATCGTGCGAACTGCAATCACGGAGTTCGCGTCCAGGCTGTATAGCGATACTAGGAAGCTGGTATCGGCGTAGATCTTCAATAGCGGTCTCGGTCCGCAGATATCAGTTCAGCGCCACTCACCGCCAAAACTTTGTCGCCATAAATTTTGCGCAAACGCCCCATAAAATCAGGGAGTTTTTTTGCTGTTTTCGCAGCTTCCGCGTTCTCCGGCACCAGTCGGCCGATCACCCGCCGGTGCTTGGTGATTTGGATTTCCTCGCCCTTCAGCAAAAGCCGCTCAATCTTCTTGAAATCGTAGCGCAGGTCCCGAACCGAAGCTTTGGTCATGTGATACATAATAGCATCACATTGAGAGTAGGGCAATAGCTGAGACCAAGCGGCCAAGCCCGAACCCTGAGATTTTCCTGACACTGAGACCTAACACCTGAGACCTGTTCTAATGCTTCGCCAAATCTTCCGCCAGCAGACGCGCCTTCTCGGCTAGCGTGCTCGCCCTCCGCACATCGCCTTCCTGCAACGCCGAGCGCGCACCGTCCATGTAGTTGCGGATTTGTCCCACCGTCTCTTGCTGAGGCGCATCCAGCGTGCGTCCCGCCAGTTTCTTCAGTTGGCCGTCGGTAGAACTGAGCCACTGTTCGGCGTTCTGACGCTGGCGGGCCGCTTCCGCGGGAGTCATGCCAGCAATAATCTGCGCCGTGGGTTCGCTTGCTCCACCCTCGCGAACCACAACCTTTCGCGGAGCACCATCCGACGCTGTCGCCGCGCGCTGTCGCCGCTTCTGGGTTCCGTGCGCTGAACCAGTCTTTGGGGAACCAGTATTCGCTGAACCAGTATTCGTCGAACCATTGTTTGCTGAACCCGCGCTCGTCGGACCGGAGTTCGCTGAATCGGCGTTCGCCGAACCAGTGCCGGTTGAGTCAGCAGCGGGTTTCTTTTGCCCAGCGCTCTCCGGCGCCGTTTTCTCCGCAGCAGGGGCGGTCTCTGCCGGAGTGGGCGCAGCCGGAGTTTGTCCCGCAGCCGCGAAACTCAGCCCCAGCGCAATCGCAAGTCCGTAAGCAAGCCGCATAACGGTCGTAACAGGATTCTTCTCCACCCAAGCCAAGAACGCAAGCTGGGCGCTCCGTCTAGAACATAGTGCGGAAGAACTCCTGTTTTGTATCAGGGCATCGCTTTAGCGATGCCGTAAGTTTCCTCGAAATCAGATGCCCCTTTAGGGGCCCGCAAAAAACCGGGGAAGCGTTTCCGCTTCCCCGGTTGGTGGTTCAGGCTGAATTCCAGTCCTACTCGCTGCTGCCTGCCTCCGCGGCTGCGCTCATGGGTTCGGTGTCCGGCTGCAGTATGACGCCATCAAAGGGAGTCGCGCCCACGAAGCGTCCGCCCATTACGCTGACCCGGCGTAACGGGAATCCACTATCCGGACCACGCTTCCAGGAACGTCCGCCGTCGCGGCTTTCGAAAATCACGCCGGTCGCGTCGCTGGTAGCCAGCAGACGATGCCGGGTGGAATCGAAGCTGACGGAGGTGATGTCCTTGCCGGGCAGCCCGTTGACCACATGCTCCCAGGTCGCGCCGCCGTCTCCGCTGCGGAACGCGCCTTCACGGGAAGCGATTATCATCTGGCTATCGGAAGCAATCGCCACGCTGCGGATGCTGACTACATACGACGGCAGACCAGCCTTCTGCCAGGTCTTCCCGTGATCGCTCGAGACCAGCACGCTGGAACGCGTCGCCGCGACCACCGTGGAGTCGTCCTCGCGCACGGAAACGAAATCCGTCTGCCCGAGGATCTGTCCGCCCTTCCAGGTTTTGCCCTGGTCAGCGCTCGAATAGATGCCGCTCGTAGTGGCCGCCAGCCAGCGTCCGGAACCGAGTTCAAGATCGTTGACGCGCGCTACCAGTTCCGTCTTCTCGATGGCTGTCTTGGTAATCGCTTTGCGCGAACCCTTGGGCGTGGTTTTCGAAGTATGCTCGATCACCACAACATTCATGGAATGCCATTGGCTGCCATTGCGCTCCAGCGAATACATGCCGTGGTTGGTGCCGGCTACCAGCATTCCGTTCGCACCTTGCTTAAGCGCGAAAACGTCTTTTCCGCCGAGCCCGGCCGCTTTCTGCAGCCAATGCTGCCCGGCATCTTGGGAATAGAACACCCCGCCGTATTCGCGATCGTTGACGACGCCCACGTAGAGCGTGCTGGCTTCTTTGTTATCGGCCAGTAGGGCGGACACATAGCGATGTGCGTAGCCCTTGTTGGAAGCGGTCCAGGTGGAGGCGCCATCGGTCGAGGCCATCACGCCGCTGCGATCGGTAGCGAGCAGCACGTGATTGGAGTCCCGCGGATCGATCATCACATCATTGACCACCACCTCGGGATTGCTAACCCGCTTCCAAACTTTGCCCAGATCGGTGGTCTTCCACAAGCCTTCGGTGGTTCCGGCGTAAACGATGTTCTCGTTCGTCGGATCCTGCTTGAGCACGCGGGTGCGGCGCGCCGAAAACGGGATGCCCTTAATCTTGTCAAACAGGTTGCCACCGTTCTCGCTCTTGTAGATTCCCGAGCAGGCGCTGGCGAACACGACCGAAGGATTGGCATGGTCGACGATGACAGAAAACACGTCAGAGTCGTCGATCATCCCCTTATTAATATGCTGCCAGTTGGTGCCACCATCGGAAGTCTTCCAGGCCAGGTGCCAGGTTCCGGCATAAACGGTGTTGGGATCCTTGGGATCGACCGCGATCGATTCAATATTCTTGATCTCGGTGGAGTTCTCGGGCGACAGGCGCGACCAGGTATTGCCGCCATCAGTGGTGCGGTAGACGCCATCAAGCGCGCCGGCAACCAGGATTTTGGAATTACTCTTGTACATATGCATCGCCCGAATGGATTTTCCGTGCATCGCGGGCAGCGTTTGCCAGGTGGCGCCGCCGTCGCTGGTGCGGAAGATTTCGCCCATCTGTTGGCCCGATGAGCTCCACGAGGATACATAAATACGGTTGGAATCCTGCGGGTCGATGGCGATATGGTCGAGCACATACTCGTCGCCGCCCAGTCGTGCCAGGCGCGACCAGGTGCGTCCACCATCATTCGAGGTGAACATCTGGCCAGTGCTGGTGCCGAGCAGAATGTGATCGGGATTGTGCGTGTCGTAAGCCATGCTGCGCGCATCGCCCCCATCCGGACCTAATACCTGCCAGGGCCCGGAGGCCAGGAGCGCGGTGCTCATAAGAGTGACGACGGCGAGAAGCCATAAACCGGTGCGGAGAACGTTCCCTTGCCCTGTGGAATTCATGCGCGTAGATTGACCCCCGGCGAACTGTATTCGCCTGCGCTACAACTCTAGCAGGCTAGCACGGCGGGACAAGGTTACCGAAGAACAAACAATTAAAAAGGCCGTCAGGGGCGACCCCTACGGCCTTTCGTGCTGATTACCACAAACTTAAGATAGTGGAGCGAAAACTTGAGATAGTGGAGAGCCGGGCGCCCCGCCCGGCCGCCAACTGCCGGACAAGCAACATGCCCGTCCCTCCACCATATCTTATTGCGCCGCTTTTGCCGCTTTCTTCTTGGCGACCGGCTTCGGATGATCCGGAATCGCCTTTACCTTCGTTTCATCGACCAGGGTCGTGCTGTCGGCTTCGGGGAAGGTCGCGCCAGACGGAACGATCCACTGTTCCGAGGTCGCCGTACCGGCGTTACCGGTGCGGACCTCGATGCGGCTCGCGTCGATGTGCTGTTGCGCCTCGCCTTCCGAAATGTAGAACTTCACGTCGGCCGCGCGTTCACCCGCCAGGTTCTTACGCTTTTCCTTCGGATCGGCGTTTCCGACGACGACCAGTTTGGCATCCGGATCCTGCTGCAGTTTGAGGGCAACATCGTCCAGTTCAGCCTTGCAGGTGTTATCGACGCGCCACGGTTTCTTGACGTTCGGATATGCGCACTCGTTCACCTTGGTGGCCTGCGGCGGCGGCGGTGGCGGATTTTCAACCGTCACCGTGCTCGACGTCGAAGCCGTTAGGCCGCGCGAGTCGGTACAAGTTGCGCCCACCGTGATGGGACCAGACGAGGCGCCTGTGGTGTTTAGGGTAGCGGAGTTTCCACTGCCCGAAATACTGCCGCCAGTCGAGGTCCATCCACCCACCGTCACCGGAACGTTGTCCGGGCTGGTGCAGGTGCAGCTGATGGTGGACGAAGTTCCGGCCTGGACCGTCGACGGACTCGCCGAGCAGGAAACCTGCGGCGGGTTCTTGGGCGGTTCGGTCACGGTGAAATTGGCGGTACAACTGGCGGAGTTGTTAGTCTTGGCCTTGGCATCGGTAACGGTCGCCGTGGCCGTGTAGCTGCCGCCGCTGACGCCGTTGGTGTCGATACTGGCGCTTGTTCCCGTGCCCGTAATCTTGCCCCCGTTGCTCGACCAGTTGTAGGTGAGCGTGTGTTTGGGGTCGAAGTTGCTGGCAACCACGGTGGCGGTTACCGGTTCGCCGACCATAACCTGCGTGGGCTGTACCGAGCAGGCCGCCGTCACCAATGGTGCGGGAGCCCCGCCAAAATAGATCACCAAACCGGTCGTCAGGCGGACGCCATCGTACGTCGGACGGCGCAACGCGCCGTCAGTAGGCGGCACGTTCGTAGAGAAGTTTTCGCGCGCGTACTGGAAATCGGCTTCAAAGAGACGGTAGTAAATGTTCGGCCACAGCTTGAGATCCATACCGCCGCCAAGAATGGTGGCGATGCCATAGCTGGGCGTTATGCCTTTCGGTGACAGGCGCTCGCCTCCGAGCAGCGTGTGGGCAAAGAAGTTCACGCCTTCTCCACGCCAGGTTAGTTTCGGTCCGACGGCAAGCGCGTTGACATTGGCCGAGCCGTTCCAGTCGATACCGTAATTGCCTTCGAGCGACAGATACTTGGTAAAGTTGTAGGACGCGTTCACGCCGAAGCCGGGCGCGATCGAGGGCAGATGGAAAGAAAGGGGCCCCACGGGCGGGGGTGTTTGATCGGGAACGTTGCCCCCCGGGTTCAACCACTGATAGCCAATGAAAACTTCGGCCTTGGGCACCGTGTCATCCGACGACGTAGTTGACGCCTTGGGTGCAGGCGCAGTTTGTGCGTTCAACAAAGACGGCAACGCAATCAGAACGAGGGCCAGGACGAGCGCGACACTCGCGCCTCTCCGGTATGTTTCGCAACTAAGTGACATTGAGTTCCTCCAAATCGAATCCACTGCAAACTATAAATAGAACTGAAGTCTATAAAGATTTACGGCACGCACAGATGGGGTGTTGCCCAGGAACACAGAATTCTACAGCAATTGGGCAGTTTTGCAAAAGTTTAACAATTGACCGGGACATATTTTATAGCAATCGCGGGCCGCCGGTTCGTTTTCTGTACTGAGTTGCTCCGATGGAATCTCAAATTGATATTGCCGCATTCCGGCTCGGGTTGCGAGGCCGAGCGCTTCACTGAATAATGCTGATTAGGGCAAAGCAAAAGAAAAAATATGACACAAGAACGCGTGCTGATTGTGGAAGACGAAGAGAACGAACGAACTGGGCTGGCGGAACTGGTCTCGGGATGGGGCTATCGCACCGACACGGCGGCTGACGGCGTGGAGGCCCTGGAGAAAATTCCCGCCTTTGCCCCGTCCATCGTGATCACGGACGTCAAGATGCCCCGCATGGGTGGTATGGAACTGGTGGAGCGCCTGGCCGATTTGGCGCAGTCAATCGCGGTAGTGATGGTCACCGCCCAGAAGGCGACCGACACCGCATTTCACGCCGGCCGGCTCGGCGTGCAGGACTACATCGAGAAGCCCATCGACTTCCGGCGGCTGCGCTCCATCCTCACCAACATCGGCGAAATTCTGAACACGCGCACGGAGAATGAATCCTTGCGCCGCAGTTTGCGCGATAAGGGAGCCCTCGGCCGTTTGGTCGGCGCATCGCCTCAAATGCAGGGGATATTCCACTTGATCGAGCAAGTGGCCCCAAGCACCGCATCGGTGCTGATCACCGGAGCCAGCGGAACCGGCAAGGAGCTAGTGGCCCGCACTATTCACGATCTGAGTCCGCGGCGCAACAAGCCTTTCGTCCCCATCAATTGCGCGGCCATTCCCGAGACCCTGATCGAGAGTGAAATCTTTGGCCACGAAAAAGGCGCCTTCACCGGCGCGCTGGAACGCCGCACCGGCTGCTTCGAACTGGCCGAAGGCGGCACGCTGTTGCTCGACGAGATCGGCGAAATGCCGATCGGCACCCAGGCCAAGCTCTTGCGCGTGCTGGAGGATCACAAGCTGCGGCGCCTCGGCAGCAAGGTCGAAACTTCGGTGGATGTGCGCGTGCTCGCCGCCACCAACAAAGTTCCCGACGATGCCGTGGCCGATGGACATCTGCGCGAGGATCTCTATTACCGGCTCAATGTTTTCAATATTCATATGCCGGCGCTGCGCGAGCATAAAGAGGACATCCGCGAATTGGTGAAAGGCCTGCTCGCGGACATGAACGAGAAACACGGCCGCAAGGTGGCGGACGTGAGCGAGGCCGTGCTCAATATGTTCCAGACTTACGGGTGGCCGGGAAATGTGCGCGAGCTGCGCAACACGCTGGAACGCGCCGTGATCGTCTGCGAAAGCGGACTGGTGGAAACCAAGCATTTGCCGCCGGGCTTCGGCCAGAGCGTGCGGCCGGTGGTGAACGATCCCGATGCCGTGCATCTGGGCGTAGGCACGACGGTCGAGGAAGCGGAGAAGCTGCTGATCCTGAAAACTCTGCAAGCCACCACCAACAACAAAACCAGAGCCGCGGAGATACTAGGCATCAGCCTGAAGACACTGCATAACAAACTGAAAGAGTACGGCCGCCCGCAGGATGAGACAGTGGCTGCGGAAGAGTGAGAAGAGCAGGTTTCAGGTCTCAAGTGTCAGGTCCTAGGTGTCAGGTCTTTAGGCCTTAGAACTGGTTTCACTAATCGGATTTGGGTAGGGCACGGCTTCAGCCGCGCCGTTAAAGGCCAGGAACAATGAGGGCCTTAGCCCCTGAGGGACGTGCCTTCCGAGCGGAAGGCCTTATGGAACCAGTTCTAGGTCTTAGGCGTTACGTCCGAGGTGTCACCAAGCACGAAAGATTTTCCTAAGACCTAAGACCTGACACCTGCCTTTAGATGACGCGCAAATTCATCATCGTGTTCGTGATCACCACGCTGTTCACGGCGCTCGTCGTCGGCTTTTCCTGGGTTTATCTGTCGCAACTGCTGCGCCAGCGCCTGTTGTGGGCCGATGAGACCGCGTCCCAGCTCACCAATCAACTAGAATATGCCGCCTCCAAAGCGGTGCCCGATCTGACCAGCACGCGCGTGAACACCGAAAATCCCAAGGCGATGCGCGCCGCCATCGCCAATTATCTGCAGACCGACACCAACCTCAACGACATGCTGGAATCGGTGGTGGGAAATTCCCGCATCATCTACGATGCCGCCATCATTGATCCAAACGGCGTGGCGATTCTCGATACCAATCCCGCGCTGAACGGCAAGCCGGTGCCGGACCGCCCCCCTCTGAGCGCGTTGGAGAATGTCGGCTTCCGTCATCAGTTGCGCCTCCTCTACGGCGCCGGCTCCGTCTATGACGTGAGCATTGGGATGGAGTTCGCTGGGGAGAGATTTGGCAGCGTCCGCGTGGGCGTTGCAACGGTTTTTCTACGCAACGAATTGACGCCGAAACTTCAGCAGGCGGCCTTCTTTTCGGTGGTCGCTATTTTTTGTTCCCTGGTGCTGGCGGCGGTGGTTTCGAATGTCGCGCTCGGTCCCTTGAAGGCCATCGCCCGCAACCTCGATAGTGCCAGCGCCGGAGACTTGCTCCCGGCCGACGAGTCCGGCACCGAGGACGAAGTCGGCCTGGTGTCGCTGAAGATCGCCCACCTCGGCCGCCAGATTCACGATACCAACGAGATTTTTTCCGCCTTGAAAGACAACGTCGAGCAGGTCATGACCAAACTGCAGGACGGCCTCATGCTCTTCACCCGCGATTCGCGCGTCGTGCTGGTAAGCGCCTCGGCGGAAAAGTTTCTCGGCCGTCCGCGCCGCGAGATCCTGGGACGCACCGCCGAAGAAATTTTTTCCGCGACCCATGGCTATGGAACGGTTCTGGGCGCGGTCGTCCTGCCCGCCTTCCAGAAACAGCGCCCGCTGGTGCAGTACGAGTTCGATGCCGCCGATGGCCGCCGGGTGCAGGTGTCGCTCGACTTCATCGAAGAAAAAGGCACCTCGATTGGCGCCCTGCTCACCATGCGCGATGCCGAGTCGGTGCAGCGCATCGAGGATGAGATTGAAATCTCGCGCCGCCTCTCCGCCAGCGGCCGCCTCACCCGAGGCGTGGCCCACGAAGTCAAGAACCCCATCAACGCCATCGTGCTGCACCTGCAGTTGCTGCAAAACAAACTGCAGTTGGACGATCCCGAAACCCGCCGCCACATGGACGTAATCGGCAACGAAATCCACCGTCTCGACCGCGTCGTCCAAATCCTGGTGGACTTCACCCGCCCCCGCGATCTGCGCCTGGAAGAAGTGGATCTGCGGAAGCTTCTGGAAAGCGTAGCGGCGCTGGCCGCCCCCGACGCCGCAAGACACGCCGTGCGCATAGCGCTGGAGTTTCCCACCGATCCCCCGCCGCCCAACGAACTAGCGCCCGCGCCCCCCAACCATCCTGTAGAGACGGGGCTAGCCCCGTCTCCCGCCGCGGGCGGCACGCGCCCATCTGACGCGCTCATGATTGACGCGCTGCTGGTGCGGGTAGATTCCGATCTGATGAAGCAGGCAATCCTGAATCTGGTGCTGAACGGCGTGCAGTCCATGAAGACCGGAGAAACCACCGGCGGACAAACCGCCACCCGACAACCAACCACCGGAAAAACCGCCGCGCGAGGAACGCTGACCCTAACCGCGCGCCGCGATGGCGACATGATTCTCGCCGAAGTGCGCGACCAGGGCTGCGGCATCCCCCCGGAAGCGCAGGAGAAAATTTTCGAACTCTACTACACCACCAAGGGCGATCAAGGAGGAAGCGGAATCGGCCTCGCGCAAACCTATCAGATCATGCAGTGGCACTATGGCTCGGTAGAGTTCGATTCCATAGTCGGAGCCGGCACCACCTTCCGCCTACGTCTCCCCGCGGCGGACACCAAAGATCCCCAGCAAAAAGATCGCAAACAAAAAGATCGCAAACTAGGCGAAGAAATAAGCGCCTGACAGTTGCGGAGAAAACATGACCAACTCTCTGACCCTCGACCAATGCCGCCTCTTCTACTCCGAGGAAATACGCTTCACCGGCAACGTCCAGTCGCCCGCCCTGGTCGAAGCTTTTGCGCGCGTGCCCCGCGAGAAGTTCTTGGGACCCGGCCCCTGGGAGATCGCCTCCGCCGAAATAAGAGAAACGCAGGCTTCGTATCAGGGTATCGCTTCAGCGATACCGCACCTGCCTCAGAAGCAAACACCCCTTCAGGGGCCGGGCGTCGACATCTGACTGCCGACCCCGCGCCCACTTCCCGTTCCATATCAGACGACGGACCTACTTCGGAGGTTGCGACCGCGCAGACTGCTGCCTCTCCTGCAAGTCCTGCCGCTCCTGCACCTCAACGCTGCGACGGAGCCGCGCCCGCATCATGGCCCACAGACGGCGGCGTGGCAGAACCGCTTTCCGTCTTGACCAGTGGCCCGGTCAGCGGAGCGCTGCTCTGGGTTAAATCGGTTTTAATTTCAACCTTCTGCTTGGCGACCGGATCGATGTCCGTCTCAAAAGTTTGAAAGCCGGGAAGGGCGATCTTAATCCGATGTGCTCCCGGAGCCACCAGCATCGCTCGACCCAAGCCCTCGAACTCTCCTACGTGTCCCACGAAAAGTCCGTCCACAAAAACCGCCGCTCGCGATGGATTGACCACGATCTTAACTGTGGCCAATTCCTCGGGAAGCACTCCCGTAGGAGCCTTCTCCATGGCCACGTTAACCACCTCCGCCTCTCCCGGCTGCACCAGCATCCGTTCTGTGAAATCCCGGTACCCATCCTGACGCACAGTAATTACGTGTTCGCCGGGCAGAAGAAAAACCTGCTTCGACCCCTTGAGTTCTTTCAGATACCCCACATACTGCCCGTCAATCCAGACGCCTGAAGTTTCTTCGACATGCGATTTTCCTTCAAATTGAATCTCTCCCATCACCTGGTTCTGAGCTCGCACCGGGGCGGGCAGAATGAAAACCGAAACCAAAAGCCATATCCACAGTAACGTGCCCACTCTTTGCAGTGCTTTCTTCATAGTGGCCTCCGTAACGAAGTGGCCTCATAACTAATCAATGACGCAGCAGCGCACCTACGCTGCTCTCCGCCAACTGTTGATTCCCTCTAACTCGACTTTGTGTCTCGGATTGAAGAGAAGAGCCAAAACTGACCCGACACCCATTCCAACCAGGAAGAAAGTGACGGCGGAATACAAGTCATATTCGAGTTTCGTTGCGCCTTCCATAAAATCTCGCTCCTTTGCCAGAAAAGAATTTTGCTTGGCTCGCCGGCTACGATTTGCTGGCTACGATCTGCATCTACGATCCGCGGCTACGATCCGCCACTGCGATTTGCCTACTGATTTGCCTACTATGGAGTGGCGCCAGAAGCCTGCGCCTCATCATCGAGCTGATCCCCCGCCGGCCTGTGCACCTGACCCAGGAACAGTCCCAGCCCAAGCATCCATCCCACAAGCGACATTGCGAACGTCGTCGCTGCGAGCGTCGCAGTGCCGATAATCGCCAACGCAAAGATCATGCAAAACACAAACACCTCCCGTCTTCTAGACAGGAAGAAGCACGCTAGGTGCCAGAACTGAGAATTCCCTTTCCTTGCTGCAACATAGATGGTCAAGCCGGGTCGAAATGCTGGGTCGATAACACTCGGGGAACGTAAATTTTATGTAGTGTAAATTTTATGGAGTGGAAATCCGGCAGCGGAGTGTCGCACTTGATTTTGGGTGGCGCAGCGGTTCACCGCTGCGATTCAAGCGCTCAATTTCGACGGCTTTAGCCGCTGGGGGACTGTGTCGTTCAAACTGACCCACTACCCGACGCCGCCCACCCTTACAAACAACGCAAGGATGGTGCACCCTCAGTGGGAATGGCGCATCCAAAGATCATTAAAAGTAGGCCACCCGCCGGGGTGAAGATATTGGCGTTCTTCGGCCTGAAACTCCGAATAACTTTCGACTTGCTCGCGCTGTCGGCTC
>Ga0209274_10000386_pt1 | contig 28620 bp, 32 predicted proteins | sample HubBroMetageREF1_FD_188343 | JGI IMG/M metagenome (GOLD analysis project Ga0209274, IMG submission 188343) | Reference soil microbial communities from the Hubbard Brook experimental Forest, New Hampshire, USA - Hubbard Brook CCASE Soil... | ecosystem: Environmental > Terrestrial > Soil >...
TTTTCAGAGTAAGGGAAAGACCGGTTTAAGGCAACCTCAAAGCGTTCGAGCGGCCACGCCGGCGAAGGCGGGCAGGCGCGGCGAGAAGTTGAACGCGTGCCGGAATTGGGCTAGTGATGTGATGGCTCATGACAGCATCGTTTCGAACCGTTGAGAACTGGGCGGACTACACCTTCGGATGTGCTGGAACTGACCACAACGAAAACGAAGAGCGGTAATCCTCGGCTCAAAGCGGCGTCAAAAATCTCCGGCTGAAGCCGCTTACTCCCTGGCTCTCAAGATCGCGGCCATCACGCGCGGATCGGTTACTCAGTGGATACCTCGCATCCAAGGTCGAATTCCGGAAACCAAACAAAACTGTTTCGCTGCCGTCCGGATCGAGCTTGAAGATCGTACCATCCTCCTCGACGCCGCCGGACGAGGTGGTGCCGTAAAGATTGCCCGCCGCGTCCCGAATCAGGCTCGCCCAGGGACTCGCCCCATCGGGCAGCCCTTGGAATTCGTACAGCACGGTCAACCCGGTTTTATCCACCTTGAACACGGTTCCATTGTTAAATGTGCCGCCCGCGGATGCGGTGCCGAAGAGATTGCCGGCTGGGTCGGCGATCAAGGCGGCCCGCGGCTTTGATCCGTCGGGACCGGTGAAACTGTGCAGCACGGTATACGTCTGGCCGTGCGCCTGCGGCGTGACGGAAGCCGCCAACGCCATCATCGACCAAAGCGTCATTTTCGTCATCGGTCTTCCTCGTTTCTTAGGGTTCGATCTTGAACACTACGCCGCAGCCGGTAGGGCAGGCGCTGTTGACGATACCGCCGGCGCTCGCTGTGCCGTAGAGGTTGCCCGCCGAGTCCAAGAACAGGCCTGCCAAGGGATAACCTCCATCTGCCCCACCCGTGAAGCTGTGCAGTATGATTTCCGCGCCGGTCGTATCTATCTTGAACACCACTCCATAGCCGATGCCCGTTTTCGGGGCGCCGCCCTCATTGGTAGTGCCGTAGAGATTGCCTTCCGGGTCCAGGACCACGCCTGCATGGGGTCCACATCCTTCCGCTGCCGCTCCCGAAAAGCTGTACAGTACCGTCTCGGTGCCGGTCGAGTCGAGTTTGAACACGGTTCCGCAATTCGATGCACCGCCGCCGCCTCCGGTCGTGCCATAGAAGTTGCCGGCCGAGTCTTGGATCACACCGGCTAGGGGGTTTGCCCCGTCGGCGCCCCCGGCGAAGTTATACAACACTGTCTCAGTGCCGGCCGAATCCAGTTTGAAGACTACTCCGTAGTCGAATGTGCCGCCATTCTGAGTGGTTCCGTAGAGGTTGCCCGCCGAGTCCCGGATCAGGCCATTGGGGATCCCGCCCCCACTCTCGAAATCATAGAGCACCTGATACGCCGCCTTGCCCAGCTCGAACACCACCCCACCCAACACCCCGGACTCGCCACCCTCTTCGGTGGTGCTATAGAGATTGCCCGCGGAGTCCTGGATCAGGTTATTCAATGGATACTTCCCATCCAACGTCGAATTCTTGAAACCATACAGCACTGTTTCAGTCCCGTTCGGATCGAGCTTGAAGACCGTGCCATCCTCTTCGATACCGCCGGATTGCGTGGTGCCGTAAAGATAGCCCCCTGGATCGCGGAGCAGGCTCGCCCATGGACCTGCTCCGTCGGGACCCCTGAAACTGTGCAGCACCGTCAACCCGGTTTTATCCACCTTGAACACGGTTCCATCGTTAAATGCGCCGCCGCCGGATGCGGTGCCGAAGAGGTCGCCGGCCGGGTCGGCGATCAAAGCGGCCCGCGGCTTTGATCCGTCGGGACCCGTGAAACTGTGCAGCACCTTATACGTCTGCGCTTGCGCCAATGGCGTCCCGAGTACTGCCAGCGCGAACATTGCTACGACCGGCACTTGCCCTCTTTTCGTCATAAGTCCTCCTGTTAAGATCATTCGTCAAGGTGCGGTCTTGAATACCACTCCACAACCAAGCGGAAATGTTGCATTGGTATTCCCCCGACGTGGTCATTGCCCGCTGAGTCCCGGATCAGGTTCGCGTTTTGGCTGCGCCCGTCGGCTTCCCCGGTGAAACTATACAGTATCGTCTCACTGGCCTTGGCCAGCTCGAACACTGTGCCGGGCCCGGATGCGGCCTTGCGTGGTGGCGCCGTAGAGATTGACCGCCGAGTCTTGGACCAGGCCCCAGTGCCCGCCGGGTCCAGCTTGAACGCTACACCGGAGTTAGATGCGCCACCTTGCGCAGCCGTGCCGTAGATATTGCCTGCCGAATCCCGGATCAAGTTTGCCTTGGGGTACCCGCCGTCAGACCCTCCCGTGAAGCTATGAAGGGCAGTCAGGCCGGTCTTATCCAGCTTGAACACGGTTCCCTGGTTCGATGCGCCGCCCTGGGAGGTGGCGCCGAAGAGACTGCCTGCCGGGTCTGCGATCAGGCCGCCCACGGGCTCGGCTCCATCCGTGCATGTGAGCCGGTGCAGCACGGTATACGTCTGCGCTCGCGCCGGTAGTGTCCCGAATGCCGCCAAAATGAACATCGCCGATGCTAGCGTTTGAATTGCTTTCGTCATGGCGCGAGCTCGAAGACCAGTCCGCAACCGCTAACGCATGCGCTGTTGAAGGTGCCACCGGCGGAGGCTGTGCCGTAAAGATTGCCGGCCGAATCCCGGAACAGCCCTAGCAGGCTTGGCTGCAATCCGTCCTTTCCCCCCGCGAAGCTGTATAGGACCGTCTCGGCGCCGGTCGTGTCGAGTTTGAATACTACCCCAAAGCCATAGGCGCCGCCTTCAAAGGCAGTGCTGTAGAGATTGCCGGCCGAATCCAGGATCAGACACCCCGGAATTCCACCGTCCGCTCCCCCAGTGAAAGTGTATAGCACCGTCTCATTGCCGCTGGTATCAATCTTGAATATCACTCCTTCCCCCGACGCGCCTCCATAGTCGGTAGTGCCGTAGAGATTGCCAGCGGAGTCTTGGATCACGCCGGCATCCGGTTCCGCTCCGTCCGCTCCCGCGGCGAAACTGTGCAAGACCGTCTCCGTACCGGCGGTATCCAGCTTGAAGACTACTCCGTAGCCGTTGGCGCCGCCAGCCACAGTCGTGCCGTAGAGGTTGCCTTCACCGTCCAGGAGCAAGCCAGCGTGAGGGGCCTGCCCGTCCGCTCCCCCAGTGAAACTATACAGCACCGTCTCACCCGTTTGATCAAGCTTGTAGACCGTTCCGGCGTTGAATGCCCCCCCGCCCTCGGCAGTGCCGTAGAAGTTGCCCGTCGAGTCTTTAATCAGTCCCGCCCAGGGGGCCCGCCCGTCTGGCGCGGCCTTGAATGCATCCAGCACTGTCTCAGTGCCAGCCGGATCCAGCTTAAAAACCACTCCATTGTGGGCGTCGCCCCCCATCGGAGTGGTGCCGTATAGGTTACCTGCCGCGTCCCGCACCAGGTTCGAAGAGGGATTGCCCCCGTTCGCAGTCCATGCCAAACTATGTAGCACCGTCAGGCCGGTCTTATCCAGTTTGAACACGGTTCCCACGCCGTTTGCGCCGCCGTAATACGTAGTACCGAAGAGACTTCCTGCCGGGTCGGCGATCACGCTGCCGACGGGATACGACCCGTCGGCGCCAGTGAAACGGTGCAACACGGTATATGTCTGCGCTTGCGCCGGTGATGTCCCGAGCGCCGTCAACACGAAGATCGCCGCTGCCAACGCTCGCTCTGTTTTCGTCATGAGTCCTCCTGTTTGCATGTAAGACCGGCCGTCAAGGTGCGATCTTGAAAACCACTCCACAACCGGTAGGGGATGCGGTGCTGGGGACGCCGCCGATGCTTGCAGTGCCGTAGAGGTTTTCGGCCGAGTCGCGGAACAGGCCCGCATAAGGATAAGCCCCATCCGATCCTCCCGTGAAAGTATGCAGCACCGTCTCCGTGCCGGCCGTATCCAGCTTAAACACCACTCCGGAGCTCCCTGCGCCACCGTCTTCAGCGGTGCCATAGAGATTGCTTGCCGAATCCTGGATCAGTCCTGCTTCGGGGGACCGCCCGTCCGCTCCCCCGGTGAAGCTGTACAGCACGGTCTCCGTGCCGGCCGCATCCACCTTGAACACTACTCCGCAGCCCGATGCGCCGCCCCACTGAGTAGTGCCGTAGAGATTGCCTGCCGCGTCCCGGATCAGTCCTGCGTTGGCCACTGCTCCGTCCCCTGCGGGGCCCTCCGTTCCCCCTGTGAAGCCATGCAGCACAGTCTCGCCGGTCTTGCTCAGTTCGAACACGATTCCCACGCCCGCAATGCCGCCTTCCTGCGTAATACCGTACAGATCGCCCGCCGAGTCTTGGACCACGCCTGCAACGGGGAACTGCCCGTCCCCTCTTTTGCCGGTGAAATTGTGCAGCACCGTCTCCGTGCCAGCCGTATCCACCATGAAGACCACTCCGTTGCCATCGCTGCCGCCGAACTTAGCAGTGCCGTAGAGATTGCCCGCCGCGTCCCGGATCACGCCTGCCGCGGGGCGCGCCCCGTCCGCCGACTGTTGGAAACTGTACAGTACCGTCAGGCCGGTCTGATTCAGCTTGAAGACGGTTCCCTGGTTGAATGCGCCGCCGGCATAGGTAGTGCCGAAGAAACTGCCCGCCTGGTCGCCGATCAGGCCGGCCAGAGGAGTGACACCGTCGGTTCCCGTGAAACGGTGCAGCATGGTGTACGTCTGCGCCGGCGCCTGTGGTGTTGCGGACGCCGCCAACGCGAACATCGCGGCGGAAACGAACGACTGCCTGGTTCTCGCCATGAGCCCTCCATCTGGCAGGAGGATATCACGCTTTTCGGCGATTCTACGGAAAGTCTTGAGGTGACGGTACTAGTCCGCGGCCTCCAGCGGCGTGACCGGGTCGAGGAAGCGCCATAACAGAACGGCCATCGCATAGATTGCCGCCGAGACGTAGAACGTCAAATCCCAGTTATTATCAGTCCAGCGCAGCATGTATCCGATGATGGTAGGGGAGGCCGCTCCGCCCAGATTCCCCATCATATTCATGGCCCCGGATACCGTGCCCGCGTACTTGCCGCCGACGTCCATGCAGGCGCCCCACGATCCCGGCATCACCAGGTCGTTGCTGAAGCTGGCCAGTCCCATAAAGATCATCGCGGCCACGGGGTTGTGCATGCGCGTCGAAACCACCAGCAGAATACTCGCGCCGCTGAAGCCCACATACGCCAGCAGGCGGCGGGTCTTCAACACGCTGCCGGTAAGGCCCGTGAGCGGCGCGGAGATGAACCCGCTCACCAGCGAGCCGAGTCCGCCTAAGAATAGCGGCAGGATGCCGAGTATAGCGCTGGCGCCTAGTTGCTGCCCACGCGCTTCCCTTAAATACGTAGGCAGCCAGGTGATGTAAAAATACCAGCCGTAGGAAGAGCAGAAGTACTGTCCACACAGCAACCAGACCTGTGGCGAGGCGGCGAGCTTCCGCCACGGTACGCGCGCGTGGCCGGATGCCAACGATTCGTTGGGGGCCAGAAGTTGGCGCTCCGCATCGTTCAAGCTACGGTTGTCACGCGGATGATCGCGGTACCAGGTATAGAAGAACACGGCCCACACCACCCCGATGCCGCCGAAAAGCTCGAAAGCGTGCCGCCATGATATCAGCCGGAAGACGAGATATACCAGCGGCGGCGTGAAGGCGCCACCCCAGCGCGCGCTCAGCCACATGATGCCCTGCGCGCGCACGCGTTCGCGATGCGGAAGCCAGGTGGTGAACGTCTTAGTCAAATTGGGGAAGCAGCCGGCTTCTCCCGCGCCGAACAGGGCACGCGTCACCGCCAGTGAGACGAAGTTCCACGCCCATCCGGTGGCCGCCGTGAAGAACGACCACCACAACACGATGCGCAGCAGCACGCGGCGCGCGCCCATCCAGTCGCCCAGAAAACCGCCGGGTATTTCAAATAGGGCGTAGGTCCACGCAAAAGCGGAGAAGGCGTAGCCCATCTGCACCTGCGACAAGTGGAGGTCGGCCCGGATGAAGGGGGCCGCGAACGAAATGCAGACGCGGTCGATGTACGTGACCACGGCCAGCACTGCCGCGAACGCCACTACCCAATACCGCACGTGGGTGGGAGTCTGCCGCGGCTGGTGCATCTGAGCCAACATCTATTATGGCTGGCGGATGTGCCACCTGCGCGATACTGTATATGCATGGAGTTCGAAAGCGTCGCGGCCAACCTGCGGGAGTCCTTCCGGGTCGTCGCGGCGCATCGCCCGGAGGGCGAACTGCAGGAAATGGAGGGCTTGTCGATCGCCTCGGCGGGCGTCACCTTTCAGATGTTCAACGCAGCGTTTCTCTCTGCGCCGGTGGTATCCGAAACACAGATGGACCTGCGCGTGGCGCAGGCCGCCGTACACTTTGCGGCCCGCGGCCAGCGCTGGGCGTATTGGATCTGCCACGGCTGGCTGGACCACCGCACGCGGCGGCGTCTGCAGCCGGTTCTCCGCAAACGCAATCTCCAACAGGCTGTGGAACTGCCCGGCATGCTCGCTGAAAATGTGTTGCCGCCAGTGCGGGAACTCCCCACGATGGAATTGCGACGGGTGTGCGACGGACCGGTCAAGGACGCATTCTGCGCTATCGGCTCGACCTGCTTCAACGTGCCGCTGGCCTGGTTTTGCGAAGTCTTCGACAGCCCGAGTATCTGGAGGGATTTCGCCGCTTATGTCGGCTATGTGGATGGCGAGCCGGTATCCACGGCGGCCACCGTCATCGGCGGCGGCGTGGTGGGCGTGTATAACGTAGCGACCATGCCGGGCCGCCGCTGCGGGGGGTACGGCGAGACCGTCATGCGACACGCGTTGAAGCAGGCGCGGAGTGAGCACGGCCTTTCGCGAACGATTTTGCAATCCACGCCGCAGGGGTTCGATCTGTATCAGCGGATGGGGTACCGGACGGTGACGAGTATTGGGGTGTTTTGTTCGTAATGGGCTACCAGACGGCTGACCTCCGTAATCGGTACACCCGAGGGAAGTTGACGCCGGTGCATTTCGCGGTTGAGTTGGCGACAGTTCCGGCCAGCGGCGCAGGATGCCATTGAGTCGGGTGCGCGTGGAGAAGTCACGCCTCAAAACGGGATCACGTACAGCTTTTCCCACCCTACTCGCCGCAATCCGACTGGAGCGTGACCGGTATGCTGGGGAATGGAACGACACCATTCTTCCACGCGCTGTATAAAATCTTCTATTTATTTTGTGACAGCTCGTTAGCCGAAGTGCGGCAGTGCTACGGGAGCGCTCGCCCGCCAAGCTCTACTTGGCCCGCGCGGACAGGCTCGAGACAATCTGAGCGCCCAAGCCCAAGCCGCCATTTTGCGCCAAAGCTTGCGCAAACTGCTCTTCGGCCAGTCCGGCGGCGGTCGCATTTCCGGTGTCCTCGCCGCTGCCCAGCCAGCCGCCCTCGTCGCCCCGGGCTGCTTTGAGGAGTTGCTCGATCATGATGCCTTCGAATTGCTTGGCCGCGGCTTCCACGGTCTGCGGCGGACGCCCGGCGCGCGGCTCCGCCGTGGTTCCGGCAACAGTTCCCAGTCTCAGCGGCGAGCTCATCAGATCACCTCCAACTCGGCTTCCAGCGCGCCGGCCGCGCGCAGGTTTTGCAGGATGGCAATCACATCCCGCGGCGTCGAGCCGATGGCCGCCAACGCGCGCACCAACTCCTCCACAGTGGCGCCTTGCTGCAGGACCACGTTGCGGGCGGGCTGTTCTTTGGCCTCCACGCCCAACTTGGCAACCGCGACGGTATTCCCGCCCGATAGCGGCGGCGGCTGCGAGACTTCCAGACTGGTCTGGATTTCAACTGTCAGATTGCCGTGCAGGATGGCCACCGGAGAAATGTGTACGTCGCGGCCCATGACGATGGTGCCGGTGCGCTCGTTCACCACGACTCGCGCCGGCCGGTCCGCGTCCACCGTGAGCGTTTCCATCTCCGCGATGAAATCGATAGGGCGGGCGGCATAAGCCGCGGGAACCATTACGCTCACCAGGGCCGAGTTTTCGGCGCGCGCCGGCATGGACCCGGCCACTCCGTATTTGGCGTTCAACACCGCCGCGACGCGGGAGGCGGTGGTAAAGTCTGCGTACCGGAGTTGCAGATGCAGGGCTCCCTTGAGTGCCGGCGCGGGCGCCGTACGTTCGACGATGCCGCCGCCGGGCACGCGGCCGACCGTGGGATGATTCACCGTCTGGCTGTTGCCGCCCTGCCCGGCCATGAACCCGCCCAAGACCAGCGGACCCTGGGCCGACGCATAGACCTGGCCGTCGGCGGCTTTCAGGGGCGAAAGGACTAATATCCCTCCCTGGAGGTTAGTGGCGTCTCCGATGGCAGCCGCCGTCACGTCCACGTGTATCCCGGGCTGCGCGAAGGGAGGCAGGGTGGCCGTGATCATCACGGCGGCCGTATCCTTGACGCGAATGGTGGCTCCGGGGACCGAGATTCCCATGCGCTCCAGCATGTTGGCCAAGCTCTGCGGCGAGAACACCGTTTGCTGCGTGTCCCCCTTCCCGGCCAGCCCCACGACCAGCCCGTAGCCGATGAGCTGGTTGTCGCGCACGCCTTCGATTCCCGCCAGATCCTTCAAACGCGTGGCGCACGGCGCGTTGCCCGCCAAGGCCGCCGCCACCAGACAGAAAGCCATCCATCGCATGGTATCCTCCAACCCTAGAACGGAAGCAGTCCCATCAGCAGCCGGTATAAGATGAAGGGACGCCTGATGGCGTCCCCCACCACACCCTTTCCATTGACGGAAACCTCCAGTTGCGCGATCAGGTCCGATTGGACCACATTGTTCGGACCCAGATCAGCCGGCCGCACTACGCCGCGCACCGTGATGAGCTGCTGTTCGGAACTTACGCGGATTTCCTTGACCCCTTCCACTACCAGATAACCGTTCGGCAATACGTGCACCACCCGGGTGCCCAGCGTGGTGGAGATCACCGTGGTGCGGCCGATCGTGCCGGTTCCCTTCAGCTCCTGGTCGCCGGAAGTGCCCAGCAGGTTGGCCAGCGCGCCAGTGGCCTTGGTCACGCCGCCCAGAGCCGTGATGGAGGCCTGGGCGCTGGAGGTGCGCGAGGTTTGCACGTTGCCGGTACTCACCGCCGAGGCATTCTCCGCCACCAGCACGGTGACCGTGTCGTTCACCCGGCTGGCACGCAGGTCGCGCGCCAGGTCGGTGTACAGGGCGGCGGACGACCATAGGGAGCCGGGCGAGGCGTCGTTGTTGGCGCGCGCCGCCGCCGTAGCCTCTGCCACGTAACGCTCCAAGGCGGACGGCTCCGGCGGCTTGGGCGTTTTCTTCGCCGCCGCCCAGACCGGGACCTGCGTGCAGGCCAGCGCCAGCAGCGCCAGAATTGATTTGGGCTTCATCGGTTTGCGCCGTCCGGCAGAAACATGTCACTGGGGTCCGCCACGAGCACCGCGCGTCCGCGATCTACGACCGTGGCGCGGAGCATCTTTCCACCGGCGGGATTGCGCACGCCGATGACCTCGCCCCGGCTTCCGGAGGACTGCGCCCGCCCTTCCATGATCACGCGCGCCCCGCCGCTCCGGATTTCCACCCGCACGCGCTCGCCACGCACCACGTCGGACGGAGCATCCAGCCATTGCCGCTCGATAGCGGCGCCAGGCGGAATCGGCCGCCGCGGTACCCGGCCCACGATTTGGGATAGATCCGGCAGGCCCGGCGGCCCAACGTAGGGATCCTGGCGCAATTGGGCGCGTTCGATGGGATGGCCCGGCGCCAGAGTCTCGGTAGCGGTTACCCGCAAACCCGAAATCTCGATGCGCACCTTGGCCCACACCGGAAAATCGGCATGGCCGGATGCGGATACCGCGCCGTGCCACAACTGGGGAGAACTGGTGGCCTGGCCCGGCTGCAACCCGGATACCGGAAAACGCAGGTCTCCAGGCGGGGTGGGCTGGCGGCTGAATTCGACCACCTCGATGCGCGCCGCGGGCATGGCCGCGCGGAGGGCGGCCGCCACGCGCTCCAGCGTGAGCGTTTCAACGGGCCGCGCGAAACAGGCTTCCAATCCCGGTTCAATAGCCAGTCCATACCGCCCGGCCAGACGCGTCAACTCCGCGGATCCGTAAGTGCGGCGGGCTCCCGGCGCGGGCGCATAGCCTAGCGCGAGTTCCGGCGCCAGCCCCGCGAAGGCCGGCACGGCCCGCGCCAAGTCTCCCGCCATGATGCGCTCACCCGAAACCGGCAGGCATTGGGCGCTCGCAGGCGCCAACGCGGCAAGCGGGATGAGGAGCATGCGCAGGGTCATTGCGTCACGAGGCCGTTGGCCTCTTGATACATCTCGTTGGCGGCCGTGACCACCTTGGAATTGGCTTCGTAGGCCCGCTGGCTGACGATCAGGTTGACCATTTCCTGGACCACGCTGACGTTGGACTGTTCGGTGTATCCCTCCTGTAACATGCCCAGGCCCTCGGCCCCTCCCGGGTTGCCCAGGACCGGGTCGCCGGAGGCTTGGGTGGGAGTGTAAAGGTTGCCGCCGATGGTGCTCAGACCAGCCGGATTCTGGAAATTGGCAAGCTGGATCTGTCCGGCCACCTGGGCCGTAGTCTGGTTCGGCTGGGTGTAGCTCACCGTGCCGTCGCCGGCAATGGTGATGGATTGCGCATCCGCTGGAATGGTGATCTGGGGCTGCAGTGGATTGCCGCTGGCGGTTACCACATTTCCATTCTTGTCGAGTTGAAACTCCCCGTCGCGCGTGTAGGCCAACTGTCCGCTCGGCTGCAACACTTGAAAAAAGCCGCTCCCTTGGATGGCCACATCCAGCGGGTTGTCTGTCTCGGAGAAACTGCCCTGGGTGAAGATGATCTCATTGCCCGACGGCCGCGTGCCGAGCCCCAATTGCAGCCCGGCGGGAAGCACGGTCTGCTGGCTGGCGGAAGCGCCAGGCTGCATGAGGTTTTGGTAGAGCAGATCCTGAAACTGAACGGCACGCGACTTGTATCCGTTGGTGTTGGCGTTCGCCAGGTTGTTGGCGATGTTGTCTACGTTCATCTGTTGCGCCGTCATACCGCTGGCGGCGCTGAAAAGTGCTCGCATCATAAATTTAATCGCTCCTTACTCGATCTTGCCCCGCAGGCTCTTATGAAGCTACGCGGGCGACCTCTTCGACGGCCTCGCGATTCATCTGCGATCCCAGCGTGGCGGCTTTCTGCAGCATTTCGAATTGGCGCATGACGGACACCAGCCGCACAGCCGATTCCGCGGCGCCCACATTGGAACTCTCCAGCCTGCCCTGCTCGACTTGCGCGCCCGATGCCGGCTGAGATGGCACGGCACTCTGAAAATAGCTGGCCCCCTGCTTGACCAGCGCACTGGTATCGGAGAAATCCGCGATCTCCAGGCGGTCCAGGGTCTGGCCGTTTTGCTGCACCGTACCGTCGGGCGAGACCTCCAGCGCCCCCGTTGGCTGGATCTTCAAGCTCCCGCCGGACACCGTCCGTACCGGGTACCCCTCGGCGGTGACCAGCGCACCGGCGGGCGTTACCCGAAAGCTCCCGTTGCGCGTGAACAGGCTTCCGGAAGGCCCATCCACCGCGAAGAAGCCTTTACCGGAAATGGCCAGATCCGAGGCGCTGCCTGTCGCGCGCATCGTTCCTTGCGAGAAATCGGTCCACGGACGTTCGATGACCGGGAGGGTGGCCGCCGATCCGTTCTCCCCGCCGGCTTCCGCCGATACATAGAGGTTGTAGAACTCGCGGTCGGTTTTATAGCCGCCGGTTTCGGTGTTTGCCAGATTGTTGGCCAGCATGTCCAACGACTCCATGCGGGCCTGCATCCCGCCGGCCGCGGAGATCGTCAAGTTATCCATGGCACGCTCACGCCGTTTTCTCATGCAAGCGGAGAGCCGCCGGCCGGGCGCAGAAAAAGAAAGGCTTGCTTCCTCGCGCCACGGCAAGTTTCTGGCGGTGAGGCGCCCCCGCCAAGATCTTGTCGGCGGTCCGGCGCGTAACTGTTTGGAATGCAGCGCGGCAGTTTGGTTCACCGAGTGCATTTGTAGGGTGCGTGATCGCCGTTTCTTCGGAAATACCCGCTGCCTCCAACGCCCGGCCCACGCCGGCTAGCGGCGGGGCCGCCATGGGCGCAGCAGCCATTAAAGCCCCGGCTGCCGCACGCGGCGGTTTCTGGTCGCTTCTGGACGGTTGCCTGGCGCAAGCAAGCGGGCCGGGTGAATCCGGAGAGCCAAAGCCACGCCCGATGCCCGGCGAACGGAATCGAAACGACGACGCCGTGGTCCCTGCCGGGATGCCAGCGCCGGCGGTCGCCAAAGCCCCGCTGGCATCCGCATGGGGCCTGGAACCAGCGGAGATCCCTGGCGTGGCAACGGCGGCTTTCGCCCAACAGAACAACGCTACGAACACACAGAATCTCGCCGGCGGTTCGGGTTCCGTACCGGTGCCCGCGGGATTGCCCCAGTGGACAGGGCCGGCAGGTCCGTTCGCATGGGATCTCAGCATGCCGCCGCACGATCTGGCTGCGCAGTCCGATCCGGCCGGAGTTTCGCGCGACACCCCAGAAGCCCCTGGCACCCTTCCGGAATTGGCCTTCGGCGCCCGCTGGCTCGCGCTGGAGCCGGTAATGCCGGCCGGTGGAACCCCGGACGCGCTTCCAAGTCCCGCGACGGAAAGGAGCATTCCTGCCGGGGACGCACCAGCCCAACCGAAGAATACGGAGAACACCGCAACCTCAGGTGGTGCGCACGCCGCACTGCTCGACGATCGGCAATCCGAGGGGCAGGGCCCCGCCAGCCAAGAAAATACGCGTACCGCCTCCGCCGCGGAAGAGGGGCACGCCACTCCGCAGCCAGGGAATGCGGGCCCCCTCGCGGGCACCTCTACGAAAAATGCGGCAGCCTCCATGGAGCGCCCTATGGGCGGCTACGGCGACGGCGCGCCCGCGGGACACGCGGATGCGGAGAGCGTTTGGAACACTGCCGCGCCCACGGCCGCGGACCGGGAGGCCCAGCCCGCGGCTCCGGCTCAGGCGGCGAGTGTGGCGCGTCCGGCCGAGGTGGAACCTCCCGAGCAGGCCGCGCCGCCGGTCTCGCGCGACGTTTCCTTGCATTTGGCCGATGGCGAGAGCAGCGTGGACATTCGTATGGCCGAGCGCGGCGGCGAGGTCCGCGTGATCGTACATACTCCGAATCGCGATTTGGCCGAAGCGCTACGCGCCGACCTGCCGGATCTGATCGGCAAGCTGCGCCAAAACGGGTTCCAGGCGGAAGCCTGGCGTCCGGCTGCGGCGACACAATCGGACGCGGGCCGCCGGAGTGGTTCGGATGCCTCGCCCTTTCACGAGCACGCACAGGGCGGCCGCAGAAATGGCCGCCAGCGTCAGCCGCAACAGCCGCCGAAAAATCAAACCCGCTGGGACGGGGAGTGGAAGTCCAGCCTCGGCCCCGCACAGGAGACCCACATATGACGATTCAACCCTTGGCAACCTTGCCGCCCAGCCAGACCGCCGGCGCGGCCGCCACCACGCCAGCGACCTCGCCGGACGATGTCGATGAGAACCAGTTCTTGCAGCTCTTGGTGGCTCAAATCCAGTATCAGGATCCGACCAATCCGACCGACAGCACCGCCTTCGTGACGCAACTGGCGCAGTTCAGTTCGCTCGAACAACTCGTCGCCATTCACAGCGATCTCGACAACCTGACGCAGTCCGGCGCTAGCGGCACACAGAATCCCACTACGCTAGGAGGAAACTGACAATGTTTGCAGCATTCAGCACCGCATTATCCGCTTTGGACGCCAACGGCGTAGCCGTCGCCGTGGTTGGCAACAACCTGGCCAACATGAACACCACCGGTTATAAGGAGAGCGTCGCTTACTTCCAAAACCTGGTCAGCGAATCCTTGAACGGTGGCCAGACTCAAGTAGGGTTCGGCGTGGCCTCGCCCCTGACCGTCATGCAGTTTACGCAAGGCGCCATTAGTGCGAGCAGCGGACCTCTGGACGCCGCCATCCAAGGCAACGGCTTCTTTGTGGTGAACGACAACGGCGCGACCGAGTTCACGCGGGCCGGCAGTTTCCAGGTAGATCTTTCGGGTAACCTGCTCACTCCCAGCGGGCAGCAGGTGCAGGGCTGGATGGCCAGCGGCGGAGTGGTCAACACGGGGGGCGCGATAGGCAACATTACCGTACCGGTAGGCGCCCTGCAGGCGCCGCAGGCCACCCAGAACATGACCGTGAGCGCCAACTTCGACGCCTCCGCCACTACGGGTTCGGCATCCGACTGGTCCGCTCCCATAACGGTCTACGACTCCTTGGGAAATGCGCATGTGATCACCCTCAATTTCCAACAGACCGCCGCCAATACCTGGTCGTACACGGCCACGGTCCCCGGCGCGGATGTTAGCGCGGGCACGGCGGGCACGCCATTTCCTATTCCAGGCGGCAGCGGGAGCCTCACGTTTAATAGCAACGGGCAGTTGACCAGCCCGGCGGCTGGCGCCCCCATTACGCTGGCAATTGCAGGGCTTAACGACGGCGCATCGAACCTGAGCGTAAACTGGAATCCTTACAACGCGGAGGGCGGCAGCACTCTCACCCAGTTCGACCAGAGTTCGGCCACCTCCGCCACCAGCCAGGACGGCTCGGCGGCCGCCCAGCTTACTTCCGTGGCCATGGGCGATGGCGGACAGTTGCTGGCTTCCTATTCGAACGGTCAGCAGACGGTGGTCGGACAGGTGGCCATGGCTAACATTCAAAATCCGCAAAGCCTGGTTTCGGTGGGAAACAACAACTACCAGGTGAGCGCCGACACTGCCGCGCCGGCCGTGGGGGCGCCTGGCACCGGCGGGCGCGGGACGATAGTTGGCGGCGCCTTGGAATCCTCGAATGTGGATATGGCCACGGAACTCACCGATTTGATCGTGCTGCAGAGCGCCTACCAAGCCAATTCGAAGGTGGTGACCACCGTGGATACGATGGTGCAGGCCGCCACCCAACTGATCACCTAGGAGGCACGCATGACAGCCATGGAAGAGATCGCGGCCTTAGCCGATGTGCCGGTGGACATCGAGGCCGAACTGGACCGCCGCATCCTCACCGTGGCGCAGATACTGCAAATGGAACCCGGAAGCCTGATCGGCATGAAGCGCTCGGCGGGCGAAAACATCGACCTGTACGTGGGCGGGACGCTGATCGGTTGCGGTGAAATCGTGGTGGTCGAAAACACCCTGGGAGTCCGCATCACGGATTTCAACGGCGATGTGTAAGGCGGCCTGGGGGGAAAGCGGTAAATGGAACCGATCCGGCAAGTGTTGGCGGTAAGCGCGGTGCTGTCGTTATTGGCGGCCGCGCTCTGGTGGCTACGCCGCAAAGGAATCGTCCGCCAGGGCTCTGGCGGGTCCCGGAAACACGCCCTCCAGGCTGTGGAGCGGTTGATGCTGGGACCGCAGCACTCGCTGCACTTGGTGCGGCTGGCGGGCCGCGGACTGCTGGTGGGCACCTCGCCGGCGGGATGTGCGGTGTTGGAGAGTTTTGAATGGACCAGTCTGGAATCCCGGACTCCCGCCGGAACCCCGGGGGTCCGCTGATGTTCCGACGGCTGGCGCGTGCGGGCGCCTTGGCGCTGCTCTTTCAAGCGGCCGCCCGGGCGGCCCCCGCCGCTTCGGCGGCGTCCTGGTTCGTTACCGGAAAAGCGGGTTCGTTGAGTGCGCCGATGCAGATTGTGCTGCTGCTGACGGCGCTCACGCTGTTGCCCGCAGCGATGATGACGGTGACGCCTTTCTTGCGCACCATCGTGGTGCTGCATTTCCTGCGACAGGCGTTGGGCACGCAGACGGCGCCCTCCAACCAGGTGCTGGTGGGAATCGCGCTGTTCCTGAGCCTGCTTACCATCCAGCCAATGACCACCCAGATTTACGAACGGGCCTGGACCCCCATGGACAACGGCCGGATGACGGTCCAGCAGGCGGCCCAGGAGGCGGCCAAGCCGTTACGGCAGTTCTGGCTGCGGTTCGCCCGCGAGAAGGATATCGCTTTGTTCCTGGAGGTGTCGCATGCACCGGCGCCCCGCACTCCGGCAGATGTGGATCTGCAGGTCCTGATTCCAGCGTATATCCTGTCGGAGTTGAAGGCGTCCTTTCAAATTGGCGCAGTGCTCTACCTGCCCTTTCTGGTAATCGATCTGGTGGTGGCCTCGGTGACCCTGTCGGTGGGCATGATGCAGTTGCCGCCGGTCATGATCTCGGCGCCCTTCAAGATTCTGCTGTTCGTGCTGGTGGACGGCTGGAACCTGGTGATCGGATCGCTGATGAAGAGCTTCACTTGAGGAACGCATTATGACTACCGACGCGGTTGTCGAAATTCTGCGCCACGCGCTGCTGGCGGCTTTCTGGATAGCGGCGCCGTTGATGGCCATCGCCTTCACCGCCGGCGTGGTAATCAGCCTGGCGCAGATTGTGACTTCCATTCAGGATACCGCCTTCAGCACCATTCCGCGCCTGATCGTGTTCGTGCTGGCCCTTCTGCTGCTGATGCCCTGGATGGTCCAACGCATGACGCTCTACACCACGGCGCTGTTGGGCGATCTGGGCCGGTATGCCCGGTGAGCTTTACTCTGGGCCTCCCCGCGATATACGGGTTTCTGCTGGTGCTGGCGCGGGTTTCCGGAGTCTTCGCCTTGGTGCCCCTGCCCGGCTTTCAAAGTGCCCCCCGGCCGGCGCGCATTGTCCTGTCGGTGATGATTACCCTGGCGCTGTTTCCCGTCTGGCCGCGGATCGACGCGGCGCGGGCGGACGCCCCGCGCATGCTGCTGTGGGTGCTGCCGGAGATGGCGGTGGGGGTCACCATAGGTTTGGGCGTGGCGCTCATACTGGAAGTCTTTCTGTTGGGTGCGCAGATCCTCAGTCTGAACGCCGGGTTCAGTTTTGCCCAGACCATCGATCCGACCACACAGGCCCAGTCGGGCGTATTGATGGTGTTCGCGCAGTTGGCCGGAGGTATGGTTTTTCTGTCTCTGGGCTTGGACCGGGAGGTGATCCGGACCCTGGCCTACAGCTTGGCGGCGCATCCGGCCGGCGCCTGGATTACGGGGCCCGCGGCAGAGGCGCTGCTGCGCCTGGGTGGGGACATGCTGGCGCTCGCGGTGCGGCTGGCGCTGCCGGCCATCGCCTTCCTGGTGCTGGCGGACATCGCCCTGGGGCTGATGGGGCGCCTGAATGCCCAATTGCAGCTAATGACCCTGGCTTTCCCGATTAAAATGACCGCGGCGCTGGTGCTGTTGGGGTGGTTGACGGTTCTACTTCCCAGGCTGATGGCGGCGTACGGCGCGGTGGTTTTCGGGACTCTGCGCCGGGCGCTGCGCTTATGAGACCAGAGATCCAGTGCCGAACAACGGTCAGAAAACGGAACAGCCCACTGCGAAGCGCCTGGATAAGGCGCGCAAGGAGGGACAGTTCCCCGCCGCGCGCCAGTTCGTCTCGGCCATGCAATTCCTGGCGTTCGTGGCCGTGCTCGAAGCCTGGGGCGGGCAATGGTTCGCCGGACTGCGCCTGTTGGTGCGCCACGCATTGGCGGTGGCCTTCTCCGCGCAGCCGGAAGCGCATGTGCTGGAGATCAGCCGCTACCTGCTGGTGGACCTGCTGCGGCTGCTGGCGCCCGCCGCCGGGGTGCTGCTGGTGGTGACCCTGGGCATGCAACTGGTGGCTACCCAACTGGGCGTCAGCCTGAAAAAACTGGCGCCCGATCTGCAGCGGCTAAACCCGTTGTCGCGGCTGCGCGAGTTGCCCAAGCAAAATCTGCCCGCGCTGCTGCGCGCCGCAGTCATGCTCCCGCTGTTCGGGATGGCGGTGTATGGAATCATCCGGGACAACCTGTTTGTTTACATGACTCTCCCTTTCCAGAGTGTCGAATCGGGCTTCCGCGTGGTCTGCGGCTCGTTCGGCACGCTGCTATGGAAAGCCTGCGGCGTCTTCCTGGTTTTCGGGGCGGTGGATCTGTTCCGGCAACGCCGCCGCTACCGCAAAGACCTGCGCATGAGCAAGCAGGATATTCGCGACGAGTTCAAAGAGACGGAAGGCAATCCGCAGATGAAGGCGCGCATCCGCCGCATACGGCGGGACCTGCTCCGGCACAAGATGATGAAAGAGGTTCCCAAGGCCACCGCCGTGATTGTCAACCCTACGCATTACGCGGTGGCGCTGCGCTACGCCCTGGATTCCATGGCCACGCCGGTGGTAGTAGCCAAAGGGAGAAATTATCTGGCGCTGCGCATTCGGCAGCGGGCCGTGGAACACCAGGTGCCTATCGTCGAGAATCCGCCGCTGGCGCAGGCGCTTTACAGCTCGGTGGAGGTGGGACAGGAGATCCCCGCGCACCTGTATCGCGCCGTGGCCGAGATTCTGGCCTATGTTTATAAACTCATGAGCGGCCGATTACCGGGGTAACGGGAACGGGACGGAAGGCGGAAATAGACGGCATGGCGGAAGCGACGGCAATTGCCAAGACGGGTTGGAAGCCGCTGGAGTTCTTCTCCGGCGGAGGCGCGGCCGAACTGGGCGTGCCGGTGGCCGTGCTGGCTATCGTGATGGCCCTTATCACGCCGTTGCCGCCCTTCCTGCTGGACCTGCTGCTGGTGGTGGACATCATGATGTCGGTTATCGTGATGATGGTCGCTATGTACATCCAGCGCCCGTCGGACTTCAATGTTTTCCCCACCACGCTGCTGCTGTTAACGCTGTACCGGCTGGCTTTGAACGTTTCCTCGGCGCGGCTGATCCTGCTCAACGGCAACACCGGAACCGCCGCCGCCGGACACGTGATCGAAGCTTTCGGCAGCTTTGTGGTGGGCGGCAACTACATCATCGGCACGGTGATCTTCCTGGTGTTGATCGCCATCCAGTACGTGGTCATCAATCACGGCGCGGTGCGCATCTCGGAAGTCACGGCGCGCTTCACCCTGGACGCGCTGCCTGGAAAGCAGATGTCCATCGATTCGGATCTGAGCTCGGGACTGATCGACGAGTCCGAGGCGCGCCGGCGCCGCAAGCAACTGGCGGCCGAAGCGGAATTCTACGGCGCCATGGACGGCGCCTCCCGCTTTACCCAGCGCGATGCGGTGGCCAGCATCCTCATCACCGGCATCAACATTGTGGCGGGCTTCCTGATCGGCGTGCTGCAACACGGCATGGAACTACGGCATGCCCTGGAGACTTACACGGTGCTCACCATCGGGGACGGCCTGGTTACGGTCGTGCCGGCCCTCATGATCTCAGTTTCAGGCGCCCTGGTGATCACCCGGTCCGGGTCGGATTCGCGGCTAGGCGCGGATTTCCGTAAGCAGATCTTCGGCAGCCCGCAGCCGTTGCTGCTGGCGAGCGGCGTGTTGATGGTGCTGGCGTGCGTTCCGGGCATGCCGGGAATTCCGTTTCTGTTGCTGGGAGGAGGGCTGGGAGCGGGGGGCTGGCGCATGCGCAAGCGGCCGGCTGCCAAGGGGGAGGCGCCCATAGCGGCCAAACCCGCACGTGAGAATCTGGAGGGCCTGCTCAAGGTGGAGCCGCTGGCGATCGAGGTGGGGCTGGGGCTGGTCAAGATGGTGGAAGGAGCCCAAAACTCTCCGCTGCTGAAGCGCATATCGGGCATCCGCCGGCAATTGGCCGCGGATCTCGGCTACCTGTTGCCGCCGGTCCGGGTAGCCGACAATCTGGGGCTGCGCGCGCGCGAGTATGTGATCTCCCTCAAGGGCGCGGAAATCGCCCGCTACGAACTGCCGCAAGGCTGCCAGTTGGCCATTCCCTCCGGACGCAGCGCGCCGGCGATTGAAGGCACGGCCACCCGCGAACCGGCCTTCGGATTGGCGGCTTTGTGGATTCCCGACCAGCGTGCCGAGCAGGCCCGCGCGGCCGGATACACCTTGGTCGATGCGGTCAGCGTTTTGGGTACGCACATTGCGGAGTTGGCGCGGCGGCACGCCCACGAGCTGTTTTCGCGCCAGGACGCCAAGAAGGTATTGGATCTAGTGGCGGTCGAACAGCCCAAACTAGTGGAAGACCTGGTGCCCAAACAGCTCCCGCTTTCGGTGGTCCAGCGGGTGCTTCAGAATCTGCTGCGGGAGCGCGTATCCATCCGCGACACCGGCTCGATTCTCGAGGCGCTGGGCGAGGCGGCGCTGTCTACGCGCAACCTCGTTCTGCTCACCGAGTACGCCCGGCAGGCGATCCGGCGCACGGTTGCCAAGCGGTACCTGGATGCTTCCGGCAACCTGCCGGCTTATTTTCTGGACGCTTCGGTCGAGCAGGCCGTGGAATCCGCGGTGCAGCACGGCGAGCAAAACAGTCATTTGACTATGGCGCCACAGACCATCCGCGAAATTCTGGAGCGTATCCAGCGCAAGGCGGGAAGTCCGGAAGGGGCGGTAGCGGCGGTGACCACCGCCGGCGCGCGTTATTTTCTGCGGCAAATGGTGGAGCCTAGCCTGCCGAATCTGTTCTTCCTTTCGCATAACGAGATTCCGGCCGGAGTGAAGGTAGTTTCCTTGGGAGTCATTCAGTAAAGGGAGAGACATGCGAATTAAGTCTTTTTACGCAAGTTCGGTAGAAGGGGCGGTGGCCTTGGCCCGCCGGGACATGGGGGACGAAGCCATGCTGGTGGAGTCCCGAAAGGCGCCGCTCGCGGCGCGCCACTTGGGCGAATACGAAGTCGTGTGCGCCCTAGTGCCGGAAGCGGACACCGCCCAGGCGCAGGCTGACGAAGACGCCGGCGCGCAGGATTCCCGGCTGTCCCGCGAACTGGCCGGGATGCGCCGGCAACTGGACGCGATGGGCCAGACGATTACGCGCTCGGCCTGGAGCGGGGCGCGCTGGCCGGCCGCCAGCCCGGAGATGTCGGAATGGCACGCCCGCCTCATGGGCACGGACATGGAGGGTGAACTCGTGCATCAAATTCTGGAGGCCGCCGAGCGCCGTTCCGGGCCGGAGTCGAGTGGGCTGGGAGTCGCCGTATTGGCGGAGATCGAACAGCGCATCCTGGTGGATGGTACCGTGGCTGCGGCGAACGGACCCCGCGTGGTGGCGCTGGCTGGGCCCCCAGGCGCCGGAAAGACGACCATGCTCGCCAAACTGGCGGTGACGTGCGGCTTGGCGGCGCGCCGGGCTCTCACATTGGTATCGATGGACGATTTCCGGGTGGGTGGGGCCGACCAGTTACGGTCCTTCGCCGCCATTCTGGGCGCCGGTTTCCAGGCGCTCGATAGCGCGGGTACGCTCGCGCAGGCGCTCGACGAGCATTCGGGAAAACGGCTGATTCTGATCGACACGCCGGGCTACGGTCCGCACGACATGGACCGCGCGGCCGATCTGGCCCGCTTTCTGTCTACCCGGCCCGATATCGCCACTCATCTGGTGTTAACGGCAACCATGAAATCCGCCGATCTAATCACTATGGCGGAACGCTTCCAGATCTTCAACCCGTCCAGCCTGCTGTTCACCCGGCTGGACGAAACCGCTTGCTTCGGCACGGCGTTCTCCCTATCGGTGCGGCTGGGCAAGCCGATCTCATTTCTGGGAACCGGACAAGACATCCCGGACGACGTCGCACCGGCCACCAAAGAGCGCATTCTGAGTCTGCTTTGGCCCCTCACAACCAGCGCCAAGCGGCTAGCCGCATGAAAGGGCTCGCATGAGGCGCTATGTCTAATCCGTACGGCTCTCCGGATTCCGGAGAGGCAGACGCCGAGGAACGCGAGCGCCTCATACTGGAGCATCTGCCGCAAGTCCGGCTGATTGCCCGTCGCATCTGCGAACGCTTGCCCGAAAATGTGAGCCTCGAGGATCTGGTATCCGCCGGAATTGTCGGATTGATCGCAGCCGTGGACCAGTACGATTCCAGCCACAATGTCAAGTTGAAAACCTACGCCGAGCACAAGATCCGGGGCGCTATTCTGGACAGCCTGCGCGGTCTGGATTGGGCGCCGCGGCAAAGGCGCAAGAAGGCCAAGCAGATCGAATTCGCGATCTCCCGCGCGGAGCAGCGGCTGCATTGCATTCCCGGCGAAGACGAGATCGCCTCCGAGATGGGGCTGAACCTGGAAGAGTATCACCGCTGGCTGGTGGAAGTGCAGGGCCTGAACATCGGCAGCCTGGAATATACCGGGGAGGACGGCAAAGGAAAGGGCCTGCTGGAGTACCTTAGCGACGATCAGGACCAACTGCCTTCGCGCGTGCTGGAGCGGTCGCAGCTCGAACAACTGCTGTCCGACGCTATCCGCAGAATACCTCCCATGGAGCGTACCGTGCTGGGACTCTACTATCTTGAAGAGCTGACTTTGCGCGAGATTGCCCAAGTGGTGGACTTGCACGAGTCGCGTATCTCCCACTTGAAGTCGCAAGCCATTCTGCGGCTGCGGGCGGATATGGAAAAGGTCTGGCCCAACCATGCCGGAGGTGTGATGTGACAGCGGATCGAACGAATCCCGCGCGCTGGTTCGCCGAGGAATGGACCGCGCTGCTGGGCACCGTGCTGGAGTCTCTGGCCGGAGAGCGCCCCAAGCTAACCTGTACCGCGCCCGCGGCAGGCGCGACGCTGGCGGCATCCAGCGAGGAGATCGGCGGGAAGCATGGCGCGCTGCTGTGGTGGCAGCACCGCTTTCCATTGCCTGGCGAACCGTCCATCTGGATCGGCGCGCCACGGAACGCGTGGGCTCAACTCGCCGGGCGGGTCTTGGGCGCGGCCGGTGTGGAGGACGACTCCCAGGCGCGCGAAACCTATCTCGAAATCCTGCAGCAGTCGTTGGGTGAATTGTCCCGCAGCGCCGGCCGCCGCTGGAACTGCCAGGCCGATGGTTCGGGAAATGAGGCTGCCGCCGCGCCCGCGGAGGCCGAATTTTACATTGTGGACGCGGCCTATCCGGACGCGGCGCTCCCACCCTTGATGGCCGTTATCGCCGGCGCCCCCCAAGATCCGCCGCTGGAAGGAAATTCCACGGCGGGGAAGACCCCGGCTGCAAGTCCGGCCGCTACGGGCCCGGAAATCCGCCCTCCGTCGCCCTCCCGGACATTCAACCTGCTCATGGGAGTGGAATTGCCCGTCAGCGTTTCGTTCGGCCACGTGCAACTTCCCTTAAGGGACGTCCTCAAGCTTACGGCCGGGTCGATTATCGAGCTGAACCGCACAGTGGATGAACCGGTCGAAGTAATTGTGAACAATTGCGTGGTGGCGCATGGAGAAGTGGTGGTAGTGGAAGGCAACTACGGGGTGCGGATCCATCGGATCGTGACCCGCCAGGAACGCCTGGAGACCCTACCGTGAGCGCCTTTCCGCGGATCGCCTGGAACCCCGATTTCCTGCTCGAACCGCTGGTGTTCTACGTTCTGCTGGCGGTTGGTCTCGGATTGTGCCTGTACTTGTTCGCGACCCTCAAGGCCGAGATCCGCAGTTTGTTCCGCCGCAGCCTGGAAGAGCGGCAGCAGGTGCAAGCCTTGGAGACCGCCGTGGCGGACGCCCGGATGGCCGTGCAGGCGCTCGCAGCCGATCTGCGTGAAGTGGAACGCCAAACCGGTATGCTGGTGGCGCCAGCGCCGGCTCAGTCCGGCATGAACCTGAGCAAGCGCACCCAGGTTCTGCGGATGCACCGCGCCGGCCAAGACGGCGCGGGAATCGCGTCTGCTCTGGCATTGCCACGTTCCGAAGTCGAACTACTGATAAAGGTCCACCGCATCGTGGTGGAGCACATCTGAGTAGGGTTGCGGCGCGGCGGGCTAGAGCCAGGCTAAAGCCGATGCCTGCACCTGCCGATCCTTGCTATAGCCATGGATAGAGTCGATCGAGCCCGGTTGTTATGGATTGCAGCGGAAGATAACTTGGCGGCATCCGCCCGCGCCGCTGAAATGGGCGATTTTGCAGTGGAGCGCGCCGCCGGGGTCCCGGAAGCCTTGGAGTACCTCAAGCGGTCCAAAATCGACGCCGTGGTGGTCTGCCTCCCGTTACCCGAGTACACCCCGATGAAGGCGTTGGAGGAATTGCTGCGCGCCGATAGCGGCGTTCCGTTGATCCTGTCGGACCCGCGCTTGCAATTGCAGGACGCCGTGCGCCTGATCAGGGCCGGGGCCTTCGACGTCTTGGGCGGGGAAGAGGAACCCGAGCAGTTTGCAGGCATGCTGCAGGACGCCGTCGACGATCGCCGTAGCCGGGCATGGGGTTGCCCGGACGCCGATGAACCTTGGCGCGGTATTTTGGTCGGTGCCAGCCGGCCGTTCGAGGAAGTGATCCGTATGGTGCGGTTGGTGGGAAGCCGGCGCTCCACCGTGCTGATTACGGGCGAGACTGGAACCGGCAAAGAAATGGCGGCACGCGCCGTACATATGGCGGGGCCGCGCGGCCGGCTGCCCATGGTATCGGTCTGCTGCAGTGCGCTTCCCGAAAATCTACTGGAGGCTGAGTTGTTTGGACATGTGCGAGGGGCTTTCACCGGCGCAATCAACCAGCGTATCGGGCGCTTCGAGCATGCCAATGGCAGCACCTTGTTTCTGGATGAAATAGGAGACATGCCGCTGGATTTGCAGGCCAAGCTGCTGCGTGTTCTGCAAGAGCGCGAGTTCCAGCGGCTGGGCAGTTCTGAAACCGTGCATGTCGACGTGCGCGTGGTGGCCGCCACCAATGCCGACCTGCTCGAGCGAATGCGGCAAGGCCGCTTTCGCGAAGACCTATACTACCGTCTCAACGTGGTCCCCATCAGTCTGCCGCCCTTACGCGCGCGCGTCGGCGACGTGGCCCCATTAACCCATCACTTCGTCCGGAAAATCTGCCGCCTGGAGGACATCCCGCTAAAGCAGGTTTCGCGCGAGGCGCTGGGCCGATTGACGGCGTATTCCTGGCCCGGTAACGTGCGTCAGTTGGAGAACACCGTGGAACGCGCCATCGTCCTCAGTGGAGAACGGAATATGCTGCATCCGTCCGATTTCCCGCTGGACGGCCAAGCCCCGCGCCCGGTCGCCGAGAACGCCGCCGCCAACTTTGTTCAGGTACCCGACGACGGCTTGGATTTCGAACAGACGGTAGGGCAGATCGCGCGCGGCATCCTCGAACAGGCGTTGCGCAAGACCAATGGAAACAAGAAAATGGCGGCCGATCTGCTTCGTCTCAAACGCACTACCCTGGCCGCGAAATTGAGGAGCCTGGAAACCAGCGATCCGGAACTTGCCGCTATGCCCTCCGACTTCGTGCACTGCGCCTGAGTCCGCCGCATCTCACTGCAGGATGGAAAGACATGCCGGAGTATCTGTCTAAAGAGCGTTTGGCCGCTCCGCCACCGATCGGCGCGCGCCTCGGCTTAGCCCAACTGCATCGGGTGCTGGAAGCTCACGGCGCCTGGCTCTCGCGGCGGGCGGACGGTCTGCGGGCCGGCCTGAATGGCATGGAGCTGACCGAGGCAGACCTGGAGGAAGTAAATTTGGAACGCGCCGATCTGAAATCGGCGAACTTCAGCGATGCGCGCATGGATGGCGCCAATCTAAGCGGCGCGAGTCTCCAGTTCGCCAATCTCCGCAATGCGACGCTCATAGGCGCGGATTTGTCGCGCGCCGACTTGACGGATGCCAAGTTGCAAGGCGCAATACTGGCCCAGGCGAACTTGAGTGAGGCCCGGCTGCTGCGAACCTCCTTCCGTTGCGCCAATCTGCGGGAGGCCCACCTGTCGGAGGCGGCCATGGAGAGATGCACTTTCGCGGGCGCCATCCTGCGCGAAGCGCAGCTGCTCCAAGCCAAGTTGTTCGACTGCGACTTCACGGAAGCCCAGCTTGAGCGTGCAAACCTCTATCACAGCGTGTGGCGGTGTTGCAAGCTGCCGGGATTATCCGCCGACGGGTCGAATTGGGGGACCGCGACGGTGCAGAATTGCGAATTCAGGAGGGCCCGTCTGACAGGCGCGCGTTTCGACCGGGCCGACCTGCGGCAAAGCTCCTTTTGGAAGGCGACGCTGGTTGGCGGCAGTTTTCAAAACACCCGCATGAACGGCGCCGACATGGAAGGGGCGGATCTTACAGGCGCCCGTTTCCACGACGCCAGTACCATGAGCGCGAATTTTTGCGGAGCCAATCTGCGGGCCGCGAAAGGACTCACGCAGACGCAACTCGGCCAAGCGCGCACGGATAGCGATACGATCCTGCCGGATGGTTCGCACGGCCCTTTCCTGCTGGGGTCGGGGGCACACCGGCCTTGATACCTTTAGCCAGCCCAGCCACCGGGCCTTAACACTGGGCCGCCATCAACGCTCCGCGCGCGGTCGAATGCAGTGGGTCGCCCGAGACCCGGACTTCCGACAGCTTCAACGGAAATTCGTCGACTTGCAATATTCTGATGAAGTGATCCAGAAAGCCTTTGGGCATCGCCGTGCCGCCGCTGAGCACCAACGGTACCGATTGTTCCAGCTTGGGCATTTTCTGCGCGGAGGCGATGCGGGCGCGCAGCGACCCGATCAGGTTGGCGATCATCTCCTGGTAATAGACCGTGAGCGCATTGTGCACCCGATCTCCGGTGAAGCCGTTCAATTGGAACGCCTGCTCCTTTGAGATGCGCAGCCGGTTGGCGCGATCTCCGGTCACCTGGGCGGCATTGGCGTCGATGAAATCGCCAGCCTTGGGCACGCTAAAGCTGATTACCGGCACCGATAGCATCGCCAGACAAACATTGCACAACCCGCTGCCGCACGAAATACCGACGCCGCTGAAATTCGCCGCGGCCAACTCGCCGTACACCACCGCTAAACCCTCCTCAATGGGGGTGGCCTGGTAACCCAGTTCCGTGAGGATCTGCCGGATCGACGCTTCATGGTATCGAATGGCGCCGTTCAGGCTCTCCCCCTGCGCAGGAACGCTGAAGAAGATCTTCTGTCCCTCGGCCGCCGCCCGGCCAATCAACTTCGTAACGATCCGCCGCACCACCGCCAAGCTGTGCGGCTCTTTGGGATTGAGCACCCCATTCGCCATGGGCCGCCGCGTTTCGACGTGAAAAACTTCGGCGAACTTTTCTGCGTCGCTGCCCGCCACCACAATGTCCGCTCCCTGGACCTCGTGGAAGACGTTCTCCCGTTGCAGAAGGCTCTCCGCGAGCTTCGAGTACGGCAACGTCAGGAAGGCGTTGAGTTGCGTATCGTACTCTTGTTTGCCGTCCTTCGGGCGCGCCACCACCACGCGGCTGGTACCTACGTCCAAGCCCAGCGGCTGCGTGCCATCCATTTCCAGGTTGTTCATCGCTCTCTCCCGTTTCATATTCATTCAGTCGAAAGGCTGGAATTGTTCGCGACGCAAGGCGTCCGCGGTGCGCCGCAATCTTCGCAACTCATCGCCGTGCAAAGGCCGCGCCTTGCGCCCGGCCCACCAGGACCAGGCGAGCAGCGCGGCGCCGCAAATGCCAGCCACCCACAACAACGGTTTCTCCTCAACGTGCCGCCGCGCTCGAGGCACGCTCCAGCACTACCGTCAGCCCCGCCGTCGAGCCGGCTTCCGGTACGCAGCAGGCCGCCGCATCGGCAATGCGCTGCCCCTCTTGCTGTTTGCGCTTCTGCCAGATCCGGAAGCTGTCCTGCGCCCGGGCCACTTCATCCAGGTTCCTCTGCATCCGCGCCCTATATTGGCTGGTCTTGCGCTCCATCTCCGCCTGAATCGCGGCGTTTTGTTCCTGGATGGCCGCCTCAAAGTTCTGCAAGTCCCGCTGCCGCGCCTCTTCGTAGTCGTTGAGAACCCTTTGCCGGACGATGGCATCTTGCAGGATATCCTCGATCTTCGCGCCTCCCGCGTCGAGGGCCATCATCAAGGCGGCCCGTTTGGATTCCGCCGGCATGCCACAAAGGTGCGCGCTGTTCAGCATTTCCGCGACCTTCAGTACGCCGTAGGAAACGCGCGGCGGCTTCACGGCGCCGCTCTGATAGATCTGCTCGAAATCGGTGAGCAAGGCGGGAGCGTACTCCACCTTGGCGGCTCCCGGCTCGGCCAGGCGCGCGTCCATTTCTTCTCTCTCGACTATGACCGGCCCGCCGTTGGCGCCGGCGCGGTGCCCGTCGGCGGACAATTCTTTAGGGTTTCCGTTTGATAACTGCAGCATTCGTTTCCACATACACGCCTCCCCCTGCGGGCGCCGCCGCGCCGCCCCTGGAATCGGCCGCTGGCCCGCTTCCGCGACGGACTTCGGTGTTAATTTTCTTGTATCTCTTAAGAAGTACTGTTTCGAAAAATTCCTCTCATGTCTTTTTGATGGGGCGGGAGCCTGCCTAGCGGAAAATCGGCGAAATGTGTAAGATTTTTTGCCGCGCCGGACGACATATCTAAGAGAACGGGACAGGTCTGTATGCCATGGCTAGGACGGCGGGTGGCGCGCGAGGCGCGCCAGGCGGGCGTGGCTCGCATCGCCGGCTCCATCCCAGATCCGGTTTTGCGTCTCAGATTCCTGAAATCGGCGGCGCAGCGCACCTCGTTTGGGTGCAGGCTGTCCGGACTGCGTCTACGCGACTGGATCCTCTGGGCGGGCCTTCTGCCGGCGCTGCTCGTCCCTTTTCTGTTGAAGCTGGCGGCGCAAAGGCCGGGACTGCTGCATCCCTCCTCCGCCGAAACTTCGAATATCACGCCGCCCCTTCCCCGCC
>Ga0209274_10000387_pt1 | contig 28506 bp, 26 predicted proteins | sample HubBroMetageREF1_FD_188343 | JGI IMG/M metagenome (GOLD analysis project Ga0209274, IMG submission 188343) | Reference soil microbial communities from the Hubbard Brook experimental Forest, New Hampshire, USA - Hubbard Brook CCASE Soil... | ecosystem: Environmental > Terrestrial > Soil >...
TGCTTTTGCCATCTGCGGACCTTTCCTCAGTCATTCAAGCGATTGGAGCTGACGCCGCCAAGGCGTCAGGTCCTTAAAGCTTCGACCCGCCATCGACGGGGATGCTCGCACCAGTGATCCAGCGCGCCTTGTCCGAAGCCAAGAACGCGACTACATCTGCCACGTCCTCCGGCTTGCCGATTCGCTTGAGTGCTTGCATCCCCAGCGTGATCTCGCGACCCTCTTCAGTCTTCGCAAAATTCGACATATCCGTATCGATCACGCCAGGCGCGACTGCATTGACGCGAATACCTCGCGGCCCAAGAATGGCCGCCCAGTTCTTGACCAGAGTATCGAGTGCTCCTTTGGTCGAGGCGTAAGCCAGGAGAGAAGGATTGTCCACGCCGGGCTTGCCAACTACGGCGTGCGCCCCGATCGAAGAGATCACGATGATGTTCGAGCCGTCACCTAGAATGGGCAGCAGTTGCTGCACCAGGAAGAACGGACTTCGGACGTTGGTCGCAAAGAGGTTGTCAAAATCCTCTACCGTATAGTCCGTGAGGCGTGCCGCCTTGCTGATTCCGGCGTTGAGCACAAGCACATCCAATCGGTCGCCAATGATCGTACGAACGTCCTTCGCCAGCAGCGTTGCCCCTTCCGGAGTTCCCAAGTCGGCCCTGATTGCGTTCGCGCGTCCGCCTTTTGAAAGGATGCCTGCCACGAGAGATTCCGCATCCTTCGCGGACCGACCGTAGTGCACAAGGACATGCGCACCGGCGTCAGCGAGCACAGATGCAGTGGCTCGCCCAATTCCGCGTGATGCGCCTGTCACCAGGGCGGTCTTGCCTTGAAGTGCAGTCATTCGATATACCCTGAAAATCCAAAAACGAACACGTTTGCTACCGGCGTCCCGGCCTGTTCACGACTCGCCGTTCAGAAAACGCTTTGTCTTGAGCAGCGAGGTGCCGTAGTCAAGGAAGATTTAGCCAGCGATCATGCCTCCATCGACTGGAATGGAAGAACCTGTCATGTACGACGCATTTTCCGAAGCGACAAAGGCGATCACGTGAGCGATCTCCTCCGACGTTGCCATACGCTTGACCGGAACCGTCGAGACCAGCGCCGCTTTAGTTTCATCTGTGCCGGTGAAGCGCGTGAGCATGCCCGTGTCCGTAGTGCCCGGAGCGACTACGTTTACCCGAACTCCGGTCCCGGCCACTTCCAGTGCAGCGGATTTTGTCAGTCCCTCGATCGCATGTTTGCTGGCCACATAAACGGACGCTCCGGCAGCCCCCACGCTTCCATAGGCCGACGAGACGTTGACGATGCTCCCGCTCCCCTGTGCCAGCATCACCCTCAATTCGTGTTTCATGCTCAGCAGTGTTCCTAGGACGTTTGTGTCGAACGTTGCAGCATAAGTTTCTGCAGTCTGCTCCGTCACCGGGCCGGGTGCGCCTTCGGTTCCAGCATTGTTGACCGCAATATCCAGACGTCCGAAACGCTTGACCGTTTGATCGACAAGGTTGCGCACGTCCTCATTCTTGCGGACATCAGTGCGGACAAAAATGGCCTCTGCTCCGAGCCCTTGTAGCTCGGCAACCAACGCTTGTCCTTCCTTGTCTCGACGGCCAGACACAACGATGTGTGCCCCTTCTTGCGCAAAGATAATTGCGGCGGCGCGACCGATTCCCGTCAGCGCTCCCGTAATCAAAACCACTTGGTCTGACATAAACGCTCCTTTTAGTTGACATGGCGGTCATGGACGCAGATCCTGACCTTTCGCTCTAATCGCGTTCTTTGCCGATCCAGTCGCGTATGTAGGGCGAGCAGTTGACAAGCGTGACACCTGCTACTTCACAGCTCCCGAAAAATCGAACAGCCTCAACATCGACCAGGTTCAATTCCTCCAGGTCCAGCACAATCTTCGATTCGCTCTCCCGAATCAGCTTCTCCAACTCGGGCAAGTCCTCCGCGCGCATCCGACCTATCAGTCTAAGAGTCGTGCTGTACTCTTCAGAGCACTTCTCAATTTTCAACGTCATGCTCGACTGTCGAACGATTCACGCCTGACAGTTGGCAATCCCGGCGCCACTCGTAATCAATTGAGTCGTTGGTGTTTAACTTTTGATCTAAGGCTGTAATTTCAGCTTTCGCCGAAAATTCGGCATGAAGCCATCCGGCCGGGCTTTGAATCTTAATTTAGAATTATTGATATTGGTTCTGACACTCCGGCGGACTGAGTGAACATGAGTGAGTTGGCCCAAGATTCGGAAAGCCACGAGCAAAGCAATGCTCCCGAAAGGCTCCGCCAGGAGGCAGCCCGGCTCCAGACCCTCATCGACACGGTTCCATCTTTCTTGTGGACGAGCTTCCCTGATGGATCCAAAGAATTTCTCAACCGACGTTGGTACGAGTACACCGGCCTGACCCCTGAACAGGGGAAAGGTTGGGGGTGGAAGGTAGTCGTTCACCCCGATGACTTGGATCGACTCATTCGTGAATGGCTTGCCTTGCTGAATGACCCCAAACCAGGCGAACTGGAAACCCGCATCCGGCGATATGACGGAGAATACCGATGGTTCCTTATACGTGTCCTTCCAGAATTCGACGCTGAAGGCAACGTCGTCAGGTGGTTAGGAAGCGATACCGACATCGAAGATCGAAAAAGAGCGGAGACGAAACTCCTTAAGGACGAGCGGGAGCTTCGCCGGATTACCGATGCTATACCCCACATGATTGTCATCCTGGACACGAAGGGCAACGCACTCTACGCGAACCAGGCAATGCTCGACTATACCGGCCTCACCATGCAAGATGAACTCGCATCGGACTTTTGCGCCAGAACGTGCCATCCGGAAGATCTCGAGAGGGCCGGCGAGGAGCGCGAAGCAGGCTTCGCTCGCGGCCTGCCGTTTGAAACCGAGCTGCGAGCGCTTCGGAAGGACGGTCAGTATCACTGGCTTCTGCTTCGTTTCAACCCGTTCCGCGACGAAGAAGAACTCCTGGTGCGCTGGTATGCGACTGGAACCGACATCGACGATCGCAAGCGTGCCGAAGACAGGACACGAAACGAAAACGTTGCGTTGCGCGAAGACATCGTACGCTCATCCATGTTCGAAGAAATCGTCGGTTCCTCCGAACCATTGCGTCGTGTGCTGGTTCAAGTTTCCAAGGTAGCTCCGACGGATTCCACAGTCTTGGTCTTGGGTGAGACCGGAACAGGAAAGGAACTGATTGCTCGCGCAATTCATAACCGGTCCAAGCGCTCAAACCGTGCTTTCATTCGAGTGAATTGCGCGGCGATTCCCCAGTCGCTGATTGCTTCCGAACTGTTCGGCCACGAAAAAGGTTCCTTTACAGGGGCCACTCAGCGCCGGCTGGGCCGTTTCGAATCGGCTGACGGTGGAACGATATTCCTCGATGAGGTAGGCGACCTCCCGCCAGAGACGCAAGTTGCATTGCTGCGAGTTCTTCAGGAACGGGAATTCGAACGAGTGGGCGGTGCTCAATCGGTTTCGGTTGACGTACGGGTGATTGCGGCCACGAATCGAGACTTGACTTCAGTCGTGGCCGAGGGCAGGTTTCGTCAGGATTTGTTTTACCGCCTCAACGTTTTTCCGATTCGATTGCCGGCATTGCGCGAGCGCATTAGTGATATTTCCTTGTTGGTCGGATACTTGATCGACCGCTACGCGAAAAAATTGGGCAAGAAGATTCGAACCATAGACAAGAAGACGATCGAACTCTTCCACGCATACGATTGGCCGGGCAACATCCGCGAGTTGCAAAATGTAGTCGAGCGGGCGGTGATTCTGTCTGAAGGCGAGACTTTCTTTGTAGATGAGACCTGGCTTGCGAACATGACGCCCAAACTGGCTGCGACGACTTCTCCGCTGGTTGCTGACCTTGTCGGCCACGAAAGAGAGATCCTCGAAGCCGCTCTCCGGGAATCCGAAGGCGTGGTTGGGGGTCCAACCGGCGCCGCCGTTAAGCTGGGCATTCCCCGACAGACACTCGAATCCAAAATAAGGAAGCTGGGCATAAACCGGCACCGCTTCAAGGCTTCTTGATCTTCCCAGCAGTAAACATCAGGATCGTTCGGCAAAGAGAAGAAGATACGTTACGGGCTAACCGGAAACTATTCCTGCCCAGAAGTCCTCTTGGGAGATTCCGCTCCTATACCGATCGCGTTTCCGATCTCCTAGGAGCCCGTTTCTGGATAACTTCCGGTTGCTTGCGATCGTAGAGATGCCCTAGTCGTCACTTTCCGCAAGCAAGTTTCGGGATCGCTCCAGCGCGTAGAGCGGACGCGCTTTTACCGTCTGGCGTCACTGACCAATCGAGAATCGGGGCCGCGTTCTCATAGGAATGAGATCCATTCGCGTTAAAGAAACCGCCACCATTCGTGCCGAGATTCTTGATGATCTCCAGCGCAGCCACTGGACCCTGTGATATCACTTGCTGCGTTCCTTCGACGGTTGTCACGACGGCATAGTGGTGGAAGTTCATCGGAACGCCCTGCCAGACGAGCAACAAAGCGCCAAGCAGTGCTCCCGGTAACAGAATCCACAGCAGAGACCGCGTCAGATCAACCCAAGAGTTGCCCAGCGTGTCAGAGAGTTGCCGGGCAAGACCACGGATAAAGGCCACACCCGCGGCTAATCCGGCAGCCCGAGCCAAAAAGTTCTGCGCGCAAAGTCCGACCATCTGGCTGAAATAGCTCATAGTGTTCTCGCCCGCGTAGGCCTGCCACGTGGTGGTCGTTGAGAAGCTGATGGCCGTATTCATGGCCAAGTCAGGGGACAATGGTGTGGTGTGGTACTGCGGAAAGAACCAGGGAAGAAACTGCTGCATTCTGAGAACGGCATATAACAGGAGCGTGCCGGTGATGCCAAAGAGTACAAAACACGTCGCATATTCCTTGCCGGTCATTTCCATATCAGGATCAACCGCGGTAATGCGATAGAGGAGTCGCTCCACGGGAAGACATAAACGATCCAGTGCGGTCGGTTGCTGAATTGCGCTGTAGAAATCCACGATCTACTCAGGAGCCGGCCGACCGAAGTGTCCCAAATCAATCACCCGGTCTCGGACCCGCTAGGAGCCCTGTCGCCCTTCCTTAAAGCATTTTAGTGTCACGTGGGTGTGTTTGAAAGGAAACGAGTTTGCCCCGGAAGCTCGCCTACCGACGGATCGCCTGAAAGCGGAATGAACCCCCCAGCGTCGGGCAAGCTGCGCGGCGGAACAGTGTCCAATGTCCGCAACCCAGACAACCTTCGGTGTTCATCAATTGAATCCCTATTGCACCGTTTCGGCAAAAGTAGCCACAGGATGCCCCAATCCGTAAGGCCCTTCTGCGGTTACATGAACGGTTCCCGCACTGGCAGGCAGCGTCAGCACCACCGCTGCGTTTCCCGACGTATCCGTGGTCACCAATCGACTGGAGAGCGTTCCCGAGTCGGCAGTGAACAGAATGTCAGCTCCCGCGCCCGAGGTGCCACCCGACTTCCCCGGAGCCAAAGTAACGGAAAGGTTGAGATTCGTTCCGGGCGCCCCGCTTTGATTGTTTCCCTGTTGGCTAAGCGATGCCGGCGGATTGCCCACAACAATGTATCCCTCCTGTTGTTGGGCCACGCCGGCGTTGTCCGTGGAAGGAACGCTGTAGTGATAGAAGCCGGGAGTCTTGCCTGCTCTAACCGTGATCGCTCCGTTTTGGTCGGGAGTTACCGTGCCTTGCGTTATCGCAAGAGTAATTCCCGTAGCCGCCTGCGGAGTTCCCAGCGTAACCGTCCCTGTCCCCGAGACAATTTTCGGAGAAAGCGTCACCGTCCCTCCTCCCGCCACCATGACCGTATCCGGATTCAGATCCCACTCCGCGCTCGGCAGCGTGGAGGAACCTGTGATCACCAACAGCACTGCTGTGTAAGGAGCAAGCGTCATGCTCGATGGCCAGGCCTGCGGCGACGAAGCCACGATCTGCGTAGGATTTTTCGGTCCCAGCGTGTAAGTAGTAACTTGCGAAGGCGTAAATCCGTTGATCGCAAACTGAGCGGTGAGCGTGGTTGCAGGAGCTTTGTTCAGCACCATCACGGTTAAGGTTGTGCCCGCAGCGTTCATGGCGGCATAGCTACTGACCAGATTTGGACTCCCGTTGTTCGTCGCCGAAACCGAAGTCGTCGCGAATCCGTGATGCTGCCCGTCGTAATTGGTATAAAGCTTAAGCCCAAGGTAATTAGGATTCCCCGGAACCGGCGCCACCCAACGCGAAGCCAGGTAAGCACGCTCGCGGCCTAGAATCCCATAAGCGTCGGCATCGGACAGCGCCGTCGAGTAATCCGACTCACCCGCGATGGCGGCATTCCACTCCGTTATGCTTAGAGGAGTGCCCGGATAGATCATGTTCGCAATCGCTCGCATGCGTGGAATCCGGAACGGAATTGTCTTCTTCGGCTGAATGAATGTCGTCCACTTCTGGTCGATATCGCTTCCCACGCTGACGTAGGTTGGATCCCAGTAGTCGCGGAATATCCGCAGAGCCAATGCCCGCTTCTGCGCTAACGTATAGCTCGACGTGTCGGGAGTGTCAGGATAGGCATGCAGATCGAAGACGTCGAGCGAGCGCGTACCTGCTACCTGATCCTGCCAATAGACTTCATTCAGCCACCAAGGCAGAAAGTCGTTTCCGGCGTGAGCGGGTTTGTCGGCGTTGTTGGCGCCGTTCCAGTAAAACCACCAGCAGCAGGTAATCGGTCCGAAGCGAATCGCCGCCGAATCCCATCCTTTCAGCGCGCGGCTCTCGGCAATAAATGTATCGCGCAGCTCGTCGTAAGCTGAAGGCTGCGGATGGACATCGCGGTGCGTGCTGCCCCAGATTTCAATCTCGTTGTCCATATCGTAAAAATGCGGAGCGCTGCCGAAAGCAGCAGCCAAAGTCGCCGCCCACTGGTTGCGATAGACGCTATTCGATGGATCGCCGTTGCCGGGCTGATCGAGCAGCGGGAAATACGCATCGTTCGGATTTGCCGTAATGTAGGTCGGGTTGCCGCACGTCCCGGAAACAATCCCATCGCCCGCGTCCGTGTTATACGGATCCACGCTGCATTGCGCCCCATACTGCGTGACTGAAAAGCTCCAGTGATAATTGTCCGAAGAATCTCCCTGCTGTATCGACGTCTCGGGGCTCTGCGCGACCCAGGGCAGCATCACCATCGTCATCAGTGGGTTGCTGCCAGCCGCTATCACGTCCTGGATGAACTGCGCGGCGTTCCCATCGCTGCCATTGCTGAACCCTTCGGCAGCATAGTCTTCGAAGTAGTAGTCATTGGCGGCATTGTAAGTATCTAACTGCCAGTTGTAAGTCGAAGTCGCATCGCCGCCCCAGCGCACTTCCGTCAATCCGCTGTCGGTGATGGTCGCCGCATCCTGAGGATAGGCACCGCCATAAACATAAGTGCTGATAGGGTGCCGATTAGTCAAAGCGTCAATAGTAATGGTGACGGGTTTTCCGGCGGATGGCTTGGGCCGCGTGGAGGCGGACACATTCTTCTGCCCAGCGGGGCGCGGCTCTGTCACCTCTGATGAGCTTAAGATGGAGCTTGCGGCAACAACGCTTAGTACGGCGCCCGTCCCCGGCTGATTGTTGCTGGCAACCCCTATCGTCGGTCCAGATCCTGACAGGCCGTTGGTCACAAGTAAGCCGAGAATGCCTGCTACGCTTCCGAAGCGAATAAGGTGATTCATTTGGGGGAGTCTCCTGCCAGGGAATCTTAAATCTGGCTTGGACTGCCCGCGGAACTCGTAAGTACAGTTCAAGGTTCGGCCGTTTTCCCACCCCGGCGGGCGCCAGCGTGTTCGCCGACCGCGTGCTTATGGTCTCCGGAGAACAATTCCTCTTATAATTCGGACCGTGATCCCTGCATCCCAATCCGTCACTACAATGCCTGATATGAGTTTTGGCGTCCTGCTACGTCGCTGGCGCGCTGTTCGCCACCTCAGCCAACTGGACCTTGCGCTCGATGCCGACATCTCAACGCGTCATCTGAGTTGCGTCGAGACAGGCCGTGCACAGCCGAGCCGGGAGATGGTCCTGCGTCTCGCTGAGACTCTTCGGATTCCGCTGCGCGAGCGCAATGCTCTGCTGCTGGCGGCGGGCTATGCACCATTTTATCGTCACACCAATCTGGACACACCTGAGCTAGAGGCGGCGCTCCGCGCCGTAGAGCTTCTCATGGCGCAACTTGAGCCCTATCCCGTGCTCGTCGTGGACCGATATTGGAACACGCTGAGGATGAATGCCGGAGCAAAGCGCTTTCTCGGTCGCTTCCCCGGCTGCGATTCTGGAACGCCCCACAACGGAGTCCGCCTTGTATTCCATCCTCAGGGGCTGCGTCCCTTTATCGAAAACTGGGAGAGTGTGGCTGCACGCATCATTCAGCGGGTACATCGCGAAGCCGAAGCCAACCCGTCGGACGGGACGATGAAGTGTTTCCTCGAGGAGTTGCTCAGCTATCCGGCCGTCCCGAGCCGCTGGCGCGTTCTGGATCTTGACGATTCGCCTCCGCCATTTTTAACCATCAACTACAGATGGAACAACTCCACGCTGCGGCTATTTGGTACGGTTACAACTTTCGGAACCGCGCAGGATGTTGCCCTTCAGGAAATGCGCATCGAAAGCTTTTTCCCCGCCGATGAAGCCACGCGCGCCGCGCTATCGGCAGCTCGATAATCGCAAAGCAGTAAGTTGCATTATGAGTCGCTTGAAACGGCGGAACCATCTGGCTCGTACCTTGTCCTCGTCCTCCCATGACCTCGGAGGTCATGGACAACGTTCTTCCCTTCTTGGACACTGCGGATGTAGTAATGACTGCTAAGGAGGCAACAAAATGAAAAAGAGCGTTTTCAGCCAGTGGTGCGCGGGGTTGTTGTTGTTCTCAGCTTTAGCATGGTGGGGGAGCGTTGGTATCCGAGGGGCGGCAGCAATGGGCAAGGGCAGTAGCGCTCCTGTGCCATCCAACGATCCGGCCGCTGTCGAGGCTATCAAGCAACTCGAAAAGGATATGGGGGATGCAATGGTGGCCGGCGATATCGACAAGCTCAATCAGATCTTCGCCGACGATTGGGCAACCATCGGAATAACCTCCGGCAAGATGATCACTAAGGAGAAGGTTTTAAACGATTTCAAATCCGGCAAGGACAAACTCGTATCATTTGAAAATGGACCTATCGACGTGCAGGTGTTCGGCGATGTTGCCGTGGCCCATGCCGGTGTCACCGAAAAGAGGATCCGGGACGGAAAAGATGAGAGTGGTGAGAATGTTTATATGGATCTCCTCGAGAAGCGCGCAGGCAAATGGGTGGTCGTGCGCAGCGCAGCCGCGAGCGTGAAGTGAGGGAGTTAGAAGATCGGGCCCGGATTTTCCCGGGATCAGAGTACTAGCTGCCTGGCACAAGGACTATCGCGATGTTGCCACTCGAAGGAAAATTTGCGGTTACAACCGGCGGGACGAGCGGAATCGGCGCCCGCACCGCCGAGGTTTTCGTCGCCCACAGCATCCGAGGGCAATTGTTGCATCGCAAGAGCACCCTTGTCACTCTCGACATTTTCACTTCTGCGCCAAATGTGTGACGGGCCAACCGAACGTTGTTGCGGGCCAGAAGTCGGCTCGGGCGTCCGCCCTAAGATGAGGAGTCCGCGGTCAACCTGGGACGATCATGTTCTGGCGGAATCATGAGCCATGCGACGGCAGCACTTGCCAGAGACAGGCCTGCACAGATCGACATGACGATTCGGAATCCATATACGAACGCTTCCCTCACGGACGCCTTGATGACGGCGTTCGCAGTCGGATCAAGCCCGGCAGGCAGCTGTAAGCCGGCGAGCTTGATCTCGTTCGCTTGCACCTCCTGTCGAATGTAAGATGGCAGGGAGAGGCCAGCCAAACTCCGATCAAGTCGCAAACTAAACGCCTTCACCATTACAATTCCAACCACCGCAATAGCGAGTACCCCTGCTACTCGCGCCACTGCATTGTTGATCCCGGAAGCCGCGCCAGCTCGATCTTCCTTTACTGAATTCATAACCACAGTGGTGAGAGGAGCGACCGTGACCGCCATCCCAAATCCCAGGACGATGATCGCCGGAAAAAACGCCTTCCAATAGCTCTCCCCAGCGCTAGGCACGGAGAAGAGAGCGAAACCAATTGCGGCAATAAAAGGGCCAACCATCAGCGGACCTTTCGAGCCATAGCGGGCAACGAGTCCGCCCGCCCAGCGCGAAAGAAGGAACATCAGCAGAATTAGGGGAAGGGTCGCAATACCGGCCGCGGCTGGGGAATACCCTTGGACTTGGATCAGATTCAAAGGGAACAAGAAAAAGAAAATTCCAATCGCCGCGTACAAAAGGAACGTTAGCAGGTTCGCACCGCTAAACCTCTGAGAACGGAACAGCGTCGGCGGCACCATCGGAAAAGGAAGGCGCGCTTCGACGAAAATGAATGTGATAAGACCCCCGAATCCAACAATCAAACTTCCGAAGACCAAGCGATTCGTCCAGCCCAGGTTCACTGATTCGACGAAGCCGTACACCAAACCGCCGAGCCCTAGTGTAGCAAGAAGCGCTCCAATCCAATCGATGCGTCCAGCAGTTGGGCGGCGGCTTTCCGGAATTCGCCAAAGTGAAATCGCTATGACGGACGCCGCTAGCGGAAGATTGATGAAGAACGCCCACCGCCAGGAGGCATGCTCAACCAGCCAACCGCCAAGAACGGGCCCGATCGCGCTGGTGATCGCTGTAGAGGCCGACCACGTACCGATCGCTTGCCCACGACTCTTTTCGTCGAAGGACGTACTGATAATCGCGAGACTTCCGGGTACCAGGAGTGCAGCTCCTACTCCTTGAATACTCCTGGCGGCGATCAACTGATGAATGTTAAAAGCAAAGCCACAACCAGCGGATGCAACCGAGAAGATGGCCACGCCCGCCACGTAGATCCTACGACGCCCAAACAGGTCGCCCAAGGAACCCCCGATGAGAATCAGCGCACCCAGAAACAGACCATAAGACTCGACCACCCATTGCATATCCACCACTGTCGCGCGAAACCCACCCTGTATCGCAGGCAGAGCGACGTTGACGACCGTGCTGTCGATGAATGCCATGCTGGAACCGAGAATCGCTGCAGTCAGAATCCATGGTCTGGCTCTTTCTCCGCACGGGACTTCACTACCGCCTGATTGGAGTACGGCTTCATCGCAACGCGCTCTCATGGAGACTATGGATGCTGTTCAGGATGCATTCGGTCCGAAGATCCGATCCGGCAAAGCAATTAGGAATCATTGCTACCCTATGCATTCCGGGCCAGAAGTCCGCTTCGGGGAGATTGCCATTGATGCCTCCAAGCCCGTTTCGGGCCAACTTCCGAGTACCCGACCATCCGGGCATTAGCGATCCGATTCCTGGGTGTTATTCCGGACGATCAGGCAGTGGGTACCCATGAACACGCAGCGCGCTACGAGTTGGCAATTCTGCGGTCCGATCAAGTGACACTCGGAAAAGAGCGAAGGTGGATGGAGCAGAACGCGGACGACCCGTCTGTAACCCCTCTCCTGACGAGGATCGACCTCTACGACGGGCGACTGGAGAACGCCCGTGAAAGGGCACACGGTGTGAACGTATCGGTCGGGTCTGGCCTTTCGGAGTCTGCGGCTCACATGCTCCTCGATCTCGCACGAGGCGAAGCTCTTTACAGTCAAGGTTGCGCTGCCGGGAAAACCCTGAGCCAGGCGCTGCAGTTGTCCGATTCAAAAGACATCAAACAACTGGCAGCCAGAGTCATGGTTCTCAGCGGCCACAAGCCGGAAGAGCTCCTGGCGGCGAAACTTAAATGCCTCTTGCAGCGCCGCCATTCTTTTCGATTTGTACGATTACGTCCACAGCGTGTTCGTCAGCCGCGACCTTGAGGCAAACCGCGGCGAGCTGCTGCACGATTGCGGCAAATTGCACTAAAACCGAGTCACACGCGCAGACGCAGTTACTCACTGTTGTTCTGCCTAACTAGTTTTCCTTTGAATGGGTTGGGTTATACTGCTCTCATCTACGGGCGCTTAGCTCAAAAGGACGGAGCATGGGATTCGATATTAGACTGCCGATTGGCATGATGTTCAGCGTGTTCGGTGTGCTCGTGGGCGGATATGGAGCAGCGACCGCGGGAAGCGAGACCTACGCGCGCCATTCGCTCGGCATCAATGTCAACTTATGGTGGGGAATTGCCATGCTGATATTCGGTGCGGGAATGCTGCTCCTCGCCCGCCGTGGAACAGTGGCGGCGCGTGCGGCCAAAGGCCGTACCACTAAATAGGACCGCGAAAACGTTAGACAAACAGCCAAGAAATCGATGAGGGTTCTAGTTACAGGGGGAGCGGGTTATATCGGCAGCGTGGTTGCCGAGGAACTATTGCAGGCCGGACACCAGGTTGTAATCTTCGACAACCTGAGCCGCGGCCATCGCCAGGCCGTGCCGAAAAATGCTGAGCTGGTGGTCGGCGACTTGGCGGATCGCGCCGCCCTCGACCATCTGCTCCGCTCACACGAGCTTGATGCCGTTATGCATTTTGCGGCGCTGATCGAAGCGGGAGAGTCGATGAAGGCTCCTGAGACCTTCTTCCGCAACAACACCGCCAATGCGCTGAACCTGCTCGAAGCCATGCTCGCCGCCGGAGTCAAGCGTTTTGTTTTCTCGTCGACGGCGGCGCTTTATGGCAATCCCGATCGCACTCCGATCGAGGAGGACGATCCCCTCCGTCCGACCAACGCCTACGGCGAATCGAAGTTGCTGGTGGAGCGAATGCTGGCCTGGTTCCATCAGATTCACGGCCTGCGCTATGCCAGCCTGCGCTATTTCAATGCGGCGGGAGCGTTTCGTCCGGACCAAGGCGAAGCCCACCAGCCGGAGACGCACCTCATCCCCCGGATTCTCGAAGTCGCTCTCGGCCGCGCCCCACACATCAACATTTTTGGCACCGACTATCCCACGCCCGACGGCACTTGCGTCCGCGATTACATCCATGTCAGCGATCTGGCGCGCGCACACCTATTGGCGCTCAATGCGCTGGTGAAGGCGCCAGAGAATTCCCGTCTGCTCATCTACAACCTGGGCAACGGGCAAGGCTTCAGTGTGCGCCAGGTGGTCGAGGTGGCGCGGAAGGTCACCGGACATCCGGTTCCGGCTATCGAATCGCCGCGCCGCCCGGGTGATCCGGCGGTATTAATCGCCAGCTCGGACAAAATTCGGCGCGAGCTGGGCTGGCTGCCCAGGTTCCCGGATTTGGAAACGATTGTCGAAAGCGCGTGGCAGTGGCATCGCACCCATCCCGATGGATACCCAAAATCATTGAATCATTGAATCATGTAGTCATGGAATCATGAAGTCACTGAATCATGGAGTCATTGAATCATTGCGTGATTCAATCATTGAATTACCGTGTGGCCAGCACTTGCGAATGAGTTTAGTCCCCAGGAACCCCACCCGCCGATCCGAGCGATGGGTTCACCTGCCAGGTTCGATAAGGCGACCGCGGCATATCCACAAGCGCCGCACCTTCTGGCGGCTGGGTTGCGATGGGGGACACGGCAGCGGGCGTGCTTGCGCTTAAGGGCACGGTCTTCATGCTCGCCGCCTGATCTTGATTCGAACCCACGTAGCTGAATTGCGGCACGATCTGCTGCAGGCAGGCCAGAATCGAGTCGCGTTCGCCGAGCGACATGGCGGCATAGAGTGCGTCGAGCGACCGCTTCAATGCCGGCCAGGCGAGTTTTGCGCTTTCCGTACAGGCTATCTTTTCACAGGCGCTCGGAAAAACCCGCTCGTCGGAATAGAAAAGCTCCTCGAAAAGCTTTTCGCCCGGACGTAGGCCAACGAACTTGAATTCCTGCCGGGTTTTGCCGGAGAGCCGAGCCAAAGTTTTCGCCAGTTCCGCGACCCGGACTGGCTCCCCCATGTCGAGCACCAGGATGTCGCCGTTCCGTCCGATGGCGAAGGCCTGCAATACCAGGCTGACCGCCTCGGAAATCGTCATGAAAAAGCGGGTGATCTCGGGGTGGGTGATGGTGATCGGCTGATTTTGACGGATCTGCTCCTGAAAGAGCGGAATCACGCTGCCGTTCGATCCAAGAACATTGCCGAACCGGACCGATACGCAGCGCAGCCGTTCTCCGGGCCAGGCGGCGAGAAGCAATTCTCCCACCCGCTTGGTGCAGCCCATGACGTTGGTCGGGTTCACGGCCTTGTCGGACGAAATCATCACGAAGGTTGAGCAATTCGAATTCTGGGCCACGTTCAGCAATGCCAGCAGTCCGAAAACATTGTTGCTGACCGCCTCTTCCGCATTGGATTCCATTACCGGCACGTGCTTGTACGCGGCGGCGTGGAAAACGATCTCAACCCCGTAAGTCGTGAATATCTTGCGCATGCGCTCCGGGTTCGAGAAGTCGGCGACGCAAAATACCTGTCCGTCGTTGTTGCTGTCGTCGTCGCTGTCGTGACCGCCGCCCTCGGCCAGTTGATGCTGCAAGTGAAAGATCCCGGTTTCATTCTGGTCGAGACACACCAGAAGTTTCGGGTTGTAGGTCCTGATTTGCCGGCATAGTTCGGAACCAATGGATCCCGCGGCGCCGGTCACCATGACCACCCGGTCGCGAACATGCTCGCGCACCGATTCCAGATCGAGGTCGACGGGGATGCGCCCCAGCAGATCGGCAAGCGAAACTTCGCGAACCTGTTGCAGGGTGACTCGGCCGGCGATCAATTCCGCCATGGCGGGAACCGTCCGAAAAGCGGCGCTTGCCTGCTTGCAGATGGCCACCAGCCGCCGCATCTCGGCCGGCGCAGCCGATGGAATCGCAATCAGAACTTCGTCGATTCTCTGCTTGCCGACGACTTCCGCCAGCGCGTCGACCGGGCCCAGCACCGGCACCCCCAGAACCTTTAGCCCCGCCTTGAGAGGATTGTCATCGACACAACCGATCACCCGATAGCCGCTTTCGAGTTCCTGGGTTTCACGGATGATCGTCTGCGCGGCATGCCCCGCGCCCACCAGGAGCAAACGCTTCGACGCCGAATCTCGCCGCACGGTTTCAGCCAGCATGCGGGAGAGTACGCGTACCCCGGTCAAAAGCGTAAAGGTAAGCAACGCCTCCAAAGCGTAAATGGACAGCGGAAAGCCTTTCAGCTCCAACCCGTAGCGCACAATGAGAAAGAACGCCAACGAACCGGCGACGATGGCTTTCAAGATGTCCAGAGCGTCGCTGATTCCGGTATAGCGCCACCAGCCATGCATGAGATTGAAAAATGGCATGAGCATGAGGCGGACAATAATCAGGATGGGAGCCGCGGTCCACAGCAAGCCTGGGTCCGGAAGCCGGAACTCGAAACGCAGAAGCCAGGCGCTTACCAGAGCGCCAACGATAAGGCCCACTTGCAATACGAGCACGAGCACAGACCGGCAACGTAACAGCGCCGGGGACGTTCTATCGATTTTTCTCATAGCACGACCAGGTCCCTCCCTCGGGTTTGTGGGCACTTATGTTGTTGATCGTCATAAGAGGGCAGCTACTTGAGGCCCCAGCCGAATTCATCGGACTTATAGCGGGTGGCAACCAATGGATGCCTAATGGTGCACGCCTTCCCCCTTGACCACTCGCCACAGGGTGAGCATTAGAATCTTCAAATCCAGGAGCGGCGATTGCGCGGCCATGTATTCCGCGTCGTAACCTACCTTGACTGGAATCTCCAACTCGTCCCTGCCGTTGACTTGTGCCCAGCCGGTAATGCCGGGGACCAGGCGATGCACGCCGCGCCGGGTGCGAAGCGCGACCAGATCGTCCTGATTGAAAAGCGCGGGGCGCGGGCCGACCAGGCTCAGATCGCCCTTCCAGACGCTGACCAGTTGCGGCAATTCGTCGAGGCTGGTCTTACGCAGCAGCGCTCCGGCCGGAGTCAAATAGCGCTCCGGCTGCCGCAACAAATGGGTCGCCATCTGGGGTGTGTCGAGGCGCATCGTCCGGAACTTGGGCATGCCAAAAAGACGATTGTCCTTGCCCACGCGCTCGGACCAATGCAGGGCCGGGCCGGGAGACGTCAACCGGACCGCGGCCCAGCACAGCAAGAACAGAGGACCCGACAGGATCGTGAGCATGCCCCCCAGGACAAGATCCATGCCGCGCTTCCACGTCGGCAGCCGGTAGGGCGAGAGCGCGGGAGTGGTTGTGACGGTATGCGTGACCATGGTTGCGACCATGAGAAACAGGCCCCTTCGAAAGGCGGGAAGGCGGTGTGTATAAAGCGGCGTTTATAAAAAGGGATGAGGTGGGAGAATCGGGAGTCAGGAAGCCGCGGCCCGTGTCTTCGGAGGCGCGCCCGGTCCCTTGATTACGCGCTTATCGGAGCTCAGGCGGTATTCCGCGCGCTTGAAGTAATCGCGCGCCTTCACCGCCAGACGAACCAGGAGTTTGCTGGTGCGGCTCCGGCCAAAATAGTCATAGGCCTCGTTGAAGGCGATCAGCGCCTCGTGCAATTCGCGCAGCGAGCTTTGCGGAGTCTGGTTGACGCTCTGACTCCCGAAGTGGACGATCTCGGCGCAAGGCGTGTAGTGCACGGCGTAGCCTTTTTTCTTGAGCATGAAGTTGTAGGCCAGGTCGGAGACAAAAAGCCGGAAGCGGTCGTCGAGCATGCCCGCGTTCTCCCAGGTCGAGCGCCGGACGACGTAGGCGGTCGTCCCGATGCTATCGACTGGCTGGGCCTTCGAGTAGTCGAAACGGGTGGCATAGTAGCGATCCGCGACCCGGCCCCGGGGAAACAATTTGTGCCAGTTGAGGGCCTGCAGCGCCAGCGTCCCGGGTCCGGAAAAATGGCGGATGCAGTGCTGCACCGAGCGGTCCGGGTTCAGCAGTTTCGGACCGCAGGCGGCCACCTCGGGATTCTGGTCCATGTACTCGACCAGCGCCCTGAAGGCATTGCCGATCAGCAGGGTATCGCTATTCAGGTGGCAGGCATAGCGCGCCCGCGCCATGCGCATCCCCAGATTGGTGTTTCTGACGTAGCCCTGGTTAGCCGGGTTTCGGACCAGAATCACCCCGGGAAACGCCTCGGCTACCATGTCGGCGCTGCCATCCCCGGAGTTATCGTCGATGCAGATCACTTCAAAGCCGATGCCGCGGGTGTGCTCGTAAATCGAGGCAATACAATCGCCGAGCAAGCGCCGGGTGTTATAGCTCGGAATGATAACGGTAAGGTCCAGCCTAGTCTCCATCTGTTTCTCCTGGTAAGTTGGCGATAACTTCCTCTCCGCCACGTTTTTTGTAAACTCCAACCAGGCAATATTGCCTCATCGATTGCGATAGTCTCCGGTTTCTGAACAGGGCCGGAATCGAGAACAGCTTTCGCAACGTCCACCGGCGGTCCAGTGCCCGCAATTGTTCCTCGCCGTAGAAAATCTTATGATCGGGATCTCCCGCATAGCCGCGGGACCCGGGCACGGCAATCACCAGCCCGCCTCCCGGACCCGTGATCCGCCAGCACTCATCGAGGACCTTTTGTGGATCTGCAATGTGTTCCAGCACGTTGTCGAGGACGCAGGCGTCGAACGATCCGTCGGCCGCCGGAAATAGACCGCCTTCCGCAATCAATGAAGCTCGCAGCCCAAGCCGCTTCGAGTAATCCACGGCGAAGGGGTTGATCTCGAATCCGACCACGCGCGACGGGAAAGCACCCAGCACGCCGGAGCCGGTACCCGATCCCACTTCGACCAGACGCGGCCCGAAAGCACGGGCGCACAAGAACAATATCGGAGACGAAAACAACCTCTTATAGAACCGTCCCCGGAAGCTAATACGGTTGAGATACTGAAAATATTCTTGAAACCTTACCGCGTCGTCACTCACTCGCACCTCCCCTTCGTCATGCCGGTTCTACCCGGCATCAAAGAACAGTAATAGGCGCTATGCTTACTCGCCATTGCATCCAGCATGAAACTTTCTTTATATAATCGTTTCGAGGCGGTTCTGTAGTGTGCCGGATTGGAGGTTATTTTCTTGATGGCTCCAACCAGGCTCTCGCTATTTTCTAATTCGAAAAAGCCCAAATCCTTTTCGGATATCAAATCGGCATAGATCGGAAGCCGGGAGCACACCACGGGCGATCCGCAACCCATGGCCTCCAGCATGGCTAAGCAATAGCCTTCGGAGCGGGAAACCATGGCAAACAGATCAAAATGGCGATTGTAACGGGAAGAATTGTCGCGAAATCCCAGAATTGTAAATCGATCTGCAACCCCAAGGCTTTTCGCCAAATCCAAAAGATGGATGGATTCCGCTCCTTCTCCGACAATCACCACCGCGCAATCCGTTAGTTGCACTAAGGCACGGACAAGCTGGTCAAGACCCTTCCTTTTGATCACCAAACAAACCGCTCCTATGATCTTGAGGGCACGCGCCTTGTATTGATCGAAAACGAGTTGATCAAGCTGCTCGATGGACGGGGCGGTGGGAAGGGGGATGCCGTAGTGAATAATTACATCGTTCCTTCGACCAATATGAGAACGGTAGTGGGCCGCCATGAAACTGCTTGAATATATTAAACTCGGGATGAATCGCAAGGCCAAAAACCACAGCCGGATAATAATCGTTGCCTTCCATCCGGGATAGGTATAGGTCATATCATCGGAAATAAAACCATGCAGGCTGGTGATCTTTCGAGTTTTGGCAATGGGCAATAAAGCCAGAATGAAATCCGGGAGGAACCCGGTCGAATGGACGAGATCGAAGTGGAAAAGCTTCCAGACGTTGAATATCGTCAATCGGCTGCATTTGACGGGAAAGTCTATGATTCCTTTGCGTTTTCTTACGTAAAATACTTCCATTTCCAATGCCGGCTGATGCAGTAACCCGGCGATCAGGATACGGGTAAAAATAACCGGGCCCCGGTTCTGAAGGGAGGGAAGAATATAAGCAACTCTCACGGTTCTAATCTCCGACAAATGTTGGCAGCGACAACGACCTTGCTTGGACTATCTTGCCGTAAAACCGTGGCTACTAACCGTGGGGACTAAGTGCATGAGTCGTAGCACCAACAAGTCCTTTGCACGTGGTAACAGCTGTAACTGGCACAGCCGGCGCTTAGCACATTGTCATGTTGTTAGGACCGGCATCCGGTGAATGCAGCGGACGGCAGCGCATCCTCCCGATTGCCGAAAAGAGAAAGAGTCGTAGCTGAAGGTGGTTCTGTATTCATCGACCAGGTTCTTGACCTGCAAGTCGACGATTAAAGTCGTCAGCGCATAGCACACAACAGCGGTGGACACCAGGCGGCGGTAGCGCCGCAGTTGTTGATCTTCGTAGACCATGGCAACCATCTGCGCCACAATAAATCCTTCCCCGACCCCGAGCAAAGAGTAGCCCCGGGCACTCAAAATGCCGAACTGGTTGAAGGAAATCATCCACAGCGTTGCCATCCAATAAGAAGTGACGCAAAGTTGAAAGATAGGTGTGGACAACTTATTCTTCCTGGAGTTCATGAGCCAGCACAGCGTGCCCAGAATCATCAACTGCTTGATCGCTACGGGGTTGGTAAATATACCCAGAGTTGCGGCTTGATCGGAGCCCTGATAAGTCGCCAGCCTGTCAATAAGCGCGAATAAAGAATAGGAGGAGTCCAAGGTGTAACCAACGATTATGGCGCCAAGCAGGGTCGCAAACACATACTTAGGAGTGGTCTTGATCTTCAAACAGGATATAAGAATAGGAAGAATGACAACAGCCGCTTCTAAGTGGGTCAGGACGGCGAGTACCATGAGCGCGACCGCCGTGCGTTTGCGCTGGCTGGCCCAGAAGTGAAAGCCCCATAAGATAAGGATCGCAGCCCCGCCGCTTCGTATCGCAATCATTTCGTGGTGAAAAAAATCATGGGAGTAATACAACATTAAAGCGATGGCGCTGAACCGGGTGTGCTTCCAGAAGAATAGGGCATAGGACGCTACCGCAGTCAGAGCCAGGAGAAATACCAGAGCTTCATAGGGAAGGCCGGCCGTCTTAGTCAGGGAATTTAAATAGACGTAGCCGACGTCCACCGCTGGCATCGTGCTTATCCATTGCCCGAAGAAGCCGGCGCCAAGAGCATCCGGACTGGCTGTGAAATACTCTCTATACACGTCATAATCCGCGCCCACGGATTCCGCCCTCAACCCGGCACAGGCGATCAGCAGAAGCGCTCCCAGCACGTACCAACTCTTGTTCAGCAGCGACCGTTTTGCTTGGAACCCGGCGATGACCGCGCACAACAGAACCAGGAATATGGTGTAGTAGATACTCACTGGCAAGCCACGACGTTCGGGTACTTGCTCGGTGCGGAAGCGCGCTGCCACGCTCTTCGCTTGCTTTGAAAGATATAGGTTCCCGAGGTCGCGCCCAGTACGCCCAGGCAGACGAAATACCCGACCGCTACCGCCGGCGCTCCCCAAAGACGGGCACAGACTATCGTCGAGGCGGTCGATAAGATGGCGAGTAAAACAGATTGCAGCAAGAAAGGCTCACACTTGTGCGCCCGAAGATAGAGCGCTTCACTCTGGACGACATGACTGCCCAACGCCGTCAGCAGCAATAAGACAAAGACGGGCGGAGGCAGAATCCGCAGCGCCAGCGCCGGGAAAAAACGCTCCGCGGCCAGTAGACCGGTAAACAATGAGATCGCAACCAGCATGAGCAAACCGAGAGATTGCCAAAGGGTGCGGAAGAAGAGGCGATCGAGCTGACGAATTTCTCCCCGGGCAACCAGGTTCCCGAACGGTGCCGCTTTGGTGGTCATCCACGCCAGGACCATCGCGCCGAGTTGCGTCACGATGCTGATGGAGAGGCCCATTCGTCCCGCTGCTACCGGTCCCCGAAAAACGAACAACACCGGCGTGAACAGCTGCGAAATGAAGTAGCTGCAGAGCCAGCTCACGGCAATTCGCCACTGAAAGGGCCACACTTCCGAGCGCCATTCGACGCGATGCGCCCCCACTGGCCGCCGCATAAGAGGCAACAACAATCGGCGGCGGCCGTAAAGGAATATCATCCCCAGAACGGCTTGTCCGACAATGGCGAGCGCCGGCGAAAAAAGTCCGTGATGGGTGATCATGGCCGTCCAGACCAGCAGGGAGCTTACGACAGCCTGGCTTAATCTCAGCCCAGCCACCTGGGCAACCCTGCCGCAACCTTCAAGAAAGGAGAAAACCGGATCGAGCTGGAAGGTAATCACGGAGCCCAGCACCGCCAGGATCCATGGCCACCGCCATGCGGGCTCATTTCCCATATGCGGATGGTGGGAAAAAAAATACCAGCCCGCCGGAAAAACTATCATCGCCATGACGACCGCGGCCACGGCATACCACCGCACCGCGGTTTGCAGCACGGAGGCGAGGCGCGCATGGGCGACCGGGTCTCCCGCGACCTGATCATTCCAGTCAATGGTTAGACGCGAGCCTTCGTGCGTGGCCAGTTGCAGAATGACAAAGGAGAAACCGAGTTCGAAGACGATCTGCAGCCAAACCAGACTCCACAGCGTGTAGTAATACCCCTGCTCGGCAGGCGTCAGGAAATGAATAATCAGCAGCACGGTTCCTGCGCTGCCGGCAGCTTGGCAGCCCCGGGCGAGCACCGTGTAAGTAATTGCCCGATCGATGCCAACCACATGTTTGAGCCGGGTTTGCCAAAGGGGACGCGGCACTAAACCTGGCGCGCCCGGATCCCAGGCTTCGCCTGCAGAGACAGAAACTGGACTCTCGCCGATTACCATGCTACAGCCAGTCGCCATTCCGGACGGCCGTCCCGAGCGCCACCAAACGAGCGTTCGACTCGGGCTCCCGGCGCATCTGGCGCAGGGCATCAGCCGTCAGTGCATACATAAAGGAAGCGAGAAATCCCAACAGCGTAATGATTCCCACGATCCAAGCCCGTGGCGGCCAGGATTTCCGGTCCGGTTCTATGGCGGTATCGACGACCTGGATCACAGCGGCGCTTTTTGCCTCATCGAGCCGGGCCGCTTCATACTGTTTCGCCAGCAGTTCGAAGATGGTTTCGGCGTACTTCACATCGCGCAGTTTGCGAACATACTGCAGGCCGGCTTCGGGGACGTTGCCGGCCGGAACACTGCCGGCCGGAACACTGTCGGCCGGGACATTGCCGGCCGGGAGTTCGACATTACCGGCGACATCACCCGGCCCGCGGCTTTGCCTTTCCATTAAAGCCAGTTGCGCGCGCATGCCGGAAAGCTGCTCTTCGCCGAGCTGCACGTCGGGATTCTGTTCCGTCGAAAACAGCCGCATGGCGCGCAATTCCACCCCTTTGGCGGCGATCGCCGCTCGCACCTTGACCACCGACTCGATGATGGCCTTGGCCTGACCGTCCAATTGGATCAGGCCGGTCTTCTGTTCGGTCTCTTTCAATGCCTGTTCCGCGTCGGCGAGATTGTTCTTGGCCAGTTCCAGCTGCCGCTCGAAGAATATGCGCCGCTGTCCCGCTTCGGTTACGGCGAGGTTTTGCGTCATCTGGCGTAACTGGTCCACATAAGCGTTGGCGATTTGGGGGGCGCGGCTGCGGCTCTTGTCCTCGACCGAGATGGCGATGAAACCCTCCTTGCCGAGCACGATGTTGCTGGCTTTTTCGAGGTCCTTGCGGGCCCCCGACATTCTCTTGTCGTGATACACGCGCAACAGATCGAAGCGCCGGATCAGCGCGTCTTCCGTGGTGCGGCTGCGCAGCATCCCTAAATACAGGTCGTTGGGGTTTTTGAGCCCAAGATCTTTCTGGGCCAGAGCCGCCATCGGCCCCAGGGCGCCCAGTTGCCCGATCATCGACGCGGCCAGCGATGGGCTTTGCTGCGGCGGCAGTATGCTGGCGGTGGCGGTGTAGCGATTGGGTACGAGGAACGCAACCATAGCGCCAATAACCGCCGCGGCCACAGTCGCCCGCAGAATAGACCGTTTGCCGCGGGAGAGAACCAGCAGCAAATCGAGGGCGCGGTACTCGGAGATGGCCCCGCTGACCGTACTCGCTGGCCGCGAAGCGCCGCTCTCCAGGCGAGGGATTTCGGTTCCTGGCGCAAGCGGGTGGCGTTCACCGGCAACCTGGGTCTCCGGTCCACTCGGGGTCGCGCTTTTCATGGAACGATCCTCATGGAATGATCCTCACGGACATGACCCTCACGGAAATGATCTTCACTAAAATGATCCCCACTGAAATGATCCTCACTGAATGACCCTCACCGCGGCTACGCCCAGGGCAAATTGCGAGAAGACCTGACTCCAATCTCTCAAGCCCCGCAGGAACGAGCCATGGGTGAGGCGCTCCGGCACTACGATGGCATCGCCCGGCATCAGGCGAAGCGCGGCAAAGCCTCCGTTCCACAATCCCTTGACCGACTGCTTGCCGAGGACGGAGCCATCCGCCCGAATGACAAACATGCGGCTCATGTCCGCATCCCGCGTGGGGCCGCCCGCCCGCCTCAGGTAGTCTTCCACCCGCTCTTCCCGCCGGTACAGGAACGAGTTCTTGTTGTACACCGCGCCCAGCATCGCGACTGTCGCCGGGCGATAGGGGACCACGAAGCGGTCTCCATCCTCGACTACGATTTCTGGCAGTTCGCCTGCTCCGGCGGCGTTCGGTTTCAGATCGAGGACCACGCGTCCCGTCGCCTTTACTTCCCGCAGCTTCCCGACCAGTTGCCGCTGGGCTTCGAGTTTCGCGCGGTTGTCGGCAATTTCCTCGGGACTGACCCCGGCGGGCGCGATCGCATTGCGGGTGATGTCCTCCTCGAGGTTGTCGATCATCTGATCGAGGCCCTTCTGCTGGTCGATGCGCACCGATTCGCGGGTGAACTCGGCGCCGTAGAGATAGGCGTTCGGGGTAAAGCCGCCGACCCGTTCGACCAGATGGCGGACGCTTTCTCCCGCTTCGGCCCGGTACACACCGGCGGCGCGAAACTCCCCCTCCAGACGCACGAACTTGCTCCGTTTTTCGAGCGGCACCGCGAGATCGGTTTGCGAGAAAATGGTGATCACGTCGCCCGGTTCCAGCCCCAGATTGTTTTCGTCATCTCCCCGCAGCACGAGTTTCCCCAAATTGAAAGGGATGAGGCGCGTTGTCAGATCCTCGAGATTCAGCCGCTGAATGACCGCGTAGTCCCAGTTGATCTCCGGAGCGTCCCGCGCGATTTGGTTGCGCAATTCCGCGGCCGCGGTCCCGGGAGCTGCTTTTGCCGGGGCCGGTTGTGTCTCGAAGCGCTGCTCCCCTCGCTCGTCCAGCTCGTCCAGGTTTGCCACCGCGTCGGTGGCGCGCCAGTATTCCCGGTTGGCCAGCGGATCGCCTCGCTCGCCGGCGTTCGGCGGCGAGTTGGCGGCGCGCCAGTATTCACGGTTGGCCAGCTGGTCGCCTCGTTCGCCGGAGTTCGCCAGCGAGTTGGCGGCGCGCCAGTAGTCGCGGGTGACCAGAGCGTCCTGGTTCGGGATCACATCTCTCAGACGCATGCCGCTATGCCACTCGACGCGCCCGGGATGCGCGACGTTGCCGCGCAGTGTCACCGCGTTTTCAAAACGGGGCGAGAGCGACAGGATACGGACCACGTCCCCATCCTTCAAGGTCCGCTCCAGACCGGGTCCATCCAGGGGAAATTCCTCGACCCGGCGGGTAGTGTGGTTTTCGATGCGTTCCACCACCGCCTTTTGTCCATCCGCCGTGGTCGCCAGTCCCCCCGCCATCTCGACCGCGCTTCGGAGACTGGTTTCCTCCCGCAATTCGTAAATCGCCGGCGCATTCACGCTGCCCGCCAGGGCTATGGACGGCCCGGCTGGCGGTATATAGATGACGTCGCCCGGCAACAACCTCGCGTCTTCGGACTTGTCTCCCTGCAAAAGCAGGTCATAGAGATCGAAGTCGGTGACCACGCGGCCGTACCGCTTCAGCTGGATGTGCCTCATGGAGCCGCTGTTCGAGGGCCCGCCCGAGACGAAGAGCGCGTTGACCAGGGTAGAGAGCGAGCTGACGGTGTAGCTTCCGGGACGGCGCGCCCGTCCGACGACCAACACCTGAATCGAGCGGAGTTGCCCCAGGCTGACCGTCAAATCGAAATTGCGGAACACTCTGCCAATCGCGGCCCGGAAAAACTCGGGCAGTTGCTGGTACTTCAATCCGGCGACCGATAGCGCACCCACCTTGGGCAGGAACACCTCGCCCCCCCGGTCGACCACCAGTTTCCCGTCCACATCAATCTGTCCCCAGAGCCGTATGAGGATTTCGTCTCCCGGTCCAATCACGTAATCGTCGGTCACTGGAATTCGATCGACGGGAGCGAACGTGGTGGGGACGCGGTCAAACAGACTGTATCCATACATGGGCAGCCTGCGGCCGACGGAACTGGCCACCAACTCCTGAAATTCCGTGGGCGGCAGTTCCGGGTACTCCTCCGTTTTCAGAGGGGAAATCCGCTGCCGGCGCCAGTCCGGTTCTGCATTCTGATCCAGTTGCTCATTATTCTGCGGGCCATGGTTCTGCATGGCCTGAGTCGGAGCCCGTGGCGCTGCCGCTTGATTCCCCGCGTTGCCGGGTGTCGGATTTGCCATGCCCTGGTTGGGGTTGGGGGTGGTCAGGCAGTCTTGCGTCCCGCATTGCGGATCGGCGTCGGGCGTGCGCAGCGTGGTTTGCGCCCATCCGAGACCGGACAGCGCCAGCAGGCCGACGAGCACCGCTACCTCCCAGCGGCCCATCCCGCTGGCTGGCATGGCATCGCAGCAGTTGCCAGACAATTCGCATGATTCGGCTCGGGGCTTACATCCTTTTTCTACGCCAGGTTTTTCGGAAGTCATCATTGCGAAGATTTCTTCTGCGATCGATATTTCTGCGAAAAATATTCTGCGATCGATGTTTCTACGATCGATATTTCTGCGATCAAAGTTCTGCGATCAAAGGCCTGCGGTCATGTTGTGCGGTCAAGGTTCAGGAATCAACCAATCTCGGCCACCGGCGGGCAGCAATGCCGCGAGAATCTCTCTGCGAAAGACGTACTTTGAAAGACGTACTCTGAAAGACGTACTTTACTGCGGCCGGTGCAGCCGGGTTTGCCGGCTCGGCTGACCCGCGAAGTCGGCTGGCAGGACGCCGCGGGAGGCGCGCTTGGCCGCCGGCTCCAAATCGACAGCATCGACCTCTACCGCCACGCATTGCATGATTGCTTCGAGCGCGAGCACTACCCGAAAGTTGTTCTTCTTGCGGACCAGCACGCCCTCCATCCCGATCATGGCTCCAGTCCTGATGCGGACTCGCTCCCCGATCACCAGGTAGGGGTGGGGCTCGAGTTTCCGCCGCCCCAGGCCAGAGCGGAGCGCCTCGATTTCAAAATCTGGCAGCGGCGCGAGGGTCCGTCCAAAACCGACCAGCGAAACCACGCCCGGCACTTCGAGCACGCGTACGCGTTCCCGCGAAGCGATGCGCACAAACACGTAATTGGGAAAAAGGGGCAGCTCCAGGTTCATCTCGCAACCGTTCTTCCAACGATGGCGCGTCGCATAGAGAGGTAAAAACGATTCCAGCCGGCGCTCGGCCAAGTACGAGGCCACCCGTTTTTCATGATGCGAGTTGGTGTAGGCCGCAAACCAGTGCGCGGAAAATTCCTGAGCCGCCCACCCATCCATCTGCTCTTCTACGGCTGACGGTCGCACCGCCCAACTCGTTGCCATGACTTTTTCCCTTCGAGTGCAGCTTCGCTACCCCCGCTTAGCGAGGTTTGCTTAGAAATTTCAAATTCTCGGAATCACTGCCTGCCCACTCGATTGCACTTACACTGCCACCACACCTGCCCTTCGTGGATTTGCGCTTGTCTTTCTGCTTCTTGAGGTTACGAGTTGCTGGCGCGACATCTTCCTCTTGATTCCCAGTGCGGGAACCGGAATCGGGTTTTCCCTCCTAAATCAGCACTTGTCGCCCAAAGCTAGATACCTTTTCCGCCGTGCACTTTCCCCGATCGGCCCGCGAGCGTCCGGAATCGCTGCGCGAGCGCGGCGATCCTGTCTGATTGGACGAAGATCAGTGCCAAGACTTCCATTCGCCAAACCGACAGCAGGCTGAGTAGATTTCCTGAAGCCGATGCCCAGGGCCCCGCCCTGACTCGATCATCTCTTATGTCTTCATTCTGTCTGATGATTCCTATTCATCTCTGATAAGATTCACCTCTTCGTTATTATCGCGAGCACTCCACAATCGGCTGCGCCTGCAGATGCCCACCTCCGCTGGCCCGGTGACTGGTGCGGGAGATTGACGGACTTCGATGATTCTGGCTGGAGACGTTGGCGGCACAAAATGCAATCTCGGGTTGTTCCGGCAAGAAGAGTTTGCCCTGCGCCCAGTTTTTCAGCGCCGCCTCGCCACCCGGGACTATGCCGGATTTGAAGCCATGGTCGAAGATTTCCTCAGCCAGGCCGCCGCAGCCCCTAAACATGAGCATGAGCACGCGAATCGGCTCGCCATTACTGCCGCTGGGTTCGCAGTGGCGGGCGCGGTCGTGGAAGGGCGCCATTACTCGGAAAACCTGCCTTGGGTCGTGGATGTCTCGGCGCTTACCCGGAAGCTGAATCTGAAGAGTATATGTCTTCTGAACGACCTTACAGCCACTGCTTTGAGTCTGGAGAGGTTGCCGGTAAATGACCTGGTTGCCCTGAATCCGGGAACGCCCGTGCCGCGCGCGACGCGAGCCGTGATCGCGGCGGGAACCGGCTTGGGAACGGCCCTTCTTTTTTGGGATGGCGAAAAATATCAAGTGGCGCCGTCCGAAGCAGGTCAAGCGGATTTCGCGCCGCGAAGCGAGCGTGAGCTTCAATTCCTCACTCATCTAAGAGTATATTTGCCGCACGTATCCTGCGAGGAGATTGTCTCGGGACGCGGTTTCCAGCGCATTCACGAATTTCTGAACCCTTCCGTCCTCCATGAGTCGTTCGAATCTCCGCAGGGTAATTCAGCTGCCGAAATTACACAGCGGGGGATGGCGCAATCCTGCGCCGTCTGTGTGCAGACACTCGGGTTCTGGACGGAAATCTTTGGCGGGGCAACCGGGAACTTTGCCCTGCAGACGATGCCGCTAGGCGGCATCTACGTGGCCGGAGGCATCGCGGTAAAAATCTTGCCGAAGCTTCAGGACGGCGACGGCGCCTTCTTCAAGTCTTTTTGCGGCACGAGCAAACTTGCGCCGGTGCTGGCTCAGATTCCGATATCGGTCGTTATGAATGAGGATGCGCCTATTTGGGGTGCAGCGTATCAGGCCCTCGTGAGTAGCCCAGCGCAGACATGATTTCATTGGTAGTTAGTCGTCGGTTGTTAGTCGTTGGTCATTAGTCGTTAGTCGTTGGTCGTTAGTCGATGGTCGTTAGTGGCTAGTACCACTCAGCTCAAGCTTGCTAAAGACCTTCGACGAACCACGAAACGACGAACGACCATCGACCAACGACCGCTGCAAG
>Ga0209274_10000388_pt1 | contig 28491 bp, 21 predicted proteins | sample HubBroMetageREF1_FD_188343 | JGI IMG/M metagenome (GOLD analysis project Ga0209274, IMG submission 188343) | Reference soil microbial communities from the Hubbard Brook experimental Forest, New Hampshire, USA - Hubbard Brook CCASE Soil... | ecosystem: Environmental > Terrestrial > Soil >...
AAATGCCGCGCCAGCGGCCGCATCACATGCTCCAACCCCTGGCTCACCAACACCACGTCCATGCCAGTCGCCTGCAACGCCTTCAGGTGTCGCACTCCTTCTTCCTTGAGCAGAGGTTTCAGTTTGTATTCGAATTCTTCTTCGCCCAGCAAATCGAGCCGGTCGCGAGTAACCCCGCGCAGCACCGCGTGCACGATCCGAGTCGCAGCCACGCGGTTCGCCGCATACAAAAACGGACGCAGCACCGCCATCAGAAGCACTAAACTGCGCCGTGCCGCTCGCGCGATAAAGGTCTGGCTGTTCCAGGTAAAAAAGGCGATCGGACGAACGGTCGTCAGCTCCAGCAGGCTTCCCTCGACACGCCAGTAAACCGGCGATGAAGGCCGCGAACGCTCGAACGACGGAGCGATGGATGACATCCTTGCTGACGGCACGCCATGCTCGAGCAACGTCTCCGCTCGACCTTCTTCGAGATTGTTCACAGGTTCCACAAATCAATAATCGGCCGGGTTTTTGAGAGACGTCTCAAGACGCACAGTACCCAGCGAACCAGCCGGAATCCCCTATTTTAACCTCTCCTTCCCAAACGGCGAAGCATAACCGCAAGCCCGTGTGGCGCGGACACTCCAGCCCGCGAACTCACTGGCACAGCAAAGAATTCGCAGGAGCAGCAAGGTTATTTCGGCCAATTCTGCCTCAGCTAGCTGCCCACCCGCGCCGAATCTTCACACCGCTCGTTCCATCCAGCAAACATCCCAATACTTCCCAAACTTCCGCCCATTCTCGCTGAACACGCCCACGACCTTGAATCCGAATCGCTGATGCAGCGCCTCGCTCGCCGCATTCGGAACCGCATACCCCGCCACAAAACGATGAATATCTTCACTCTTCAACCGTTCAAACAACTCCGCATACAACCGCCTGCCAATGCCCTTCCCCACTGCATCGGGCGCGCAATAAATCGTCGTCTCCACCGTCGTCTCATACGCCGCCTTGGGACGAAAACGCGTACTCCCCGCGTATCCCATCACGATTCCATTTTCCTCGCCGACAATAAGCCGATGCCGTCCCGCAGGCCCAAACTGCGCCAACCATGCCTCCCGCCGATCCACCGTATAAGCCTCAACGTCAAATGTCACGGGAGTATTCAGAATGTAGTAGTTATAAATCTCAGTAATCCGCGCGAGATCGGCGCGTTCCGCCGACCGAATCAGCATCTCGCTCATGACTGTCCTCGAATGACTGTCCTCGAATCCACGTTTCGCAATTACCGCGTCCGCCGGAGCCGTAATTCGAGGTTAGCGCAAACTTGGCGAGGCAAGAATTGGTAGGATGATTCACTGCGCAAATGGCGCACCGCGCAAAGCTGAGGGACCGGCAACATGAATATGCTGACGCTATTCGGATTGGTCGCAGTGACTGCAATGCTGGTCACCTATGCCTTGGAGAGCCGTAGCCCATGGTTCATCCTGGCGTTCGCCGCGTCCTGCGCGCTCGGTTCCGCGTATGGTTTTCTGCAAGGCGCCTGGCCATTTGGAGTGGTCGAGGCCATCTGGTCGGTAGTGGCAGTGCGCCGCTGGTATCAAGCGCGGCGAAAACCCAGGTAGGGGTGGACACATTCGTCCGTCCTGGCGAGCGGAGCTCGCCAATGGTTTCATCGGCGCAACCAGCTCAGAGCTTATTCAGCCCGTCCAGCGCCGCCACCTTATAGGCTTCCGCCAGCGTCGGATAATTGAACACCGTATCGCGAAAATATTCGATCGTCGCGCCCATGGACAGCACCGCTTGTCCAATGTGCACGATCTCCGCCGCGCGATCGCCAATAATGTGCACACCCAGCAATTTCAGCGTATCCGGATCAAACAGAATCTTCAGCAGACCCTGATCGTCGCCCAGCATCTGTCCTTTGGCTAGTTCAGAGTAGCGCGCCAGCCCGCTCTCGTATGGAGTCTTGTTGCGCGTCAGATCTTCCTCGGTGGCGCCGACCATCGAAATTTCCGGAATGGTGTAAATGCCATACGGAATCAGATTCGGCAGCAATCGGCTGGGCTTGCCGAACATGTGACAACCCGCCAGCCGCCCCTGCTCCATTGAAGTACTGGCCAGCGCCGGAAACCCAATCACATCCCCCGCCGCGTAAATATGCGGCACGGCGGTTTGAAAATTTTCGTTTACCTTCAGCTTGCCGCGATCGTCCGGCTTCAGACCTGCTGCCTCGATTTTCAGCTTGTCGCTATTGGCGCGCCTTCCAATCGTGTACAGCAGCGCCTGCCCGCGAACCTTCTTTCCGCTCTCCAGCGTGGCGAAAACCTTGTCGCGCTCTTCGTCGAAACCTACCGTCACCACTTTCTCGCCGAGGCGGAAAACCATTCCCAGTTGCCGCAACTGGAAGCACAAGCTTTCGATAATCTCTCGATCCACAAAATCCAGCAGCGTGGGACGCTGGTCGAGCAGCGTCACCTTCACCCCCAGCGCCGCGAACATGGACGCATATTCCAAACCAATGATCCCCGCGCCCACCACAATCAACTCCCGGGGTATCTCCTCCACGCTGTGCACCTGATCCGAATCGAAGATGCGCTTCCCGTCCACCGGAATCCCATCGATGTGCGATGGCCGCGTGCCGCAGGCGATCAGTATCTTCTCTCCCCGAACCTGTTGCACTCCTTCTTCGCTCACGATCTCAATTGTGTGGGGATCGGCAAAGTGCGCGTCCCCTTCGAGCGCGGTCACGTAATTCCGCCGCAGTTGCGCCTTGATCACGTCCACTTCCCGCGTCATCACCGCGGTCGCGCGCAGCACCAGGTCCGACATCATGATCCGGTCTTTCACCACGTAGCCGCGCCCGTAGAACGATCGCTGCCGCAAGCCGCTCAGGTAGAGCACCGCCTCGCGCAGCACCTTGCTAGGAATCGTCCCGGTATGAACGCAAACTCCTCCCATTGCCAGGCGCCGGTCGATGATCGCGACCTTCTTGCGCATCTTGGCTGCGCAAATCGCGCCCTTCTGCCCCGCCGGACCGCTCCCGATCACCACCAGATCGTATTCGTTAGCCTGCATAAGCGTGCTCGTGGCCGCAGCAAGAAACTAACATTTTCTAACTCCACGCGAAAGATATCTTTCGTTTCTAGTTCAAAATTAAGAGTCCTTTAACAATGTGTAGTGTGTGGCAAAGACTCGCGGTGACTGCGACCGAACCCGCCGAACCCGCTCCGAGTCCGTCTTCTCAAGCGCGCGAGCCCAGGTTGCAGCCGCACCTCGTCGTGCTGATTTATGGCAAATACTACTGCGTGCGTCCCGTACGGCACGCCAGCCACTCGCCGCTGCGCCGGGGCGGCATCCGCCAAAACCGCGTCCAGGATCTGGACCAGCGCAGAGCCCCCCGCCGGCAATCGCTGCAGAGACATCTTCGCCTCCTTGCGCTCCACTCAGGAATAGTCTTTGATATATGCCGATGACAATCTCACGCCGACCCTGCCTGCGATGGCTTCTTTTCCTACTGACCCTGTCCATCGTGACCGCAGCCCAAGGTTCGCGGCGACAGGATTCCGAGAAACAAGATTCACAGAAGCAGATTTCCCAGAAGAGGACCAGCTCCAAAACATATCTTCTCTTCGCCGGCACCTACACCGGCAAGGAAAGCAAAGGCATCTACGCCTACCGCTTTGACGCCGCCTCCAGCGCCCTGACTCCTCTAGGCCTCGCCGCGGAAACTACCAATCCTTCATTCCTCGCAATCGACCCTACCGGCCGCTTCCTATACGCCGTGAATGAAGTAACAACGTACAAAGGTGCCAGCGCCGGAGCAGTAACCGCTTTCGCCATCAACCGCGAGACCGGCAAGTTAGAGTTCTTGAACCAAGTCGCCTCTCGCGGAGCCGATCCCTGCTACGTAGCCTTCGACAAAACCGGCGAGTTCGCCCTGGTAGCCAACTACACCGGAGGCAGCATAGCGGTCTTCCCTGTCGAGCCCAACGGCCACATAGGAGAATCGTCCGCATTTGTTCAACACGCGGGTTCAAGCGTCAGGAAAGACCGCCAGCAGGGCCCGCACGCCCATTGGATCGAGACCACGCCCAACAACCGTTTCGCGATAGCTGCCGATTTAGGTCTGGATGAGTTACTCGTCTACCATTTTAACGAAGCCACCGGCGCGCTCGCGGCGAACACTCCTCCCTATGCCAAACTCGATCCCGGAGCTGGACCGCGTCATCTGGCTTTCCATCCCAACGGAAAGTTCGCCTACGTAGTAAATGAGTTGCAGTCCACCATCACCACATTCTCTTACGGCGAAAGCGTTGGCACGTTACAAAAGCTAGACACGGTTTCGACCCTTCCAAAGAACTTCTCCGGCGAGAACGCCACCGCCGAGATCAAGGTGCATCCGAACGGTAGATTCCTCTTCGCTTCCAACCGCGGAGACGACAGCATAGTCGTATTCGACATCGATACTCATACCGACGCACTAACTCTACTCGGCCGTTTCCCCACGCGGGGCAAGACCCCGCGTAACTTCGAGATCGATCCGACCGGACAATTCCTGTTAGTAGCCAATCAAGCTAGCAATAATATAGTGGTTTTTCGCATCGACCCGAACAGCGGAAAGCTAAGTCCCACCAACCAGACGATAAGTCTCCCCGCGCCAGTCTGCCTGAAGTTTATTACTACCAACTGAGTTCCGACTTTGGGGTTTCGCCGGACTCCCACCAAACCTTGTCCGCTCCTTGGCAGCAAAAGCAAAAGGCCGCTCTTCCGGAGCGGCCTCTGAAAATGAGAACCAGAAACTGAGAATTAGTCTCCCGCTACCGGTTCGCCAACTTCTTCACTCCTCTTTGCCGCGCCATTCCCGTTCGCCGGAGCGATCGCCGCAGTAATCGCGCCCAGCGGAATGAATCCACCCTCATTCGACGTAGCCGCCTTCTCTTTCAGCACAACTTCGCGATAGAGCTGCGCCATGCGTGCGTCGTAGGCAGCGTCGTTCTTTACCCGGTTGCTCTCGGCCTTGCCATCGCGAGCGCGCTTCTTTTCCTCGCGCGCCGTCTTCGCAATGCCCAGCTTGTCTAGATCGTGCTGCACTTCGTGGGTAACGATCTCGTCCCGCAGGTAAAGCGCGTGCTCCTGGTCTTCCATCTTCACTTTTTTGCCACCCGCAAAGATCTCGTGACGCCCGTGCTCTTCATACCACTTAGTAAGTGTCGAAGTCATGTGCATCTTCTCGATAATGTTCCGCCAGCCCACGCCCGTGTTGTAAGCGCAGAAGCTAATCTCGCCTTCCTGCGTGGCATAAGGAATGATGCACTGCTCGGTCCGCCGGAAGTCGTAGTTAAACAGATCCTGGAACCACATTCCGGCGATAAACAGGAAGTTCCACCGGTCCTGGCGCCGCTTCATTACGTCGTCGATCGTGCGGTCCGGACCAACTTTGCCGTAGTTTGCGCCGGTTGCGTTGTAGTTCTTGTCGAATTTTCTCAGCAGATCGATCAATTTGAAGTGCCTCGGCGATTGGAACGGATCGTAGTTCTTCATCAAGCAAAGCGCCATTCCAAACACAGTCCAGAACTTCGAGCGAGCCGCATCGTTAACTTTGGCAATGTCCTTGGCCAACTGATCGCCATGGAGAAACGCTGTCACGGGCACAGCTTCCTTGGTCTCTTTGTCGATCATCATAGCCATGCCTGTGCCGCAGTTGGGATGGCATCCGCAGGAGAGTTGGCCCCAGTCGTTGTTTTGATCCCCGGCGTGCATTACGTCGGCCCAGTCGCTGAAGGTGCCCATGAAACTGATGGGGAACCAGTCGCGGGCGGGAACTCCGAAGCCGGTTTGATTTTTTACGTCGTGAGCAAGATGCGCGAGCGTGTAACGTTGCGCCTCGCGGCGTTCGTCGGTGATAGCTTCGTCGCGTCCGGTGAATGAGACGGGCTGGAAGCTGAGGAAGCCGATCTTCTTGGGATTATCGAGCGCGAACTGAATGATGCGTCCGACTTGCTCGTTGTTGATGCCGTTAACGATGGTCACCACCGGCACGATTTCGCAGCCGGCGCGATGCAAGTTGTCGATCGCCTTCAGCTTTACGTCGAACAGATTGCCTACGGCGCGATGATCGTTCGCCGCGTTGCCGATGCCGTCGAATTGCAGGTAGGCGTAACGCATGCCCGCTTCGACCGCCTGTTGGCAGAATTCAAAACTCTTGGCGAATTCGATGCCATTGGTTGCGGCCTGCACGCTGTTGTATCCAACTTTGCGGGCATAACGAACCGCGTCGAGGAAGTACGGGGACAACGTCGGCTCGCCGCCGGAGAACTGCACAGACATCTGGCGCTTCGGCTTAATGGTAATGGCGTTGTCGAGCACGGTCTTGATTTCTTCCCAAGTGAGTTCGTGGACGTAGCCGACCTGATTGGCGTCCATGAAGCAGGGATCGCACATCATGTTGCAGCGGTTGGTGAGATCGACGGTGAGCACGGAGCCGCGTCCGTACTTGACGGTCGATGAGCCGTGGTGGTGAAGCTTTTCGTCGTTGTGCGCCTTGATATCGCGGCCGGGAAAGACTTCTTCCAGGTGCTTGGTGAATTCCGTGTCAATCGACATCAGGTCTTCGAAGTGGCCGTGCTTGGGGCAGTCCTTCACCATCCAGATCTTGCCGTCGCGTTCGACAATCTGGGCTTTAATCTCGCCAACTTTTTCGTTCATCAGAACGTCAACGGGGAGATGGCCGTCGAGAATCTGCTGCCGAATTTCAGGCACGCACTTGGGACAAAGCGAATCGGTAGAACGCGGCCAACCGAGCGGTGGCTTCGACTTTTCCCAAGACTTGAGCAGAGGCTTTTCCGACCACTTTGGAATCGGCGCCTGATTGGGAGCGATGCGGTTGAGGCGTTCAAAAACCGCCCATACGCCAGTAGCGGCAACGGTGACGGCCTTCTCAACATATTTGATCGGCTTATGCATTCTGCTCTCGCTTTCCTCCACTTGGGAAATAGAACTGTCCCCGCGGTCCCGCGCATGGGAACCCGCGTAAAAGAACTTGTCCACGCAGAAACCTACCCGTAAAACCCAGAAGTTTCGACTCGTGGAGTTGTTCAGGTTGATGCTATTGAATCGGTAAAGGTTAGGCACGAAGAAGGCAATGAAGGGGAGAAAATCGGGGTTAAGCGGCGAAATAGGGCATTTTGTGGTGGTAAGTTATTGAAAAGGCAGGGGGAGCCTCGCGGCAATCCACTCTAATTCTCAGGCTGCATCCCGAGTAGGGCCGTCGCAGTACAACTGGCCTCCCGCCGCTACGCATCTGACCCAACAAGCAAATGCAGTTAGAGGTCAAGTCATTATTCCAAACCTGGGGCCGTATTCTACGCGGTAAACTCCCAACACTTTCGCTTGAGATTACGCGGGAGTGTCCGCTTCGTTGTCCGGGATGTTACGCCTATGAAGACGCCCACCTGGGCACGACGAATTTGCGCAGCCTCTCCGATTTCAAGGGAGATGAGCTGATCGAGCGCGTGCTTCGCCTGATGGACGAATATAACCCGCTGCATCTATCGATTGTCGGAGGCGATCCGCTCGTCCGTTACCGAGAACTCGAGGTACTGCTGCCGCAATTGGTCAAGCGCACCCATGTGCAAGTGGTGACGAGTGCGTTTCGTGCGCTGCCATCGGCGTGGGCGGCGCTGCCGAACCTGCAATTGGTGGTCTCGATCGACGGTCTGCAACCGGAGCACGACGCGCGCCGCAAGCCAGCCACCTACGAACGCATCTTGCGCAACATCGAGGGGCAGCGCGTGATCGTTCACTGCACTATCACCAGCAACATGGTGCACCGCGACGGCCACATTCCGGAGTTCGTCGATTTCTGGTCGGCAAATCCGGCTGTCGAGAAAATCTGGATGAGCATCTTCACGCCGCAGCGGGGCGCGTCAAACGTTGAATGCCTGACGGTCGATGAGCGCAACCGGGTCGCAGAAATCCTGTTGCAGACACGCCGCGATCGTCCGAAGCTCGACATGCCCGAGGCGGTGATCAAGGAATTCCTGTCCCCTCCGTCGTCACCCGAGCGTTGCATGTTTGCGCAAACCACGCGCACACTCTCGGCCGATTTCAAAACGCGGGTCGAACCTTGCCAGTTCGGCGGCGATCCCGACTGCTCGCGTTGCGGCTGTGTCGCCTCGATGGGCCTCGCTTCCGCGGAACATACAAGGCTTCTCGGTCCCATCACCGCCGGCCATGTTTTTTGGACCTCAGCGGCCATTGGCCGCCGCGTACTGCGGGCCGAGAATGCGCTACGGCGACTCGTGAACCGCAAGCCGCGCCCACCGGCGAGAGCGGGATATCGCGGCGCGGCCCGCCCCGAGGATCTGCTGAAGGTCCTCGACTGATCGTGGCTGTTAGCGGTTCAGAGATTGCGGAGCTGCGCTCCGCTGGGCAGGTGAGGGCACCTGCCCCTACGCGAGCAGGTCCGGACTTTGCTCCGGTAGTTGGATGTTTCCGCAAAGATGTTTAGACTGTCGCGGGGGAGATCGTGCTCGAAACTCTACTCGCGAAAATCCAGAGGCTTACCATCCTGGCGCTCGCCGGAATGCTGGTCGTCGTCGTGGTGCTCTCCACGGCGCATTTGGGCGTGTTGATTGGCGAAGAAATCTGGACGCCGCCGCGCTTTCTCATTTCGGTGCAGAGCCTGCTCGATATTTTTGGCTACTTCCTGCTGGTGCTCATCGGAGTAGAACTGCTGGAGACGCTGAGAGCGTATCTGAAGAAAGATGTTATTCATGTGCGCGTGGTGCTGGAAGTCGCGCTCATCGCCATGGCGCGGAAGGCTATCATCGCAGAACCCAATGCCATGCCCGGCTTGACCTTGTTCGGGCTCGCAGCCCTGATTCTTGCTCTGGGGATTGCCTTTTATTTCGAGCGGCAGACGGGGCGGACAGAGAGATAAGGATGAAAGATGAAGACAAACCTCAAGGCTCACCGATAATCCTAACGACGCTCGAAGCCTGAGCCACTCGCCAGTTCCCCCGCGGCGAACACATAGGTGGTCGACTTATCCAGCTTGATATTGGAATGCCTGGACGTCAGGGCGACGCCGCCTTCACTGCCGCTGACGGACTCGACATCTTTCATCAGCACGCGATGTTTGGAACTGTCTGAAGCCGGCGCCGGAAGCTTATTCGTGTCCGTGCCCGTATCAGGGTCTGGAAAAGTTGGAGCAGTCGGGTTTCTTTGGCCGGGATAGACACCGCCGGTCCCACTCCCAACTCTTGGGTAGTGGGCGGCGTCGGGCTGGCCAGCAGAGAGTTCCTGACTGGTCAGCGCCGGCGCGGGGTAATACCAGGCGGTCAAGTAAAGCTTGGGCGTGAGCATCAGGGGCTCCGATCTGCCCTTCCATTGTGCGGAGTCCATGCGGATCGCGAGGCGGGAGGGGTTGCTGGCAGATTTCGCCACCGACTCGATAACCTCTCCGGACAAGATGGCATCTTGCGGAACGACCACGCTGTTGACCAAGGTAGCGACTGCAAGTTTGGCCTGGATCTTGGTTTCGACGGGGGTGGTTCCGGCAGTCACGTTCTGCCGCAAAAAGGCGGGAAACTCGAGGACTGCCGGGGAAGCTTGACTGAACGTCGTTCGGCTGAACCAGGCGGCGGAGCCGAGAACCAGAGTAAACAGGGCGCGACGGACGGCGTGGGATTTCGTGAACGATTTGCCGATCGCCTTGTTGAACATCTTGTGCCCTTTGGCCACCCGAGAGATGGGCCAGCGCTTTAGCACGCGGAACAATAAGCATCAGGGAGCTATCGGAACCTCCACCATTGTACTCGCCTGGCGACATGCTGCGGAGGAGACCCACTTCCTTTCTGAGCTATCTTTCTGATCTGGCCTTCTGAACTATGACCGCCAGCGGTTGCCACGGAAAGGGTAGTGGGACGGACGCCGCGCGAGCCTGGCCGGAGCGGAGTGGCGGCTTCGAAATGACGACGATGACTAGGGAGGTTGGGGGGAGGGTGAGATCTCCGCGTTCGTTCAGGCGTCGGTAGCGCGGGCCTCCGTCGCGACGGTCCTGTCGAGCAAGGCTAGCATTCGGAGAGCGTTCGAAATTCGGTCCAGTTCCCATCGCTCTACAGGGAGTTGAGGGTCAAGCTGATGCAAACGTTCGGCGAGGTTTCTTCGAGCGCACTGAACTCGGAGAGAAACTTTTTGGCGGTCTGGCTCAAGAATTGCCGCCTGATAAACGTCGTGCCAACAAGGACGGGCTGACCGCGCGGACATAAGACTCTTCCATTTCTGAAAGGCTATTAGTCTTACAGAACGTTGCCGAACAAAACAGTACTGCGAAGCGTCTGGAGCCGCAATACAGTGGATTCTGTATTCGCTGAAATGTCTGTGGTGTCGACGGCAGAGCGGTACACTGACGCTGTCTATCCGCCGGATGATTCGCCCGCGCGCAGCAAGTCCACCGCATAGAGCACGCCTTCCGGCGTCTCTTCGTGCTTGAAATAGGCGAAGACGTCGCGGCCGGCATCGAGATGCTCGCGAATGCGCGTCACCATCTTTTGGCGTTCCTCAGCCGTGTATGTCGGCTTGCGATAGCGATAATAGGCGTAGCCGGCGGTGACTGCATCGGGAGTATCGCGGTCTTCGGTTTCGGCTACGCAGAGAGCGATGTTGCGCTCGCGAAGCGTCTCCCAGGTGGCGTCGGTCCACCAGGATTCGTGGCGGAACTCAAAGGCCGCGCGCACGGTTCGCGGCAAACTTTTCAAAAACTCGGAAAGGACGGCTTGATCCGCTTTGAAATTTGGCGGGAGCTGAAAGAGCAGCGGGCCCAAGCGTCCGGCGCGCTCCAAAGCCTCCAGCGTGCTGAGGAAGCGCTGCAGGAATTCTTCCGCGCCCTGCAGACGCTTGATGTGGGTGAGCACCTGGTGCGCCTTGATGGTGAAGCGAAAATGTTCGGGCGTTTCGGCAATCCAGTTCTGGACGGTCGTCTCCCTTACCAGTTGGCGGAAGGTGTAGTTGACTTCCACGGCATTCAGTTTCGAGGCGTAGAAGTTCAGAAATTTTTTCTGCGCCAGCTTCTCGGGATAGAACGCGGGCTTCCATGTCGGATACGCCCATCCGGAAGTGCCTACATAGAGATGCGCCATAACAGCCGGGATTATAACTTGCGCCGCTTTGTGGCGGCTGACTTCCCTGTCGTCGTTTTCGTCGCCTTCTTCTTTGAGCTCTCTGGACGCGGACGCGCTTCAGCCTTGGCGGCGACGCTGATGCCTTCTTTTTCCGATTCGGCAGCCAGACCCGCTAACTGGGGCAGCCTCTGTTTCAGTTTCTGCACCGGCTCGAACAGATCCCCCATCTTCTCCACACGCGCCAGCACGTCCTTCGCTTCGAATACCAGGCGCTCCGCATCTTTTTTTTTCAGTGCCTGCTCAATTTCGTCCCAGGTGACCGGCGTCGATACCGTCGGACGCTCGCGCGCCCGCAGCGAGTACACCGAGATCGTCGTCTTGTGCTCGTCATTCTGGCTCCAGTCGACGAATACTTTATTAGTGCGCACCGCCTTTTTCATATCCGAGACCACCAACTCGGGATGCTCCTGCTTGAGCAATCGCGCCACCGCATGGGCAAAAGACTTCGTCTGCTCGTAGCTGGTTTTTGTATTTAGCGGTACATAAATCTGCATTCCCTTGGAGCCGGAAGTTTTGGGAAAACTCTGCAAGCCGAAGTGATCGAAAATCGCGCGCACCCAGAGCCCCACCTGCGCGCACTGCACAATATTCGCCGGAGGTCCGGGATCAAGGTCGAAAACAATCATGGTTGGAGTCTGAATGTCGGTGGCCAGCGCGAGTGACGGGTGCAGTTCGATCGACGCCAGGTTCGCGATCCACACCAGCGTGGGCAAATCGTTAGCGAGAATGAAATGGATGGTGCGGTGGTTACTCTCGCTCCAGACGGGCGCGGTCTTCACCCAGTCGGGCCGATGCATGGGCGCATTCTTTTCGAAGAAATATTCCTGGTCAATTCCTTCGGGATAGCGCTTCATGGTGAGCGCGCGTCCTGCCAGATGCGGCACCAGCACAGGCGCAATGCGGACGTAGAAATCCACCACCTGACCTTTGGTGAAACCGGCGGCGGGATAGAGAACCTTCTCCAGATTCGTGAGCTTGAGCTTGCGGCCTTCGACTTCGACGATGGTAGGGACGGACATGGGCAGTCCAGTATAGTGGCACGCGAAAAAGTCGGCACGCTGCCGGTGCGGCCGGGCCTTGGTTTGACTGTCTATCCATATTTCCAGTATTATCGAACCATGGTCAGCGCTGCCAGTAAACTCCAAAAGAACGCCGAACGCGTCGCCCGTTATGCCGACATGTTTTCCGCCATGGGCACCGAGCCGCGCCTGCGCATTATGCAGTTGCTGCTCTCCGCGCACCCCGAGGGGTTGGTCGTCAGCGAGATTCAGGATGAGCTGGAGATTCCGGGTTCGACGCTCTCTCACCATCTCGACAAGCTCAAGAATGAAGACCTGGTGCAAGTCGAGCGCAAGGGTACGTTTCTACGCTATACCGCCAACACTGAGGCATTGCGCGAAATTCTGCAGTTTCTTTATGCGGAGTGCTGCACGCGCAACAAAGCGCTCAAGCCCCAAGATCTGATTGCGTTGTGCAAATAGGAGAAGCCATCGTGCCGGACGCCAGTGTCGATATCAAGGAAGTCGTGAAAGAGAAGTACGGACAGGCGGCTTTGCGAGTGACGAACAAGAGCGGCGGCAGCAGTTGCTGCGGCGCCGCCCCGTCCAGCGAACTCTGCTGCGATCCTATCACCTCAAATCTATACGACGCGGCCCAGGCTCAGCAGCTTCCCGAAGAGGCGATGCTGGCCTCGCTCGGATGCGGCAACCCAACCGCGCTTGCCCAACTAACACCCGGCGAAACCGTACTCGATCTCGGTTCAGGCGGTGGCATCGACGTGTTGCTCTCCGCCCGGCGCGTGAGTCCAGCCGGAAAAGCCTACGGCCTCGACATGACCGACGAAATGCTTGCACTCGCTAACGAAAACAAACGCAAAGCCGGTGCGGAGAACGTCGAATTCCTGAAAGGCGAGATCGAAAACATTCCCCTGCCCGACAACTCGGTCGATGTCATTATTTCCAACTGCGTAATCAATCTTTCCGCCGACAAGGACCGCGTGCTGCGCGAGGCGTTTCGCGTGCTCAAACCCGGTGGGCGGCTCGCGGTCTCCGATGTGGTCACGCGCGGTGAAATCGCGCCCGCGGTCCGTCAGAGCGTGCTCGCGTGGGTTGGCTGCATCGCCGGCGCTCTGGAAGAAAACGAATATCGCGGCAAACTCTCGGCCGCCGGTTTCGAGCAGATCGAGATTGAGCCGACGCGTGTCTATCGGGTCGACGATGCACGTGAGTTTCTCTCCTCCTCTGGAATTGACGTCGACGTCATCGCCCCGCAGGTCGATGAAAAATTCATGAGCGCCTTTGTGTGCGCGGTAAAACCGAAACCGGCGCAGGAGGCATGACTGTGGTCCGACGTGCTGCAACTGAGGCTCTGGGCACGGCTTTTCTGCTGATGGCGATCGTAGGCTCTGGCATCATGGCAGAGCGACTGGCGGCCAGTAATGTTGCCCTCACGCTTCTGGCCAACGCCATCGCCACAGGAACGGCGCTGGCCGCTTTGATCGTGACCTTCGCGCCCATCTCGGGCGCGCACTTCAACCCTGCGGTCACGCTCGCCGTCGCTTTCGATGGTGGCATCTCCTGGTGCGAGGTGCCGGGCTACCTTGGTGCGCAAATAACGGGAGCGTTCGCTGGAGTCGCTGGCGCGCACTTAATGTTCGCTCTACCGCTTTTTTTTGCCTCCCGGCACGTGCGGAGCGGTCCTGCTCAGTTGTTGAGCGAATCCATCGCCACCTTCGGACTCCTGCTGTTGATTCTGAGCTGTTCGCGCGCGCGTCCTTCGGCGGTCTCGTGGGTGGTCGCAGCCTACATCACCGCCGCGTACTGGTTTACGGCATCCACCTCGTTTGCCAATCCGGCAGTCACCATAGCTCGCGCCGCCAGCGATACCTTTACCGGAATACGACCGGCCGACGTGCCGGGATTCGTCTGCGCACAACTCGTCGGTGCCGCGGCCGCAACCTTGCTAGCGCGCTGGCTGGTACCGGTGGACGAAGCGAACTCAGTGCCATAGGGATGTGAAAGAAGTTAGGCCACCTTGGCGGAGTTCGAACCGGAGATTAAGCATGGAACCTCATTACAACGTGCTCTTCCTGTGCACGGGCAACTCGGCACGCTCGATCATGGCCGAAGCCCTCCTCAATCACCAAGGCAAGCCTGTCTTCTCCGCCTACAGCGCCGGAAGTCATCCATCGGGAACAGTTCGCCCCGAAGCTTTGCAGGAACTTGCCAGGGCTGGCATTTCAACCGAAGGCCTGCGCAGCAAGAGCTGGGACGAATTCGCCCGCCCCGACGCTCCCGAGATGCACTTTGTCTTCACGGTTTGCGACAACGCTGCTAAAGAAACCTGCCCGCTGTGGCCGGGACAACCCATGACCGCGCATTGGGGAGTTCCCGATCCGGCTGTGGTTCGCGGCGAGCCCGCCGAGATCGAACGCGCCTTCCGCGACGCGTTTTTCATTCTCGACCGGCGCATCGATCTTTTTCTTGCCCTTCCGATAACGGCTCTTGATGGCCTGGCTCTGAAGAAAGAGGTCGATCATATCGGGCGACAAGGATCGGAACCACGGCCAAGATAAAACCCTCCCCTCTTGAAAGAGATGATTGCTTTGGTCTAGTGTGTCTGGTTGGAAACTTGCTCGAGGCCAATATGCGAACGCGTACTCTGTGTGTATTCTCAATCCTACTCAGCGCTGTATTTTCGGCTCCAAGTTCAGCTCAAACCACCCCCTCTTCTTCGGTTCCGAAGGAGATTCCCGTCTTCGACATCAACGCCATCGACAAGACTGTCGATCCCTGCGTGGACTTCTATCAATACTCCTGTGGAACCTGGATGAAGAACAATCCGATTCCCCCGGACAAGTCGCGGTGGGGGCGATTTGACCAACTCGCCGAGCGCAATCTTTATATCCTGCGCGACATATTGACCGAGGCGCAGGTTCACGCGAAACACTCGGCGCCGGAGACCATGGTTGGCGCTTACTATGCCTCGTGCATGGACGAGAGCGCGATCGAGAAACAAGGGACTGCTCCGCTGACGCCCGAACTGGAACGAATTGACGGCATCAAGACGAAAGCGGATCTCATTCAGCAGATCGCAACCATGCACCGCAGCGCGACTTCGGCTCTGTTTGCTTTCTACCCGCAGCCCGACATGCACGATTCGACCGCAACCATTGCGAATCTCGACCAGGGCGGGATCACGCTGCCCGATCGCGACTACTACATAAAGGACGATCCGAAGTCGGTGGAAACGCGGCAGAAGTATGTGGAGCACGTGCAGAAGATGTTCGAATTGGCTGGGGACAAGCCGGAAGCGGCGGCGGTCGAGGCCAAAACCGTGCTCGCCGTGGAGACGGGGCTGGCGCAGGCGTCCATGGACCGCACGGTTCGGCGGGATCCTAAGACTCGCGACCATAAGATGACGGTCGCGGAGATCGCGGCCGCGGCTCCGAATTTTGACCTAACCCTCTACTTTGCCGACAATGGCTCGCCCAAGTTCACTTCTCTTAACGTGGGCAACCCCGATTTCTTCAAGCAGGTCAACGAGCAACTGAACACCGTGCCACTCGAAGACTGGAAGGTCTACCTGCGCTGGAGAACGATCAACGAGCATGCGCCGCTCCTGATCAAGGCTTTCGTCGAGGAGGATTTCCTGTTCAACGGCAAGTACATGTCGGGACAGCAGGAGATGGAGCCGCGCTGGAAGCGCTGCGTGAAATCCACCGACCTGAGACTGGGCATGGCGCTGGGCAAGCTCTATGTTGACCGCACCTTTGGCGCCGAAGGCAAAGAGCGCACCTTGAAGATGGTGCAGGGCATCGAGAATGCAATGCGTCAGGATATTGGCCAGTTGACGTGGATGTCGGACACGACGAAGAAAAAGGCTTATGAGAAGCTCGACGCCATCGTCAACAACATCGGTTATCCCGACAGCTGGCGCGATTACAGCAGTGTCGTGATCAAGGCTGACGATTATGCCGGTAACGTAGAGCGCGCCGGCGCTTTCGAGGTGCAGCGGCAATATAAGAAGATCGACCGTCCGACCGACCGCAAGGATTGGAGCATGACTCCGCCGACGGTCAATGCCTACTACCGGCCTCCGATGAACGATATCAACTTCCCTGCGGGCATTTTGCAGCCGCCGTTTTACGGCAAGCTGATGGATGACGCGGTGAACTATGGCGCGGCCGGAGTGGTGATCGGACATGAACTCACGCACGGCTTCGATGACCAGGGCCGCAAGTACGATGCCGAGGGCAACTTCCGCGATTGGTGGACGGCGGACGACGCCAAGGAATTTGAACAGCGCGCCGATTGCACAGCCAATGAGTATTCGAGCTTTGTCTCCGTGAAGGACGACAAGGGTGAGGTCAAGCTCAATGGCAGATTGACGCTGGGTGAAAATACCGCCGACAACGGAGGACTCAAGCTGGCCTACATGGCGCTGATGTCCATTATTGGGAATACGCCGGTGAAGCCGATTGATGGATATACGGCTGCGCAGCGCTACTTTCTTGCTTACGGGCAGATCTGGTGCCAGAATGTGACCGACCAGGAAGCGCGGAAGCGGGTGGTGACCGATCCGCATTCTCCTGGACGCTGGCGTGTGAATGGCGCGGTGCAGAACTCAGCCGCCTTCCAACAGGCTTTTGGATGCAAGACCGGACAGCCCATGGTTGCCGAGAATGCCTGCCGCGCTTGGTAGGGATGTTTCAGATCAAAATCAGAGAAACCCAGTTTGACAATCTTCCCTGCCTCCACGTAACGTCGAATTTTGGCGCTCAGTAGTGGAGGCAGGATGAAATTCCGCATAACATCTATACAAACAATCGTCGTCTGTTTCGTGTTGTGCTCGCTGGCTCTGGGGCAAGACCTGGCTTCCTTCGAGAAGCGCACTACCGTGAAAAAGCTGGCCAACGGTCTCACCATCATCATCTGCGAGCGGCCGGAGGCGCCGGTATTTTCGTTCTTCACCCACGTGGATACGGGCTCGGTGCAGGATCCGATGGACAAGACGGGCCTGGCGCACATGTTCGAGCACATGGCGTTCAAGGGGACGGACACGATTGGTACGCGCGACTATGCCGACGAGAAAGTTGCGCTGGCGAAAGTTGAAGTGGCTTATGCCGCGTACATTGCCGAGCGCGACAAGCCGGTGGACCGCGACGAGCAGAAGCTCAAGCAACTCGAACAGTCGTGGAAGGACGCGATTGCGGCCGCCGACAAGTTCTCCGCGCCTTACAACAATGAGTTTGCCAAGATCGTCGAGGCCGAAGGCGGCGAGGGGCTGAACGCCTTCACCGATCTCGATGAAACCGGCTACCACTATTCGTTCCCCATCAACCGGCTGGAGTTGTGGGCTTATCTCGAGTCGGAGCGCTTTCTGCATCCCGTGATGCGGCAGTTCTACAAAGAACGCAACGTGGTGATCGAAGAGCGCCGCATGCGGACTGACAGCGATCCCATGGGGCGGCTGATCGAGCAATTTACGGAAGAGGCATTCGCGGCCCACCCTTATCACCGGCCGACGATCGGCTGGATCTCGGACTTGAATTCTTTTTCGGCGACCGACGCACAGGCTTTCTTCGATAAGTACTATGTGCCCTCGAACATGGTGGTCACGGTGGTGGGAGACGTAAAAGCTTCGGAAGCGATGCCGGTGGTCGAGAAATACTTCTCCCGGATTCCGGCACGTCCCAAGCCGGACACGGCGACTACGACTGAGCCACCGCAGAATTCCGAGCGCACGGTCGTGCTGCACGAGCAGTCGCAGCCGATTTATCTCGAAGGCTATCACCGCCCCGATTACCGCAGTCCGGATGACCAGGTCTACGACGCGATTGCCGACCTGATGTCCACTGGCCGCACCTCGCGGCTCTACCGGGCGCTGGTCCGCGACAAGCAGATCGCGTCTGATGCCGAGGGATTTACCGGCTATCCGGGAAATAAGTATCCGCACTTATTCGCGTTTTACGCTAGCCCGCTCCCAGGCCACACACCGAAGGAAGTTGGCGATGCGATTCATGTGGAGATTGAACGGCTGAAGAAAGAAGACATTTCGGATGAAGAGCTCAGGATGATCAAGACCCGCGCCAAAGCCAACCTGATCCGATCGCTCGGATCGAATGAGGGTCTGGCGTTTGCGCTGGGTTTGGATGAGGCTCGTTATGACGACTGGCGGGAACTGTTCCGCTCGGTTGACCGGATCGAAAAAGTGACCAAGGCGGACATTCGGCGGGTGGCGAATGAGACTTTTGTGCCGGAGAATCGGACAGTGGGGATTATAGAGTTTGCCGGCGGACAGCCGCCCGGGCCGGGTATGGCGCCGCAAGGAGGTGGACAGTGAAGCGCGCACTCTTGCCTTTCTTTGCTCTAGTTGTCTTGTTCGGATTGCTGGGCGGCAATGCGCAACTGTGGGCGCAGACGCAGCAGACTGCGCAGCAAGCTTGGCAGCAGATACCGATTCCGAAGTTGCCGGCGTTTCATCCGGCGCAGCCGAAGCGCATCGAGCTGCCGAATGGCATGGTGGTTTTTCTTCAGGAAGACCACGAGTTACCGACCATTGACGGCACAGCGCGCATCCGCGGCGGCGAGCGCTCGGTTCCGGCGAACAAGACAGGACTGACCGATGTCTATGGCGAAGTGTGGCGCACTGGCGGCACCAAAACCCAGACCGGCGATCAACTCGACGATTATCTTGAGCAGCGCGCCGCCAAGGTCGAGACCGGCGGAGGCGTCGACTCGACCAGCGTGAGTTGGTCGTGTTTGAAAGAAGATTTCGACGATGTGTTTCGCGTGTTCGAGGATGTGCTGAGGAATCCGGAGTTCCGCGCCGACAAAATTGAAATTGCTCAGAAGGGGATGTACGACGGCATCTCGCGGCGCAATGACGATCCCTCGCAGATCGCGGGCCGGGAAGCGGCGATATTGGTGTATGGCGCGAACAATCCCTATGCGCGTGTCGCCGAGTATCGAACCGTGGCGGCGATCACGCGCCAGGATCTGGTCGAGTGGCACGGCAAGTACGTTCACCCGAACAACATTATCCTCGGCGTGGTCGGCGATTTCGACTCGGCGAAGATGGAAGCTCGGTTGCGCGAGGCGTTTGCGTCGTGGCCGGCGGGGCCGAAGGGTCCGGCGCCGAGCGACGCGGAGCCCGATCCTGCAAAACCGGGTTATTATCAGGTCGACAAAACCGACGTCAACCAAAGCACCATTCAAATGGTTGCGTTGGGGATTACCCGCAAGAATCCCGATTACTTCGCGACCTCGGTGTTCAACGAGGCTTTCGGCGGAGGATTTTCGTCGCGGCTGTTTAACGACATTCGAACCACCAAAGGGCTCGCCTACGGAGTCGGTGGCGGAGTCGGCGCCGGCTGGGATCATCTCGGCATGTTGCGGCTGATGGTGAGCACCAAGAGCAAGACGACTATCGAATCCATTCAAGCGCTCGACGAGGAGATCGCCGGCCTGGCCACGCGTCCCATCGACGACGAGGAGATCAAGCGCGCCAAGGACGCGATTCTGAATTCGTTTGTGTTCCGTTTCGATTCGGCGGAGAAGGTTTTGCAGGAAAAGATGGCTTATGAATTTTATGGCTATCCGCTGGATTTTCTGGAAACCTTTCAGAAGAAAATCGAACAGGTTACCAAGGAAGATGTAGCGCGGGTGGCGGCGAAATACGTTCACCGCGACCAGATGGCGGTGCTGGTGGTGGGCCATGCGAGCGATTTCGACAAGCCCCTGTCGTCGCTGGGGGCGGTAAACAAATTGGATATTGCGATTCCGCCGCCACCGCCGGGGTTGGTGCCGGCACAGGGCGAGCACCAGTGAGTGTCAGGTTTAATAGCTGAAAGTGGGTCCACCTTCGCTGGAACACCTGCCGTCGGGCTGAACGCCAGTTTCGGCCATGCGTCTGCCGCGCACCGATTTCCACCACTGAAGAAGCGGCTTCAGTTGCGGCTCGTAAGGCTTCCGGTTCTTGTTGTCCTTTTTCGGATTTGACAAGATCTCATACTAGAGGTATCGTAGGCGAACAAATAGCGAACATCTCGCCCCTATGACCTCGCCGTCGCTGTTCTCTGATCCCGAGTCCCATCCCAAGCTAATCGGCATCGCGCGCATCGCAGCGGATGCGGAGTCGTTACGCGAAGGGCATAACGTTGAATACTTCTCGCTCGGCACGCGTTCCCTGCTCAGCCGCGTCGTGAGTGGACGTAATCTACCGTTCACCTGGGCCATCAATCCTTATCGCGGATGCGAGTTTGCCTGCAAGTACTGCTACGCGCGCTATACCCACGAGTTCATGGAACTGCGCGACGGCGTGGACTTCGAACGAAAGATTTTTGTCAAGCAACAAGCCGCGGCGCTGCTGCAATCGGAGTTGAAAAAAGTCAAGCGCGGGGAGGAGATTGCAATTGGGACGGCAACTGATCCGTATCAGCCGGCGGAGCGGCGTTTCGAACTCACGCGGGCCATTCTCGAGGAACTGGCGCGGCACTCCGGACTGGAAATTGGAGTCGTGACCAAGTCGAACCTGGTGACGCGCGATGCGGAAATCCTGCGGCGGGTGGGCGAGCACAACCGTGTCTTTGTAAATATGACCGTGACTACGGTGGATGCGGAGCTGGCGCGTAAGCTGGAGCCGCGTGCGCCGCGCCCCGATCTGCGGCTGGAGGCGGTTCGGCAGTTGAATCTTGCAGGCGTGGATGCGGGGGTGATCTGCGCTCCAGTGCTGCCGGAGATCACGGATCGGCCGCGCGACCTGGAGGCGCTGGTGAAAGCCGCCAGCGCAGCGGGCGCGAAGTATATTTTTGCCAATCCGTTATTTCTAAAACCATGTTCGGCGGCCGTATTCATGCCCTTTCTGGAGCAAAACTTCCCTGCCCTGGTGGACCATTACCGGACGCGTTATTCCGATCGCGCGTTTCTGCCCAAAGGATATGGGCAGCGGTTGTCGCTGTTGATGGCGGCGTTGCGGCGGAAATACGAAATCGGAAGCGATTGGGTGCGCAGCGGTCGCAGCACGCATATCGAAACCCCGCAGATGGAGTTGTTTTAATTTGACTGGCTTTTGGCTGCCCGTCGGCGGGACGGGAATGCACGTCGTGTTTGTAACGTGAGTCCAAGGGTGGCGCGCCGAAAAAAACTTACCCTCGATCTATTGGAATCAGTGGTTTAGCAAAAAAATCCCGCCAAATCTTTGGGTTTAAATGACTTATAGCTAAAATATTGCGGAATAAGGACTTGGCTGCTCCCAGCGACTGCACATTTCGGTTGCGCAAGCGAAATGCATGGGTCCTTCCCCTTCGTCTGCGCTCAGGGTCAGGATGACATCCGAAAAGCAAAAGGGTGCAGAAGTGATCCGCACCCTTTTGCTTGTATCTATCTACAATTATATCAATTTCAACCGTTCTACTGGACATTGTTTCTGACTTTATTTCCTTAGCCTATTCATTGACTTACCGGAAAAATCGTCGAGAAGGGGGCTTGACAAGATTTCTCCGATTTCCTCGCGGCTCGACGAGTGTGGCGGTCACCAGCGAAACCAACGCCAGGGTGCTGCGCCAGCCTATAATGATTTCTCCCCATGGGCTCCTCTAATCAGACGGTTCCGCCGCAGTCCCGAAGTCAGGGCCGTGCCCGGCATTTCTGGCTTCGCGTCAGCGAGGGGATGGCTCTAAACCAGCTCTGGTCGCAGTTTGAAAAAGACGCGCGCTCGAGCTATCGGCTCTACTCCGCCGGACTGGAGAATCTGCAGGAGCAGCCGCACCTGCTCCGGCGGGGGTGGCAAATCGCGAAGGCGCTGTTTTGGGCAATCCTGGAAAAGCTGACTCCGGCGCGCCGTGTGCTGGTGTTGCTGGGACTGATCCTTTTGTTCTTCCCTTCCGGCGGAATGTCTTACACCAACCGTGCCGGGCATGTCGAGGTCTTTGAGTTCGACTTGAAAGTCTGGGGAGGATTGCTGCTATTGCTGGTGCTGCTGCTGGAGCTGGCGGATCGCGTGGTGATGAAGCGCGACCTGGAGATCGCCAAGGACATCCAGACATGGTTGCTGCCGGGCGCGCCACTGCAGATTCCGGGGTACCAGATCGCGTATGCTACGCGTCCGGCAAACACGGTGGCGGGGGATTACTACGATGTGATCCTCAGGCCAGGACGGGAACCGGGCGAAGGCCGCATCTTGTTTGTGGTCGCCGACGTGGCGGGAAAAAGCATTCCGGCGGCGATGTTAATGGCAACCTTCCAGGCCAGTCTGCGGACGTTGTCGACCAGCGGCGTCGCGCTGGCGGAACTGGTGGCCGGCGTGAATCGCTATGCCTCATCGAACAGCCTGGGCGGCGTACGCTTTACTACCGCGTTTTTTGCTGAACTGGATCCGGCGACCGGAGACGTCGTTTATGTTAACGCCGGACATAACGTTCCCATTCTGCGCAAGAAATCGGGCGTGGTGGAACGGCTGGAGGCGGGAGGCATTCCGATTGGAATTTTTGCGGAATCGGCCTACCAGGTCGGGACGACCCGCCTGGAGAGCGGAGACTGGCTGGTGATTTTTACCGATGGGATCGTCGAGGCGGAGAATGCGAAGCAGGACGAATACGGCGAGCCGGAATTGATTCGGCTGGTGGATCGGGAGTCGGGGTCGGCTCCGGCGGAACTCCTGCGCGAACTGCTGGCGGACTTGGACCGGTTCGTGGGAAACACTCCGCAGCACGATGACATGACCTGTTTGCTGCTGAAGCGGACTTGAGATTTACCGCCGAGACGCGGAGAAGTCGTCAGCCTTTCCTGGTGTACTCGGCGTCCCAGCGGCAGGAATTCCTCCTGGTTGGGCATTTGCCACCTGCAAGCGCGCTTGGCCGAGTTCGCTCCGGGCGACGGCCTGAATCTGAGGGTCGGTGGATGCGCGCAGCACCGAGTCGCATTCTTCGATCGCTTCCAGGGGATGTCCGACTCGCAGCTCGTATACTGCGAGCGAGAGGATTTGAGTGGGCGGATATTTATGCAATGCGTTGGCGGCCCGGAACTCGACCACCGCCTCGTCGGATCGTCCCTGCTGGGCGAGGGCGAGAGCGAGATTGTCGTGCGCCATGTAATTGCGTTCGGTGACGGTCAAGGTATAGCGCCAGAGGGTTTCATCGTCTTTCCAGTAAGCAAGTTGGCGATAAGTGAGGCCTCCCAGAACGAGGACCACGAGAACGGCGGCGGCGCCGAGCCACACGCCGGGGGTGCGATGCTCACGAGCTTGCGCGCCCAGGGCTTGCGCGTTTGAACTCCAGTCGTTCGCAGCCCAGTCGTTCAAACTCCAAACCACCGCGATGAACAAACCGATGCAGGGGATGTAGGCGAAGCGGTCGGCCATGGCCTGCTCGCCGACCGTGATAATCCCGATCATGGGGACTAAAGTTCCGAGAAACCAGAACCAGCCGACCAGCAAATAACGGCGGTCGCGACAGTGCAACACGAGCGCGGAGATCAGAAGCAGCAGCGCCACCGCTGCCACCACCTCGGAACCGGGCAGCGAATTCCCCGGATGCGGATACATGGGAGCAAGCCGGGACGGCCAAAATATTTTTCCCAGATAACGCACGTAGGAAACAAAGACATTCTCGAAGCGGGCCGCGACCGAGACTTCGGCAGACGTCCGAACGGCGGCTCCGGCGCGCTGCGCGATCACGGTAACGACCGAATCCGCCGCGGCAAGAATGCAGAGGGGCAGCTTTTCCCAGACCAGAAAACCGAACGAGCGTGGAGTGGGCGCCGCGGGTGAACCGGCGACCGCGGAGCCGGCAGGCAGACCCATTTTCAGGGTACCCATGCGCTGCAGCGGCCAGTAATCCCAAAGCAGCAGCACAAAGGGAAAAGTGACGATCTGCGGCTTCGCCATCAAGCCCAGGGCAAATAAAAGAGTGACCCACCAATAGAGATATCGTCTGCCGCTGCGCGCATAGCGATCGTAAACATAAAGGGCGAGCAGGAAGAACAGCATGCTGAGAACATTCTTGCGCTCCGCCACCCAGGCTACCGATTCGACGTTGATCGGGTGCAGGGCGAACAAAGCGCTCACCACCAGACTTGGCCACGCAAGCCCGGTCGCCTGCCGCAATAACAAAAAGAGGAGCAACGCATTGGCCACGTGCAGCAAGAGATTGATGTAGTGATGGCCGGCGGGATTGAGCCGAAAAATCTGGCAGTCCAGAGCATGCGACAGCCAGGTCAGTGGATGCCAGTATCCAGCGTGAAAGGTGGTGAACGACCACTTCACGGTATCCCAGGAGAGGCCGCTCTGAACCTGCGAATTTCTCAGAATATAAACGGAGTCGTCGAAATCGGTGAATCCGTTATGAACGATGGGATTGTAGAAAGCGAGAGTGGCAGCCACCAGCAACAAGCCGAAGATGACGACGCGTTTTTCGCCGGACGCTGACATGACAATAGGTAGAGGCAACTCGGTCGGAAGGGCTGGGTCTGCGAGGCAATCCCGACCTCACTGCCGACTTCGCTACCGACCTCCCTGCCAATGACAATTTTAGCGAGGTTGGACTGACTACGGGCCGTTCCGAGGAGATCGCCGCCACTCCGAAGTAACGACTCCTCCGTAAGAACTGATCGCTGAGAGCTGCTATCCGGGCATCCGCTCCCGGTACATCTGGTGAAAGGCATGGACGCCTTTTTCCTGCTTCACGCTGTAGCGGCCGCTGTGGTAGCTGCGGGAGTGGAGATTCTTCTGCACGATCTCGCAGATGCCGGCGTCTTCGACCTGAATCTCGTCGCTGAAGGCGACAGCTTTTTGCGCGGCTTCGCCGCCTAGATCTTTTTCGGGTAAATACCATTCGAAAATTGCCCGCGTGCGCTCGGGGCCGAGCGGCAGGATGATATTCAGCGAAACGTTATCGGGATAGCAATTGAGCATCCAGTTGGGAAAGATCCAGAAATAATCGGCGGTGAGGTAGTTGTCTGACTTCTGGCCGGCTTGCTGGCCGGCTGGCTCGTAGCGGCGCGGGGCGGCGTCGCCAGGCTGAGCGCCGCGGATCGGGGTCCACTGGCGGACGTACTGCGGATAAGGTTCGACGGTATAGGCGCTGTAGTCGATCTCACGATTGAGCGCGGGATGGACGCTCGGCAGGTGGTAGCCCTCGAGATAGTTGTCGATGTAGGTCTTCCAGTTGCAGTTCATGTCGTAGGTGCGGCGCTCGAAAAACTTCATGCCGCTGAAATCGAACTTCACGGCCTGCGCCGGTAATTCGCCCAGAGATTCGCAGAGCGGGCGGGCCTCGGGATCGAGATTGACGAGGATGAGGTTGAACCATTCTTCGAGGCGGACGGGAGCGAGGCCGAATTCCTGGGGATCGAAATCCTCCACGCCATCGAATTCGGGAGTGACGAGAAGAGCGCCGTCGAGGCGGTAGGTCCAGCCGTGGTAGGCGCAGCGAAAGAGTTTGCGGTTGCCGCAGCCGGAGGCGGGGTTGCCCGCGCGATGGCGGCAGACATTATAAAAACAGCGGAGAACGCCGTCGTCGCCGCGGGCTATGAGCAGCGGCTCTCCGATGAGGTTGAAAGTGAAGTAGTCGCCGGGGCCCGCGGCCTGGTGCGCATGGCCGACGACCTGCCAGGTTGAGGCGAAGATCCTGGTCTTTTCGTCCTCGAAAGTTGCGGGACTAAAATAAAGGGAGGCGGGAAGAGTGGAAGCGCGAGCGATGTTGCGATCGGCATTGAGTTGCAGGTTGGGCATGGGCGCTCCGGCGAGCCCCATTCTAGCGCAGAGGCGAAGCGCTCCGGCGCACCACAGAGCAGGTGCCATCTGCGGCTGTCATCTGCAGTTGTCGTTTGCAGTTGTCATTTGCAGTTGTCGTCTGCAGTTACCAATGGAACTCGCGCCCCTCGCTTCTTTCTCGCGATGATTGTTATCTAGGTTCAGAATCGGTGTCTGGTTCAGAATCGTTGCATCCATGAGTTCATCTTCTTCTGCCGCGGCACCGCAACGTCTGGAAGCACCGGGAGATTCAACTTCAAGCCGGCTGTTTCAGTCGCCCGGGCAGCGCACTTTGCTGTTGTGTCTACTGTTGACGGTCGCGGTGCTTGTGTTTTACAACCCGATAACTCACAACGGGTTCCTCAACTATGACGACGATGGATACATCACCGACAACCCCCAGGTGCGGGCGGGACTGACGTGGGCCACGGTGAAATGGGCTTTTACCACTTATGACAAGGCGAACTGGCATCCCCTCACCTGGCTTTCCCACGCTCTCGATTGCGAACTTTTCGGCCTGAACCCAGCCGGACATCACTATGTGAATGTTTTGCTGCACGCAGCCAATGCTGTGCTCCTTTTTCTGCTGCTGCAGAGCGCCACGGGATTTCGCTGGCGCAGCCTGATGGTCGCCGCTCTATTTGCGCTGCATCCGATCAACGTCGAATCCGTGGCATGGGCCGCCGAGCGGAAGAACGTTTTAAGCATGCTGTTTTTTCTGCTCGCCCTGTACGCTTACGGCTGGTACGCGCGCAAACCTGGGTTCCGTCGATATGTGGTGGTGGTTTTTTCGTTTGCGCTGGGCCTGCTCACCAAGCCGCAGGTGATCGCGTTTCCAATTCTGCTTTGCCTTTGGGACTACTGGCCGCTATTCCGGGTGGGCGCTCCGGCTTTGGCCGGTCCAGAATCGCACGGGGAATCGCATAGGGAGGCAGTACCCGAATGGTCGCGCGGGTGGCTGGTATTGGAGAAGGTGCCACTGCTGTTGCTCTCCGTCGCGAGTGTGCTGGTAACGATCGAGGCCCAAAAGGCCAGTGGCGCGGTTAAGACTCTTTCCCAGTACAGCGTGCTCTTGCGGTTGGAGACGGCCGTGATCTCATACGTGCGCTATCTGGGGAAGGCGCTCTGGCCGTCGCATCTCGTAGCCCTCTATCCCCACCCGACCGGACTCTATCCTGCCTGGCAAGTGGGCGCGGCCATGGGCGTATTGGTGCTCGTCACCGCATTCGTCCTCTCCGCGCGTGACCGGCGATATCTCTCCGTCGGATGGTTCTGGTTCCTGATCAGCCTAGTGCCGATGATCGGGATCGTGCAGGTGGGGTTGCAGGCCATGGCGGATCGCTATGCTTACATCCCGTTCGTGGGCTTGTTTCTGATGTTGACCTGGCTGGTGGCGGATTGGGCCCAAGCTCACCAGCTTCCTGCCGCGTGGCTGGCCGTTCCCGCCATTTATTGTCTGCTGCTGGGGACCATCACTTATCGCCAGGTAAGTTACTGGCACGATACTCCGTCATTCTGGCTGCGCATCCTGGCGCTTACCCAGAACAATTACGTTGCACAGGACATATTGGGAGACTATCTCTTGAGCCAGGATCAACGCGAAGAGGCAGCCGCGCATTACCGCGCCGCGCTCGCCATCCGTCCCGACGATCTGCCTGGCAATCTGAGTCTCGGCAACTATGAGCATGAGCGGGGCAATCTGCCGGCGGCGATTGCACATTATCAAGTGGTGGCCCGCCAGGCGGGGAAGGTGAGCAACGTCGCGGCCGTCAATGTTCGCGCTTTAGCCTACAGCAATCTGGGGTCTATCTATCGGCAGCTGGGTAAGCCGGCGCAGGCGAAACAGTACTTTGAAACGGCGCTGCAGTTGGTACCCGAGCAGCCCACGGCAATGGTCGGACTGGGTTTGATCGCCCAGGAAAATGGCGACCTGCCCGAAGCCATTCGCCGATATTCCCAAGCGATGGCCGTGCAGCCCACCGATGTTGGATATCTGCTGTTGGCGCGAGCCTTACAGCAGGAGGGACGGACGGACGAAGCCCACGCGATTGCAGAGCGCGTGGCGCGGTTCTCGCCAAATCTTCCCGAAGCACAGAAGACAGCGGAGTCGCTTCTTACGGGGAAGTAAGGTGCGATTTTGAGACTCGTTGACCGCAAGAGCGGAGCGCAGAAGCTAACCGCAAGAAAGGCAGATTCGAGCGTTCCAAAAACGGCGGTTGAGGCGTCTGACGGGTGGTTTGAAGGGTGGAGATGGAAACCGGGCGATGTCAAAAATTGTCAGGTTCAATCCCGGAAAGTGTCATACTAAAGACATTGGGCGTAACTTCAGGAGGTAACTATCTCGCGGAGTGCCGCTGAAAACGCTGAGTTTGCACCAGAGGGACATCTACCTTCCGTCACTTGGGCCTCTGGCCCTTGGAGTGCGATAGTAACAAGCGAGTTGGTCATCCAACCAAAACCAGTCAAACGGAGACGAGGAAACTATAAATGCGGAAACAAAAGGGCTTCTCACTGATCGAACTGCTGATCGTGGTGGCGATCATTTTGATCATCGCTGCGATTGCTATTCCAA
>Ga0209274_10000390_pt1 | contig 28257 bp, 26 predicted proteins | sample HubBroMetageREF1_FD_188343 | JGI IMG/M metagenome (GOLD analysis project Ga0209274, IMG submission 188343) | Reference soil microbial communities from the Hubbard Brook experimental Forest, New Hampshire, USA - Hubbard Brook CCASE Soil... | ecosystem: Environmental > Terrestrial > Soil >...
CAACGTCTCTTCGGAAGGTGGGCGGACGGGAAACTGGGCGTCGGCCGGCTCGCCCCGGGACCCTCAGTGATGTTTCTCGGAAGCGCCCGGCGCCTTCGGGAAGCGACCGACGTACGCGGCGACCACGGCCACCAACACCCCGATCCCGAGGAGAACCCCCGAGCCGACGAGGACCCAAGTATCCACGATCGCCGTACTCGGCGCCGGGACGGGTGGGGGTGGCGGGACTCCGACGTAGAGATCTCCCGTCATCCCATTCGCGAAGTGGCCCGAGATGGTGCAAATGTACTGGTAGACGCCCGCCGCTTTGACGGTGAAGTTCCCCCACACGGTACTCCCGGCGCCGGACGGCACGGGTGCGTTCACGAGTGGTGCGTTCACCGCGAAGGTGGTGGAGAAGTTCGCGGGGGAGAGCGTGTAATTGGATAGGGAGGAGACCGTGAACGTGTGCCCGAGCGCCCCGGTGTTCGTCACGAGCACGTCGATAACGATCGGATAGTGCGTCGCGTTGGGGACATACAGGACGTCCGGCACGAACGAGTAGGAGTCGGTCGTGTTCTCCTGGAGCATCGTCCCCGGACCGCTGACGGTGAGGTTGATGAATCCCCACATACCGGCCTGGAACTGGTACGGTACCAGCGAGACGAACTCGAACGAGTCCCCGCCGACCGACGCGTTGAACGATATGTTCGCCCACGCGCTTTGGCCCGGCGCCACCGATACGTTCGCGAGCGAGCCGTTCGTCTTGAAGAACGTAGAGAGCGACGACGGCGACCACGAGGTGTTGAGAACGACGTCCGGGACCTTGCTGACGGTGAACGTATGGTTGTACTCGCCCTGATTCACGAGGTGGACCGCGAGGGTGGAACTCACGTTGGCGCTCAGGGAACGCGGGGTGAACGCGGGCGCGTCGGTCATGTTGACGACGGAGCTCACGTTCCCGGATTCCGGGTGACCGAAGCCGATCGACGGAGCGGACGGGGCACGGGCGAGCGCTCCGGCGGACGGGATCCCCAGCGAGAGGCAGAGAAGCGCCGCGAGGAACCACGGCATCGCCTTCCGGACGGACGGAGAGAGTCGATGAGGCCGCGCGTCGGTCAACGTTCCTCGGCGGCGCTCGGACCCGGACGCCGTTGATATGCGTGACGTTAGAATTGGATTGACGTCAGCGACCGCCGAGCCCAACTGCCTCCCGGGCGCGGACTTCCCCCAGGCCGGACGGGATCGCGTCGCGCGCCGCGGGGGGCTCGTCCGCATCGGACGACGTACGCGCGATCCACGGGCGCTCGGGCGACCCGACGTAGAACCGACGGAGCAGGTAGGCGATCTCGACGCTCATCACAACGGCCATCACCCCCCCGAATGCGAGGACCGACCCGGGCGCGCCGGACGTCACGACCAGCGAAAGCCCGGCGATCGTCATCGCCAGGAAGGCCGCCCCGAGGCCGCTGAGCAGCCCGAAGTCATCGTTCCGTACCACGTCTCGCCGCACGATCGCCCAGATGAGATAGCCGAACAGCCCGCCCATCAGAACGGTCATCGCCGCCCCGCCGACGACCGGATACGATGTGACCCACGGCCCAACGACCGCTGAGAGGGTGAGACCCACGAGGGCGTTCCGCTCGAACCGCGCGAGCGGGGCCCACACCACGAGAGCGGCCATGATCGCCGCCATCGACCAGAAAAACCAGACCGAGGAAACCCCCCGCGCGAGGGTGTTCAGGACCGGGAGGGTCGAGCCCTCGTTGCCGAGGGCGAAGAGGAATCCCATGAGCACCTCCGACCCGGTCGTCATCGCCGCGATCGCGACCGGCCACGTCCACTCGCGGGCACCGACGCGGCGATCGCGGAAGACGATGAGACCGATGAACCAGAGCCCGGCCGGCCCCATCATCATGAAATTGAACGCGAGGAGGACGAACGTCCACGCGGCCGTTCCGTCGGGGTTGATGAAGACGAAGACGAGCGAGAGCAGGAGCACGCTCCCACCGCCGATCACGGCGAGGGCGAGCGCGAGCTGCGTGATCAGCGGCGGTCGGCCGTCGCTCGGCATCACTTTGCCAAAGACAAAGATCGTGATCCCGATCATCATGATCGCGATCGCGGCGAACGGAGCGAGCGATGCGTTCACCCCCAAGGGGGGAAGGGGAATCGGCATGCTCGCTCCGGTCGGGAGAGCGGAGTCGTTTCTTATTCGGGAGGTAGGGACCGGGCGTCGGCTAGTCCGACGGGACCGGATGCCGCGCCGCTCCCGACTCGAATCTACGCAGGAGCTGCGTCGTCACCTCGATGAGCGGGTGCTGGGCGGTCTGGTCGATCTGGATGTCGTCGACCGTGTGCAGATTGTGCTCGCGGGCCAGCTTCTCGAATCCGGTCTCGGAGCGCGCGAACTCCTCGGGGCGATCGCACGTCAGGATGAACGCTTGGAGTTGCGCGAGTCCCATCTCCCGTGCGGCGAGCGCGCGGTGGTGGCCGTCGACGAGGATCCACGCATCGCCCTTCTGCACCACGAGTACCGGCTCGGCGAACCCACGCTCGAGCTCGTAGCGACGTCCTGCGAGCTCGTCCTCGTACACCTTCCACTGGGTCGGCGTCAGCTTTTCGATCGGTACGAGGCCGCGGTGGAACGAGAACGGAAGCTCGTAGCGCTTCGAGAGGAGATTCATCAGAGTGTCCGCCTTCGCCGGCGACGCGCGCTCGAAGTGGGAGCGGACGATGTCGAGATTCGAGAGGATCCCGCAGAGCCGGCCGTCTTCGCCGATGATCGGCAGGTCGCGCAGGCCGAACCGGAACATGATGCGGGCAGCGTCATCGAGCCCGGTCTCCGGGCTCGCCGTGTACGTCCCCGGTCGGATGATCCGGGAGAGCTGCGTCGACCCCTCGCTCGCGTGACGCAGCAGTTCCTTCGCGCTGACGAAACCGACCAGTTTCCCGGACGCGTCGGTGACCGGAAGACCGTGGTGGCGGCTCCGGCTGAGCTTCTCGATCGCTTCCCGGACCGTGGTAGTGTCCCGGAGATGCTCGACTTCGAGCACCATGTAGTCCCGGACCTGGACGATCATCGGTCGGAGATCGGTCCCTCGTCTCGGAGGTACGCGGTGAGGAGGTGCAGGAGCGTCACGTGGACGTCTTCGGTGTGCTGCATGCTGTTGGACGGGACGACGACCGGTACATCGACCATTCCCTTCAGCTTCCCGCCACCGATGCCCGTGAGTCCGATCGTCGTGACGCCGATCTCCTTCGCCGCCTCGACCGCCTTCAGCACGTTCGGGGAGTTCCCGCTGCCCGAGATCGCGAACGCCACATCGCCCTTTTCGGCGAGGATCTTGAGCTGCTCGGAGAAGATCACGGAGTAGTCGGAGTCGTTCCCCCACGCGGTCATGCTCGGGATGTTGTCGCTCAACCCGACGCACTTGATCCGCCGACCCGGGCCCCGGGCGGCGACTTTCGAGATATCGACCACGAAATGCGACGCCGCGGAGGAGCTCCCGCCGTTCCCAAAGAAAAAGACGGTGCGACCTTCGCGCCGCGCCCGCACCAAGATCGGGACGATCTGGCGCATCGCGTCCTGAAGATACGGCTCCGCGAGCGCGGCTTTCGCCTCGTCGAGATACTTTTTCGTGTACGCCTCGAGGCCGGGAGTGTCGCTCATCAGTGGATTCCCAGGATCTGCGAACCCTCGAGGGTAATGCGCACCGGTACGCGCAGGAGCGTTGACAGAGCGCTCGCTATTTGACGGCTCCTCTCGGGCGGGTGAACGAGGAGCAAGAATCCGCCCCCACCGGCTCCCGTGATCTTCCCTCCGAACGCGCCGGCGCGCTTCGCGGCGGCGAACCACTCGTCGATCTGCGGATTGGAAATCCCCGAGGAGAGCGACCGCTTGAGCTCCCATCCCTCGTCGAGCAGACGTCCCAGCGCTTCCCAGTCGCGCGCCAGTAGGGCGTTCCGCGCCTCGCCGGCCTGGTCGCGCATGCGGAACAGGGCGTCCTTGTTCTTCGCCGTCCGGGAGTCCTGGTCCTTCAGGATCCCCTCCGCCTTCCGCGTGACACCGGTATAGAACAGGGAGAGGTGCTCGCTGAGCACGTCGCGTTCCTTCGGGCTCAGCGGGATCGGGGTCGCCCGTACGGAATCGTCGGCCCGGAACTCAAAATGCTGGACTCCGCCGTACGCGGCGATGTACTGGTCCTGTTTTCCGACCGTGCCCCCGAGAGTATCGATCTCGATCTGGCACGCCTCGGCCGCGAGCTCCCCCGGATTCTTCAACCCCCCGCGGAACGCGTGGAGCGCGTTCAGGAGTCCGACCGTGAAGGTCGAGGAGGAGCCGAGCCCGGTTCCCTCGGACGGAATGTCCGCGATCGAATGGATCTCGACCTGCTCGAGGACTCCGGTGGCCTTCATCGCCTCCCGGACCAGCTCGTGCTTCAGCTGTCCGAGCTGGTCGACGTTCTCGGTGTGGGAGTAGGCGACGCGGATCGACTTGTCGAACTTGGTGTTCACGATGACGTGAATGTACTTGTCGATCGCCGCGCTGACGACCGCCCCGCCGTCATACGGGCGATAGAAGTTCGGAAGGTCGGTCCCCCCACCGGCGAAGCTGATGCGGAGCGGCGTCCGGGTGATGATCACGGCGACTCGAAAGGCCGCGAACCCGCACTTATTCGTTGTGGCCCGGCACGGGCGTGTCACCGTGTCGCTCGGTACCGGGGGCGCGACTCGCGGTCTTCGACCACCGGGCCCGGCGACCGTAGAACGCGTGCGTCGTGTGGGAAAGGTTCTGGATCGGTTCGAGACCGGGCAATATCTTCGCGAACGCGGGCGCTCGTCGGTCGAGGATGATCGCGATGCCGCGGTCGTTCTCGGAACGGATCATGCGGCCGCACGCCTGGAGGATCGCCCGGCCCGCGGGCGCTTCGACCGTGTACTCCCAGCCCTTCCCGGTCTTCGAGTCGAGGAACCTTCGGAGGGCCTCGAGCTTCGCCGTCGGCCGCGGGTACGGGATGCCGACCATCACGACCGCCTCGAGTTCCTGGTTCGGATAGTCGATCCCCTCGGACAGCCGGCCCCCGGCGACGCCGAGGAGAACGGTCCCTTCCGGGTCCTTCTTCCACCCCTCGATCGACCGCCAGAGGTCGCCCATCGGGAGCTTCGAGTACTCGATGAACACGTTGCCGGGGAGCTGCGACTGGAGACCCGCTTCGAGGACCCGCTGCATCAGTTCGAAGCTCGGGAAGAAGACCGCCGTCTTCACCGGCAGCGATTGGAGCACCTCCACGAGGCGGTCCGCGAGCCGGGTGATCGCGCGGGGGTCGGAACGAAGTTCCTCGAACCGCGTCGTGACGGTCGGGTCGTAGAGGATCTTCCGATTCTCGGGCGGGAAGTGCGAGGGCACGTCGAGGATCTTCGCTTCCGCTCCGAGTCCGAGGGAATCTCGGTACTCCTCGAGCGGGGCGAGCGTCCCGGACATGTGGACCGACAGGTGGCAGTCCCGGATGGGGGCGGCCGGCGCGGAGGCGTCCAGGGAGTACGCCTCGAGCGCCGGACGGGGCAACCGCGTGGCGACCTTCACGTAGGCCGGCGGTTCGAGTTGCGGCCACGAGAGGAGCGTGAGGGCGACGGTGTGCGCCCAGGACCGTGGGAGGTGCCGCTCCCGACGACGTTCCTCCTTGAGATTCTCCCCCCACGTCGCGAGCGCACCGAGCCAGGTGTCGAGCCGATGCGAAGTTCCGCCGAGCGAGGTGAGTAGGGCGTCCTCGAAGACTCCGGGGGGCAGGATCGCATCGTCCTCCCGGGCGAGTGCCTGGATCAATTCCTCGACCGCGGCGCCGACGATATCGAAGAATCGAGTGGCGCTCGGGCCGTCGGGCAACTGGAAGTCCCCGCGCTCCGCGACCTCCGCTCGGGCGCGGCGGACGGATTCCTGCGGCAGCGAGACGGTCGTGAGCTCGCGCAGGTGGTTCGGAAGGTTGTGGGCCTCGTCGACGACGAGGTCGACGCGCTCGGGACCGACGCCGAGCCAGTCGAAGAGCGAGCGGCGAATGTGCGGGTGGAAAAAGAAGGCGTAGGGCGCGGTGACGATGCGGGCGTGCGGGACGAGCTTCTTCGAGAGCTCGTACGGGCAGAGATTCTCCTCCCGGGAGTAGTTCTCGAACTCCGTCGGGCTCGGCAGCTTCGCGCTGAACCGCTCGATGAGGCCCTCGAGGTCGGACTGGAGGACCCGGGCATAGTACGGGCACCCGTCGAGGTCGGTGAGGTCGATCTCGCCGCCTTCGGGGAGTTCGGTCGGGGGAGCGAGCGGGAGCTCGCCCTTCATCGCCCGTTCGGTGGCGCGCTTTCGGTCAGCGCACAGTTTCCCGTGCTCCTCCGCGGTCGCTCCTTTCACTTCCGCGACGTTCTCGAGCAGGAAGCAACGCCCGGCGCGCCCCTGGAGACCGACCGCGAGGAGGGGCTGCTCGAGCCGGTGCGCGATCATGCGCGCTTCGTGCAGCACCTGAACCTCCTGGGAGTGCGTGCGGACGAGGTAGATGATCTTGTGATCGGCGCGGGTGGCGTGCTCGAGCAACGGCGCGAGGGTTGCCACTGTTTTTCCACTGCCCGTCGGGGCATTGATCAGGAGCGCGCCGCCTCGCTCGCTGACCGCGGTCACTTCGCGGAGGATCGACGCCTGCCCCGGGCGCACCCGGTACGGAAACAGGAGAGACGGTTCAGGGGCGGTGGTCGCCGACGGCGTCGTAGTCTCTCCCGCCCGCTTCAGCCCATGTTCGGGGTTTTAAACTGACCTTCTACTGGAACGATGAGACCACCGATTTGGGAACCGATAAGGGACCGAGGAGGCTCCCTCGTCTCATGCGAGCCTGGCCGCCGCCGGTGTACGACATGGAGGCCGAGTTCGATGCGCCGCTCCCGTTCGTCTACCGATGGTGCACGGACTACTCGGCCCAGGACGGCGCGCTCTCCGGCGATGGGTACGAGCGGCGGGTCATCCAGCGCTCGAAACGACGGGTCGTCTTCGAAGACCTCTGGTGGGAGTCCGACGGGTGGCGTTGGCGCCGGTACGATGTCACGTTGCTCCCGCCGCGGGGATGGCGGGCGGAGTCGATCGGTAACGTGAGGGACCTGGAGAGTGTCTACCGCCTGACCGAGCTTCCGGACGAGCGCACCCACCTCTTCATCCGGGTGCGTCGCCGACCCGGACCGCGGTCGAACGGGCAGCCGACGAAGAAGGCGTTCGAGAACGAGGTGGAATCGATGTGGAAGATCCTTGGGAAGAATCTGGAGAAGGACTACCGCGCGTCCCGCCGGCGTCGCCCCGGCACCCGTTGAGCCCGCGCGGTCAGCCGTACCGGTACTTCACGCCGTACGGGCCCCGCGGCAGGTTCCAGGTCACGGATCCCTGGTCGCAGGCGATGTCGCACGCGCCGCACTCGACGCAATCCTCGTATCGGAAGACCAGTCGCCCCTCGATCCGCTCGTAACACTTCGCCGGGCAGGTGAACGTACAAAACGAGTGCGGGCATCTCGCGCAGATCTCGGGCTTGACGGTGATGTGCGCGTGATCTTTCGAGTCGGTGGCGTAGCGGAGCGTTCCCAGGCGGCGCTTGATCTCCACGAACTCAACGGGCGGGGTCGTGGTGACTGGGTCCGCCATCGGTCGCCTAACCGCACTTAGTGGCTTCCCGCTTTAGAAAGGATCTCAAGGTCGGAACGGACCGCCGCGACGCTCGCGGCGAAGGCCGCCTGCTCGGCGGGCGTCAAGTCGACCTCGACGACGCGTTCAACCCCCTGGCGTCCGAGCACGATGGGAACCCCGATGTAGACGTCCTTCTCGCCGAACTCCCCGTTCAGGTGGGCCGCGGCGGGCAAGAGCCGGTGGGCGTCCGTGGCGATCGCGTGGACCAGCTCGGCCTGGGAGGCGGTTGGAGCGTAGAACGCACTGCCGGTCTTCAGGAGATTCACGATCTCTCCGCCGCCCTGCTTCGTGCGCTCGACGATCGCATGGATCTGGTCGGCCGGCAGAAGCTTCGAGAGCGGCACACCGCTGACACTCGTCAGGGACAGGATCGGGACCATCGTATCGCCGTGCGTGCCGAGGACGAAGCCGGTCACATCCTTCGGGGCCACATGGAGTGCATCGGCGACGAACGTCCGGAACCTCGCCGTGTCGAGCGTGCCGGACTCCCCGAACACCCGTGCCGCGGGAAGCCCGCTCACGTGCCGGAAGTAGTAGGTCATGACGTCCACCGGGTTCGTGACCACGATCACGACCGCGTTCGGCGCGTGCGCCTTGACCGCCTCGGCGTGCCCTTTCACGATCGCCGCGTTCTTCTCGAGCAGGTCCGAGCGGCTCATCCCGGGCTTACGCGCGAGCCCCGCCGTCTCGATGACGACGTCGGCCCCGGCGATCGATTCGAGCGAGGTCGCACCGGTGACCTTCGTGGTGAATCCGAGGATCGGCGCGGATTCCTGGATGTCGAGGGCCTTCCCTTGCGGCAGCCCCTCGATGATGTCGACCAGGACGACCTCTCGGGCGAGGTTCATCTCGGCCAAGCGCTGGGCGAGCGATCCGCCGATATTCCCGGCTCCCAGGACGACGACTTTACCGAGCGCACTCATTCTGACCCCGTTCCGGCGCCGCCCACCTCGCCCCGGGCTTAAACGTAAGCGGGCCGCGCGCGCTCTCCGGGCGACGTCCCGTCGGGCGAAACCTTGATTCTCGGTCGGTGCGGTGCTCCCTTCCCGATGGTCGACGTCGATTCGGCCCTCCTGAGCGTTCAGGAGCGGGACAACTGGCGCCGCCGGCAGGAGGTCCTGGAGCGGTCGCTCTCCGAGGTCCGCAGCCAACGCCGGCGCCTCGAGTCCCGCCTGCGACGCGTACGGAAGGACCTCACCCGTCTGCGGATCGCCGCCGAGGCCGTCCTCGACTTTTCCAAGCCCGCTCGCCGAACGGAGGTGGTACGTGTCCCGTCGCCCGTTGCCCTCCATAACCGATAGGCAAGAGGTCCTGCTCGCGACCGAGCGGGACCTCTTGGCGGAAGTCGCTCGGACGCGCCGCCAGGAGGAATACCTCCTGGTGAAGGTCCGGCAGGCTCGCGAGCAGGTGCGCTACTACGAGCGCCTACTCGAGATGTTGAAGCGCGACTGGGGCCACGACCCCGGACTCGCCTCCCTCGTTCGCAAGATCGGCTAGAGGAGCGGCCGGCTCCGTGAAGATCCTCATTCTCGCGGCAGGCGCCATCGGGTCGGTCCTCGCGGCGCGCCTCCAGCAAGCCGGGCACGACGTCGAGGTGGTCGCCCGACCGGATCATGTGGCCGCGATCCGCGCCCACGGGCTGGTGGTCGAGGGACTCGCGCCCGGAACATTCCACGTGCGGGCGTTGGAGAGCCTCCACGACGCGTCCGGTCCGGAGCTCGCGATCCTCGCCGCCAAGACGGTCAACCTCGCGACCGCAGCCGCCGAGCTCGGGCGACGGTTCCCTCGCCTCCCGCCCACCCTCCTCCCGCAGAACGGGCTGCACGTCGAAGGTCCGGTCCGGGACGTACTTCGCTCCGAGGGGGTGACCACTTCGGAACACTCCCTCGTCCGCGCGGTCACCTTCCTGGGTGCGACCCTCGAGCGTCCCGGAGTCGTTCGGCAGGTCGGGAACGCCGAACTGGTCTTCCAAGACCCGTCCGCGGGCGGAGCGGCCGCTTCCGCCACCACGGCCTTCCTGGAACTGTTCCGGGGCACCCGCGTTCGCACGCGAACGGTCCCGGACCTCGAACGCGAGCTCTGGCGAAAGGCGATCGTGAATGCGGCGGTCAATCCCTTGACGGCGCTCCACGGCGTCACCAACGGGCGGCTCCTCGTCGCTCCCTACCACGATCCTGCGACTCGACTGCTACGCGAGGCCCAGCGAGCGGCCGCACTCGCCGGCTACGAGATCTCCGACGCGGAGGCGGACGCCGAACTCGAGCGCGTGCTCCGGGCGACGGCGGAAAACCGGTCGAGCATGCTCCAAGACCGGACCCGAGGTCGACCGACCGAGATCGACGCCATCTCCGGAGAGATCTTGCGCGAAGCCGCCGCGCACGGGGTCGACCTCCCCGAGACCGAAGCGGTGGTCGCTCAGCTTCGGAGTCGGAACCTCCCCGCGACCGACCGTACATAACCATCATAGGTGGCCAGCCCTGCCTCGGGCCGATGATGCAGAAGCGCGGGCTCGGTGATACCGCCCTCCGGGGACGCCGCGTGCTGGTGCGGGTCGACTACAACGTCCCGCAGGACGAGTCCGGGCACATCGCGGACGACCGGCGGATCCAAGAGTCGCTGCCCACGCTGAACCACTTGCGCACCGGGGGGGCCCGCACGATCCTGATGAGCCACCTCGGGCGACCCGGCGGGAAGCGGGACCCGAGGTATTCGTTGAAGCCGGTCGCTCGCCGTCTCAGCTCGATCCTAGGCCAGCCGGTCCCGGTCGCCGAGGATATCGTGGGGATCCAGGCGCTCGAGCTTTCCTCCCGCATCGAGAACGGGGGTTTCCTCATGCTCGAGAACCTCCGCTTCCATCCGGGCGAAGAGGCGAACGACCCGAACTTTGCCGCCCAGTTGGCTCGCCTCGGCGACCTGTTCGTGGAGGACGCGTTCGGGGCCGTTCACCGCGCGCACGCTTCGACGGTCGGAGTCCCGAAGCGCATTCCTGCGGTCGCGGGGCTACTGGTCGAGCGGGAGGTGCGGGAGCTGTCCCGTCTCCTCGACCGTCCCGAACGCCCGTACGACGTCATCCTCGGTGGCGCCAAGGTCGCCGACAAGCTCCCGCTGCTCACCAGCTTCTGCGGCCGGGCCGACACCCTGCTCCTGGGGGGCGCGCTCGTCTACCCGTTCCTGACGGCGGACGGTGCGAAACTCGGTGCGACGACGGTCGAATCCGGGCTGGACGAGGACGTGGCGAAGCTCCGCAAGACCGCGGAGGAAATGGGCACGAAGCTCGTCCTGCCGACGGACGTCGTGGTGGAACGACCCGGCGTCACCGGCGCTGAAGTGTACACGCTCGACGCGATCCCCGACGACGCGGTCGCCCGGGATATCGGTCCGACGACGCAGGCGAAGTTCCGCGACTACCTCGAGCGCTCGAAGACCGTTTTCTGGAACGGGCCCCTCGGGCTCGCCGAAGACCCACGGTTCGCCGGCGGCACGAAGGAAGTGCTCGGCGCCCTATCCTTGGTACCGGGCTACCACGTCGCGGCGGGCGGGGATTCGGCGCGCACCGCGCAGGACCTGGGGGTCCTCAACGGGTTCGGGTTCGTTTCGACCGGCGGTGGGGCGGCCCTCGAGTTCGTCCAGGGGATCGAACTGCCCGGCCTCGCCGTCCTACCGAACGCGTAGCGCGCATGACGCGCGCGGGGGGCAAGGACGCCCGGTCCAGCGTTTCCGCGAGATACGAGAGGTACGGCGCCGCGACCCGCGGAACGTCGAGCTCGACGATCTCGGGAACCGCGTACGGATGGTTCTCCTCGAGGTAGCGGAACAGGGCGCCGACCCGCTTCGGGACCGTCTTGAACAGGACCAGCGCCTCCGCTTCCCGCTCGACCCGGCCCTTCCACCAGTACGCCGAGTCGACGGCAACGATGCTGCCGCACGCGGCGAGCCGTCGGCCGACCGCGCCATCCACCGCGGCCGCCGCCCGCTCGCGGTTGGGATACGTCGTCATCACGAGCCGCATCGGCCCGACCGCCCACTCCGGGTCAGCGGGATACGGGCTCACGGGGCGGCCGCTCCGAGGGCGGGGTCACCGGCCGAGAAGTCAAGCGTGAGGCATCCGAGGTTGGAGAGGTCGACGACGGCGGCGCGCGCGGGTACCGGGGTGATGTTCCGCATGCGCTGGTACTCGGTCTCGGCCTGCCACGTCGACGCGTTCAGGAGCAGCACGCCGCGGTAGCGGTCGACCCCGTAAGTGTGCACGTGGCCCGTCACGAGGATGTCGGGGGCCGGGTCGATGACGAGGCCGTCCTGCGGCAGCGGTGCGAGCGGGGTCCGGTCCCCGTAGATCGGAGCCAGGTGCCGCATCTGGAGCATCCGCTTCATCACGTCGATCGGCTGCTCGTACCTCGCGCCCGGCAGCGCCGGGATCAGGTCGTCGAATCCGCGGCCGTGGTACGCTTCGACCACGACGCCGTGCAGCGCGAACGTCGACGGGTTCGGCAGCGAGTGAACGTTCTTCGGGAGGGTCGCGGCCAACGCCGCGGGGAGCGCGGGCTGCGGCTCGGCAGGGCAGACCGCATCGTGGTTCCCGGGGATGACGACGATATTGAGCCGTTCCGGGAGCTCGGACAGCCGGCGACCGAGCTCGACGTACTGCTCGACGATGTCCTGGATCGCAAGGTCCCGCTCCTGTTGCGGGTAGACTCCAATGCCGTCCACGAGGTCGCCGGCGACGACCACGTGGTCGATCTCCGCTGCGATCTCGGAGTGCGGCCCCTGGCCCTTCAGGAAGTCGACGAGGTGTCCCCAACTCTCGGTCAGGAACGATTTGCTGCCGATGTGGAGGTCCGAGAGAAAGATGACCCGTCGCGGGCGCGCCGCGCGCCCGACCGTTCGCCCGACCGGAACGTCCGGCCGCTCCACCGACACCGCGCGGGGGATCTTCCCCGGTTCCCGCGCGAACTGCAGACGAAGGCCGACGACCTCGTCGGGGAGGAACGTCAACTTCGCGGCCGCGGAGTCCTTCGGGACGAGGACCTCGAGCGAGCCCGTCTCGTCATCGAGCGTGAGGATGATGTGGTGATGCTTCGACGTCGTCCGCACCTCGCGGACGAGCCCGATCACGGAAGCGCCGCCGTCTGTCGCCTTCATCTCCCGGATCGCGCGGAGATTCGGCAGATCGGGCCGGCCGCGGAGGAACCGCGACAAGGCGCGGAACCGCGACTGAAATAGCGCGGAGTACGCCGCGAGCGGGTCCGTGGCGACCGGCGGTCCGGTGAATCCCTCGCGGAGGAGTTCGAACGGGATCTCGACCCGTACATCCTGCGGTCGTGCGGCGGGGCGGAGGGCGATCCCCCCGGAGGGGATGGGCAACCGCTGCGCGATCGTTGCCTCCACCATCTCGCGGGTCACGAACGCGGAGTCGACCGCCCCCCGCTCTATGACCTGCTGCGAGAGGAGGAGGGGTTGATGGTTGGAGAGGAGCAACTGGAGGGCGCCCGCCTCGACGAGCTTGTGGTGCTCTTCGAAGTACGCGACCAAGTGTTCGCGCAGGCCCTGAGCCAAGCGGTACCTTCCCGCGCAGTGCGGAGAACGCGACGCCGACCGCGCCTCCGGAACGGTGCGGGCGGTCCGAGGCCGTGCCGGTTATTTCAAGGCTTGCGCGGCCGGGCGTCTACCGGTACGATTCCTTCGCGTACGACGCGCCTTTCGGATACTTCTCCTTGAGGTGCGCGACGAACTTTTCGGGCGTCTTTTCGAGGTGAGCGGCGTACCACTGCACGACCACGTCCCGAAGGATGCGGTGGAGTTCCTTGACCTCGACCTCGTCCTCGGCAGAGTCGTAGAGGACGGCTTGGCTCATCATCCGCATCCAGCCCGAGTACCGGTGGTAGCTCTCGCCGTCGCACCACTCGAAGATCGCGCGAAGGTGCGTCTTCCCCTCGGGAGTCCGGTAGTACCAGGCACGCAGGGTGAAGCCAACCCATCCGGACGCGCGGTCGCCGAGCTCGATCGTCTTGACCGCGCCGAAGTCGAAGTTGTCGCGGAAGGTCCACGTCGTGGGATACTCGACGAACGTAGCGAAGAGGGTCTGGGACGGGTCGATCGTCAGGTGGACGCTGATGTCCTCGAACTGGTTGTGAACTTCCCAGAGGTCCTGGAGGAGCCGCTGATTGAGCTTCGCGCGGTGCGAGAGATCCTCGCCCCCCTTCTCGCCCGCCGCCTGCTGGGTCCGCATGAGGTCGCTCTTGAGCGACGTCACGAAATCGTCCTCGGGCTTGGACTCCGTGACCGGTACGTCCGGGTCGGGATCGGGCGCGGGTTTGCGGGCTCGACGGGGCATGTTGAAGCGCTCCGGGCCGTGCTATCGGGGTCGCGTATAAAGACTGTAGGTCAGTTCGGAAGTTTTTCCGCCGAGCGCGTTCGTCCGGTATATCCGGGAGCGTCGGCGCGGGCGTGCGACGCCGGCTCGTACCCCGTGCCTTAAATAGCGCGCCCTGCTACAATCGAATGTTAGGACACCCCCGGGGGACGGAAGGAGGATAGCTCCCGACGTCGCCAGGAGATCCCGGACTCACGACTCATGATGATCCTCCCGTTCGTCTGTCGTAGCCTCGAGGCATCGCCCGGCGCCGTCGGTCGCCTCTAGACCGTTCCCTGACGGCGACTCGCGCAAGTGCGCGAGGACGTCCCGACAGGAAACACAAGAGTGACCATGACCAACGACCCCAGCGCCGCAAAATACCAAGTCCGAGCCCACATCGCTGCCGAAGGCGTCATCGACAAACCGGACGTCGTCGGCGCCGTCTTCGGCCAGACCGAAGGACTGCTCGGTGACGAACTCGATCTCCGCGACCTCCAAAAGAGCGGCCGGATCGGCCGGATCGAGGTCGAGATCGACAGCCGTAAGGGCAAGAGCGAAGGCGAGATCATCATCCCGTCCTCGCTCGACCAGGTCGAGACCGCGATCCTCGCCTCCGCCCTCGAGACCGTCGACCGCATCGGCCCCTGCCGGGCCAAGATCGACGTCGTCGCCGTAGAAGACATTCGAATCTCGAAGCGACAGAAGGTCGTCGAGCGCGCCAAGGAGATCCTCTCCCGACTCCAGGAGGAGTCGAAGGGCGTCGGCATCGACTTGACCGAGGCCGTCCGCAAGGGCGTCCAGGTCGACGAGATCACGACCTACGGGCCGGAGCACCTCCCCGCGGGACCGAACATCGACCAGGCCGATGCGCTCATCGTTGTCGAGGGGCGCTCCGATGTCCTGAACCTGCTCCGCTGCGGGATCAAGAACGTCATCGCGGTCGAAGGGACGAGCGTCCCCCAGACCGTGAAGGACCTCTCGCGCGGCAAGACGGTCACCGCCTTCACGGACGGCGACCGCGCCGGTGAGCTGATCCTTCGGGAGATGCTGCAAACCATGGACCTCGACTTCGTCGCCCGCGCTCCGCGCGGCAGCGAGGTGGAGGAGCTCACGCAGAAGCAGCTCCTGAAGTGCCTGCGGAACAAGATCCCGATCAACCAGTACCTGGAGATGAGCGGGTTCGAATCCACGGGCGCGACGCGCGAGCCGCGCGACGACCGCGGCAGCGACGCCGGAGAGCGGGGCGATCGCGACGAGCGCAACGGCCGCCGCGACGACCGCGGGGGCCGCGACCGCCGTGAGGACCGGGAACGCGACCGCGACCGGATGCCCCCGCCGCCCCAGCGGGCGCCCCCTCCGCCGCCTCCGCCCCCGCCCGCGGCGAACCTCCCGCTCCCGCCGGACCTCCAGCGCTACTTCGAACTGCTCGGCGGGGTCGAGAATTCCTCGCGCGCGCTGTTCGTGGGCGAGGACGACTCTGTGGTCGCCGAAGCGCCGATCAAGGAGATGTTCGACACGCTCGCGACGGTCCCCCCGACGACGAAGGCCCTGATCTTCGACGGCATCGTGAGTCAGCGGCTCCTCGATGTCGCGCAGGAGAAGGGGATCGGCACCGTCGTCGCGACGAAGCTCGGCCCGGTGGGGAAGATCCCGGAGAACCTCCGGATCTTCACCAAGGCCGACCTCGCGGGCGCTGCGGCCCGATAGGGCAACCCCCTCCCCCGCCGCGGGCCCGGTACCGGACCCGCGGCGAACCTTTTACCCCGCCGTCGACTTCTCAACGCCGGCGTGAGCGCGACCAACGGCGAACCGCATCATCGGGGCCCGACGACGGTCGACGAGATCGAAACGACCGCCGACGTGACCATCCCTACCGACCCGCTGGCCCGAGTGATCGGGCAGGAGAAGGCGGTCGAGATCGCCCGCATCGCGGCGTACCAGCATCGTCACCTGTTGCTCGTCGGGCCCCCCGGCATCGGGAAGTCGATGACGGCCCAGGCGCTCGCCCTCCACCTGGACCGACCCCGCACGGAGCTCCGCGTCGTACACAATCCCGAGAACCCCGAGCGGCCCAGCATCGAGGTCGTCACGCGCGACGAGGTGTACCGCGAGCGCGAGGCAGCCCGGTCCGTCGAAGGAGAGCTCATTGCGCCCACGGAAGCGCCCGTCTCCGTCGCCGAGCGTCTCGGCTACCGCTGCCCCCGGTGTAGTTTCTATTCCCTCCCCAGCGAACGATTCTGTCCGAGCTGCGGGAATGTCAAGCAGGTGCTCCCGGGCGGTGTCGCCGGTAGCGGCAACCCGTTCCGGGACCTGGTCGGGGGAATCCTCGAGCTGACCTCGAGCCCGGGCGGCAACCCTCAGGAGAGCGTCCGGACGACCCGTCTTCGGAACGGCGTCGAAGAGGTCGTCGCGTACGAGCGGTCGGGCGACCACATCAAGGTCCTCGATCAGCGGGCCCTCGAGCGCCGACGCACGCTCCAGCACGAGAGCCCCCGAAAGGTCCTCGTCAAGCTCGACCGGAACACCTTCGTGATGGCCACCGGCGCCAGCGAGACGGAGCTCCTGGGAGACGTGCGGCACGACCCCTACGGGGGCCACCCGCAGCTGGGCACGCTCCCGTATGAGCGCGTCATCGCGGGCGCGATCCACGAGGCCCACGACGGGGTGCTGTTCCTCGACGAGCTCCCGCACCTGGGCTACCTTCAGCGCCACATCCTCACGGCGATGCAAGAGAAGCGCTTCCCCATCTCCGGCCGCAACCCGCAATCCGGGGGAGCGGCGGTCCGCGTCGACAACGTCCCGTGCGACTTCATCCTGGTCGCGGCCGCCAACATCCAGGACCTCCACCGCATTCTCTCTCCGCTCCGCTCCCGGATCGCGGGCAGCGGCTACGAGGTGCTCCTCGAGACGACCATGGCCGACAATGCCCAGAATCGTCTCCGTCTCGCCCAGTTCGTCGCCCAGGAGATCGCGAGCGACGGACGCATCCGTCCGGCGACCAAGGAGGCGGTCCTGGAGTTGATCAAAGAGGCCCGGCGCCGCGCCGAGTTCCTGGACGGGCGGCGCAATGCCCTCACTTTGCGCCTCCGGGAACTGGGCGGCCTCATTCGGACCGCGGGGGATCTCGCGGCCGTGGCCGGCAGTCAGTTCCTGGAAGCCGCTCACATGCAACAGGCCCTGCAACGCGCGCGTTCGATCGAGGAGCAGATCAAGGAAGTGTACGGCTCGCTCCAGGGGGGGCTCCGTCAGGAGACGACCGAGGCCCAGAAACAGTCGATGGGGTACTACAATTGGAACGACCACCCCGACCCGAACCAGTTCCCGGGGGGCTACGGGTAGTCGCCGTTCGGCATCATCGAGTGCGCCGACCGGGAGTTCGGACCTCCGCGGGAGGAGCGCGGGGGTCCGTCGGAAGAGGTTTCGACCCTACGCCGGGGGCTGACCGGTCGGCGTGTACGCGTACAACACGCCCGAGCCGGACGCGATGAACAGCGCGCCGTTCAGGATGATCGGCGTGGTCGCCAGCGACGTCTTCAGGTTCAGTCCAAAGATCCCGTAGTCGGCGTAGTTCCGGACCGAGGTAACGTCCCCGCCCGCGTGGTTCGCGATGATCATTCCCTGAACGACGGCGACGCCCACGATCGCTCCGCTGCCGCTCTCGTTGAACACCAGCGCTCCGGTCGTCGTCTTGATCGCATCCAGCTGCCCGTTGTTCGCTCCGATCGCGAGCAGCGGGATGCCCTGGCCGAACTGGGTGAACGTGAGCACTCCGGTGTCCTCGACCGCCGAGCCCGCGTTGTAGTTCCAGAGGAGCGCGGCGTTGAAGTTCAACGCGTACACGTGACCGTTCGTCGACCCGAAGTAGATCGAATCGTTCCACACCGTCGCCGCGGCACGGATCGCGCCCGTCACCGTGTAGTTCCACTCGGAGTGCCCGTTCGAGGCGTTGAGCGCCATCAACTGGCCGGCCCAGTCCCCGATCACGAGCAGCTTCCCGTTGTAGGTGACCGCGGGGGCCGCCGTGATCTCGCTCGCAAAGTTGTCGGTCCACTTGACCGCCCCGGTCTTTCCGTTGAGCGACTCGACCCGTCCCGTGGAGGTGGTGGGGGCCGATGCGATGTACAGGCTATCGACCGCGACTTCGGGCGCGGACGGTGTGCCGCCGATCGCCACCGACCACGCGGTGGTCCCGGTCGAGGTCGAGATCGCGTAGAGCTCGCCGTTCGCGGCCGTGACGTAGAGAAGGCCGTCGGCGGGGTCGATCGCTTCGCCGAGGATCGCGGAGCCGGCCGAGCCGTTCCAGATCCAGTAGGTTCCCCCGAGATGGACCGAGATGGCGTAGACGAGCCCCTCGGTGTTGGCTACGTACGCAATATCGCTCGCGATGACCGGCGTCGCGTTGATCGCGCCGCCCGCGACGAAGTTCCACGCGAGATGGACGAAGTTGCCCGTGCCGACGTCGATCTCGTTGTAGAACGTCGGGTCGTACGGCTCGTTCCCCGTGTGGGTGGAGTTGTAGCCCAGGTCGTCCCAGCTGTTCAGGATCTCCACGGCGGCCGTGGCGGTCTTACCGGTCAGCGAGCCGGTGGCGGTGATCCCGGACAGCCCGAAACCCGCGTTCGTCGGGATCGTCACCTTGATGTTGGGCAGATAGCCCGTCGCGGTCGCGTCCTCCGTCGCGAGGGTCGTGTTGAGGTAGCGGATCGTCACGAGCTCTCCGCGTCCGAACGCCCCGCCGTTGATCGTCGTGATCTGACCCGGGCCGACGGTCGATGGATTCGCCTTCAGATGGGCCGAGGTGGTGCTCGCGTTGACCGCGAACGACACGCTCGCACCGAGGAAGTCGGTCTGACCGGAGACGGAGACGGCGTTCGCCTGGACGTCGAGCGCCTGACCCCCGGAGGGGACCGCGATCGAATACGTCCACGCGGTGGTCGTAGCTCCCGGCGACGCGAGGGTCGCCGCGTTCGTGTAGGGGCCCGTGGTCCAGGTGCCGCTCGTGCCGTCCCACCAGGGTCCGCCCAGGGCGTCCGTCTCGAGGCCGATGCCGACCGCGGCGACCCCCCGGGGGTCGGTGGCGTTCCCGTGGATCGTCAGGAGTGCCGGGGTCGGGTTCGCGACGCGCGCGTCGAACGCGGGAGAGCTGATCGACGTCGTCGGCAGTTGGGCGTCGTTACCGCCGCCGACCGCGAAGTCGTACAGGAGGCTGTCCGTGGAGGGGATCACGATGTTCCCGTCCGAGATCGCGGGCGAGCCGGTGATGTAGTTGCCCGTCTGGTACGAGTAGAGCAGCTGGCCCGTCTCGACGGAGAGGACATCGACGCTGCCGCCGAGGTCACCGGCGACCACGATGGAGGTCGCGATCGTGCGGCCGACGATCGCGGGCGACGAGATGATCTCGGTACCCGAGGCGTCGGCGTAGACCCACCGGACCGAACCGTTCTTGGCGTTCACGTCGATGATGCCACCGTTGTGGCCGAACACAAGCTGGGTACCCGCGAGGGCCGGCGTGGAGCGGCACTCCGGGATCGAACCGGTCAGGTTGTCGATGTTCTCGCCCCATACCGGCGTGCCGTTGTTCAGGCTCACGCCGACGAGGCCGCAATACTTGTTGATCGCATATCCGACCCCGTTCGCAAAGCCGTTGACGCCCGGGGCTGAGATCGTCACACCGGCGCCCAAGTCCCAATTGCCCCCCGCGGGGAAGACCGTCCGATACTTCCACTCGAGCTTGCCGTTGTTCGCATCGATCGCGTAGATCGTGGAATCCGGGTTCGCCGAGCCGATGACGACGAGCGGGGTTCCGTTCTGAGCGACGACGTAGGAGTACGGATCCCAGGTTCCGACGGGGAGCGTGAAGGCGGTGAACTTCCACTCCAGCGAGCAGTTCGCCGCGTTCATCGCGTAGGTCGGGCCGCCCTCGGAGCCAATGTACGCGCTCCGAATTCCGCCGGGCGGAGTTGCGACGACCGGCGTTCCCTGGACGGTGTACGCGATGGGCATCGAGCAGACGTCGCGGCCGGTGGTGGCGTTGACGTCGAAGAGGGCGCTGTTGCGTTGCGTCCCCACGTAGAGCGAACCGGCGCTGTACACCGGTGAGGAGGCCATCGGGGAGCCCAGCCAGTTGGTCCAGAGGATCTGACCGTTCGACAGGTTGAGGGCCTCGAGGAAGCCGTCCTCGGTCCCGATGAAGACCAAGGTCGTGTGGAGGGTCGGGTTGTAGGCGATGGCGGGAGAGTCGATCGCCTGGCCGTAGAGCTCGGCCGCCCACTTCACCCCGAGCTGGGCCGCGTTCGAGGTGGAAAGGGTCGTGTTTTGGATTTGACCGGTAAGAAGAGGATTGCCGTGAAGCTCGGGCCAGTTGTACGAACCGGCCGCAGCGGAGGTCGCGCCCGTGACGACGCCGGCCCCGCCCACGGGGAGTGCTCCGGAGGCGTTCCCGGACGACGCCGAAAGGGCGCCGAGGTAGGCGCCGCCCGGCAGTACCATCAAGACGGCAACGAAGATTGCGAGTACGACGAGGAGGATGGCTCCGGGGGTCCCCAGTGTTCGCCGGTTCATGGCTCGGGGCGCACCCCCAGCGAGGGTTATACATCCTTCTACACGCGTCCCGCACGAGCGCTACGGTGGCCGCCCCGACCCGCCCCGCACTCCTGAGCAATTAAGCAGGGAACGGCGCTGGGTCCTCCGACGTGGCCGGATCTCCCGCTGAGCTCCCGCGATACGACACCCTCGTCCGACTTCTGGAAATCGGCATGGGCCTCGTCGGGGCCGGAGTCTCGATCGTCGTCCTCGCGAACCCGCTCGTTTCCCTGGGAACGCTGATCGTCCTCCTGTCCGTCGCTCTCGTCACCGACGGTATCCGCCTGCTCCTGCCGTTCGGGCAAGGGGCTCCGTGGTGGCGACGCGTCGAGCACGACGTCCGCGCGACGTTCGGCCGGCTGCTCCGACTGAGCCGGTTCGCGATCGGTGCCCTGGTGGTCGTGCTCGTGCTCGCCGTCCTGCTCAACCCGGAACTCAGTCAGCTCACCCTGCTCCTCCTGCTGGCCGGCGGGGTCGTCTTCGTGAGCATCGGTCGGATCTCCCGCGCCTACGGTCCCGATACCGCGGGCTGGCTGCGGATCTCGTCCGTCGGCACGGGAGTCCTTTCGATCCTGCTCGTCGTCGTCGCGGTGACGTACCCGCAGATCGGCCTCCCGACGCTCGCGATCCTGCTCGCCGTCTCGATGTTGATCAACGGCGTCCAGAGCGTCGTATGGGGTCTCCGGCCCACGGACCCGCGTCAGGTGGTCCTGCTCAAACTCGTCCTGTTTTCCTTGTTCTACGGGCTGGTCATGATCAACTGGATCGACCTGTTCGGAAAGAGCGTCCCGGCGTACGGACTCTGGTTGATCCTCACGTACTTCTCGCCCTTCGTCGTGCTGATCATCTACGAAGGTATCGGCGAATGGCCCCTGGCGTTGAGCCTCGGCCTCCTCGTCTCCCTGGCCAACGACGTGGGCTACTACTTCGTCGGGAATCTGTTGTTCGGGTTTCACCAGGACCTCGGTCCGTGGATCGCCGGTCAGCTCGGATTGCAGGGGGGAGAGCTCGTGACGATCTTCCAGGCCGGCTACACGTCGATCAACGTCTACTCCTGGGAAATGGGCCTCTCGATCTACGTGCGGGCCGTGATCGTCTCCATTGGGCTGTACTATTGGTGGCGTCATCCGGCCCGGATCGTAGCGAGGCTACCCGCCGGAACTCCCACCGTACCGCCGACCTGAACTCCCTACGACCGGCGAGACCTCGCCGCCGACAGGCATAAGTGTCGGTCGTCGGTGGCCGCCCGCACGGGCGCGTAGTCTAGTGGTTATGACGTCACCCTGACACGGTGAAGGTCGCCAGTTCGAATCTGGCCGCGCCCATGGTACCATGACGAAAGAGTGGGTGGAGTGGCACAGCAACTACGACAATGACCCCACGCTGCGGCGTCGACTCGCCGAGGTGCAACTGCGCATCCGGGAGGCCCTCGACCGCGCTCCCCCCGGGCCGATCCGGATCATCAGCGCGTGCTCGGGCGATGGACGCGACCTCCTCGGAGTCCTGAAGGGCCACGCGCGAGCTCCGGACGTACGCGCTCGACTGGTGGAGTTGGACCCCGAACTCGTGAAGCGCGGCCGCTACCGGGCCTCGACGCTCGGTCTCCTGGGCGTGGAGTTCCAGGAAGGGGACGCCGGGCAGACGAGCGCCTTCGAGGGCGCGGTCCCGGCGGACCTGGTCCTCCTGTGCGGGATCTTTGGAAATGTCACGGCGGACGATCTCCGCAATACGGTCGCCCATGCGGTCGAGCTGTGCGCCCCGGGGGCGACCGTGATCTGGACACGAGGTCGATTCGAGCCCGACCTCACTCCGACGGTCCGTGCCTGGTTCGAGCGGGCGGGGTTCCGCGAGCTTTCGTTCGTGACGATCGAGGGGTCCACGAAAGCGGTGGGCAGCGGACGCCTGGCGATCTACTCACGACCGTTCCGACCGGGGGTTCGCCTGTTCACGTTCCTGCCCGAAACGAAGCGCCCGTCGCGGCAGGCGAACGCGACGTCGCGGCGCGCCCGGCCCAAGCCCCCGAGCCCTCCGCCGAAGGCCAAAGGCGTTACGCCGACGCCCCGCCCGCCGCCCGCCAAAAGTCGAGCGAGTCCGAAAGGGTCCGTTCGATCGAAAAAGTCGGGGCGTACCCGAGGGCGCGCAACCGGCTGATATCGGCGCGGTTGTCCGGCTCGTCCGTCGGCCGCAGGAGGGTCGGGTCCTGGACGATCTCGACCGGCACACGCGACAGCTTCCGGAGAGTCTCGGCGATGTGTCGCATCGAGTAGCTCTGGCCCGCCCCCACGTTGACCGGTTCGGTCGGCGTACCCGCCTCGAAGATCCGCCACATCGCCTTCAGCACGTCGCGGATGTCCGAGATGTCGCGGAGCGTCTCGAGGTTCCCGACCTTCAGCTGGCCGGGTGTCCCCGTGCGCTCGATCGCGGCGACCTGCTGCGCCCAGTCGTTCGGAGCGTCCCCGGTCTTGCCGGGTCCCGTCGTCCCGAACAGGCGGGCCCGCACGATGCGCAGGTCGAAATTGAGCGAATACTGTAGGGAGAGCATGTCCTGGCACGCCTTCGAGACCCCGTAGGGGTTCGTCGCGTTGAGCGGCACGTCCTCGCGGATCGGGAGTTCCTTCGGCACTCCGTACGCCGCCCCCGACGCCGCCAGGAGCGTTCCGTGCTTCGGCGGATGCCGGCGCAGCGCCTCGTACAGGTAGATCGTCCCGATCACGTTCGTCCGGAACGTCGCCGCCGGGTCGGCCCAGGCCTTCTTCGCGTACGCCTGGGCGGCGAGGTGGAAGACGCCCTCGGGCCGAACCGTTTCGACGAGACGTGCAACGCGCGCGCCGTCCTCCATGTCGAGCTGCTCCCAGGTGACGCCGCGGCTGGGAAGGTCCCGCGCCTTGAGTTCTTGGGAGGTGAGGTACGTGCCGACGACCTCATGCCCGTTGGCGACCAGGAATGCGACCAGGTTTCGGCCGATGAACCCGGAGGCCCCCGTGATCAGTAGACGCATCCGGACCGACTCGAGCCCGTCAGGAGTGAGTCGCTATAGGGGTTTCCCGGGCGCCGCCGAGAGGACCCAGCGTGCGTCGGAGTCGTCGCGCCAGTCGCAGCTCGCGCAGGTAGAGCCGAATGAATCCGTACCCTTGGGTGGCCTTGCTCGACCCGTGCACGCGAGGCTCGAACTGGTACCCGACCTCGGCGACGGGTCGCCCCCGATTCATGACGAGCACGAAGAGCAGGAGCTTGTACCCCCGGTACCCCGGCTCCATCGGAACGAAGATCTCTCGACGGAAAGCGAAGAAGCCCGAGACGGGATCGGTGACCCCGCGAGTTTCGCGCCCGAGAGCGCGTCGAGCGAGCCATTCGGCGCCCCTCGAGTAGAAGATGCGCGTCCGGGTGCGCGGTCCCGGGGAACCCCCGGGGGCGTACCGACTCGCGACCGCGAGGTGGGCGCCGCCCTCGAGCCGGCCAACGAGGGCGGGGATCGTCTCGGCCGGATGCTGCAGGTCCGCATCCATGATCACGATGAACGGTGCGCGTGCACTCTCGATGGCCTGACACTGCGCGCGCAGCGTCGTCTGTTTCCCCTCGTGGGTCAAGAGACGCAGCCGGGGTTCGGTCGCCGCCCGTTCGAGAACGAGCTGGCGCGTTCCATCGGTGCTTCCGTCGTCGACCACCAGGACCTCGAAGTCGGACCGGGGGAGCCGGAAGATGCGGTCGAGAACCCCCGGGAGATTCTCGCGCTCGTTGAGCGTGGCAAGCACGATGGAAAAGGAGGGAGCGACCGGCGGCTCCTCGGTCGACATCCGTTGACCTTCCTCTGTAGCGTCGACCCTCGACGTCATCCCGTGACGTCGGGGCCTACCGTCGCGGCCGGAGCCACCTCGGTGGGCGGGTTAATCGTTGTCGCGGAGGCCGTTACGGGCACGGGAGCGTCCGGTGGGGTGGGGTCGGGCGTCCGCCACAGCTCGATGAACAGCCCGAGCAGCAATATCGTGAGGACCACGTCCAGCACCTCCGCGGGCCAGTTCAGGCCGTTGACCCAGGCCAGAACGCCGAGGGTGAAGTTGTAGTTCAGCGCCGCGACCGCGGCGATCCCCCACAGCCACCACCGGGGCCGGGCACCGACCAGGACGACCGGAAGGATCCAGATCAGGATGTTGAACGACAGGAACTGATCGAGGAGTGCGACCCCCACGAGCGTGATCATCGCCGCCCGGAACGGCGAGCGCACGGTGAAGAACACCACGAGGACGAGAACGAGCGTCACCACAGCCTGCGCGACCTCGAGTCCCAGACCCGACGGGAGCCAGCCCTGCAGCAGAAAAACGCCCCACAGATTCAGCGAAAAGGAGCGACGACCCAGCTGGTTCAGAAAGACCGTGTTGAGAAACGGCAGCCCCCAGAGATGGTACGACACCGCCGTGAACCCCCCGAACACCGCGATCGCCGCGGCCGCGGATGTCCACCGGGAACGCAGCGCTCCGGATAGGCCGACCAGCGGGAACAGCGTGGGGAAGCGCTGCGTCGCGAGGAAACCGCCCACGCTCGTGCCGGCCACGGGTCGGGTGCGCGCGAGGAGGAGCGTGAGCAGTACTGCGAGCGGCACCAGCGCATTGCTGGCGCCGTCGATCTGCGAAGAGACGAGCGGGAAGTAGAGCGGGCTCGTCGCGAGAACGAGGATCACGTAGCGACGGTCCGAGCCGGCCACATACCAGGCCGCCGGAATGAGCGCGAGCGCGACGAGGCTCCAAACCACGGCGATGCCGACGAGCCCGCCGGGGGCGCCGATGGCGTTGATGAGAACCGCCGCGAAGCCGTCCGGTTCGAGGATGGACCCGCCGCACGACGTGACGACGAACGGGTTCCCGCCGGACCAGAGGGCTTGCCCCTGCGCGAGGAACCCGCCGATGTCCGTCGGCTGGCCGGCGGCCCCGCACGCGAATTCCGACGTCGCGAAGTCGTACGCGAGTACGATCGCCATTCCCACGGTGGCGATCGCGGCGATGTGCCACCATTCGACTTTCTCGAGCGACGGGGAACCGGTGACCCGGCGCAGCATCCGCCGCACGCGTGCGCGGAGTCGGTCGCCCCGCTCGGTGACGACCACGAGGAGCAGGAAGTTGACGAGCGCGAGGACCGAGATCGTGAGGGCGGCCGGCAGCCAGTTCGGTACCGGGTACGACACGACGCCCTCTCGGCTCCCGGATGCGAGTCGGCTCGCGGTATTTCACCGCTCGCCCGGTTCGGCAGGGCGGGCGTCGACTACGACTTTTTGAGCGCGGTAACGAGCTTGCCCACGACCTGCTGGGCGTCGCCGTAGAGCATCCGGGTGTTGTCCTTGTAGAACAAATCGTTCTCGATGCCGGCGAATCCCTTCCCCTGACCGCGCTTGATCACGATGACGTTCTTCGCCTGGTCGACGTCGAGGATCGGCATGCCCTGGAGCGCGCTGCCCTGCCGGCGGGCGGCGGGGTTTACGACGTCGTTCGCGCCGATGACCAGGACTACGTCCGTGTTCGCGAACTCCTGGTTGATCTCCTCGCGGTCGAAGAGCAGGTCGTAGCCGATGCCGGCTTCCGCGAGGAGGACGTTCATGTGCCCGGGCATCCGGCCCGCGACGGGATGGATCGCGAACTTCACGGTTACCCCCTTCGCGGTGAGCAGGTCCGCGAGCTCGCGCACCTTGCCTTGCGCCTGGGCGACCGCCATCCCGTAGCCGGGGGCGATGATCACCTGGTTCGCATACGCCATCATGACGGCGGCGTCCTCGGCCTCGATCGGCTTCATCGAGCCGGCGATCGTTCCGCCCGTCTCCTCCGTGGCCCCGAACGCGCCGAAGACGACGTTCGAGATCGATCGGTTCATCGCGCGGGCCATCAGGAGCGTGAGGAGCGAACCCGCGGCGCCGACGAGGACGCCCGCGATCACCATCGCGTACCCCGCGTCACCGAGTGGGCCGTTCACGAGCGCGAACCCGTCCAGCGCGACCGCGATGCCGGTCAGCGCGTTGAACATGCTGATGATCACCGGCATGTCCGCGCCGCCGATCGGCAGGGTCAGCAGGATCCCGTAAAGGAGGAGGAGCAGGTAGAACGGCAGGAGGTAGAACGTGTCGACCTTGATCACCGCGAACGCCCCGAATCCCGCACCGATGATCAGGACCGCGAGGTTGATCCCCTGGCGACCGGGGATGACGATCGGCTTCTGTCGCATCCACCCTTGGAGTTTCAGGAACGCGATCACGCTGCCCGCGATCGAGATCGAACCGATCACCGCGCCCGCCACGCTGAGCGAGGCGTTCGCGACGTTCGAGATGGAGGAGAGCAGTTCGACCGCCGCGATCGCCGCGGCAGCGCCGCCGCCCATCCCGTTGAAGATCGCGACCATCTGGGGCATCGCGGTCATCTTGACGACGCGCGCCCAGTAGTACCCGATCCCGCCGCCGAGCATGATCCCGACGGCGATGAACAGGAAATTCGACAGACCCGGGCTGAAGAACGTGATCACGACCGCGACGAGCATCGCGATCCCGGCGTACATGATCCCGCGACGGGCCGTCTCGGGCGAGCTCATCGCCTTCAGCCCGAGAATGAAGACGATGACGGCGACGACGTAGACCGCGTCGACGACCGTGCCGATGTAGGGGATCATTTCGGACCCTCCTTTCTCTTCGAGCGGTCGAACATCGCGAGGATCCGCTCGGTGACGGCGTAGCCGCCCGTCACATTCATCGCGCCCATCACGACCGCGATGAATCCGATCGCCTGCTCGAGCGGAGTGGTCGCGATCCCGAGAGCGACGATCGCTCCGACCAGGACGATCCCGTGGATGAAGTTCGAACCGCTCATCAGCGGCGTGTGGAGGAGGACCGGGACCTTGCCGATGATCTCGTAACCGGTGAACGCCGCGAGGATCGCGATGAACAGCGCGGTCCAGAGGTCCGCCGCCACCTACTTCGCCCCCGCGAGAAGGTCGGCCGTCGGTTTGTGGTTCACGGTGCCGCCGCTCAGGAGCAGACTCGCCGCGAGGATCTCGTCGGTGTAGGCGGTCACGAGGGTGCCGGACTTATCCAGCAGGAGACCGAGGAACGATTCCAGGTTCTTCGCGAACATCTGGCTCGAGTTGAACGGGATCTCGCTCGGAAGGTTCGTCGGTCCGACGATCTGAACCCCTCCCACGTCGACCCGCTCCCCGGGCTTGGTGAGCTCGCAGTTGCCGCCCGTTTCGGCGGCGAGGTCGACGATGACCGCGCCCGGTCGCATGCGCGCGACCATCTCCTTACGAACGAGCAGCGGCGCGCGTCGACCGGGAATGTTCGCGGTCGTGATCACGATGTCCGCGTCACCGACGGCTTTCGCGAGCATCTCCTGTTCCTGCTTCTTCTCGTCGTCGGTGAGCTCGCGCGCGTACCCCCCCGTCCCTTCGGCGTTGATCTGGAGTTCGAGGAACTTCGCGCCGAGGCTGCGCACCTGCTCGCCCGCGGCGCGCCGGACGTCATACGCCTCGACGATCGCCCCGAGACGCTTCGACGTCGCGATCGCCATCAGTCCCGCGACGCCCGCGCCCAGGATCAGCACCCGCGCCGGCCGGATCGTCCCCGCCGCGGTCGTGAGCATCGGGAGGAACTTAGGGCACAGCTCCGCGC
>Ga0209274_10000391_pt1 | contig 28139 bp, 21 predicted proteins | sample HubBroMetageREF1_FD_188343 | JGI IMG/M metagenome (GOLD analysis project Ga0209274, IMG submission 188343) | Reference soil microbial communities from the Hubbard Brook experimental Forest, New Hampshire, USA - Hubbard Brook CCASE Soil... | ecosystem: Environmental > Terrestrial > Soil >...
CAACCGGTTCTGCAAGCGCTGGCGAACACGATCGGCACCAGCATTAGCATCGTCTACCAGAACCCCGACTCGTGCCTTGGCGTGGCCGACTTTCTGGCCGGGATGGCTTCAACCGAGACGACGCCGTCCGCCGTCGCGACGAACTATCTCAACCCGACGACCCAGAAAGCCGTGGCGTGCACGCTGAACGCGACCACGGACATCGTGGACATCGCGGTGTCCGACGTTTTTGCGGCCACCTGCACCCAATTCACGCCCGCCATCCCGGCCCTTACCGCCGGCCAGGTCGAGATCGAAGGGCCGATTCAGGCCATGACGATCGCCGTACCGGCTGCATCCCAGGGCCCAGCGTCGATCAGCGCCGAGGCTGCTTATGTGGTCTTCGGCGGTGATGCGCAGACCCTCGGCACCACGATCACGAGCTGGAACCAGCCGGCCAGCATCTTCACCCGGCCCTCCAGCTCCGGCACGCTCAACATGATCGGCGAGGCCATCGGCCTGGTTCCCAGCTTGTGGGCGAATGCCGCGTTGTCCGCGACGGCCCCGGCGAATCAGAAGGGCAGCACGGGCACGATGTACACGGCCATCGTGACGGCCGCGACGAACGTCAGCAACACCATCGGAATTCTGTCCGACGAGGGGCTCGTGCAGAAGAACGCCGCGGCGCTCGCACTCGGGGTGGACGGCGGCACGGCGGGGCCCACCGCCAAGGCCCTCTACTTCCAGGGGACCGGGCAGACCTGCGGGTACCTCCCGGATTCGACGGCAGCCGCGTTTGACAAGGTGAACGTCCGCGAAGGGCGCTACGACATCTGGGGGCCGCTCCACTTCATCGCCAACGTGGCCAACGGGCAGCCCACCGGGCCGCACGCCGCCGCGGTGGCGACTGTCCTCAACTACTTCATCGCGACCGGCGCCAACCCGAGCACACCGCTCTACACAGCGGGAGCAGACGCGGGGACGGTCGACCTCGCGAAGCAAGCTCTCATCACGGCCGAGGCGACGCCGCTCGTCGGCGGCGTTGTCCCCTGGTGCGCGATGCACGTCATGCGTACGACCGAGGTCGGGCCTGAAGCTTCCTTCCAGCCTACCGAGCCGTGCGGCTGTTACTTCGAGTCCGTGACGGGCTCCACACTCGAGTCGTACTGCAAGACCTGCACGACGAATACGGACTGTACAACTGCTGGATACCCTGTTTGCCGTTACGGCTATTGCGAGGTGCAGTGATGAACGCGCGCAAGACCTTTTGGGGCCTCGCCGGCGTCGCGCTCATCGCGGCCTCCGGCCTATTCGCTGCGGCTTGCGGAAGCAGCCCCAACAACCCGGCTCCGTCGGGATCGAGCGGCGCGGGTAGCGGCGCGAGTAGCGGGGGCGGTTCAGGCGCCGCCAGCGGTACGAGCGCCGGCGCTGTATCGGGCACGACCGTCAGTGGCGCGAGCGGCGCGTCTTCGGGCACGACCACCATCGATGCTGGTGTCGACGCGACCATGCAAGCGACGACGGATGGCGGCGATGGGGCCGCTCCCACGCCCGAAGCGGCCGCGTGCAATCCTACCGGGGCGATTTACCCGGCAGACGCCTGCGCGCCGTGTGCAGCCAATCTGCTCAACGCATGCTCGACGTTCAACGTGACCTGCATCAGCTTCGACAACTCCGTCGTTCCTGACGCGCATTTTTGATTCTCGTCGCTTAGGCCGGCGTGCGCGGACGACCCCCCTCAGGCGTCCGCGCACGCCCCTTTTCTGAAAGAGCCTCACCGTCGTGCTGCTCGTAACGACCGTTCGCCGCGCTATCGGGGTTTCGGTCGCCACGCTGCTCGCGGTCGGCAGGGCATCGGCCCAAGAGCCGGCGACGCCGCCCGTCGCGGTGCCAGCTTCGAGCGCCAGCCCCCCGAGCTCGACGCCCCCCACAGCGCCGGAATCGACTGCGTCGCCTCCGGGCCCGGCTGGGGCGAGCCCGGTCCTCCAGGAGGCGCTCGAGCAGCAAGTCGCAGACCTCCGCGAGCAAGTGCAGGCGATGCGGAGCGCTTCCGCCGTTCGGCCGCCGGAGGAGAAAAAGCCGGGGCCCGTCGATCACCCGCTTGGCTGGGAAGCCTTCTGGCCTTGGGTCCTTCCGGCCGATGGGATCTCGTATGGGGCCTACGTCCAGGCCCAATACGAGACCCATCAGGACTCCGAGGATCAGCTTCTCCAGGGCGGCGCCCTCGAAAACCAAGACCGCTACAGCATCCGGCGCGCCCGCGTGAGCCTTCTGGGCGACTGGCAGTACGTGGCCTTCGCGCTCGAGGTCGACGCCAACACGACGAATGGCCCGCAGATCGATCTGCGGAAGGCGGAGGCTTCGCTCCAGTACCGGCCCGATCGCAAGAAACCGCCGATGATCATGGCGACGTTGGGCCAGTTCGATACGCCTTTCGGTTACGAGCTCGTCGAGTCTCCTCGCACGCGCTGGTTTATGGAGCGCTCGGTGCTTTCGCGGGCCTTTTGGCCGGGCGAGCCGGACCTGGGACTGCGCCTCGCCGGGGCGCTCGGGTTTTTCCGTTGGACGATCGCGTCCATCAACGGAAACCCCCTGGGGGAGAGCTCGCCGTACGCGCTCGAAGACCCTCTGGCGGCCAAGGACGTCGTCTTCCGCTTCGGGGTCGACACGACACCCCGTGAGGACTTGCAAATCGCCGGCGGCATTTCGGCGACACGAGGCAAGGGATTTCACGCAGGGACCGACGCCACCAAGTCGGGCCTGCAGTGGGTCGACATCAACGGCGACGGCATGATCCAGCTTATCGAGCTGCAGCCCATCATCGGGCGAGCCGCGACGCCGTCGATGAGCTTCGATCGTTGGGCGGTCGGCGCCGATGTGCGGGCGAGCGTAAAGACTCCGGTCGGCGTCACCAAGGTCTACGCCGAGATGATCGCGGCGGCGAACATGGACCGAGGACTCTTCGTCGCGGATCCGATTGCGGCGGGCTCCGACCAGCGCGAGCTCGGGTTTTATGCGGGTGTCGTGCAGGAGATCTGCCGCTACGGGGTCGTCGGCTTCCGCTTCGATATGTATGACCCGAACTCCGACGCCTTCGACAAGCGCGGGGGCCAGCTGCTGCCGTACAGTCAGGTGATCACGACGGCGTCGCCACTCATCGGGTTGACCCTTCCAGACGGCCGCGCTCGCCTCGTTCTGCAATACGACATCATCCACAACGGCCTCGCGCGCGATCCCGAGGGCGTCCCGACGAATCTCCAAGAGAACGCCCTCACGGTCCGTCTCCAGGTGCAGCCGTGATGCGCGCGGCTTTGTTCGTCGCCGCGCGGCTGCCGATGGCTTTTGCCGCTTGCCGTGGCGAGGGCCCGAGCACCGTGCCCACGGAGCCTCTTCAGGGGACGGGCGGCCCGTTCATTTCCGGGCCTTTGCCGGGCACGCTGCCGGGGGGCTCTTCGTACAAGACCAGACTTTCTGAGAAAGGACGGGCAGCGTGATCGTCAAATACCTACTCAAAGTCGCGATGCTGGGGAGCACGTGGGTCATGTACCTGCTGCTCATCCTCAGCGTGTTCTCGATCGCCGCCATGGTCGACCGGTGGCTCTTCTTTCGGAAGCACGGCAAGGGCGGCGAAGCGTTCGGCGATGCCCTCATCGATCTGCTCGAGCACGGGGATCGCAAGGCGGCCGACGGGCTAATTGCCCGCCATCCTGCGATCGAAGCCGAAGTGCTCGGCGCGGCGCTTCGCTGGGCGAGCGGCGGCGCGGAGGCACTCGCGGCTGGAATCGACGGGGAAATGACACGGCGGCGCAAGGATCTCGAGCGCGGGATGACGTTGCTGGGCACCCTCGGCAATAACGCCCCGTTCGTGGGGCTTCTCGGCACCGTCATCGGCGTCATCGTGGCGTTCGCCGACCTCGCGCAGGGGTCGAGCAAAGTGCAGATGGACAAGGTGATGGGCGGCATCGCCGAAGCCCTCATTGCGACCGGAGTCGGGCTCTTCGTCGCCATCCCGGCGGTCGTTGCCTACAACGTCTTTCAGAAGAGGATCGCCGACATCGAAGACAACGTCTCGTCGATCGGCAAGCGCCTTTGCGCCCAGTTGGCCGCTCGAGGGACGCTCGACGCGACCGACTCGCTTTCGGGTCTCGGCGCTACGGGTCGAGCCCGCGAGCTCGCGGGACACTCCGCTCGTCCGTCGTCGAGTCACCTCCCAGCGGAGGACTGAACGATGGGCGCATCAGTTGGCGCAAGCCGCGGCCGCAGAGGCGGGATCGTCGGGATCAACGTGACGCCCATGGTCGACGTCATGCTCGTCCTGCTGGTCATCATGATGGTCTCGGCGACGTACATCGTCTCGCGTGCGCTCAAGGTCGAGCTGCCCAAGAGCGCTTCGTCGGACGAGTCGTCGCAGGGGCCGCTCACCGTCACGCTGACCAAAGACCACCAGACCTTGGTCAATCAGGAGCCAGTCGCGGGCGATGCGGAGCTCATCGCCCGCTTCCAGAAGGCGCGCAGTGCGGCCGGGGAGCCCAGCGTGGTCGTCACCGCGGATGGCGCTGCCCTGCACGGGTGGGTCGTCCACATCATCGACCTGGCCAAGCAGCAGGGCATCACCAAGTTCGCGATCACTGTGGCGGCCGAGTGAAACGCGCTGGGCGATCCATTCTGCCGTGGATCTACGGCGGAGTCATCGCCGGGCACCTCGCTTTCGGCGCAGTCACGGCGCTCTTGCCCACGCCGGAGCGTTCTGAAGCCGTCGCCATCGAGCTCGCCGACATCAAGAAGAAGAAGGATCCGCCCAAGCCTCCGCCCCCTCCGCCCCCTCCGCCTCCAAAAGAAGACAAGCCCAAGCCGCCCCCGCCTCGGCCTGCCTCGCAGTCCCAGGCCAAGATCATGGCCGATCAGCCCAAGGTCGACGCACTGCCGCCGATGCCCGAAGTCGGCGCGGACGGTTTCGCGGACCTCGGAGGCGTCGCGCTCGGCGGAGGAGGAGGCGACGGCGTTCCCATCGGGCCAGCCCCGGCGGCTGTGGCGGCGGCGGCAAAGGCTCAATCGGCGCCCAAGGCCACTTCGCGGCGCGTCGAGCAGCTCGCGGCGGCCGTGAGCGGTGGATGCACGGAATCGGTCGTCAAGCCACGGGCCAAGAAGCCCGGCCAAGTCAAGTACACGAAAGAAGCGCAGATCGCCGAGATCGAAGGCGTCGTGAAGGTGCAAGTTACGGTGGACGAGTCGGGCAAAGTCATCGCGGCCCACGTCATCAGCGGACTCGGTTACGGCCTCGACGACATCGCGCTCGCGGCGGCGAACGCCACGCTCTTCGAGCCCGCCACTCTCTGCGGTAAGCCCCTCGTGGGCACCAAGATTCTCCCCTTTCGTTTTCAACTTCAATGAGTCGCGGCCTCGCTCGCGCCCTCGTCGCCCTCGCGCTGCTGCTCGTCGCTCCCACGGTCGCCGCGCAGGATGCGCCCGCGCCCGCGGCGGCGCCGACCATCGTGCCGCCGAAGCTCGTCACGTTCGTGCAAGCCGATTTCCCCGCTTCCGAAGTGGCTGCGGGCAAGGGTGCCACGGTCGTGCTCCAGATCGCGATCGACGCGACCGGCAAGGTCGCCGGGGTATCGGTTCTCCAGACGGCGGGCCCCGCGTTCGATGCCGCTGCTCTCGCGGCGGCCAAGCAATTCGTATTCGAGCCGGCCACGGTCGGCGGGAGACCCATCCCCGTCAAGATCACCTATCGGGTTGCGTTCACGATCACCGAGAAGCTCGTCAAGAAGTTCGCCGCCGACTTCGTCGGGACCATTCGGGATCGCGCCACTCGACAGCCCATCGCGAACGTGCGCGTGGCACTCGACACGGGGCAAGAGGCCGTGACGGACGAAAGCGGCAAGTTCAAGATCCTCGACGTCCAGCCGGGCGAGCATGGCGTCACGCTTTCGGGCGAAAGCGTGGCCACCGTGGGGACGATGGAAACCTTCGAGCCGAGCAAGCAGCTCGACGCGACCTACGACGTCGACAAAAAGAAGACGAGCTCCGGGAGCGAGGACGAGGAGGAAGAGATTGTCGTCACCGCGCCCCGCCTCAAGAAGCAGGTCATCTCGACCGAGGTTACCGCCACGCAGGCGCAGCGGGTGGCCGGCACCCAGGGCGACGTGCTGAAAGTCGTCGAAAATCTACCCGGAGTCGCCCGAGCCGCTGTGGGGTCGGGCGCGCTCATCGTGTGGGGAGCGTCCCCGGAGGACACGCGCGTCTACGTCGACGGCATTCACGTGCCGCGGCTGTATCACGACGGGGGTTACCGCTCGATCCTTCCCTCGGGCTTCGTCAAATCCGTGGAGCTCATCCCGGGCGGCTACGGCGGAGCGTACGGCCGGGGGATTGGAGGCATCGTCACGGTTTCGATGCGACCGCTCGACGACGACGGCATTCACGGAAGTGTCGGGGGAGACGTCATCGATGCGTCCGCAGATGTGCGCGCCAAGGTGGGCGACCGCGTGCACGTCGCCGTGGCCGCTCGCAAGAGCTACCTCGACTCCGTCCTGGCGGCGGTGACCTCGCAGGACGTCGGCAACTACATTCCGATTCCGAGCTATTGGGACGGCCAGGCGCGGGTCTCTATCGACCTGGCTCCCCACGAGACGATCGAGGTGGGCGGGCTCGCGTCGAGCGACCGCATCAATCACACCTTGCTCAATCCCAATCCGCAGCTTTCGACGCATCAGACGTCGGGCGTCGACTTTCAGCGCTTCTATCTGCACTACGAGAAACACACCAGCGACGGCGCCGTCATCACGATCGTTCCATGGTTCGGCTTCGACTCGACGAGCCTCGTGAATCTGTTCGGGACGACGCCGACCGACGTCACGAACGCGTCCTCGATTCTTGGCCTGCGGGCCGATTGGCACGGCGCGCTGCTCGAGCATGTGCGCGGGAACGTAGGTCTCGATGCCGAAGTGCTCCTCTCGCAGCTGCACCGGTCGGGGTCGATTGGCGCACCTCCGCGTGAGGGCGATATCTACGTGTTTGGTCAGCCGCCCCCGTCCCAAGTGAGCAGTGACGACTGGAAGACGACCATCGCGACGATGGGAGCGTTCGCAGAGGCCGACGCGTCGCTCTTCGACGACCACCTGCATCTGGTTCCCGGGGTGCGCTTCGAGCCCTACGTGACGGCCACGAACAAGTCTCTGCCGACCGTCGGTGGCAATCCTGCGATCGGTTTTTCACGCGAAGAGGCCGTCATCGAGCCGCGTATTTCCGTTCGGCTCGTGGTGACCGACCGGATCACGATCAAGGCCGCCTTCGGCTCGTATCACCAGGCCCCGCAGCCCGAAGACCTCTCGGCGAGCTTCGGCACGCCGACGCTCGCTCTTTCGACGGCGCAGCACTACCTCGTGGGTAGCGCGCTTCAGCTCACCGACGCGCTGTCCGTCGAGACAACAGCGTTTCTATCGGAGTCCCAGAACCTCGTCGTCCGAAGTCAGGAGCAAAACCCTTACGAGGGTCACGCGCTCGATCAGACGGGCATCGGAAGGTCGTACGGCACCCAGTTTCTCCTGCGCCAGCAGCAGGTGGGCCACTTCTTCGGGTGGGTGAGCTACACGATCATGAGGAGCCAGCGAAAGGACGCGCCTACCCTCGACTGGCGTCTATTCGATTACGACCAGACGCACGTATTCACGGCACTGGGCTCCTACGACCTCGGGCACGGGTTCGAGGTCGGAGCGCGCTTCCGGTATGCCACCGGCTATCCGCGCACGCCCGTCATCGGCCACTACCAGGACGCGTACTACGAGCCCATCTTCGGACCGCAGAATTCGATCCGCATTCCCCCGTTTTGGGCTCTGGACGTACGCGGGAGCAAACGCTTCAAGCTCGGTCGAGCCGATTGCGAGGTGTACCTCGACGTTCAGAACGTAACCGATCACGCGAACCCCGAGGAGATTGTCTACAACACCGACTACACGCAGCGCGGGTACATTACCGGCATGCCGATCTTGCCCGTCATTGGGGGGAGGCTGACGTGGTAGAGGCCAGACCCTCCCGCCGGCAGTGGCAGCGCGGGCTCGCTCTCGTCGCGCTCGCTGCGGCATCCGCCTGCAAGCCGAACCTCGACGACACGGTGTCGCTCGTCACTGCGCCCCAGATTCTCGCAGTCCGCGCCGGCTCCGAGGGGGGACCCGCCGAGGCAGCGCCCATGGGTACCTTGGAGTTTGCGGCGTTGTATGTGGACAGCAGCGGTCCCATCACCCCGTCGACCGTCAACTGGGCCATCTGCAATGAGCGCAAGCCCCTCGCAGAGCTCGAGCCCGTGAGCCCGCTGTGTCTCTACGCGTCCGGCCCATGGTTCACCTCGCTCGGCGTCGGCAACCCTGTGACCGGCACGATGCCCAGTGACGCTTGCCGCCAGTTCGGGCCCGACGTGCCCCAGCCCATGCCCGGTCAGCCTCCCGGTCGGCCGGTCGATCCGGACGTTACCGGAGGCTACTACCAACCCGTGCGTGCGCTCGCTCCCGGCGCAGGCTCGAATCTCACGGTGATCGCCGAGACCCGCCTCTCGTGCGGGCTTGCGCAGGCTTCGCCCAACGTGGTGGCGGCATTCGCCCAGCGCTACCACCCGAACACCAATCCTCTCGTAGCGTCCCTTGGCCTTTGCGAGCCCTCGGTGGCCCCTTGCACCCAGAGCGTCACGCCCTGGGTGGCGGACGGGCCGGGCGTGATGCCCAATGCGGTCGCGGCGGGCCAGCATGTTTACCTGCAGGCGGCGTGGGCGACCTGCCCGCTCGTCGACGTTGCCAATGACGGCGTGTGCGGTCCCGACGAGACCGGCGCGAGCTGCACGTCGTGCGGCCCGAGCGTTATAGTGAGCACCGCGGATTGCTGTCCGGGCCCGAGCATGGACTGCGCGCACCCCTTGGGATGCACCGGCGCCGAGCGCTACGTCGTCTTCGACACGCAATCCGGGGGTCTCGTCGATCAGCGCGAAGGGATCGCGGTCTCCTGGTTTGCCACTGGCGGCGCGTTCGATTCGGATGCAACCGGCCGCGCCGGGACCGACACTCAGGTCACGAGCGACAACGGGTGGCAAACGCCGACGGGGCCCGGTCCGGTCACAGTTTGGGTCGTTTTGCGCGACGATCGAGGGGGCGTCGGCTGGCAAACCTATGCTCTCGACGTTCGCTGACGTCGAGCCCATGCCGCACAGCGTCGGACCTGCGCGTTGGAATATCACTGGCTGAGGCGAAGGCATCTGGGCATACTCCGCGCGCTCGAGGGGGCGGCCCTGGTCACGCGCCGCGGTCCTTTGCGAGGAGGAGGGTGTCATGAACGTCGTGAGCGAAGGACAGCAGGCGATTCCGAGGCGGCGCTGGATGATGGGAATGCTCTTCGGGACGGGCGTTCTCATCAACTATTTCGATCGGGTCAATCTGTCGATTGCGATCCCCGCGCTGCGCAAGGAATTCGTGCTTACCGATTACCAGGTCGGCCACCTGCTCGGTGCTTTCTTCCCGCTCTACGCGATCTGCCAGATTCCCACTGCACTCATCCTCGACCGCTACGGCGTGAAGAGAGTTGGCCGAATCGGTACGTTTCTTTGGGGCGTGGCCTCGACGATCACCGCAATCGCCGGGGGTTTCTCTGGCGTGTACATCGCGAGGCTCATGCTCGGCGTGGCCGAAGCCCCGGCTTTCCCGGTGAGTTCGAAGGGCACCGGGTACTGGTTCCCCCGCAGGGAGCGGGGGCTATCGACGGCGATTTTCGACGCCGCCGCGAAGTTCTCCAGCGTGATTGGCGTGCCACTCGTTGGCTTCTTCGTGGCGCGGTGGGGTTGGCGGTCGGGCTTCGCGATGACGGCTGCTTTGAGCTTCATCTACTTCATCGCCTATTGGGTCATTTATCGCGACCCCAGCGAGGACAAGAAGCTCACTGACCTCGAACGAACGTACATCCGTGAGGGAGGCGCGACGCCCGAGGGCGTGGCACCCGCGAGCGCTACCGGCATGCTTGTTTACCTTCTCGGTCAAACGAAGATCTGGGGTCTTGCCATCGGGTTTGCCGCGTACGGCTACTCCTTCTATCTCTTCCTGACGTGGCTTCCAGGCTACTTCGTGAAGACGATGCACATGACGATCATGCAGTCGGCGTGGACGACCACGATCCCGTGGCTCGTCGCCACCATGACCGACATCATCGTGGGCGGCTGGCTGGTGGATTACCTCATCGCGGGTGGCTGGGACGGCACTCGAGTCCGCAAGACCATCTTCGTCATCGGGATGGTGCTCGGGCTGTTTCTCTTCGGTGCCACGCAAACGACCGATCCGAAGTGGGCCGTCTTGTGGATATCGATCGCGCTCGGAGGGCTCGGTTTTGCCGCGCCGGTCGGTTGGTCGCTGCCGTCTCTGATCGCGCCCAAGGGGAGCGTGGGGACGGTCGGTGGAATCATGAACTTCGCCAACAACGTCATGGGCTGGTTGGCTCCGATCGTTACCGGCTACATCGTCGGGGCCACGAACTCGTTTGTCGGGGCCTTCTTCACCGCGGGGGTCATCCTCCTTATCGGCATCGTCTGCTTCGTCTTCATGCTCGGCAAAGTCGAGCCCATTCCGGAGCCCGGTCCTGGCTGAGCCAGTTCCTGGCGTGCATGCTCGCTTGCTGGAGCGAGCGCGCTCCCGAGCTTCGGTACCTTGACAACCAAGCCCTCTTCCGTAACGTGAGCCGCCGCTCTTGAGCGCCTCGGAGCGCTGCTCAAGCAAGGAGACCCGACTTGGCTACCGCCCCCGCCAGAGCCCCCGCGGTATCCGCCGCAACCGGAGCGGCGCCGCAAAGCTACCTGGCGCCTCTGTCGATTCTCACGTCGCTTTTTTTCATGTGGGGGTTTCTCACGTGTCTGAACGACATTCTCATCCCGCACCTCAAAGCGGCGTTTTCGTTGACCTACACCCAGGCCTCTTTCATCCAGGTCTGTTTCTTTGCGGCGTACTTTTTCGTGTCGCTCCCGGCGGGTGTCTTCGTCCAGAAGATTGGTTACCAGCGTGGCATCGTCATCGGCCTGCTCGTCGCGGCCACGGGCTGTCTGCTTCTCTATCCGGCCGCCGCCGTTCGCTCGTATGGCCTGTTTTTGGGCGCTCTCTTCACGCTCGCGGCAGGCATCACCGTGCTTCAGGTGTCCGCGAATCCTTACGTCACGATTCTCGGGCGGCCTGAGACCGCGTCAGCTCGCTTGACCTTCACGCAGGCGTTCAATTCATTCGGAACGATCCTGGCTCCTTTCTTCGGCGGTTACTTCATTCTGAGCGGCAGCGGGCGGAGCGCGGCCGACTTGGCGTCGGGGTCGCCCGCGGATCGCGCCGCGGAGGTTTCGTCCGTCCAGGTTCCCTACCTGTGCCTCGCGGCGACGCTCGGCGTGATCGCGGTGGCCATGGCCCTGTTCAAGCTTCCCAAAGTGGAGGCCGCTGCCGCCGATGGAGACGGTGGCGCGCGCCGCTTGGGCGCGTGGTCCCACCGTCACTTGGTACTCGGCGCGGTGGCGATTTTCGTCTACGTCGGGGGCGAGGTCTCGATAGGGAGCTACCTGGTCAACTTCATGGGCCTGCCGGAGATCGCCGGCATGACGGCCGCGCAAGCGAGCCAATACCTCCCCTTGTATTGGGGGGGCGCGATGGTGGGCCGTTTCGCAGGCTCGTACTTGCTCGCCCAAATTCGCCCTGGAGTCCTGCTGGCGATCAACGCGGGCGTAGCGTCGTCGTTGGTCGTTCTGAGCCTCCTGCTCGGTGGGCCGGCCGCGATGTGGACCATCCTCGCGGTAGGCCTGTTCAACTCGATCATGTTTCCGACGATTTTCAGCCTCGCCCTCGACGGCCTCGGCCCGGATACCGAACAAGGGTCGGGGATCCTCTGCATGGCCATCGTGGGGGGTGCCGTCGTTCCGCTCATTCACGCGAGCCTCGCCGATCACATCGGCCTTCACCTGGCCTTCATCGCCCCGGCCCTCTGCTACCTCTACATCGTCTACTACGGGCTCAAAGGGAGCCGGCACGCTCCTGCGCGTGCGCAGATGGCTTCGGCCGCGTGAGCTCGCTAAAGCCCCAGCTCGGCACGAGCGAGTCGGGGTCCGAGGGGAAGTCGCACGCTCACGATCACGATCACGATCACGAGCATCACGATCATCACCACGATCATCACCATGGCCATTCCCATGGCGGAGGCACGGTGCGGGCCTTCGGCATTGGGGTCGTGCTCAACTTCGCCCTGGTCGTGGTCGAGGTGGTCTACGGCTTACTTGCCCACTCGATGGCCCTCCTGGCCGATGCGGGGCACAACCTCGGTGACGTGCTGGGTTTGATGCTCGCGAGCGGCGCTGCGATTCTCGCGCAGCGCAAGCCCACCAAGCGGCGCACGTACGGATACCGGCGGCTCACGGTCTTCGCAGCCCTGGCCAACGCCGTGTTGCTGCTCGTCGCAACGGGCGGAGTCATGTGGGAGTCGATCCGCCGCCTGGCGGCCCCCCAACCCATCGACGTGCAAACGGTGGTCTTCGTCGCTCTTGGCGGGGCCGTCGTCAATGGGGTTTCGGCAGCTCTCTTCTTCAGCGGTCGAGGAAGCGACCTAAACGTGCGCGCAGCCTTCGTGCACCTCGTCGGCGATGCCGCGATTTCGCTCGGCGTCGTCGCGGCCAGCCTCGTCATCCGCGCGACGGGCTGGCTTTGGGCGGATCCCGCGACCGCGATCGTCGTTTCGCTTCTCATTCTCATCAGTACCTGGTCGCTCCTGCGTCGTTCGATGGATCTCGTCCTCGATGCGGTGCCGGAGAAAATCGATATCGACGCCGTTCGCGCATTTTTGGAGCAACGCCCTCAGGTGCGCCAAGTGCACGACCTGCACGTCTGGGCGATGAGCACGACCGAGACTGCGCTCACCGCGCACCTCGTGATGCCGGCGAGCTCCCTCGAGCCGACCTTCGTGAGCGGCACATGCAAGGAGCTGCACGACCGGTTCGGCATCGAGCACGCGACGCTTCAGGTCGAGCCAGACGACGCGCCCGATCCCTGCGTCCTAGCTCCTGAAGAGCGTGTGTGAGGGCCGGTAGACACCCTCCGCGATTTCGGGCTTCGCGAACCGTCCCGAATGTGATCTGCTGACGCAACCATGAAACAGATCAGCGCAACTCTACTCCTCTTCGCTCTCGCCTCTGGCGCCCTGGCCGCCCTCGTCGCTGCGTGCGCCGACAACGTGAACTCGGCGCCGCCCGAGTCCGCCAGCAACGTCTCCCCGCAGACGGCCAGAGGCGATGCCGGTGGCGGCGGCTGGTAAGCGGTAGGCTCGTCTGCGCGCTCGGAGCGCTTCTCGCGGGACTCGCCGGGTGGGCAGGGTGCTCCCCCGGGCGACCGGTTTTGCCGGCTGCTGCCGAAGATCCCCTCTCCGCTCTGAGAGCGTTCGAAAACGAAACGCGGAGCAAGGTCGACTTCGCGCGCGCCAGAACCTCGGAGTCCACGTTCGGCCCCGATCCCTACGTGCTGCGAGCCGCACGTTGGGATGACGGCGCAGGAACGCCGCGTCTGCTCGGTTTGCTTCGCGGGCGAAGCGCCCTCGTGGAGCTCGACGGGTCGCTGAAAGAGGTCGCTCGCTTGCCGGCTCCCGAGTCTCCCACGGGCCTTGCGGTGGCGGCCGACGGTGACGTGTTCGTGGTCGGAGAGCTTTCGAGCCACATTGCGCGCTACGCGCGTGTCGGCGGCGTGCTCCAGCTTGCCGGATTCGTCGATCTGCCGGGCGTACGGGCCATGCGTGACGTGGCAGCGGGCCCCGAGGGCGTTCTCTACGTCGTCGAGGAGCATGACGGGCGCCTCATCACCTTCGAGCCGCCTGCCTCGAGTGGACCCTCCCTGCCCGTGTCTCGGGTCGACTCTCCTCTGTGCCACGGTCCTCTGCACGTCTTGCGGCTGGCGAAGGAGCTTCTGGTCGACTGCCTTCTGGATCACACGGTCATCGTCCGAGACGTCGATGCCCGCGGGATTCCGCTCGAACGGGGCGAGGTCCGACTCACGCACGACGGTCCTATGTGGGGCCTCGACGCGATCGAAGACGGCGGCTCGCTCGTCGTCGCCGTGGGAGGAGTCGAAGATCATCCTCTGGACCGGACCCAGGGCTCATTCGGGTTCATCGACTCGTTCGCCACCATCTACCGGGTCTCCCATGGACACGTGGACAAGATCCGCGAGGAGAACCTGTCGGCTCTGGGCTTGGTCGTGCCCAAAGCCCTCCGGCTCTGGCGTGACCCGCAAGATCGGCTCGAGCTCGCGGTTGCAGCCTACGGGTCGGATCGCTTTGCGATGCTCGACGTGACCGGCAGTCAGCCGACGACTACCTCCGAGCTGCCGCCGGGCAGCGCCACACTCGAACGGCTCTCGGACGGTTCGTTCGTGATCGCCAATCCTCTCCTCGACGCGTGGGTGCGAATGTCACCCCACGACACGGACGTTGTGCCGGTACCCGATGAGCAGTCGGCATCGCGATCCATCGATTCGCGTCTCGGCGAAGCGCTTTTTTTCACGACGATCATGGCGCCTTGGGACTCGTCCGAGGGCCGCCTGAGTCGCTTCACCTGCGAAACCTGCCACTTCGAGGGCTACGTCGACGGAAGAACCCATGCCACGGGGCGGGGCGACGTGCATGCCACGACCAAGCCGCTGCTCGGCCTCTTCAACAACAGGCCCCACTTCTCGCGTGCGCTCGACCGAGACATGACCACGATGGTCAATAACGAGTTTCGCGTGGCGGGCGCCAACAGTGGCCACGACCCTTGGTTCTCTCTTCGGGCCACCGAGGTGCCGTGGGGCGGCGCGCTGTTCGTCGGGCGGGACGAAGTCGGTCCGGAAGCGCTTCGCCGCGCGCTCATGACATTTTTCATCGACTTTTCGCATCGCCCCAATCCGTCGGTGGTCGGAAGATCGAAATGGAGCGTCACCGAGCGAGCGGGGGCGGAGGTATTTCGCGACAAGTGCGAGTCGTGCCACGAGGCGCGCCTCATCGCGGACGACGCGTCGAGCCGAGTGCCTTTCGATCGGTGGGAGGGACTCGTGATGGCGCGGGAGGGCGCCATCGTATGGGCGCACGCGGATTACGAAAAAACGGGCGTGCTCCCCTATGTGAACGAAGCCGGAGCCCGCGTCGTTTCGCTCCGCCGGCTGTACAAGAAGTACCCGTATTTCACCAACGGGTCGGCCAAGGACTTGTCCAGCGTGCTCGATCGAGCAAGGCTTGGAGACGGGCGCTTTTTTCACGATGGCGCACCCGAGGGCACGAAACCTCTTTTTTCCGAGGAAAAGGTCGGCCTTCTCGCGTTTCTCGACCTCTTGTGACGGATTGTCGGCACTTCAAGCTGGGTGTTACCGTCTGCTGGATGCGAAAGGCTCAGCCCTGCCCGAAATGCGCGCACTTGGAGATCCTCTTCGTACCGCACATCGCCGACCGTGATGATCGAGACGACGTCCGCCCTCTGTCGTTGCATGTGAAGCACCACGACTGGAAGGACGACGAAATAGGCCAAATACAGGCCTACGTGTGTCGCGGCTGTGGATACACCGAGCTTTACACCGCTCACGCGGAAACGCTTGCCGTCGACAAGATACCGGGAGCGAAGCTCCTCCGCGCCAAGCCTTAGGCGCTCGAACCGAACTGCACCGACCGCTTCGTGAACGCGCCCCACCAGAGCCCCGTGATGGGGAAGGTGACGGCTTCGGAGCGATCCAGCGAAGCGCCCAACGCCATGAGCACGGGCACGAAGTGTTCGTGGGTCGGCAAGGCCATGTCGACTCCGGGGGCGATCTGACGGTATTTCACGAGAGCGTCGACGTCCCGCCTCGCAAGAGCTTGCGCCGTCCACTCGTCGAAATCGAGGGCCCACTGCGGCGCGGTCGGGACGCCGGGCCGAATGGCGCGGAGATTGTGGACGATGAATCCGCTCCCGACGATGAGCACGCCTTCATCGCGCAGTGGCGCGAGCGCCCGCCCCAGCGCGAGGAGAGGCGCGGGATCCATGGTGGGAATCGACATTTGCAGGACCGGGATCTCGGCCGCGGGATACATCGCGACGAGGGGCACGTAGGCGCCATGATCGAGCCCACGGGTCGGAGCGTCGGCGACGGGCTGAGAGCCCGCCAGAAGCTGCCGAATTCTCGCTGCGAGCGCCGGCGCGCCGGGCGACGGATAGGTCGTGTCGTAGTAGCGTTGCGGGAAGCCGTAGAAGTCGTACACGAGGGGCACTGGGGTGGTCGCCCCGAGCGTCACCGGGCGCTGCTCCCAGTGCGCTGAGATCATGAGGATCGCATCGGGTCGAGGCATCGCCGCCGCCCAGTCTCGAAGCTGCGCCATCCACAACGCGTCGTCCAGAAGAGGCGGCGCCCCGTGCGCCAGGAAGATGCTGGGCATGGGCGATGCCATGATGCCAACGTAAGACGAGCGCTCACCGACGCAATACCTCCTCGGCGTCGGTCTCGCTCACCGGTACGCGCGCTGCAGGCGCTCGAGGGCTTCGCTTCCGGGGCAGAGCTCCGCATAGGGGATCTGCGCCAAAGGCCGGTCGACCGTCTTGGCGGCTTCGTGCATTTCGGAGCCCCCTTTTTCGTCCACGAAAAGAAGCCCGACGGGCGTTTCGCCGGATGATTGCTTGTCGTGGAGATATGCCCAAACCGCGCCGCGCTCGGTCGGGTCGTATTCTCCCGGCCCTACCTTGTGAAGCCGGAGCACGCTGCCGTCGTGCAGCGTGACTTGGGTCGTGGTCCCCTCCGCAAAAGATGTTTCGATGGGTCGCGCGGGAGGAACGAAATCGGTCTCGATGATCGGGAGCTGATGCTTGCGGGTGTACGAGTAGCTCTTGGTCGAACCCTCGTGATCATTGAACGTGACGCACGGTGAGATCACGTCCACGAGCGCGAAGCCGTTGTGGCGAATTCCTGCCTTGAGAATGGGTACGAGCTGCTCTTTGTCACCCGAGAAACTGCGAGCCACGAACGTTGCCCCCAACGTCAGGGCCAGCATGGCTGCATCGATGGGCGCTTGCGTGTTCGCCTCGCCGCGTTTGGACTTCGAGCCGATGTCCGACGAGGCCGAGAACTGGCCCTTGGTGAGCCCGTAGCAGCCATTGTTCTCGATGACGTAGAGCATGTTCACATTGCGGCGAATCGCATGGCACATCTGGCCCAGGCCGATGGAGAGAGAGTCCCCGTCTCCGCTGACGCCGATGTACGTGAGCGCGCGATTGGCAGCAGCGGCGCCCGTGGCAATGGCCGGCATGCGACCATGCGCCGAGTTGAAGCCGTGTGCGCCGGAGACGAAGTAGGTCGGCGTCTTGGACGAACAGCCAATCCCCGAGAGCTTGGCAACCATGTGAGGCGGCGTGTCGAGCTCGTAGAATGCGCGCACGATGGCCGCCGTGATCGAGTCGTGCCCGCAGCCGGCGCAAAGCGTCGACATGGACCCTTCGTAGTCGCGGACCGTAAGCCCGACCTTGTTGGCCTTCAGCGAGGGGTGCCGTGCGATCGGCTTCTTGATGTAGCTCACAGCTCGCGTGCCTCCGCGTCACGGGCCGACCCGCGTTGCTGCGAGAGGACCCCTTCGAGGACCTGGCGGGCCTGAAGGGGGAAGCCCCCGTAGGCTCGTATAGAACCCAGCGACTCCTTACGTGCCCGGGTCTCGAGCAAGAGGAGGGATCGCAGCTGTCCGTCGCGGTTTTGCTCCACGACGAATACGACCTCGTGGCTCTCGAGGAAGCCCTCGACATCGTCTCCGAAGGGAAAGCCTCGGATGCGCATGTAGTCCCCGACGTGCCCCTGGCGCTCCAGCTCTTCGAGAGCCTCGCGCACGGCCAGATCGCAGCCGCCTATCGTGACGATTCCGAACGTCGACCCGGGGCGGTTCGCGATGATCGCTTCGGGGACGTGGTCGCGCGCAAACCGGTGCTTGCGCTGCAGGCGGTCCATGACCTCCTGGTACTCGTCGGGGATTTCCGTGTAACCGCCAAGCTTGTTGTGGCCGGAGCCGCGCGTAAAGAACGCGCCCCTCGAATGCACGCCGGGGAGAGTGCGCGCGGCGACGCCGAGCTCGTCCTCCGGAGAGTAGCGATGGTACTTCGGCATCGCTTCGAGCTCCTCGCGCGTGAGCACTCGACCGCGATCCGGCTTGTAGCCGTCGTCCCACTTGAGGCGGGGGATCACCCAGTCGTTCATGCCAATGTCGAGATCGCTCAGCATGAAGACCGGCGTTTGAAAGCGCTCGGCGAGGTCGAACGCTTCGACCGCGAAGTAGAAGCACTCTTCGGGATTGCCCGGGAAGAGCACGATGTGCTTCGTGTCGCCGTGCGAGGCGTAGGCGCACAAGAGGACGTCGCCTTGCTGGGTGCGCGTCGGCATCCCCGTCGACGGACCGACGCGCTGAACGTCGACGATGACGACGGGTATCTCGGCATAGTAGGCGAGCCCGACGAGTTCGTTCATGAGCGAAATGCCCGGACCCGCGGTCGAAGTGAATGCACGCGCGCCGTTCCAGGCGGCTCCGATGACCATGCCCACGGCGGCAAGCTCGTCCTCGGCTTGCAAGATGCAGTAACGCCGCTTGCCCGTTTCCTTGTCGGTGCGAAGACTTTCGCAGAGCGACTTGAACGCGTCGAGAACGCTGGTCGACGGCGTAATCGGGTACCACGCCGCCACGGTGGCGCCTGCGTATACGGCGCCGAGCGCGGTCGCCGTGTTGCCGTCAATCAAGATCGTGTCGTGGGTCGCGTCCATCTTCTGGAGGCGGATGGGGAGCGGCGCGTTGAAATGTTTGATCGCGTAGTCGTGGCCGAGCTTTATGGCTCGGGTGTTCGACTCCATGAGCGCAGGCTTGCGCGAGAACTTCTCCTTCAGCATGGCGGAGACGATCTCCATGTCGATGTCGAGGAGCGCCGCCAACGTGCCCGCGTAGGCTATGTTCTTCATCAACGTGCGCTCGCGAGCCTCACGGAACGTCTCGTTGCACATCTGCGCATACGGGACCCCGAGGAACGTCACGTCCGAACGAAGCAGCGACGGATCGAGCGGCCAGCTCGAGTCATGGAGCAACCAGCCGCCGGGACGGACCTCGTCCACGTCGCGGTGGTAGGTTTCCGCGTTCATCGCGACCATCAAGTCGTAGTCGCTCGTGCGGGCGGTGTGACCGTCCTTGTTGACGCGGATCTCGTACCAGGTCGGAAGACCTTGGATGTTCGACGGAAACAGATTCTTTCCGGAAACGGGGATGCCCATCCGGAAAATGGCCTGCATGAGCAACCCATTGGCGCTCGCGGAACCCGTGCCATTGACGTTGGCCAGCTTGAAAGCAAAGTCGTTGACCCGCTCGCTCCGGGCGCTCGAGCCAGGTGGCCGCGCGCTTATGGCGGCGCTCACGGTTTGCTCCCGGCGTAGGGAATCTGCAGCACGAACCTTTGCATGTCCCAGGCGGCGGTCGGGCACCTCTCGGCGCACAAGCCGCAGTGCACGCACAAGTCTTCGTCTTTCACCATGATCCGTTTGGTTTGCACGAGCGGCTCGGACACGAAAAGGTCCTGTTTGGTGTTCGTGGCGGGTGCGCTAAGACGTGTGCGAAGCTCTTGCTCGGTTCCGTTCGCACCGATGGTCAAGCAGGTCACCGGGCAGATGTCGATGCAGGCGTCGCATTCGATACAAAGCGAGTCGGTGAAGCCGGTTTGCACGTCGCAGTTCAAGCACCGCTCCGCCTCCTTGGCCGTTTGCTCCGGCGTAAAGCCGAGCTCGACTTCGACGTTGAGTTTTTTGAACCTCTCGACGAGATCGACGTGCGTCATCTTTTGGCGCTTCGCCGGGTCGTAGTCGTTGTCGTACGACCACTCGTGAAGGCCCATCTTCGTGGTCGCAAGCGTCATCCCCTGCGCGGGGCGGTCGGCGACCGCGATGCCCTTGCAGTGGTTGTCAATGCTTATGGCGGCCTGGTGCCCGTGCTCGACGGCCCAGATGATGTTTAGCGGCCCCCACGCGGCGTCGCCGCCGAAGAACACGCCTGGCCGAGTCGACTCGAAGGTCACCTTGTCGACGAGCGGCGCGCCCCACTTGTCGAACTCGATTCCGACGTCGCGCTCGATCCAAGGAAACGCGGCTTGCTGCCCGATGGCGAGAATGACGTCGTCGGCCGGTAGGAATATCGTGTCGATCGGCGTTTGGGTGAGCTTGCCCCCCTCTTCGCGCGACGCGTATCGCTGAAACTCCATGCCGCGAAGCTTCCCGCCCTCGATGACGAAGCGCTTCGGCTCGTGATTGACCAAGATTTCGATCTGCTCTTCCTCCGCGTCTTCGAGCTCCCAGGGCGAAGCCTTGAAATAGCCGCGGGGCTTTCGCGCCATCACCTTGATGTCCGTACCGCCGAGTCGTCGCGACGTGCGGCAGCAGTCCATCGCCGTGTTGCCGACGCCGATGATGAGAACCCGCTCGCCGATCTTTTCGATGTGGCCGAACGCCACGCTCTCGAGCCAGTCGATGCCGATGTGGATGCGGTCGGAATCGTATCGACCCGGGATTTCCAGGTTCTTGCCGCGCGGTGCGCCGCTGCCCACGAAGATCGCGTCGTAACCGACGTCGAGCAGTTGGTTCATGCTCTTGACGGGCGTGTCGTAGCGGACTTCGACATTTCCCATCCCGAGAATCATCCCAGTCTCTTCCTCGAGCACGTGCTGCGGAAGTCGGAACGACGGGATGTTCGAGCGCATGAGCCCCCCCGCCACTTTGAGCTTCTCGAAGAGGGTGATCTCGTAGCCCAGGGGAAGCAGATCGTTGGCCACGGCAAGCGAGGCGGGGCCGGCGCCGACGAGTGCAATGCGTTTGCCATTCTTTTGCGGAGGCGCCTTCGGCAAGCGATCGGAGACGTCGCCGCGGTGGTCGGCGGCGACTCGCTTGAGGCGACATATCGCGACGGGCTTTTCGTCGACCCGGCCGCGCCGGCACGCGGGCTCACACGGCCGATCGCACGTACGGCCGAGAATTCCCGGGAAGACGTTGGATTCGCGATTCAGCATGTACGCGTCCGCGTAACGCCCCTGCGCGATCAGGCGGATGTATTCGGGAACGTTCGTGTGCGCGGGGCATGCCCATTGGCAGTCCACGACTTTGTGGAAGTAGCTCGGGTTACGAACGTTGGTCGGCTGCACGGGGCGCGGGAGCTTACTACAGAGAAACGCGAGCGCGAGCGGATGGGAGACGGCCGGGCTTGATGGGGACCGAGCACCGCTTGGGGGGAGCTCGACCTCCCGTACGGTGCAAGCGTAATTTACCTATGGTAGCTCACGATCGGCGTCCGGCCATGCCGATTCACATCTATCAATATCCAAAGTGCAGCACATGCCGGAAGGCCCTCTCCTGGCTGGACGGCTGCGGCGTGAAGTATCAGTCGCGCGATCTCGTGGCCGATCCCATTCCTCTCGGAACGCTCCGGGACCTCCATCGCCGATCCAAGCTCCCCATCGGCCGCTTTTTCAACACGTCCGGCGAGAGCTATCGCGCAGGCCGCTTCAAGGACCGCCTTGGGACGATGAGTGAGAACGAGGCCCTTTCCGAGCTCGCCAAGGACGGCAAGCTCGTCAAGCGACCGATCGTCGACGCGGGCAAGTTCGTTCTTGTCGGCTTCGACGCCGAGGTCTTCGCCGAGCACTTCACCTAGAGGGCGGAGCGTCGCGGCCTCGCGGTTAGCGCGGTCCGGCGTCGCGCGCCACAGCCAGGGTCGTCTCCTCGAGTTTCACGTCGAGACCACAGGGCTCGGAGAGCCGAACCTTGTGCAGAAGCGAGTGCTTGACCACGCAAATCGGGATCACCTCGGGTTGACCCGGCCCGGCGACGATTTCGATTCGCCCCCCTGGCTGCAGCGTCGCGTGAAAGCGCGTGGTACCGCCCGGCACGGCCGCGCATCCCTCGACGAGGTCGTACATCGCGCGTTCGGCGAGCCGCGCGCTCGCGGCGCCGAGGTTCTGGCAGCCGTTAGTTACGATTGTGGCGTTGACGATTGTGGCGGAGCGGGCTGCCTGGGGCGCCCCGGCGCTCCGCGCTGGCTCCGAGGGGCCGCAGGAGGCGAGAGCGGCCAGAGTCGCGAGACGGACGGAAGCGGCGGCTCGCACCACCGGCATCTTCCCATCAGACGCGTGGGGACGAAAGCTCCGTCAGGCTTTGCGCGCGACCCGCCGCCTGCTTCGAACGATCCGAACGCCCACGAGGCCGAGCAGGCCGGCCATGGCCGCGAAGGCGGCGGCAGAGCCGCGGCTCGACTGCGACGATGCCGCGCAGCCGCCCCCGGAGAGCGATTTGGATGTGCCCGAGCTAGCGCCCGACTGGCCAGGCGACCCCGAAAAGGAGCCCGACGCGCCGATCGAGCCAGACCCGAATGCCCCCGATGTTCCCAGGGAGCCGGACCCAGCCGCGCCGGACTGTGCCGACCCGCCGGAGATGCTGGCGGCGGCTTGGGCGGGCGTGCCCATGCCGATGATCTGGCACCCGCTATAGAGGGGGCACGTCAGGTTCACGCTCTGGGTCACGTTGCGGATGTTCGACAGCTCGGATTGATCGGCCGAAGCCTGAAGGACGAAGTCGGCCGTCATCGCCGTATGCAGGAGGTCGCTCCGGATGCGGGTGACGCGCACGTTGGGTCCGGTCAGCCCGGCGAAGAGAGCGTTGACGTCGGCGGTGCGCACTTCTTCCGCGGTCTCGCTCACGGCCCCCTCGGCGCCGCCCTCGGCACCGGCGTCACCGCTTGCGGCCACGGGGAGATAGTCGAGGCTCGGGTCGGCGGGTGCCGCCACGGCGCCGCCGAAGCCGCCGCTGCTGTAGTATTGCCCTCCGCTCAGGATGACGTTGGTGATGGTCTGCTCGTTCAGACTGATGGAGCTCTCGATTTCCCACCCCTTGCCCATGAGGTTGGCCTCGTTCTGGACGCGAAGGGTCGTGTAGTTGCTCTCGTTCATCGCGAAGTCCCACACGAGAGCGCTGTCGTCGATGTGAAAGAAGGGGAAGTTCTGGGGCTCGTAGCGGCCGTCGGCCACGACCCAGATCGTGATGCCGACCTCGGGTCCCGTGCCGACGCCGGCCATGCGAAGGGGTAAAGAGAGTGACGCACCGGGCGTCGTGACGCGCACGGGCCGCATCGCTTGGACGCCCTGGTTGGGCAGAAGCTTCATCGCGAGGAAATCGAAGCCTTCTGCGACGTATTCGGCGATGACGGGCGCGACGTCGGCGGCGACGTTGTATCCGTTTTGGGCGAGCCAGTTGTCGAGCGCGCTCGAGTCGGTGGCGTGGAGCTGCACCGTCGCGTACGGGCCCACGTTCTCTTGTTTGGTTACCGTCACGGTGCCGGCGGGGGCCTCGGCTCCCCCCCCGGCGGTCGCGGCACCGGAGGAGCCTCCCATAAAACAGTTGGGAGTCGGGCAATTCGGAGCCGGAGGATTGATCTGCGTCTCGGTCAAGACGTCCATCGAATCGAAGAGAACGTCGGCGCTCAGGCCGACGTCGACCGTCCCGTGGATGGGCAGGACCCACGCGAAATTGGTCGGGCTCCCCGTGTATCGAAGCTGATCGTAGAGCGTCGACTGGAGCGTGGAGACCGAGAGCAGCATGCGCTCATCGGTGATGTCGGAGACCGTCTGCGTTGGGGGATGAAAGCAACCGCCGCACGCCGCGGCATCACGTTCTCGCGCGAGGGAAAGCCCCGAGGTTGCGAGAGAGAGCCCCAAAATGAGTGTCGCTCGATTCATGACGCCCTCCGCACCCCGCTCGTCCCAGGCCTGGCACGAGCTAATGTGACAAGCACCCACCGTGCCAGTCTCGGCCCCTCCGATACAATGATGCATATTACGCGGAGTTGGAGCCCGCGTGCGCTGCGCGAATCCTTCCGTCCGGCGCCGCCTCTGACACAACCACCCGGGCGTGGCCCAGGTTGGCACAGCGCTCCACGTTTGCGGCGATGCCGAGTCCCTCGGGTCTGACCCTCCTTCGGCGTTGCTTCGGCCGACGGACTGAGGCTTGCTTGAGAGCGCGGCGATGACGAGGGGCCAGTCATGGGCGAGCCGCTTGCCCCATCGCGTTCGCTCGGTGCTCGCCCTTGCGCTGCTCGTGGCATCGGGATCTTGCCGGGCGCCGGATTCGACGCAGCTGGTCGTCGGCATTCAAAGTGATCCGATGGGGGGCATCGTGTCGGCCCTTCACATCGTGATTCGCGTGGCGGGGGCGGTCGTCACGGACGAGGTGGTCAAGCCCCCGCGCGGCTCGCGAGTCGGGTTCCCGCAGCCCTGGGAGAAAGCCCTCTCGGGGGCCGGGAAGGGCGCCGCTCGCGTGGACGTCGAAGTCGACGCCATCGGAGATCCTTCCGCTCCTGCGCCGCTTCTCAGGCGTCTCTCGTCGACTCACTTCGCCCCGGGGCATGTGGCGCTTCTGCGGGTGCCGCTCGAGTCCCGCTGCGTGGTCTATCCGGTCATCCCCCGAGGGCAGAGCAAGGTGCCGGGCCCCCTGAGCGGGCCGACATGCACGGCTCCCGCCACTTGCATCATGGGGGCTTGCCTGTCTCCTGAGGTGCCCATAAGTCGTCTCGAGCCGTACGCCAAGAACTGGCCGAGCAATGCACCCGACCGCTGCAAACCTCGCGGCGGCGGCGCCCCCGACCTGCAAATCGGGACAGGGCAGTCGTACTACGTGCCGCTCACCAAGAATCAGGTCCTGCAGGCGGAAGCCGGCCCCCAAGGGGGGCACCACATCTGGATCGCTACGCGGATGAAGAACATGAAACAAGCCGGGTCGACGACCAAGATCGTGGGGGTCCAGCCGGACACCGGAACCACGATCCCGCCCACCACCCTCGCATTCACGTACTCTCCCGACGAGGGGGGGTACTGCAAGCTCTATGGCATTCGTTATCAGCTCGACAACGAAGGGATCGACTACAAGCAGTTTCTCGGCAAGCCGCTGGACGTCGTCGTGACCGTGATCGACCCTGCGGGGACCCGCGCGACGGCCACGACGCGGGTGCAGATCGCGCCTACGCTGGTGAACCCGTGAACGCCCGATGGCCTTCGGGGGCTCGCCTGCGGGATGTGGCGCGGGCCGTTCTTGCGCTCGCCGCGGGAGCGACCCTCGGTTGCCAGAAGCCGCCGCCTCCGGCTGCGCGCCCCGCACGCGAGTGGCAACTTCTCGCGAGTGAGCTTCCTTCGGCGCTCATGTCCGTGAGCGGGCGGTCATCCACCGATATCTACGCGGTAGGTGCCGACAAGGGCCGAGGCCCGCTCGTCCTGCATTTCGATGGCAAGAGATGGAGAGAGCTCCGCACGGGTACAACGGGCGATCTCTGGTGGGTCCAAGCCTTCCGTACGGGTCCGGTCTTGATGGCGGGGGCCAGCGCGACGGTGCTCCGCTTCGACGGCGAGCGCTTCGAGCGCATGCCAACGCCCGGGTTGGGGCGGCAGACGATCTATGGCGTCTGGGGGACCGACGCCGAGAACTTCTACGCAGTGGGCAGCGCGAGCGGGCGCGATGGGTTCGTCTGGCACTACCACGGAGGCGCCTTCGAGAAGGAGGTCCTCCCGCCCGATCTGCCGCGGGTCTCGGGGCGAGAGCTTCCAGGATTTTTCAAGGTCTATGGGCTTGGCGACGAAGTTTGGGTGGTCGGCGCGGGCGGAACGATCCTGCATCGCAAAGGGGGGGGTCCCTTCACCGTCGTCCCGACTACGACGAAGAACACTCTCTTCACCGTGCACGGGACCGGGGATCGCCTTCTGGTTGTGGGTGGCGCCGGCAATGGCGTGCTTCTCGAGGGTTCGCACGAAACCTTTCGCGACGCATCGCCTCCCGGAGCGGGGCTCATCCAGGGCGTCTTCGCCACCGAGCAAGGCGACTGGGCCAGCGGCGAGCGAGGCCTCGTCTACGCACGCCCCGAGCCAGGATCGGGCCCCTTCAAACTCGTCGATCACGGATTGACGATGCCGGCGACCTCGTCTCTGCATTCCATCTTCGTCGACGGCTCCGGCGGGGTGTGGTCGGCGGGAGGAGCCGTGCTCAGCCCTGCGCTCGACAACGGAATGCTCGTGCACTTCGGAGATCCGGTGCCGCAGGTCGTGATCGACGAGGACGACGTGGCGGACGCCGGAGCGGCGGTCGCTTGCCCCGCCGAGGTCGTTGCGGCGGGCAAGGCCGGATCGATCGCACGGCGTTGGAACGAACAGACGCTGGCCGCGATCCGCGTCGATCTCCCGCGCCCCACCGTCCACGCGCGCAATCTTTTTCACCTGTCGGCCGCGATGTGGGACGCGTGGGCGGGGTACGCCTCGAAGGAAAATGGCGTTTTCGTGAGCGAGCGCCATACGGCCGCCGACGTCGACGTCGCGCGACGCGCCGCGATCAGTTACGCGGCTTACGACGTTCTCATGCACCGTTACGAGTCCGCCGTCGGGGGCGCGAGGACCGCCGCATGCTTGCGCGCGGTGATGGCCGATCTCGGCTACGACGCGAACGATGCGCACGACGCGGGGGATGATCCCATCGCATTCGGGAATCGAGTCGGGCATACGGTGATCGCGAAGACGCAGGACGACGGAGCCAACGAGGCGAACGACTACGCGGACACGACCGAGTACACGTCGCCGAATCCGCCGCTCGTCTACGACAGCCCAGGAGCGCCTCTCAAAGAGCCCGAGCGGTGGCAGCCGATCAACCTGTCGGTTGCGGCCACGCAGAACGGCATCATTCTGCCTGCGGGCGTGCAGACCTATATCGGCGCGCAATGGGGAAGCGTCCGCGCCTTCGCGATGACGCGCCGCTCGAACGGAGTGCCTTGGCCGGATCCCGGTCCGGTCCCACGGCTCGGCGGTACCATGAAGGATTGGATCGTCGAAGTCGTTCGGAAGACCGCTGCGCTCGACCCGTCGGATCCCACGACGATCGACATTTCACCCGGCGCCTACGGCCACAACAGCCTGGGCGCAAACGACGGCAAGGGTTGGGCGAAGAACCCGGTCACGGGTCAGCCCTACCCCCCCCAAGTCGTGCGCCGGAGCGATTTCGCCCGGGTCATGGCCGAATTCTGGGCCGATGGGCCGAAGTCTGAAACTCCGCCGGGCCACTGGAACGTGCTCGCCAATTCTGCGAGCGACTCGCCGGGCTGCGCACGTCGATTGTTCGGCAAAGGCGAGCCCCTCGATCGACTCGCGTGGGACGTGCACCTCTACCTGGCTCTGAACGGCGCCGAGCACGACGCGGCAATCGCCGCCTGGGGCATCAAAAGGCGCGCGATGACCGTGCGCGCCATTTCGCTCGTCCGTTGGATGGGAGAAAAGGGGCAGTCGTCCGATCCGAAGGGCCCGTCCTACGATCCTCAGGGCCTGCCGCTCGTCCCGGGGCTCATCGAGGTCATTACCCAGGAGAGCAGCGCACCGGGACAGCGACACGCGGATCTGGCTCCGTTCGTCGGTGAGGTCGCGGTACGCGATTGGCTGGGCGAGCCCGGCGATCGCGGCAATCAGGTCTCAGGAGTGGGCTGGGTTCGCGCCGTCAACTGGATCACCTATCAGCGCCGCACGTTCGTGACGCCGGCCTTCCCCGCATTCATCTCGGGTCACAGCACGTTCAGTCGTGCGGGCGCGGAAGTGCTCACGAGCGTTACGGGCAGCCCGTATTTTCCCGGCGGCCTCGGAGAGTTTGTCGCGCAAAAGGGGAAGTTTCTGTTGTTCGAAAAGGGGCCAACTGCGGAGATTCGCCTGCAGTGGGCGGCGTATTCTGACGCCTCCGATGAGGCGGGGCAGTCGCGTTTGTGGGGCAGCATTCACATCCAGCCCGATGACTTCGCAGGTCGCCGAGTCGGGCATCAAGTTGGCCTCGACGCCATCGCTCTGGCCTCGAAGTACTTCGACGGCACGGCGGGCTCGCTCGGCAATCGGAAGTCGCCGTAGAGGCGGCTCGGGTACGCCAGCCGGAGCGTGAAGTACCTGGCCCGATGCGCCTTTGGCGCATTGCGCCCGCGATCATTCGCTCCGGGTGAGATTCGCGTTGGTCGCGTCCATCGCGTTCGCGCTCGTGGGGTGCGAAGCGCCTGTCGACTCGGACTCCATGGGGAGCTCACACGACTCGGGCGATTCTGTCGCGGACGCGCAGGGGGCTGTTGGGGGA
>Ga0209274_10000392_pt1 | contig 28051 bp, 23 predicted proteins | sample HubBroMetageREF1_FD_188343 | JGI IMG/M metagenome (GOLD analysis project Ga0209274, IMG submission 188343) | Reference soil microbial communities from the Hubbard Brook experimental Forest, New Hampshire, USA - Hubbard Brook CCASE Soil... | ecosystem: Environmental > Terrestrial > Soil >...
GTGATTGCAGGATTGATCGTGTACTTCGCGACGTAGCGCTTGGCGCGCGCATTGTCGTTTCGGCTGGAGTCCAGCGGCAGAGGACCGCGCTGCGTTTTCATTTTGTGCGCTGTCTGCCACGTGCGCGTCACCACTTCCCCGATTCGCCCCATGGCCTGGGAATCGCTGGAGAGCATGCTGAGAACGCCCATGTCGTGCAGGATGTCTTCCGCCGCAATCGTTTCCGGGCGGATGCGGCTTTCGGCGAAGGCCACGTCCTCGGGCACCTGCGGATTCAGATGGTGGCAGACCATCAACATGTCGAGGTGCTCGGCGATCGTGTTCACGGTGTAAGGCCGAGTCGGATTCGTGGAAGACGGCAGAATGTTCGGATAGGAGGCAATCCGGATGATGTCCGGCGCGTGACCTCCGCCCGCGCCTTCCGTGTGGTACGTGTGGATCGTGCGCCCGGCGATCGCGTTGACGGTGGCTTCGAGGAAACCCGCTTCATTGATCGTGTCGGTATGAATTGCCACCTGCACGTCATACTCGTCGGCAACCTTCAGGCAGGCATCGATCGCGGCAGGCGTGGTTCCCCAATCTTCGTGTAGCTTGAGGCCGCAGGCACCCGCTTCGATTTGCTCGACGAGAGGCGTGCCGCTGGAAGCATTGCCCTTGCCGAGGAGACCGAAATTCATGGGCCATGCTTCGGCGGCTTGCAACATTCGAGCCAGATTCCATGCGCCCGGCGTGCATGTGGTCGCAGCGGTGCCGGTGGCGGGACCAGTGCCCCCGCCGATCATCGTGGTGATGCCGTTCGAAACCGCTTCGTAGATTTGTTGCGGCGAAATAAAGTGAATGTGGCTGTCGACGCCGCCCGCGGTGACGATCAGGTTCTCTCCAGCAATCACTTCCGTGGAGGCCCCGACGATCAGTTCGGGATCGACGCCGTCCATCGTGTCCGGATTGCCGGCTTTGCCCACTTTCACGATCCGGCCGTTCTTGATTCCGATGTCGGCCTTCACGATGCCCCAGTGATCGAGGATGACGGCGTTCGTGATGACAAGGTCGAGCGCGCCGTGTTCGCCTTCGCGCAGAGCGGTGCTGCTTTGGCCCATTCCGTCGCGGATCACTTTTCCGCCGCCGAAAGTGATTTCGTCCCCGTAGTGGGTAAAGTCTTTTTCGATCTCAATGATGAGATCGGTGTCGGCAAGGCGGATCCGGTCCCCTTTGGTGGGGCCGAATAAGTCCGCATATGTCCGGCGAGGAATTCTTAAACTCATCGCTCTTTTGCCTCGTCGCTGAACTGGAAGCCGCCCTGACGGGCACGCTCGAGCGCTTTCTCGCGCGCGCCGTCGGCATTCAACTCATCCTCCACCAGACCGTTGCCGCCGTGAATCACGTGCCGGCCGCCGAACTCCGTGAGATCCACTTCCTTCTCATCGCCCGGCTCAAAACGTACAGCCGTGCCCGCCGCAATATTCAGACGCATGCCGTAGGCTGCTGCACGGTCGAAAGCGAGGGCGCGGTTCGCCTCAAAAAAGTGATAGTGGCTGCCCACCTGGATCGGGCGGTCGCCTGTGTTCTTCACGAGCACGCGCACAACGCGGCGCCCGGCGTTCGCTTCGACGGGACCCGCGGCATCGTCCAGCAGATATTCACCCGGTTTCACCGAATCTCCTTTTCGGACGCAGCTACTTGATCGGGTCGTGGACGGTCACAAGCTTCGTGCCATCGGGAAATGTTGCTTCCACCTGAACCTCGTGAATCATTTCGGCCACGCCGTCCATTACCTGGTCTCGCGTAAGAATCCTCGTACCTGAACTCATGATCTCGGCCACGCTCTTGCCGTCGCGAGCCGCTTCCATGATTTCGGCTGAGAGGATGGCCACGGCCTCCACATAGTTGAGCTTCAGGCCGCGTGCTTGGCGCCGACGGGCGAGGTCGGCGGCGACAACGATCATCAGCTTCTCTTGTTCACGCGGAGTCAGATGCAAGGCTTGCTCCCGGTTAATTTACTTTGCGCGGCGGCACAGCTTCACGATCGTAGAGGAACAATTTCGCTTCGTTCCACAGCGGGTGAAGTGAACCCAACACCCCACGGCCGCGTCGCGCGAGGCAGCGAATCACGAGCCCGTGCGCCACGAGCGCGCTCACTCCAAACAGGATTTCGCCGGACCTCGTCAGGCCTGCCGCAACGTCGCGCAGGCGCTGTTCGGCCGCAAGCCACGTTTGAGTGTTGAGACCCACGCGGCAAACATAAAACGTTACCCAATAGCGAGAGGGACCAAGCCGCGCGAGATCGGAAATATTCCGGCGCCGCGGCTCGAGGCAGACGCGTTCGGCGGCGATGGGTCGCCCGAGCGCCACAAGATCGGTCCTCATCTCAACGCGGTCGTACTCGAAGATCTCACCTCGAGCCTCCCGGCCCGGCGCGAGAATTTCCCACCAGAAAAGACCCGCTCCGGAAGCCAGGTGGATCGTGGTGCGCTGCGAATAGCGTGCGCCGGCAAAAGGGATGATCGCGTCGGGGACGTACTCGAGCAAGGCGTTTTCACCGACGCTGATCTCGTTGAGTTGGGTGACCGTACGTGCTTCCTCGCGCGGGCGGTAAACGCGCGTCGCGCCCGTGGTCGTAAGCTGGACGCTCGCACCAGCGCCAACTCGGACGGTCAGCGCCAGACGGTCGCCGCCAAGCAGCCCTCCCGACACGTTGTGAAGGTGAGCGAGCGCAGACCCGTCCTCGAGCGCGAAGGCGCGAACCACCTTGAGGGGCGGCTCTTGATGGCTGCCGGCAAGAATTGTGCTGCTGGTCAGCGGATCCCGCGCGAAATCGACGCTCAGCGCAGCCTGGACGCCACCGAGCGGAAGGCTAGCGCCTTCGATTCCACGGCCGGCCTCCTCGGCAGCAAGTATCGTTTCCAAAGAACCCTCAGCTTATGAACAAGCGAGTCGAAAGTGCGGGATGTTCCATCGCGCCACAATCGAGCAGCGGCGTAAAGCAACAGGCGTCGTCGATTGAGCACGCGGCACTGCGGCGCGCGGTTTGAATCATCGCCGGCTTAAGATTCCAGAGAATGCGCGTGGCCTCCGTTTGTCCCAGCGGCAACAGGCGCTGGCACGCGGAAACCAGGCTCGCAATCCATTGGTGGAGAAAGGCGAGCACGGCGCGATTTTCTTCAATCCCGATTACACCGCTCACCAAGCCGAAGGCCGCGCTGTGATGAATCATGGTCGGCCGGATTTCGAGCGCAGTGCGAAGGACCGGAAAATCACCCAGCGCGATTACTGCCTGAAGAAAATTGCGGCCCAGCGCAGCGCTTCCTGCACAGCTTTCTCGCGCGGGCTTTCGCGCGCTCAAACATTCATTCAGTTCGATCCAGCGTTGGGTCGCGAACTTCCCGGCGTTCGCGTCTGCAAGGCCGTGTGCCTCGCGGCAAAAGACGGCTTCCACCAGCCCTGCCTCTTCGAGATAGCCATCGAGAAAACGTGGAAGGTCCGCAACTTGCAAAACTCCGCTCGCTACCAGCGACTCGAGCCCGAATGAATGCGCAAGAGCGCCGATGGGCAAAGCGCTGTCGGCAAGGTGCAGGAGCCGCAGTTCGGCAAGCTCCGCGACCTGCGGATTTACAGCGCAGTCCAGATCACCCTGCATGGACGTTCCTCAATCGTGATGCCCTGCCTCGTGAGTATGTTGGTGCGCGTCGCCGTGACTATGATCGTGACTGTGACCGTCCCCATGCTCGTGACGGTGGCCGACGTAAGGCGCGTGCGCGTCAATGACGCTGTGGCGATTCGCCGAAGGCAGCTTCAGTTTTTCCTCGAGCCAGGCGACGATGGCGTCAAGCCCAACCGCATCGCGCAGGTTCGCGAAAAGAAATGGCCGACCGCTTCTCATCTTGCGCGAGTCGCGATCCATCACCTCAAGCGAAGCTCCGACGTAGGGCGCGAGATCGATCTTGTTGATGACCAGCAGGTCCGACCGCATGATGCCGGGTCCACCCTTGCGCGGGATTTTGTCGCCCTCGGCCACATCGATCACGTAAATCCAAATATCCACCAGCTCCGGACTGAACGCCGCCGCCAGATTGTCGCCGCCGCTTTCAACAAAGATGAGCTCGAGCCCTGGAAGGGCATCTTCAAGCTCGGCGATAGCGCGCAGGTTCATCGAAGCGTCCTCGCGAATTGCCGAGTGAGGACAAGCGCCCGTTTCCACTCCGCGCACGCGCTCCGCCGGGAGCGTGCCCTGGCGAAGCAAATATTCCGCGTCTTCTTTGGTGTAAATGTCGTTTGTCACCACGGCAAGGCTCCGGCCCGGCCAGAGCCGCTGACTCAACCGATCGACGAGCATCGTCTTGCCCGAGCCGACCGGCCCTGCGATGCCCACTCGAAAAGCTCGGCCCGAAATCTCTCTGTCCATCGCGGTGCCCCACCCTTGAAATTCGCACCCAGTATGCGGATACGTTTTGAGGCGTCAAGTGAATTTCTCTTATCCATTCGATTCGCGCCCGAGAACGAAAGGAAAGAGATTCTTGCGCTCCGCGAGTGCACGGGAGAGTTTCCTCTGAGTCTCGGTTAGGTTAAGGCGCGATCGAGGTGAGTGTAGCCGCCGTCCACGTAAATGTGTTGTCCCGTGATGTGAGAAGCCTGCGCTGAAATCAGGAACACGACCATGGCGGCGATTTCGTCAGGAGTCGTCATTCGCTTTCCCAGCGGAATTTTCGCGGCAATGCCTTTGAGCTTTGCTTCGGGATCGGGGAACGTGCCGACCCACTGCTTGTATAGCGGAGTCATAACTTCCGCCGGAACCATGGCGTTGACGCGGATTCCGTACGGCAGAAGCTCGGCGGCCCACTCGCGCGTCAATGCGAGAATCGCGCCTTTCGACGCGACGTAGCCGGAAGTGCCGCCCTGGCCGGTGACGGCGGTCTTGGAGCTCATGCTGACGATAGACCCGCGCGCCGCTTTCAAATGAGGCAGCGCGTAGTGCGTCATGTTGTAGTAGTGCAGCAGATTGAGCTGCAGCGATGCGACGAATTTTTCGGGGCTGCCGTGTTCGAGGCCGACGCTGTCGTTCGCGCCCGCATTGTTGATCAATGCATCGATGCGTCCGAAGGCGCGTACTGCTTCCTCGACGGCCTTCGCGCAATTCGCGGCTGACTGAAGCTCGATAACCACGTGATGGCCCCGGCCGTGATCGAGTTTCAATTCGGATACGATTTTCTCGCACGCCTCCGCGTCGCGATCGACGATGACCGGGATCGCGCCTTCCCGAACGGCTGCTCGCGCGATTGCGGCGCCAATACCTTTTGCACCGCCGGTGATGAGGACTACTTTGTCCGTCAGTTGCAGGTCCACGGCATCTCCCAAGTTCGCAGGCGCGAGCGCGAAAAATTAGCCACGAAGGTTGAAAAATCCTCCGTCAAGCGGGTAGTCGACGCCGGTGACGAACCCGGCTTCGTCGGAGCAGAGATACAGAGCGAGCGACGCAACTTCCTCCGGCTCGGCCATGCGGCCGATAGGCTGAGCGTGCGAGAGCTCGTCGAACATTTCCTGCTCGCGGCCGGGATAGTGCTTCTGGAGATAGCCGTCGACAAAAGGCGTGTGAACCCGCGCCGGCGAAATGCAATTGCAGCGAATGTTCGAAGCGAGATAGTCCTTGGCGACGGAATACGTCATCGCGATGACCGCGCCTTTGCTCATGGAATACGCGAACCGGTCGGCAAGGCCCGACGACCCCGCGATGGACGCCATGTTGAGAATGACGCCGCCACCGTTCGTCTTCATGGGCTCGACGGCTGCAAGCATGCAGTGGTAGAAGCCCTTCACGTTCACCTGAAACACGCGATCGAAGTCACGCTCGGTGGTCGCTTCGAGTTTTCCGATGTGCGAGATTCCCGCGTTGTTGACGAGGATGTGCAGAGGTCCGCGCCTCGCAACCTCCTGGAATATCGAGCCGACTTCATCCGGATTCGTGACGTCGCACTGATGAGCCGACGCCTGGGCCCCAGCAGCCACAATCTCGCGGACGGCTTCTTCGGCCTCGTTCAATCGGATATCGAGCACGTAAACGCTGGCGCCGCTCAGGGCAAAACGGCGCGCGATGGCTCCTCCGATGCCGCTGGCCGCGCCGGTGACGATTGCGGTCTTGCCATCGAGACGAAATCCGTTCGAGCTTCTCGCGGTATTCGTCAGAGGGAAACTCCTCGTTTCCAGGGAATAAAATCGTTCTGGGCGAGCAGCTCGGCTTTGGTCTTCACTTCGCCATTTGCCACTCGTATGACGAGTTCCAGAATCGCCTCACCCATCTGGTCGATGCTAGCTTTTCCCTCGATGATGGGCCCTGCGTCGAAATCGATGATATCCGCCATGCGTTCGGCGAGCGTGGAATTCGTCGAGATTTTCACGACGGGCGCAATCGGGTTGCCGGTGGGCGTACCGAGCCCGGTCGTGAACAGCACAACGCTGGCCCCGGCGGCCACTTGCGCAGTGACGCATTCCACGTCATTGCCGGGCGTGCACTGAAGGTTCAGGCCGGGCTCAGTGGAGTATTCGGGATAGTCGAGAACCGCAGTGACGGGAGATGTGCCGCCTTTTTTCGCCGCGCCCGCGGACTTCATGGCGTCGGTCACCAAGCCGTCGCGAATGTTTCCCGGCGAGGGATTCATGTCGAAGCCGGACCGCACGGCTTTCGCGCGCGCGGCGTAGTCGCGCATGAGTTGAATGAAGCGATCGCCCACTTCTTTGCTCGTGCTGCGATTGACGAGTTCCTGCTCGACGCCGCACAGCTCCGGAAATTCCGAAAGGATCGAACGCCCGCCAAGCGCGGCCAGCAAATCGGAAGTATGGCCGATGGAAGGATTCGCCGAGATGCCGGAGAAGCCGTCCGAGCCTCCGCACTTCAGACCCAGGCACAAACGCGAGAGCGGAGCGGGTGCGCGGCGTGAATCCTTGTCCATTTCCACCAGGCCCAGGAACGTCTTGCGAATCGCGTCCGACATCATCGTGAGTTCGGTGCCGCTCTGCTGCTGCTCGAAAACGAAAAGCGGCTTCGAGAAACGCGGATCGCGTTTTTTGATTTGCTCGCGAAGGATTGCTACCTGTGAGTGCTGGCAGCCGAGACTAAGAACCGTGGCGCCTGCAACGTTGGGATGGTGAATGTAGCCCGCGATCAAGGCGCAGAGATTGTCGGAATCCTCGCGCGTGGTGCCGCAGCCACCTTCGTGCATCAGGAATTTGATGCCATCGACATTGTCGAATACGCGCGGCGCTTGGGAGCGCGGTCCGCCTGCGATGGGACCGTGGCTCAGGATTTCATTGGTTTTTCCCGCGCGATAGAGCCGCACGAAATCGGCCACTTGCTGCCGGTAGATCTGCGGGGCCGCGAATCCAAGCTCTTCCTCGAATGCTTGTTTCAGAACGCCGATATTGCGGTTCTCGCAAAAAACCAGAGGGACCACCAGCCAGTAATTTCGCGTTCCCACCTGGCCGTCGGCGCGGTGGTAGCCCTCGAATGTTTTCGTTCGCCACCGCGATACGTCGGGAGGAGTCCAGCGATACTCTTCGGTTTTCTCGTGAAATGGCGCAGCCTGGTGATGCGTGTTGCGCGGCGTGATGACTTCGCCTTGGGCGATTAGCTCCATCGCTTTCCCGATGAGCACGCCGTACATGATCACGTCGTCGCCCGGCTTGAGAGACTCCGTGGCGAACTTGTGCTTCGCGCGGACATCCGTCGCCAGCGTGTAGGCTGACCCGTTGAATGCGATCGATTCACCCTTGCGCAATTCCGCGAGGGCAACCAGCACATTGTCTTTGGGACTCAGTTTGAGGACGCGTTCCTGTTTGGTGTCGTTGCCGGACTCAGGCATAGCAAAGCACCTATGGATTCGAGATTCTTTCAGTGTCGAACCTAAAGTATACGTCAAGCGATATAACAACTGACCGCGGGATATTCAAGGAATTAGGCGAGCGACAAAAAAACGATCAATCGCCGAGGGCCGTGCGCGCCCATCACCAGAATCTTTTCGATGTCGGCGGTGCGGCTGGAGCCGGTGATCAAACACAGAAGCGAATTCTGCGAAACGATTCCGCGCTCCTGAACGCGCGCGAGTGCAGCGTCGAGATCGGGCATGAGCTGGTCGATCGTGGCAACTACGATGTGGACAGGCGCGACTACGGAAGCGCCGCGTCCACCGCAAGCCGTTGATACGAGGACGGAGCCCGTCTGCGCCACGAGCGCGTCGCATGCCGTGATCGTCGCTTGCGACGACTCTTTCGGCGCACCTTCGTTCGACCATTGAATCGAGCAGCCCTCCGGCCATTTTTCCGCCAACCGGCGCAGCTCGGGCGAGTCTTGCACGAAAATGTCGCCGGGCGGGATCGATGCAAGCACATCCTTGACGCCGGCAGCGCTGGCACCGAGGTTCGGCGTCACGACGCACTCGGTGATGTTGATGGCGCACTCTTTCTGAAAGCGGTCAAGCGCGTCCGCGACGGGCGCAAAGATCGTTTTACGTTGCACTGACTCGTGACGCGGCGCGGGCTGGCGCAATGCCGTCCGGATCCGCGCGAGAATCTGTTCGCGGCTCGCGTTTTCAATTTCCGCCATTGGCTCTTCCCCAGAGTGCGCGGAACGACTTCTTCGGCCCGACAGGCGAAGCGTGATTCTTCGACCACGGACCGAGTGGATCAAGTGGAGTGCCTTCAAGCCTCATGCCGTGCGCAACACGCATGGCGGCACGCGCCAACCATCCCAAGAGCTCAAACCGCCTGGCGCTTTGCATGGTCCAGCGCCAGATCTGGAAGCCAACGCGTTCCGTAAACGGGCGGTCCGCGCTCCGCACCGCGTCGCGGCGATTTTCGAGCAAGTGATGGTGCAGGTCGATCTTCACGGGGCAGACGTCGGTGCAGGCGCCGCAGAGCGACGATGCATACGAAAGGTGCTGAAACTCGTTCAGGCCGCGCAGATGGGGCGTCAGAACGCTGCCGATGGGACCCTGGTACGTGGTGCCGTAGGTATGGCCGCCCACCGTTCGAAAAACGGGGCACGCATTCAGGCAAGCGCCACAGCGGATGCAGTGCAGGACGTCGCGCTGCTCGGCGTCGGCGAGCAATTCGCTGCGCCCGTTGTCGAGCAGCACGACATGAAATTCTTCGGGGCCGTCCAACTCATTCTCCTGGCGCGGTCCGCCGATCAGCGTGTTGTAACAGGTGATTGGCTGGCCTGTTCCCGCGGTAGCCAGCACGGGCCAGAAAAGCGCCAAGTCCTGCAAGCGCGGGATCACTTTTTCGATTCCCGCAATCGCGACGTGAATGCGCGGGATGCTGGTGCAGAGCCGGTCGTTGCCTTCATTCGTCGTGAGGGCAATCATTCCGGCGTCCGCGACCAGAAAATTCGCGCCGGTGATTCCCATTTCCGCTGAAAAAAAAGCTCGCCGAAGCGCGCGACGCGCGGCCGCCACGAGTTCCTGAGGATCGTCCGTGTCTACGTCCCCGAGTTTCTCCTTGAAGAGAGCCGCGATGTCTTTCCGCGTCAGGTGCATTGCGGGCGCGACGATGTGGTACGGAGGTTCGTTACGAAGCTGAACGATGAATTCGCCCAAGTCGGTCTCGATGTCTTCGATGCCCACCTTTTCGAGCGCGGGGCCGAGATGAATCTCCTCGGCCACCATGGATTTCGACTTCACCACCTTGTGGACGCTGCGGCTGGTGGCAAGGTCGGTGACGTACCGGCAGGCTTCCGCGGAATTCTCAGCCCAGAAAACGATGCCGCCGCGTTCTTTCACGCGCTGTTCGAATTCGAGGAGATAGCGGTCCAGATTGTTCAGCGCCTCCCACTTGATCTCATGGCATCGCTGGCGCGCCGCTTCCCAATCCGCGAAACGCGTGCGCCCACTCTCCATGGACGTGTTGCAGTTATCGACGACACGACGCAGGGTCTCGCGATGAGTAAGGTCGGCCGATTTTTCGGCGGCGCGGCGCAGAAACTCTCGCGAGGCCGTGCTCATCGGGCCGTCTCCGTCGCGGCAGCGCCTGCCCTTCGTTCGGCGGCGGAAGAGGTCTGCGCCAGGATTCCGGCGAGATAAATCGCGCGCACCTTTGAATTACGGCGGCGAAGAATCCCGTCGATGTGCAGCAGGCAGCTCGGATCGGTCGAAGTAATGTATTCGGCGCCGGAAACCTCGGCGTTGCCGGCCTTGGAGTTGCCCATCGCGCCGGAAATCATTGCGAATTTCGTCGCGAAGGTGCCCCCGAAGCCGCAACATTCCTCGCTGTACTGCATTTCCACGAGTTCCAGTCCGCGCACGTGCCGCAGGAGTTCGCGCGGTTCCTGCTTCAGGCGAAGTTCGCGCAACGCGTGGCACGCGTCGTGGTACGTCACGCGATGCGGGAACGCCGCGCCCACGTCGGCGGTTTTCGCCACCCGGCTCAAAAACTCCGAGAACTCGAACACTCTGCGGCCCACTTCGACCGCCTTCTCCTTCATCGGCGAATCCGCGAGCAGTCGTGGATAGAAATTGCGGACCATCGTCGTGCAGGATCCGGAAGGGCAAACTATGACTTCTGCCGAGCTGAAGACTTGCAGAAACCGTTCTGCCACTGGCCGAGCATCGTCCCAATAGCCCGAGTTGAAAGCGGGCTGGCCGCAGCACGTTTGATCGCGCGGGAATTCCACCTCGTATCCGAGTCGGCGCAGGACGCGAACCGTGTCGAGCCCCACTTCCGGCATGAGCTGGTCGACAAAGCATGGAATGAACAGGGAAATCTTCATGATTGAATGTCGAAGAACTCTGTACTGGGAGCGCTGAAAATGTCCAGCAGAATGTGCGTTCAGCTTCCTCGCGTCTCAGAGGCTGACACCGGCAAGTCGTGCCGCTCGAATCTCCTTGACTCTGCTGCTCGCGGTGAATTAGGTAGCAGAAGCATTTCACTCCACCAAAGGAGCTGATGCGATGAAGCGCTACGGCTCAGTTATCAAAGTGAGGCCAGAGGCGATTGCCGAGTACAAACGCTACCACGCGGCTGTCTGGCCCGCGGTTCTCGACATGATCCGAAAATGCAATATCCGCAATTATTCCATCTATCTGAAGGATGATTTTCTCTTTGGCTATTTTGAATACCACGGAACTGACTACAAAGCAGACATGGCCAAGATGGCCGCCGATCCCAAAACCCAGGAATGGTGGGCCGTGATGATGCCTATGCAGTGCCCGCTCGACACCCGCAAAGAGGGAGAGTGGTGGGCCGAAATGGAAGAAGTGTTTCACATGGATTAGGCGCCGGCCAATGAAGATCCCCATAAAGATCATCGACACGCACCAACATCTCTGGGACAAGGACCTCTTTCACTACCCCTGGCTCGAGTCTTTGCCCAAGCTCGACCGCTCTTTCCGGCTCAGCGACTATCAGGAAGCCACTCAGGGACTTGGTATCGAGAAGACCGTTTTCGTCGAATGCGATGCGGATGAGCAGCAGGTCGAAGATGAGGCGTTGCACATCCTTCGACTCGCGGAACAGCCAGGCAGCCGCATCGCCGGAGTCGTTGCCTCTGGACGGCCCGAAAAGAACGAATTCGAGTCTCATCTCGAAAAGCTTCGGGGCCAGCCGAGACTCAAGGGCATTCGGCGCATTCTCCACGCGCATCCGGATGAACTCGGCAAGAGCAAGACATTCATCGAGAACGTTCGCAAACTAGAGGACTACGGCCTCTCTTTCGATATTTGCGTCCTAGCGCGCCAGCTTCCCATCGCCATCAATCTCGTATCGCAGTGTCCTGGTGTGACGTTCATTCTCGATCACTGCGGCGTTCCTCAGGTGAAGGACCGCGTTATGCATCCGTGGCGCGAGCACATTCAGGAAATCGCGCGTTTTCCAAATGTCTATTGCAAAGTTTCGGGCCTCGTTGCGTATGCCGACGCCATAAACTGGAAACCCGAAGACCTTAGGCCTTTCGTCGATTACGTGCTTAAATCTTTCGGTTGGGACCGCGTGATGTTCGGAAGCGATTGGCCGGTATGCAATCTCGCCGCCAGCTACCGACAATGGGTTGAGACGCTGCTCTCGCTCACGCAAGCAGCCGGAGAAACAAATCAAAGGAAGCTCTTTCGCGATAATGCAATCCGCGCGTATCGCTTATTCTAGAAAACGGGGGAAAGGTCGCAGCGCCCATGAAGAGCTGCGATGACCCTGCGATCTATAACCACCGCCGAAGAGCCTTCCGGCAAGCCGCGCAGAATATTTTCTAGTGCCGCGGGGCTACGTTTGTCTCGCCCATTTTCGCAAACAGAAGGTGGTGTTGTATGCTCGGCGGGCCCTTTGAGTCAACTCTCGGTGGAGAGAATCATTCCATGCTTCGACTATCGCGAACAGCACTGCGTCTTTTCGTTGGACTCGGAGTAGCCGCCGCAATCCTCGCGTTCGTACCGCCAATGTTATTGGCGCAGGAATTTCCACCGAGCCTCTATTCGGGCTTGCACTGGCGGCTGATCGGCCCGTTCCGTGGCGGGCGCTCCAATGGAGTCACCGGGGTTCCCGGGCAGCCGAACACATTTTATTTCGGTGCGGTTGGTGGCGGCGTGTGGAAGTCCGAAAACTCGGGCCGCACGTGGACGCCCGTCTTCGATTCGCAGCCGATCGCGTCGATCGGCGCAATTGCGGTGGCGCCGTCGAACCCGAACGTGCTTTACGTCGGCACGGGCGAAGCTGACATGCGTTCGCAGATCTCCTACGGCAATGGGGTCTACAAATCCACGGATGCGGGCAAGATGTGGACGCACATCGGTCTCGACAACACCCGCCAGATCGGCCGTATTCTTGTCGATCCGCAGAACCCCGATCTCGTCTTTGTCGCTGCGCTTGGCCACGCTTACGGTGCCAATCCGGATCGAGGCGTGTATCGCTCCAAGGATGGCGGCGCCACCTGGCAGTTGATCCTCCACAAGAGCGACGATATCGGCGCGATCGACCTCGCCTTCGATCCGCAGAATTCGCGCACGATTTACGCGACGCTCTGGAACACTCGGCGTCCGCCGTGGAGCATCTATGCGCCGTCCTACGGCCCCGGCAGCGGGATATTCAAGTCCACCGACGGCGGCGACAACTGGCAGCAGCTCACGCAAGGGCTTCCCGCCGAACGCGTGGGCCGCATCGGAATCGCGGTAGCCCCCACGAATCCGAATATCGCCTACGCGATCGTCGACGCGAAGCAGGGCGGCATTTATCGCTCCGACGATGCCGGCGCATCGTGGCGCAAGACGTCCGAAGAAGCCCGCATCTGGACTCGCGGTTGGTACTTCTCAAACGTCGTCGTCGATCCGAAAGATCCGGAGACGCTGTATGTCTCAAATACTTCGGTGTACCGCTCGTCCGACGGCGGGAAGACTTGGACGGCCATCCGAGGCGCGCCCGGCGGCGACGACTACCACCAGCTATGGATTTATCCTGACGATCCGAAACGCATGATTCTCGCGAGCGATCAGGGCACGGTTGTCACCGAAGATGGCGCGCTCACGTGGAGTTCCTGGTACAACCAGCCCACCGCCCAGCTCTATCATGTTGCGCCCGATTACCGTTTTCCCTATTGGGCCACGGGCGCCCAGCAGGACAGCGGTGCGATGAGCGTCCCCACGCGCAGCGATCACACCGAAATTTCGATGCACGATTGGACGGGTCTGTGCGCGGGCGGAGAAAGCGGTTACACGGCGCCCGATCCGCTGCATCCCGAAATAATCTTTGGCGACAACAACGTCGTGAGATGCAACTTGCTCACGGGCGAGGTACGATCTGTTTCCCCGGAGCTGAGCCGCCAGCAGGAAGGCCCGTTCCGCAGGACGTGGACTCTCCCGCTCGTGTTCTCCGAAGCCGATCCGCACGCGCTTTACTTCAGCAATCAATTCCTGTTCAAGACGCTCGACGGCGGAAATAGCTGGTCGCAGATCAGCCAGGATCTGACGCGCGAAGATCCCGGCGCGCCCCCGAACCTGGATGAAGCAGCGGCCGCGGATGCGCCGTCAGGCAAACGTCGCGGTGTGATCTACACAATTGCGCCGTCGCCGATTCCGTCGCATCCGGATTTGATCTGGATCGGCACCGATGATGGCTATATCCAGTTCACGCCCGACGCCGGAAAAACATGGCGCAACGTCACGCCGCCCGACTTCACGCCGTGGAGCAAAATCGTGATGATGCAGGCGTCGCACTTCGACCCGGGCGAAGCCTACGCCGCCGTCGACCGCCATCGTCTCGAAGACAACGATCCTTACATTTACCGCACGCGAGATTCCGGCAAGACGTGGCAGCGCATCACGAATGGCTTGCCCGCCGGCATCTACATGCAGACCGTGAAGGAAGATCCAAAACGCAAGGGGCTGCTCTTCGCCGGCACGGAGCTTGGCGTCTACGTTTCGTTCAACGATGGCGACGCCTGGCAGTCGCTGCAACTGAATCTGCCGCCGTCCTCGATGCGCGACCTTGCGATTCACGGCGACGATTTGATCGTCGCCACGCATGGCCGCAGCTATTGGGTGCTCGACGACATCACGCCGTTGCGCCAGATAACAGACAACGTTGCGCAATCCGACGCGTACCTGTTCCGTCCCGCGGATGCTCTTCGCATGCACGCCGGCGCGGATTACGGCAGTCCCATGCCGCGCGACGAAGCCCTCGCCGAAAATCCGCCCGTGGGTGCAATGATCGACTACTACCTGAAGTCACCCACGCCGGGTCCGCTGGTGATCGAAATTCTCGATTCGAAGAATGAAGTTGCGCGCCGCTACTCAAGCGAGGACCACGCGCCTCCCGTCAGAGCGAACGCGCTTGAATTTCCCGCTTCATGGCGAACCACGCCTCCGTCACTCTCAACTGCCGCTGGGATGCATCGCTGGATTTGGGATCTCCATTACACTCCTGCTGCGAGCGGCGGTCGCGGCGGCGGATTCGGTTTCGGTCCCCGTGGGGTAGCCGCGCTCCCCGGCGCCTACACTGTGAAGTTGACTCTCGGAGGCAAAACCTCCACGCAGCCCCTAACACTGAAAATGGATCCGCGCAGCGAGGTTCCACTCGCGGACCTGCAGAAACAATTCGCAATTGCGTCCGACGTCGCGCATAGCCAGGCTGAAATCGGCGGAACGCAGCACGACGTTCAGCAGCTTCGCTCCCAGATTCGTCAGCTTCGTCCGCAAGCGCAGAGCAATGCCGCGCTCGTTTCCGCACTCGATACGCTCAACCACACCGCTGAAGCCGTCGGAGGCACACCGCCTGCGTCTGCCGCCTACGGCACTCCGATCGAGCCACCCAAGGAGTGGGTGAGCTTGACGATCCTCAGCGGACAGTTCGCGCAAATCGCGTTCGCCGTAAACAGCGGCGATGGACCACCCACCGCCGAAGCAAGAAAAGCCTTTGCCGACGCAGAGCCAGCTCTCGCCGCGACTCTGGCGAAATGGAACACCTTGAAGGCGAAAGATCTGCCCGCCATCAATGCCCTGCTCAAGCAGGCCGGCCTCGCTCCGATCGTGATCGGTCCTGATGGTCCAGCCGTGCAGACGGCACCGCCTCAATCGGAATTCGATTGAGCAATCGGAACGGGACTTGAAGTGCATGAACTGCAGAGTTAGTATTCACCATTGAGAACCCATCCCCTCATCTCCCGCAGACGCTCGCGCGCCGCGCGGGGAAAATGATCCGAATCATTGCTTGAAGACTGCTCCTTCGCTACACGACCTCCGTCGCGAAGGACAGTAAGAAGGGGGAAGCCATGCGATCCTCGTTGATCCCTTTGGGTATCCTCGGTCTCGTTCTTGCCGCTGCTGCGCCTCCGTCCACCGACGCGCCCACCGGTTTCGATAACAAGAGTAACGGCCTCGTGGATGATGCCACTCATCAGGCCGATCAAGCGAATTTCGAGGAAGTCGAGCAATTGAGCGACGGCCTTGGGCCGCTCTATAACGCGCAGTCGTGCCGCGAATGCCACCAGAACCCCGTGTCGGGCGCTGCTTCTCAGGTGACGGAATTGCGCGTCGGCCATCAGGGTCCCGACGGGCATTTCCTCAATCCTGAGATCCCAATCGCTCACGGAACCGAAGTAATCACTGGCCGGTCTCTCGTAAATGATCGCGCCATCTGTCCAAACGGGGCTTTTCCCAACGAGGAGATTCAGGAGCGAGTCCCGGACACAGAGACAATCCGGACGTTTCGTCTTTCCCTGAATCTCCTTGGCGATGGCTTCGTGGAGGCAGTCGCCGATCAAACCCTCGTCGATCTCGCCGACCAACAATGCAAATCTTCCCACCGGAAAATCTGTGGCCAGGTTCTCCGTGTCCCTATCGTGGAGGCGCCCGGACAGTTGGCCGTGGGCCGTTTCGGCTGGAAAGACCAGCACGCCAGCTTGTTGTCGTTTGCCGGCGACGCATACCTCAATGAGATGGGTATCACAAACCGCCTTCAGCCGGATGAAGTAACCAAACTTTGCAACACCGTTTCGGAACCCAATGACACTCCCGGACCCGACGGCCTCTCCGACATCGATCACTTCGCACGTTTTATCCGAGCGACGAAAGCGCCCGCGCGTGATGCTCAGGTCGCGAGCAGCGCCGCCGCAAGGAAGGGCTCCGACCTGTTCGACAAGATCGGCTGCGCCACTTGCCACGTCGAAGCGTTGACCACCGCTCCCGCCGGAACGAAAATCAACGGCGGAACATTCACAATCCCACCCGCGCTCGGGTCAATCACCTTTTACCCTTATGGCGATTTCTTGATGCACGATCTTGGCACGGGTGACGGGATCCTGCAGGCGATCCAGGAACACTACGGGCGCAAAGTGTTCCGGTTGATGTCGAGCCATCTTTCGAAGCCGGATTTCGAGGACAGCCGGAACAAAATACGCACCGCCCCCTTGTGGGGAGTCCGCTTGCGTCCCCGATTGATGCACGACGGCGCCTCCCTGACGTTTCGCGACGCCATCCTGCGGCACCGCGGTGAGGCCAGCCACGTAAGCCAGCAATTTCAGAAGCTGACAAAAGAGGACCAGGAAGCCATCATCGCGTTCTTGAAGTCTCTCTAGAATCAGAATCGTCCGGTTCTGCGATTTCAATTTGACCCTGCCTGGCTACCCAGCTCATGAGCCAGGGGCTCGCTGCGAAGATTCATGTTCTCCATTGGCTGACGAGCGTTTAGCCTAGGGACCATCATGAAGGGTCGCAGTGAAACACTGCGCAGCATCGCGGACAAGGCGTTCGACGTTTGCGTGATCGGCGGCGGGGCCACGGGCTCCGGATGCGCCCTCGATTCTCGGCTTCGCGGCTTGACGACGGTTCTTCTTGACGCCGCCGATTTTGCCGGCGCCACCTCCAGCACATCCACCAAGATCGTCCACGGCGGCGTGCGCTATCTGGAGCAAGCGGTCAAAGATCTCGACGCAAAGCAATATCGCGTCGTCCAGCGCGCCCTTCACGAGCGCATTCGCATGCTGCACAACGCGCCGTATCTCGCGCGGCCCATGGAATTCATCGTTCCGTGCTACCGTCGGCTGGATGCTGCGTATTTCGCCGCTGGACTTAAGATCTATGACTGGATCGCCCGCGGCGCCCGCCTCTTCCCCAGCCGATTTCTCTCGCGCGAGGAAACACTGCGCCGAATTCCGTCGCTGAACCCTGATCACTTGGTGGGATCCGTGGCTTACGCGGACGGGCAATTCGACGACGCACGCTACAACCTCACGCTGATCCAAACGTTCGCACAAGCCGGTGGCGAAGCCCTGAACTATGCCCGCGTCATCGCGTTCGAACGGTCAGTCGACGGCAAGTTGACGGCCTGCCAAGTCGAAGATCAATTTACACATCAGCGGTTTACTGTTCGCGCGCGCGCATTCGTCAACGCCACGGGACCGTTCGCCGATACGATCCGCCAGCTTGCCACGCCGGGTGCCACTCCTCGCATGAGGCTCAGCAAGGGCGTTCACATTCTCCTACCTCTCGAAGTGATGCCAGGCGACGACGCCATGCTGATTCCGAAAACGGAAGATGGCCGCGTTTTGTTTGCTGTCCCGTGGAAGGGACGCCTGCTCGTTGGGACCACCGAGCAGGAAGTTACGATTCACGACGAGCTTTATGTCACGAAGGAGGAAATCGCGTATCTTCTGCGCCATCTGAACCGGTACTTGGCAGCGCCGGTCAAGCCGGATCAGGTCGTCAGCGGAATTGCTGGCGCTCGCCCACTCGTCAGTGCGGGCGATTCGCGCGACACAAAGAAGCTTTCAAGGGATCACGAGCTTGAAGTGGATTCGCAAAGCGGCTTGATTAGCATCATGGGCGGCAAATGGACCACGTATCGTGCGATGGCTGAGGACGCGGTCAACACTGTGCAAAAACATCTCGGCATCCCCGTGACGGAATCCCCGACGAAGAGTCACCCGTTGATCGGCTCTGAAGGATTCACTCTCGACTACTGGAAGAAACTGGCGAGCGACTATCGCATCCCCGAGCCAACGGCGCGCTATCTTGCCGGCAAATTCGGCACCGTCGCGGCGAAGGTCCTCGACTTGGCTCAAGAAGATCCCGCGCTTGCGGCGCCGATCGTGCCGGACTTTCCGGCAGTTCGAGCGCAAGTGATTTACTCCGCTCGCACGGAAATGGCAATGACGATTGAAGACGTTCTGTTCCGGCGGCTCGGCCTTCAATTATATAGCTGGCATTCCGCGATTCACGCGGCGCCGGTCGTCGGTTCCCTCCTCGGGCGCGAGCTCGGATGGTCACCAGACGAGAGTGTCTCCACCGCGCGGGAGTACGGTGCGAAAATCAATCGGCTTCTGATGCTGGCCGGCCTCGAGCAACAACACGATTCGACGGGTGCGGGCGATTTCTCGTAAACGCCAAAGGAAGGCGACGTGCCGAATTACATCGGAGCAATCGATCAAGGGACGACAAGCACCCGCTTCATCGTCTTCGATACGAACGGAAAGATTGTCTCGGTCGCGCAGAGGGAGCACGAGCAAATCTACCCGAAGCCGGGCTGGGTCGAGCACGATCCCGAAGAGATTTGGCGCCGCACTCAGGAAGTAATCGAAGAGGCTATGCAGCGCCAATCCCTCCGCCCCTCGGACCTGGCGGCAATCGGCATCACCAATCAGCGCGAAACCACAGTCGTCTGGAATCGCAACACCGGCAAGCCCGTCTCCAATGCCCTGGTTTGGCAGGACACCCGCGTGGAAGACTCGGTCGCGGAATTCTCGCGCGATGGCGGACAGGATCGCTTCCGAACGAAGACAGGTCTTCCGCTCGCCACCTACTTCAGTGGACTGAAGCTTCGGTGGGTCTTGAACAATATTCCAGGTGTTCGAGCGCAAGCGGAAGCCGGCGGCGTCCTTTTCGGCAACATCGATACATTTCTGCTCTGGAAGCTGACTGGCGGGCCCAAAGGAGGGATCCACGTCACCGATGTAACGAACGCGAGCCGCACGCAACTGTTGAATCTCGGAACCCTCACGTGGGACCAGGACATTTTGCGCGCGTTTGGAATTCCCGAAGCGATGCTTCCGCAGGTTCGTTCCAGCAGCGAGATCTACGGCGCCGCACAGATCGCGCCTATCGACGGTGTTCCGATTGCCGGGCTCCTTGGCGACCAGCAAGCCGCCCTGGTTGGTCAGGCTTGCTTCAAGGCCGGCGAAGCTAAGAACACCTACGGCACCGGCTGTTTTCTGTTGATGAATACGGGCACGGTGCCGGTGCATTCAAAGCATGGACTCCTCACCACCGTTGCCTACAAAGTGGGCAATCAGCCCGCTCACTATGCGTTGGAAGGAAGCATCGCCATCACCGGCGCACTCGTCCAGTGGCTCCGTGACAATCTCGGAATCATCGAGAGGAGTTCCGACATTGAGGCGCTCGCTCGAACGGTGAAGGACAACGGCGGCGTTTACTTCGTTCCAGCTTTTTCAGGCTTGTACGCGCCCTACTGGATGTCAACGGCGCGCGGCGTGATCGCGGGCTTGACGCGGTACGCGAACAAAGGTCACTTGGCCCGAGCCGTTCTCGAGGCCACCGCTTTTCAAACTCGCGAAGTGGTGGAAGCCATGGAAAGGGATTCGGGAATCAAGCTCGACGTGCTTCGCACTGACGGCGGCATGGTGGAAAACAACCTGCTCATGCAATTCCAAGCCGACATCTTGAATCGACCCGTCGTGCGGCCCGTTGTTCGCGAGACCACGGCCCTCGGCGCGTCCTATGCCGCTGGGCTCGCAGTTGGCTTCTTCAAAGATGCGGAGGAATTGCGTACACACTGGGCGGTCGATCGCACGTGGACGCCCGAGATGGATCAAGAGACGAGAGACCGGCTCTCTCGCTTCTGGAAAAAGGCCGTGACGCGCTCCTTCGATTGGACCGACGAAAACTGACGAACCTCCCAAAAGCGCGGCAACCAAAGGTTGAAGGAGGCTGCGGAAACCCAACCAAGCGAATCCTTACGCCGAGGCCAGAGCCTCTCTTCGCGACTCATGATACTGCGCTAATTGATGATTCGCGTCGGCCACGATATGCAGTTCGTCCGCGAATCGAGCCAGATCACTCCCGGGAACCACCCCGTACATCTCGCCGTCATCGAGACCCGTATAGACGCGATTTCCGATGCAGCCCGAGCTGACAATCGTTCCATGCGCCATCGCAGCTGGAAGCGCCATGCAAGTGGGGCGTCCCAGCATCGGAAGTTGCGACGCGCGACCCGTGCGCTGGGCCGCTTCGTTGAGTAGCATGATCTGAGACGCGGGTCCGGCAAACAGCACAACATCCGGCGTCACCGGAGCATCGGCCAATGGTGAATAGACAACCACGCCAGGCGTCAGCGGCAAGCGCGGAATCCCCGGGACCTCCTCCATCTTCACGTAGCCAATTTGAACCATAAGACCCAGCGTTTGATCCAGTTCCTGCGCTCGTTCGGGTGGCAGCGAAATATTGTGCGTGTAACTCCCAATCGGGCAATTGTAGTGGTCGCCAGGAACGGTGTAGAACGTCCTCCCCGCGGCAGCCAGACGCCAGAAGCTGCAGCCCGAAGGCTCCGTTCCCACGAATTTCTCCACTCCAGCCGGCGCGGACTCTTGAAATTTCACGGCCACTGGCCGCTTTTTCAGCCCGAGCGATTTCTTGATCCGTTGTTCGAGCGCCCTATAGTTGGACATTTTTGAGTTCCTTCGGACAGCTCCGACATTTCTTCTGCTGAAGCGCGAAAAATCGGGCTGGCGAGCGAAATTCCCGCGCGCAGGAAATATTACGAGAGCAAAATCATTGCGTTTGAGATTTTACCTGATTGCTTGCGGGAACGCCGAGAACGATTTGCATTAACTGCTTTCCGAGAGTTCCCGGTTCCATGCCCTCCGTGTTGACAAGGACAACGACGCCGTCGCGCTGCTCCGGCGTCATAAGTATATAGGTACTGGTTCCTTGCTGGGAGCCGCCGTGTCCTACGTCAGCTACTCCGGCGATTTTGCCGACGCCCCAGCCCAAGCCGTATGAAGTCAGGTTGCCGTCCAAGGTCTTCTGGGGTGTCCACATGACGTCGCGCGTGTGTCGTTTCACAAGTCTGTCATTGAGCAGCACAACTTCGAATTTTGCGAGATCGTCCGCCGATGAAAGCCATCCGCCACCTGGAATTTTGTAGCTGGAATCCAGAAAATCCGCGTTCACAGTCGCTCCTGACTTGTCCTTCTGGTAGAAGCGTGTCCTGTGCGCGACGATCTTGAAGCGGTCGTCCGCCTGTGTTTCAGACATGTCGGCGGGCACGAAGACACTTTCGCGCACGAAGTCCACATATTTTTCTTTCGAGGCCCCTTCCATCGCGCAGCCTACCAACGTGAAGCCTTGGGTCGAATAGTGATATTTCGTCCCCGGTTGCACGACTAGCGGATCGTTCGCGAAAAATCGCAAACCCGCCGGGATCGGATCATCAAAGTGCGTCGTATTCCCGATCTCGGGATCGTCCTCTGATTTCGCTCCCTCCGTGGCCTTATAGTGCCGGATTCCACCGAGATGGCCGAGTACTTCCCGCGTCGTGATCGGCCACGGCTTTTCTGGAAATGCAGGGCAATACCTCTGAACGGGCGCGTCGAGATCGATCCTGCCGTTCTCCCACAGTTCCATCGCAGCGGTAGCGGTGATCGTTTTTGAAACTGAACCTAATCGATAGAGCGTACTCGAAGTAGCGGGGACGGAGTTTTCCAGGTCGGCCATGCCGAAGCCCTGCGACCACGCGAATTCCCCGTCCTGCACAACAGCCACGGATATCCCTGCGACGCCGTTCGCGGCCATGAATTTCGAAACGGCAGCTTCGAGTTCGGCGCGCTTTGCTTCGGGAAGCTTGCCGCTTTGCGCGGAAGCAGTCGCCGCTGCTACCACAAGAGCAGCGGCCAATAACAAGTATCGCGACTTTTTGCGCATCTACTCTCCCCCTTTAGCCCTTGCTAAGACGAAGCAGCATTTTGCCACAATGAGCAGTCGCCAAACGACGGCAGAAGTTCGCTAAAAGGAACTGGTGGGCAGGTTGGCAGCGCGAGAGAGCAGTTCAGGTAAGTCTTCCGCCGATACGGATGCCTTTTTTCCGAGGTGGCTGCTCAAGTCCCGGACGGCGGCGCGGACCGTTTCGATTTCTTGTCCTCCCGCCTCGCCCAGGAGGTTTTGGGCGCGGAGGAAACAAGCGTAAGCAAGCTCATCCGGCAGTCCGTGCCGCCGCAGAAACTGGCCATAGTTGAACCAGTCGAAAGCCTCGCTGCGCGAATCGGCGGCTTTAGCATCGAGTGCCAGTCCTCGCTCGTACGAAAGTGCCGCACTCTTTGAATCACCCGTCTTCTCTTGCAGGTCCGCCAGATGCGCGAAAGCGAGGCTCTCGAGTCGTGAGTCGTTTGCTCGTTCGGCCATCGAAATTGCGGACTTATATTCCGTCAGTGCCGCCGGCTCGTCGTTTGACCGCGTTTCGTCGTCACCCAACTGAACCGCCGCCGAGATTTGCTGCGTAGCCGAAGCCACAGGATCGTCGGGATGCGCCGACGCAAGTTGAAGGAAAGCGTTCCAGTGCGGAGCGGCCGCGCCCGGCTGGCCCTTTTGGTCGAGCGCCTCCGCCAGATAGAGTTGCGCGTTCGGCTGATTGGGATTCGTTCCCACCGCCTTCTCCCACGAGCTTACCGCCTCCTCTGGATGACCTAGCCGCTTGGCAAGCAGCCCATAGTTCACCAGCGCATCGGCGTCGTTCGGAAACACGGCGAGCATTTTTCCGTAATGTTCGTACGCGTCCTCGTAGCGCCCATCTTCGATCATCGCCCGAGCGCACGCGTGCTGAAGCGCGGCATTCTGCGGACTGATTTCCACCGCTCGCGTCAGCGCCGCCACAGCCTCGTCGCGCTCGCCTGCTTGCGTCTCCGCCGAAGCGATTCGCGCCTGCAGCATGCTGTCGTACGGGTTCATATCGGCCGCCCGCTGTAGTGACGCAAGGTCTCCCTCGTCGGAGCCGAGCGCGAAGTGGACCTGATCGATCCCGCCCCAAAGAAACAGCAATCCCGCCACGGAGATGCGGAACGCCGGCGCGGAGAGAACTCTGGACGCAGCCCAGGGTCGTCCTCCACGGGCATCAGTTCTCATGGCGTTTTCTGTTGCCGCTTGCGCCGGCGCCTTACTGCGATCCACCAGCACCGACGAAATGCGCGAGTCGCGGAGCTTCCAAATGGCGCCGTCGAGAATGAAATGGTGGATGTTCACGAGCGCCGTGAAAATCAGGAAGCTCGTCGTAAAGTCGTAGTGAAAAAGATAGCTCACCAGCCAGGGCCCTGGAATGAACAGCGCGATGCCGCCGGCAAGCAGCGTCAGAAGATATGCCGTCATTCGCCAGCCAGACTTGCTCTTCGCGCGCGCTTCGCGCTGCTGATAGTAGCTGGTGATCCAAATGTACTGCGCCGAATGCAGCACCGCCAGAATTCCGCTGCTATAGCGCGTCTGGGGAATCTGATATTGCGAGCGCAATTCCACCAGCGTCGGCAGGACGAACCACAGAAACTGCGTCAGCAGCAGCGTGAGAGGCGCGATCATCGCGGAGACTCCCGCGCGGCGCACCAAACGCCGAAATCCGAGAAACGCAAAGCTCGCGAAAGCCGCGCCGAGAATAACCCGGGCAGGCAACGTTACTTTTGCCGGCAGGCCGAGCGAAAGGATCAGAGGATCGCTCGAGCCTCCCGTCTCGAAGCTCGCAAGTAACATAAGGTACGACGCCACGAATGCCGCGCGCAGCCAGCGCCGCTCCGGCTGCGTCACCGTCGCGCCGCTTCGCCGCGCAAACATCATCAGCAAGCCGTAGTTCTGCCCCGTGTAGTGCCACGGACTCCAGCAGATGTAGAGGGTGAAGACCCACGGCAGAAAGCGATACGACGCGTGCAGCAGAATTCCCGTCAGAACCAGCAGCAACGTGACGTGCAGCGTGAACATCTTGTACTTCTCGAAGTCCTCGCGCGTGTGATACGCGCGGTAGATCGTCGCCATGAAATGTGGATAGTTGAAAATGATGGCCAGCAGATAGAACCCCACCACCCATGCGTGCGGGTGCACCGGCGTCAGCCACATCGCCACAGCGAGCAGCGGCGCCGACCAGGCGCCACAACCGACCAGCAGGTCGAGCCAGGGCCCATAGATCCACGGGCTGGCAGGTGCCGTCACAGCGGTCGAATTGGATTGTGACTGCGATTTCGCCATGTGTGGCGCGCTCCCGAACGGCGTCCGCATCGTCGAGTGGACCATCGCCACATCCGATGCGAAGCCTCAATTCGCCCCGAATCGCTAGTGTACTGGCTCGCTCTGTCCGGCCGCTCCGGCGCTGCGCCGGCCATGTTGAAAGCGTCACTTCTACCGCGGCGTTGTCGCTCCTCGCGCCCAAACCACACTCGCGCTCGGAGCGAATAAAAGGTATCTTTTTGTCCTGCTGCGATGCGGGACCGGCCCGCGTTTAGGAATCATGCTGAAGGACTGCCGATGGAACAGACACTGAAGGACATCCTCGCGAGCTACAACGACTCGGCTCCTCTCGCCGAGGCGCACACGATCCCTGCGTCCTGGTACACGGATCTTCGTGTGGCGGAGCTCGAAAAGCAGAATGTGTTCGCTCGCACGTGGCAAGCAATTGCCCGCACCGACCAGCTCAGCGTAAACGGCCAATACGTTACCGCGAATCTAGCCGGCGAACCGATCGTCGTGGTTCGCGGATCCGACGGCAAGTTGCGCGCCTTTTTCAACGTCTGCCGCCACCACGCAATGATCGTGATGAACGAGCCGTGCGGGCACGCGCAGCACATGCGCTGCCCTTATCACGGCTGGACGTATTCGCTCGAAGGCGAGCTCCGCGGCATGACGGAATTTGAAGGCGTGCGCGATTTCAACCGGGCGCAGAACGGACTCGTTCCCGTGCGCGTCGAGACTTGGGAGAATTTTGTCTTCGTCAATCTCGATCCGCACGCCGCGCCGCTCCCGGATTTTCTCGCCGCGCTCGTCGGCCTGGCCCGCCCGCTGGGCTTCGCCAAACTGAAATTCGTCGAGCGGCGGAGTTACACGCTCGATTGCAATTGGAAGGTGTACGTCGATAATTTCCTCGATGGCGGCTACCACGTGCCGCACATGCACAAGGGCCTGAACAGCGTGCTCGACTACAAGAACTACACGATTGAAAACGTCGATCGTTGCTGCGTGCAATCGAGTCCCGTTGCGGTGGACACCCACTCCGAAGCCAGCGCCGCTGCCACGCGCAAGGGCGATCGCGCATTTTATTTCTGGCAATACCCGAACTTCATGCTGAACTGGTACGAGGGCTATCTCGACACGAACTTCGTGATTCCTCTCGCCGTGGACCGCTGCGAAGTGATTTTCGATTTCTACTTCGGTGACACGGACGCCTCGAAAATGCCTTACATCCAGGAAAGCATCGAAGTCAGCGAACGCGTTCAGCAGGAAGACATCGTGATCTGCGCTGGCGTGCAGCGCGGCCTCGGCTCGCGCGCATATCAGGCCGGTCGTCTCTCCGTGCGCCGCGAAGCCGGCGAGCATCTTTTCCACCGGCTACTCGCCGCCGACCTGGAGGGCACGCATTCCGCCGCCGCGCGCTGACGACTCATTCGAAGCTTTTGAAATCGCCTTAAACCTATCGTCTTTCGCAGCCGCAGGCTGCTTTGGGAGTGCGGTAGCTCTCGCCCTGAGCGAAGTCGAAGGGTGCTACCGCTGTCTCTTCGCCGAAGCTTGCTTCGGCGGCCTTTCGCGGCCCGGCTTCTGACTCAATTTGCGAAATTCTCATCCGCGCGCAGCTTCTTCCAGCAGTTTTGCCCAATGCGACAGGTGGTTCAGCGAACGTGTATCCGTGTGATCGAGCACAAGCGGCGTGATTGAGAGTGCGCCATCGCGAACCGCAGCCTGGTCCGTGTCCGGATCGATTCCGTCGGTGATCTGCTGCTCGGAAAGCCAGAAATAGCGGCGGCCGCGCGGGTCCGTCCCGGGCTGAAGCAGGTTGCGCGTGATCTTCGATGATTGCCGCGTGAACCGCACCGTCCCGTTCCACGGTTGCGGCACGTTGACGTTCAGCAGCACGCCCTTCGGCAGCCCTTCCGCCATCACGAACGGCGCCAGCGTCCGCGCAAACTGTGCCGCTGGCCCAAAATCAATATCCTTGCCGCCGCGACACGCTAGCGACATCGCGATAGCGGGCGCGCGATTGATCGCCGCCTCCATCGCCGCTCCCACCGTTCCCGAATAGTAGATGTTCTCGCCCATATTCGCGCCGCGGTTGATTCCGGAAATCACCAGGTCTGGCTTTTCCTTGAGCAGCGTGTGAAACGCCAGAATCATTGCGTCCGCAGGCGTGCCTTCCACGGAGAATTCGCGCTCGGCGATTTGATCGTAGTAAATCGGCTGACGCAGCGTGAGCGACTGCGCGGCGGCGCTCCGCTCGTGCGATGGCGCCACCACCGTCACCGTGGCCGTGTCCTTCAGCGCGTCCACCAGCGCGCGCAGCCCCGGCGCGTGAATTCCGTCGTCGTTCGTAATCAGAATATTCGGCATGAGGGCCTTCGAATCGGGCATCGAGCCAAGGAGCGGCCCGTAGTGGAGGAACGGAAGGGAAAAGAGGTGGTCGGGACGACTGGATTTGAACCAGCGACCTCACGCACCCCAAGCGTGCGCGCTACCAGGCTGCGCCACGTCCCGACGCTTTCAAGCACCAACGAGCGTATCACTTGCGTTCGAGAAGGGTCAAGATGGCGAGAAGTTCCTCGTGCAAATCGAGCAGGAATTTCTGGTGCGCGCGCGAGCGATGTTCCGGATGGGGAGCGGCTGGCGATTTCACCGCTGCCGGCGCGCTTTCGCCGCCGCTGTGCTCCGACAGATACTTGCGCGCGCCAGCGATCGTGAAGCCCTCGTCGTACAGCAGCCGCTTGATCTCGAAGACGACCTCGATATCCTCGCGGCGATACAGGCGGCGTCCGTTGGGAGCCTTCACCGGCTGAAGCGCCGGGAACTCGCTCTGCCAGTAGCGCAGGACGAAGGCCTTCGTCGAAGTCAGGCGGCTGACTTCGCTGATGGTGAACAGACTCTTGTCCGGGATTTCGGACACGGTTTGCGCGGCACTTGCCATATCTTCTGATTATCGTAGGCCGATTTCCGGCGATGTCAACCCGGTTGTCGAGCCCGTTATCGGCCCGTTTATCGCGCTGTTTATCGGGCGTTCTATGAGCCCGGTTAGCGGCGTTTCCGGGGCCGATCCGCAATTTTTCTCTCCGGGGCGCGCGCCTCGCGCTCGCGCTTCTTCAGGCGCTGCGTGAAGCGAATCGGAGTGCCGGTGAAATCGAAGGCGGCGCGGAGCCGGTTTTCGAGGAATCGCTGGTAGCTGAAATGCAGCGGCAGCTTCTGATTCGTGAAGAGGATGAACATCGGCGGCGCGGTGGTCGCCTGCGTCACATAGTAAATTTTCACCTTGCGGCTTGCGGGCGTGGTGCCTCGGTCGAGATCGACGCTCGCGAGCCAGCGATTCAGCTCGCCCGTGGAGATGCGGCGCTTGCGCGCTTCGGCGACGCGGTCGA
>Ga0209274_10000393_pt1 | contig 27915 bp, 23 predicted proteins | sample HubBroMetageREF1_FD_188343 | JGI IMG/M metagenome (GOLD analysis project Ga0209274, IMG submission 188343) | Reference soil microbial communities from the Hubbard Brook experimental Forest, New Hampshire, USA - Hubbard Brook CCASE Soil... | ecosystem: Environmental > Terrestrial > Soil >...
GGCGGCCGGCATGTCCTTGCAGTCGCCGACGATGTGGAACATTCCGGCCACCCCCAGCTGCTCGATCCGGCGGGTCAATTCCTGGCGGAAATGGGGCTTGGCCTCGTCGGAGCCCACGAACAGCACCATCGTCGCTGCGAGATTCAAGGCGGGCCAGCGCCTGCTCCGGCAGATGCAGCTACCAGCCCGGGTCGAGGCGATTGACAGCGGTGGATCGGCCGTCTCCCGGTCGGGCCGCCGAACTCGAGAATTCAATTCACCACTTTGACAGAATTTTGTTAATGTTTGAATTTCATGTTCGCCTGATGCTCAGCCAACGAATGGAGCTGCGCCGATGTTGCATCGTCTGGAGATCGAGAATTTCTATTCGATCCGAGACCCGCAGATCATCGATCTGCGCGCCGCTGGTAATGTACCCCACGAACCGTGGCGGCTCTCCCCGGCTTGGCCGGGTGCGAGCGAGCGAGTCCCGAAGGTCGTGGCTCTGTTCGGTGCGAACGCGTCGGGGAAGTCCAATGTTCTGAGGGCGCTGACCTTCTTGAGCTGGTTCGTTGCGGATAGCGGCCTCGCGCACCCGGAAGACCCGATGCCCTTTGAGCCGTTCTATGACGACGCGGCAAAGGACATGCCGACGCGTCTCGCCGTATATTTCGCCGGTCCCGCGCAGCCCGACCAGAGCCAGAGGGGCACTTCCGGCTGGTCGCCGTCCTATGTCGAAGGGCCGTTGTGCAGATACATGTACGAGGTTTCCTTCGGGGGCCCGCCCGGCACGCCGCGGCAAGTTCTCGGCGAAACGCTGCGGTACTGGCCGCCTGACGCCGGAAGGCAAGTTCGCTTGTTTGAACGCGACCACAATGGAACGGTTCGGGCCGGCCGGAAATTTTCCCTCACCGGAGATCATCGCCGGGAAGTGGAGAGCGCTCTGAGGCCGAATGCCAGCGTGGTTTCATTCTTATGGTCGCGCCGACACCTGCTCTCAGAGTATTTGTACCATGTCCTTGGCCGTGATAACTATAATATATTTACCGAGAAATTTGAGTCGGACGACACCTTTATTGCCAATTACTACTGGCGTCACCAAGGGCATTTGAAAAAATTGAACGACCAAATTCAGCGCATCGACCTCGGGGTGCGGGAGATGCGTCTTCGGGGGAGCGGCGGCAACCCTACTGCCTGGTTCGACCATGTCGGCCTGACCGAACCGGTGCCGGTCAAGCTCGAGAGCCACGGAACGCGGCAATTCGTGAGAATTTTTCCACATATTGTCAGGGCGCTGGAAAACGGCTGTCTCGCGGTCGTCGACGAACTCGACCTGTCGATCCATCCCCTTGTCTTGCCGGAAATTCTCCGGTGGTTTCACGACCCGGAGCAAAATCCGGAGAACGCCCAACTCTGGATGACATGCCAAAACGCGTCGCTGCTGGAGGATTTGAGCAAGGAAGAGGTCTTGTTCTGCGAAAAGGATCGTCGTGGCCGGACGAAGGTCTATGGTCTCAGCGATATCCAGGCGGTGCGGCGCCGCGACAATTATTATCGGCAATATCTGAGCGGCGTATACGGCGCGATACCACGCCTGGGATGAAGCGCTCACGTCGTCCGTCAGTCCCGCTGCGGCGCCGTGTCTTCCTCGGCTGCGAAGGCAGGAGCGAGCGCGCCTATGGTGTTCAACTCCGCCACCTGCTCGAAGAGCGCTGCCGGATCGAAAAGCGCGGTCAGAATGTCGACCTAGACGTTGTCCTGCTCAAGCCGGGCGGGGGCGATCCTCTGGCTCTCGTGGAACGCACGCTACGACAGATCGCCGACAGCGTTCGCAAAGGGGAACGCCCGTACGCAGTCGTGGCGCTGCTTCTCGACGCCGACAAGCTCGGCCAAGCACCGGACCGCGATACGCAGATGCGCAAACTCGCTGCGGCCGAAAAGCTCAAACTGATCTGGCAAGACCCGTGTCACGAGGCTTTGCTTCTACGCCATCTCGACGGTTGCCGGAATCTGCGCCCGCCGACGACGCAAGAAGCGATGCTGCAGCTCGAGCGTCGATGGCCGGAATACACCAAGGGCATGCCGGCACTGCAACTCGGCCAGCGGATCGACTCGCGGGCGGTCAGCCAAGCGCTACAAGTCGAACCGGATCTCGCCGCGTTTCTCGGTGACATCGGGCTCGGTTAGTCCAATGCATGGCCAAGAGCCCGGCGCCTTGCCCCTAGAACAGCAACTCCTCATAAACGCCGAGGGTCGCCTGGCACATGAGTCTCGTATCGTAGCGTTCCTCGATCCACTCCCGCGCCCGCCCGGCCAGCGCCCGGCGCTGGTCGAGGGTGAGCGCCAGCGCCTCGGTCAGTGCCGCGGCCAACAGCGTCCGGTCGCCGGGCGGGACGAGCCAGCCGGTTTCGCCGGCGAGCACGGTTTCGCGCGCACCGCCATGGTCGGTCGCAATCACCGGGCGGCCCCTCGCCTGGGCTTCGATGATGACCCGGCCGAAGCCTTCGGGCTCGGTCGAAGCCGAGACGACGACATCGGCCAGCATCAAGGCGGCCGGCATGTCCTTGCAGTCGCCGACGATGTGGAACATTCCGGCCACCCCCAGCTGCTCGATCCGGCGGGTCAATTCCTGGCGGAAATGGGGCTTGGCCTCGTCGGAGCCCACGAACAGCACCTGCAGGTCGCGATGCGGCATCCGCGCCACGGCTTCGATCAGTTCGAGATGCCCCTTCCAGCGTGTGACGCGGCCCGGCAGCATGACGACGGGCACGCCGTCCTGGAGCCGAAACTCGCCGGCCAGGCGGATGATGCGCGATTGGGAAATCGAGTCGGGATCGAACCGGGAGAGATCGACGCCGCGCGGGATGATGCGCAATTGCGACGGATTGACATGATAGACCGTGCGGGCATGGGCGCCGACGAAATCGGAGATGGCGATCACCCGTTCGCCCCGCGCCATGATCGCGTTATAGAGCCGTTTCAGCCGATTTTCGCCGCCATAGATATTGTGGAACGTGGTCACGAATCGCCGCCGGGTTCGCTGGGCAGCGTAGAAAGCGCTCCACGCTGGAGCCCGGCTGCGGGCGTGGACGAGATCGATGCTCCGGGCCTCGATCAGCTCGGCCAGGCGATCGATGTTGCGGCGGATCGCCAGCGGGTTCTTGGCCGCGAGCGGCAGCACGACATGCTCGGCCCCGGCCCGCTCGATCTCGCGCACCATCGGCCCGCCCGCGGACGCGACGACGCTGCGCCAGCCGGCATGGGCTAGTGCTGCGGCGATCTCGACCGTGCCGCGTTCGACACCGCCGGTGACCAGGGCGGGCAAGACTTGGAGCACGGCTGGAACGCGGCCTGGGCCGGGCGGAGCGGCGGTGCTAAACTCGGCCGTCGGAAGCATCCTGGCAATCGAGACTGGTGATGGGCTCGCAATCGAACGCCGATCGAGCCGAGGGCCCGCGTACTCTAGCACGCGGCCCAGAGGCTTCAATCACTTACCGCTGCCGCGACGGGAAGTCGGGGCTGCCCGGCGTCGTGTTTCTGGGCGGCTTCCGCTCCGACATGACCGGAACCAAGGCGAGCCGCCTCGACCGCTTCTGCGCAGGCCGCAATCAGACGTATCTGCGGTTCGACTATCAGGGGCACGGGCTGTCCTCGACCCGCTTCGAAGATTGCACGATCGGCCTCTGGCTCGAAGACGCCCTGGCGATGCTCGACACCGCGACCCGGGGGCCGCAGATCCTGGTCGGCTCGAGCATGGGGGCGTGGATAGCGCTCCTCGCCGGCCTGCAACGGCCGGACCGAATCGCCGGGGTCGTCGCTATCGCCGGAGCTGTGGATTTCACCGAGGCGCTGCTCTGGCCGCGTCTGGGCGAAGCGCTGCAGCGGCAGCTGGTCGCCGGAGGCGCCGTGCGCATTCCCTCTGCCTACGATCCGGCGGGCTATGTCATCACCCGCACTCTCGTCGAAGAGGGCCGGCGGCATCTCCTGCTCGGGCAACCGATCGCCTTCGCCGCGCCGGTCCGCCTGCTCCACGGCATGGCCGATCCCGACGTGCCCTGGCAGCATAGTCTGCGCGTCGCCGCGGCGCTGGCCGGCGGCGATGTTACGGTCACGCTGATCAAGGACGGCGACCACCGTTTGTCCCGGCCGCAGGATCTGGCCCGGCTGGAGGCGGCGATCGCGGAGCTGAGCGGCGGCGTTGCCGATGCGGGTGAAGGAGCGGTTCCATGATCGCTGCGCTCGGGAACAACGACGATGTGGTACGCTTCGTGCCCTCGGATACGGGCGATTGAAACCATTTCGATGGTCAGACACTCATCGATCAAGAACTTCATTCGAGCCTGATCGACGACAATTTGACACGAGTGGTGCGCACCGGCGGGCGATCCCGCCACGGCTGCTTGCGAGGCCTTCCGCGTAACGGATAGGCGGCAGCATAGACCGTCGCGAGCTTCGCCATCTCGGCCGTGAGCCGGGGGTAGCCCGCCAAGATGCCCGTCTCCGTGTCGCCTCGAGCCAGGATATCCGCGATCACGTGGACGGGGACGCGCGTACCCCGAAACACCGGGTCGCCTCCCATTATATCGGGATCGGTCACGACAAGCTGCCGGGCGCGTCGTAGAGCGCGCAAGGAGATCGCCAGCTCCCGTCGTGGCCCGCTCAGATCGATCGTGAGAAACCCGCCGTCGAGTGACACGGTGTTCCGCGGTGCGCCGGCCAAGGCGTCGAAGAGTTCGCGACGGAGTTCCGGGGTGAAACGGTCGGCAAGCCTCCGCTCCAGCGCCAGCGACATGAGCGCGCGACGGTCGATCAGCCGCATCGCGTGCCCGGCCCGTTCGCCGGCAACCGCCGAGACAGTCCTTTTGTCGATCGCGTTGTTGACCGCTTTCACCGTCAACCCCGTCAAAACCGCGGCTGCGGTCGGCGTAAAAAGCGGCGTTTCACGTGCTTGCATCAAGGCACCGTAAGTATTCTCTACCAGGAGAAGATATACGATCAGCCGCCGAGAAGTAAGGAGCCGGTACGCTTCCCGAGCGCCGTCGCCCGCGCAACGTTCGTTAACGGGCGGCCCGCTCTGAAACCTTGCCCGAGCCCGACCTCTATGGGTCGGCGTACGCCACCTTACTCGGCGCACCCACGATCGCTACCAAGCAGGCGCTACCCCTTACTCAGTTTCGTCCTGCACCAACTGGATCAGGCCAGCTTCCCTGCCGCCCGGGCACCTTCCTATGTGTTTCAATATCTCATTTTCCCATGGGGATCGGATGAATCCGACGATCGAGGGTGGAACGGAAATATCTCATTGCGGCTTTGCAGTGGCCCTGGCCTCAGCCCGCCCTAATCCCCGCTCCGCACCAGCGCCTCGAGGCCGCTCCGATAATCCGGATACGCCAGCGTCAACCCCAACTCGCGCTTGATCCGGTTGTTGGCGACGCGCTTGTTGTCGGCGTAGAAGCTGCGGGCCATTTCCGACAGGCTGGCCGTCTCGAACGGGATGGCCGGCGGGATCGGCACGCCGAGCAGGGTGGCGGCATGGGCCAGGACCTCGTCGGGGGCAGCCGCCTCGTCGTCTGCGAGATTATAGGCGGCGCCGGGGTTGGGCCGGGCGATCGAGGCGGCGAGCACCGTCGCGATGTCGGCGACATGGATGCGCGAGAAGACCTGGCCCGGCTTGACGATGCGCTGGGCGCGGCCGGAGCGGATCGTGTCGAGGGCGCTGCGGCCCGGGCCATAAATCGCCGCCAGCCGGAACAGATGGACCGGCACGGCCCGGCTGCGCCAGAGCGCCAGCCAACCGGCCTCGGCCTCGACGCGCAGGCGGCCGCGAGGGCCCGACGGTGTCAGCGCCGAGGCCTCGTCGACCCAGCCGCCGCCCCGGTCGCCATAGACGCCGGTGGTCGAGAGATATCCCAGCCACGAGAGCGATCCGAGCCGGGCGATGGCCTCCCCCCAGCAGTCCAGCACCGGATCGCCCGCCTCGTCCGGCGGCACCGAGATCAAGATATGGCTCGTTCCGACGAGATCCGCGTCGGCATCGGCCGGTAGCCGCGTGCGATCGAAGAGCACCACCCGGATCCCCTCTTCCCGCAGTGCCGCGGCCCCGGCTTCGCTCCGGCAGGTGCCGGCGATCTGCCAGACGCTCCGGTCGAGGCCGCGGGCGAAGGCGAGCGCGCTGTAGCCGAGGCCGAAGCAGAACAGGCGGTTCATGGATTTAGGCCCTGGACTCTCGCGGATGCGGTTCATGGTCGCGGCTGGTCTCGCCGTCCGGCGGCGGTTCCGGCTTGCCCCGGACGGCAGTTCGGGCCACCTATGCCACGGAAGAAGCCGCCCTGCCAAGGAATTGCCGATTTGCCGCCTTCGCCTGCCTCGCGCTGTATCCCGCTGCTGGTCCTGGCCCTGGTCCAGGCCCTCCCGCTCGCTGCCCGCGCCGAGGGCGAGGACGCCGCCACCTACGAGAAATGCCTGGCGCTCGCCCGCAAGGATCCGTCCGAAGGGTTCGAGACCGGATCGAGCTGGCGCGACCATGGCGGCGGGTTGCCGGCGGAGCATTGCGTCGCGGTGGCACTCATCGGCCTCAAGGAATATGTCGAGGCCGCGCACCGGCTGGAAAAGCTGGCGAGCGGGATGGTCCGCGAGAGCGACGGCTTGCGCGCCGGCGCGCTGGCGCAAGCGGCCGAGGCCTGGACCGAGGCGGGCCGCCCGGACAATGCCGAAGCCGCCTTGACCGAAGCGCTGAAGCTCGCGCCTCACAACCCGGATTATCTGGTCAACCGGGCCGTGACCTATGCCCAGCGCCAGAATTATCATGCTGCGGTCGAGGATCTGAACAAGGCGCTGGCCGCAGGGGGCCCGCGCGCCGATGCCCTCGCCTATCGTGCCGCCGCCTGGCGGTTTCTCGGCGATTTGACTCAGGCCCGGGTCGATGCCGAAAAGGCGATCCAGAACGATCCGAATCTCGCCGAGGCTTGGCTCGAATTGGGCAATGTCAAGCGTTTGGCCGGCGACGATGCCGGGGCCCGGCAGGGTTGGCTGAAGGTGATCGCGCTGGCACCGGTCTCGGCCGCCGCGGACGCCGCCCGCGACAATATCGAAACGCTCGACGTCCATATCGAGGGCGCGCCCGCGCCGGTGAAGTGACCCGCCGGCTTCGGGTTCGGCTCCTCACCGAATCTTAAGGCCTTCGAGGCAAGATCGCTCGCTCCAGCCGAGTTTCTTCCGCCCGATGCTGGAAACCCGTGAAGGGAAAACCGATGAGTGCCATTGCCTCTTCCTTTGTCAGCCCGTTTCCGGCCACCGGGCAATTGGGCTTGTCGCTGACCTCGATCGAAGGCGGCGTCGGCAGCGATCCCAATGCCACGGCGATCCTCGCGGCCAGTGCCAGCGACAGTTCGAGTGCCTTCAGCATCATCAGCGCCAACAGCGCCACGACCTCGACCTCGCCGACGATCAACGCGCTCACCACGGGAGAGCTGTCGACCGAGGATCACACCGTCATCGCCGCGATCGGCGCCACCGCCGGCAATTCCCTGCTGGTTCCGTGGAACGCCAACGGTACGGCACCCAGTACCATCACGGCCATTCAGAGCCTGGGTTGGATCAAGCTCGCCTCGGTCGAGACCGCGCCCGGCTCGCAAGCGCCGACCGGCGCCAATTATTCGCTGACCCCGGTCGGCCAGGCGATCTACAAGCGCACGGTCGCGACCATCCTCGGCCAGGGCACGCAATCGACCATCGCCAACGCGTCGGCCGCCAGCACGGCCAGTGCGTCGGCGATCGACTCCGGCTTGGCTTCGCAGGTGTCGACCCTGATCGGGGCCCTCTCCTCCGTCGGCGTCAACGTCCAGGTCTGAGCGGCGCAGCGCCGCCGGGAGCGGTCACTTCCACCACTTGACGTAGCCGTCCTCGGTCAATTCGACGGCGGCCGGCGATGACGCGGCCCGGAGGGCTGCAATCCTCGATCCTCGCCGGGGCGGCTTGATACCCGGCACCGCGGTCTCGGCCGCCTCGCCGCCGTTCACGACCCGCTTTGCCGCGTGCCGTGTCCGAGTTTCCGCGGGCGGTTCGGCGGCCGCGCGTGTCGCAGCGGCCTTGCGTCGCGGCTTCGTGCTGGGAGCCGCCCGTCCGGAGGGCGCCTTTTTCAGCGCGACCTCTGGTTCGGCCGGGGCCGCGGGCTCCGCCATATCGAGACCGAACAGCCCGGAAATGTCGTCGCTCACCAGAATCTTCCCGGTCGCCGGCACCGTCCTCGACAGGGGCAGGGCCCCATCCAGATGCGCCAGCAAATCGCTCTCCGCCACCGCTCGGAGCCGGAACAACAGCTCCGGCTGGTGATCCAGCCGGGCGCCGATCCCGTAGAGCACGGCCGCGACATGCTTGCACATCGACGCGTAATCGGGGCAGCTGCAGGAGAATTTGATTTCCGACGGCCGCGGGAACAGCCCCGTACCCTGCCCGCAGAGCCGCGCCATGACGCCTTCGGAAAACCGGCCCTGCAACAATTCCACCAGAGAGTCGATGCCGCCGGCGCAGTCCCGGCAGATCGACCGCCATTGCGCCTTGGGCAGGGCGGCGATCTTGGCCGAGACCCGATAGATCGAGGAGCCGCTGACCAGGGCGGTCACTTCGAGCGGGGCGATCTGAAGATCGACCACCGAGCCGTTGCGCACATAGGTGCGGCCGCGCGGCAGGCGATTCTCGTAATCATGATAGGTCTCCAGACTCTCGCACCAGGCCTTGCCCCAGAAAGTGGTGGCGATCGCCCGTCCGGCGACGATCACCGGCGAAGTGGCGTGGCCGTTCTTGCGGAGCTTCGCCACCTCCCGCTCGGCCTTGCGCCGACGCTCGGCTACGGGAACATAGGGCGCCCACCGGCTGGAATAGCGTGACATCGCCGTCAGTCCTTCATCGCTGCATTGAGGTCGAGAGCGACGAGCTGCAAGATCTCCTCGTCCTTCATCTCGGTCAGATTGATTTCGCCGCCGCTGGCGAGCAATTCCTCGGACAGAGCCCGCTTGGCCTGGATCATCGCGCCGATTTTTTCCTCGACCGTGCCGGCGCAGACGAATTTGTGGACCAGTACGTTTCGTTTCTGCCCGATCCGGAAGGCGCGATCCGTCGCCTGGCTCTCCACGGCCGGATTCCACCAGCGATCGAAATGAACGACGTGGGATGCTTCGGTCAGGGTCAGCCCGGTCCCGCCCGCCTTCAGCGACAGGACGAAGAACGGCACGCCGTCGTCTTCCTGGAACGCCCGAACCAGATTCTTCCGATCCTTCACCGCGGTTCCGCCGTGCAGCACCAGGCCGGACCGACCGAAGATCGCGCCGAGGAAACTCTCCAGCGGCGGCGCCATTTCGCGGAACTGGGTGAAGACCAGCATCTTTTCCTGCCGGGCCGCGACCACTTCGGCGATCTCGCGCAGCCGGGCGAACTTGCCGCTATCGGCCTCGGCCCAGACCGCGTCATGCAGCCATTGCGAGGGGTGGTTGCAGATCTGTTTCAGCCGCATCAGTGTCGCGAGCACGATCCCCTTGCGTGCGATCCCTTCCGACTCCTTCAGGGCTGCAGCCAGATCGGCGACCGTCTGGGCATAGAGTGCCGCCTGCCTGCGGCTGAGCTGGCAATAGGCCGTGGCCTCGGTCTTGTCCGGCAGATCGGCGATGATGTTCCGGTCCGTCTTCATCCGGCGCAGGATATAGGGCCGCACCAGGTCGCGCAGCGGACCGTAGGGATTATGCGCCCGGGCGGAGAGGGTCTTGGCATAGGTCGCGAATTGTTTGGCGGTGCCGAGCAGGCCGGGGTTGATGAAATCGAAGATCGACCACAGATCGCCCAGATGATTTTCGACCGGCGTGCCGGTCAGCGCGATCCGCGCTTCGGCTTTCAGCGCTTTGGCCGCCCGGGTCTGCTTGGCGTTCGGGTTCTTGATCGCCTGCGCTTCGTCGAGCACGACGAAGCGCCAGTTCATCCGCGCGAGGATCGGCAGGCGCAGCAGCGCCCCATAGCTGATGATCGCCAGATCGAGATTCGCCAGCCGTTCGGCCCCGACCTGCTTCATCTCTTCAGCCGTCAACGCCGAGGGATGGATGATCGCGGCCGCGAGGCTCGGGGCGAAGCGCTCGATTTCCGCTTGCCAATTGGCCAGCAGCGAGGCCGGTGCCACCAGCAGGCTCGGGCGCCGGGCGCGATCGGCGCCGCGTTGCACCAGCAGCAGCGACAGTACCTGGATCGTCTTGCCGAGCCCCATATCGTCGGCGAGGCAAGCGCCCAGCCCGAGCCCGGAGAGCAGATGCAGCCACTGCACACCCGCCTTCTGATAGGGCCGCAAGGTGCCGTTGAGCGCCGGGCCGGGATCGATGCCGGCACCGTCCGGGACCCTCAGCGCCTTCAGGGTTCGGGCGAGCCAGGGCCCGGCCGCGACGCCGGCCCAGTCGGCGGTTTCCGGATCGATGTCGCTCCGGGCGAGGTTCGCCCCGGCCAACAGCCGCATCGCCTCGGCGAAGCTCAAGCCCTCGCGCTCGGCCAGCGCCTCCGCTTCCTTGAATTGGCCGATCGTCCGCTGGAGCCGGTCGCGGTCGATGGTCACCCATCGGCCGCGGAGCAGCACCAGGGACTCGGTCCCGGCGAGCAGAGCGGCGATTTCGTCGGCGCCGAGTTCCTCGCCATCCAAGGTCACCGCCATGCGAAAGTCGAGCAACCCGCCGAGGCCGAGGGCGGAGGGCGCTTCGGTGCCGATCGTCGCGGTGACCTGGGGCCGCGCCGGCCGGTCGGCACGCCAGGCGGCCGGCATGCGCAGCAGGACACCGGCTTGTTCGAGCTCCCGCCCGCTCGCCAAAAATCGCGCGGCTTCGGCTGCGGTCCAGCGCAGCGGGTGATAGATCTCCCCGGACTCGACCATCGCCCGCAGCCAGACGCAGCTCTCGGCCGCGCGCTGCACCGGCCGCAACAGCGCCAGCAGTTTGTCCCGATTGGCCGGACCGGAATATTCACGGATCGCCTGGCCGAGCGGGACGTGCTGCGCCTGGGCCTTGGCCGAAAGCCGGGTCGTGTAGGTCGCCATGAAGGCGAAGGGATGCTCCGGCTCCCGCCGGTTTTCGGCGAGGTTGAAATGGACGCGGCCGACCAGATTCCAGGCCGGATCGAGCGAGGTCAGGAAGGATTGCAGATCCGTCCCGGCCGCGGCGAGAGAGGCCGCGAAGGCTGCCTCCAACTCCGCCCAGAGTGCGGCCAGAATTTCCGCGGTCAGATATTCCGCACCGGACATCATCGGTGCCGTCGGCACCAGAGCGGCGAGGTCGGAAGGCGGCGGCACGGCACCCGGCTCGGCGGAGAGGCACAACCCGCCGACATAGCGCGCGGCAAAGTCGCGCCACCACACGAAGGCCGGCGGCAAAGCCTGGCCGAGCTCGCCCGCGCCGAGCCGCAGCAAACCGAATCCGGCGCCCCGCGCGAATGCCGCACCGAGCCGCAGGGCAATCCCCTCTCCCAGAATCGGGGCAGCCTCGGACTCTTCGAGCAGAAGCCGGCCCCGCGGCGTCAGACGCAATCCGAGGTGAGGGAGGAGGCGGGCACCATCCATCAAGCTATCGTAGCTCCACTGTCGCAGATCCCCAGGATATAGCCGAATGTGGCCCCGGAGGGAAGTCGCCAGTGGGCAGGATGGCGCCGCGATCGATCGCCCGGAGCCGACCGGGCGCCCGCGGCTTCAGCTCTTGAACGACAGATAGCGGCTCTGCGGTGCCACGATTTTGTCGACGACGCCTTCCAGGCGCGGATTGACCACGCGGTTGAGGACGCCGAAATAGAGCGGGACGACGGGGTAATCGGCGAGGAGGGTCCGCTCGGCCTGTTCCATCAGGTGCCGGCGAGTGTCGATGTCGGTCGCGGTGCCGCCGCGACGGAACAGATCGTCGAATGCCGGATTACTGTAGCCACAATAATTGCCGTCGCCGGCATCGCTGCGGAAATTGTCGAGGCTGGTCTCGTAATCATCATAGTCGCTGCCGGATTGCAGGATCCCGATATCGAAGTTCCGGGCCTTGACGGCCCCGATGAAGACTTGCCACTCCATATTGTCGAGGGTCAGTTCGATGCCGATCGGCAACAGCATCTGGCGGATGGCGAGCAATATCTGGCGGGTGTTTTCCTCGGTCGGATAGGAGACGGTCAGCACCAGCGGATGGTCGGGTCCGTATCCGGCCGCGGCAACCAGCTCCCTGGCCCGCTTGGTCCGCTCGGCCTGGGTCAGTTCCAGGAGCGGCATCGGCTGGCCGGTATAGTCGCTGACGATCGGCGGGACGATGCCGTAGGCCGCAACCTGATCGAGCGGATTGATCTTCTCGACCAGGAGAGTGCGGTCGATGGCGAGATTGAGGGCCTCGCGCAGGCGGATATCCCCGGCCAAGACCCCTTTGGCCATGTTGATGTTCATGAAGCTGAACGAATTGCGCGCCGCGTGGTGCAGCTGATCGGCCAGATTCTGCTTGGCCCAGGCATAATGCGAGCGCCGGAGCTCGATCCAGTCCAGCTCACCGGCGCGATAGCGTTTGAGGGCAGCGTCGAAATCGGGGGCGACCAGCCAATGCACCTCGTCGATCTTGATCGAACCGGCATCGAAGAAGTTCGGGTTCTTCACCAGAGTGATCTGGTCCTGCGGTACCCACTCCTTCATTATATAGGGGCCGTTGGTGACGGCATGGCCGGGCCGGGTCCACTCGTTCCCCCATTTTTCGATCTCGGCGCGATGGAGCGGAAACAGCTGCGGATCAGTCAGCAGGAATTTCAGCGCGATGCGCGGCTCGCTCAGCGTCAATTTCAAGGTATAGGGGTCCAATGCCGCGACGCCCAGCTTGGTCAGATCCTTCTCCTGGCCGCTCTGGATCGCGCGGTAATTCACCAGCTGGGTGAGGTCGGACGGATCGGCCGCAGCCGTCGCCGGATCGACCAGGCGGCGGAAGCTGTAGACGAAATCCTCGGCTGTCACCGGATCGCCGTTCGACCATTTCGTGTCCCGGCGCAGATGGAAGGTCCAGCTCTTGCCGTCGGGTGAAATTTCCCAGCTTTCGGCGACACCGGGGACCGGCCTGCCGTCGTCGCTGAGCGTGATCAGACCGATATACTGCTCGCGCGTCAGCGCCAGCGGATAGGTGCTCGCCGTCTTCTGCGGATCGAGGCTCTCCGGTTCGGCCTCGTTCGGACGATAAAGAATGGTGGCGGCCTGAGCACTGCCGATGATGAGCGCGGCCAGCGCCGAGCCGGCGACGAGGGGGAACGGGAAACGCATCGGAGCGGCGATCCTCGAGGATTGCGGCCGGCCGAGCCGGCCCGATTGCAGCCGATACTGGCACAAGCACCCCGCCAGCCCAAGACTCTTGCTCGCCGCGCCCTCGATGCCGCGCCCTGAATTCGCGGACGACGAAGATCGAACCGAGCCCGCCCGGTGCCGCCCGTCACGCCGAAAAGAGCGTCCTCGCCCCCGTTCCGGTCTGGCGGGCGAGCGTGAAATCCCACACGACCGACCAGAAGGGCGGGTCGAAACCCAGAGCCCGCGCCTCGGCACCGTCGTCGATCCGGACAAAATCGCCGATCAACGAGCGCTTGACGCCGAAGACCGCATCCTCGTGCAGATAGGGGCAGTCCGGGGTGAAGATGTGGGTGACGATCGGGTCGAAGCCCGGGGCGCCGACGATGAAATGCAGATGCGCTGCGCGGTTGGAATGGCGACCCAGCGCCTTCAGCATCCGGCCGACCGGCCCGTCATCGGGAATCGGATAGTGGCGCGGCTTGACCGAGCGAAACCAGTAGCTGCCGTCCCGCTCGGTGGTGAAGACGCCGCGCAGGTTCCAGTCGGGCTGGATCCCCTTCTGCTGCACGTCGTAGAAGCCGTCGTCATTGCTCTGCCAGACATCGATCGTCGCACCTTCGACCGGATTGCCGTCCATGTCCCGGACCCGGCCGCGCACGACCAGTCGCTCGCCCTTGCCGTCGAGGCAGATATCGGCGCCGTTTCGATGATGCGGTGCGTTCGGCACATAGAAGGGACCGAGGATGGTGTTCTCCGTGGCCCCCGAAGGCCTGCGGCTGTTGATCGCGTCGACCAGCATCGAGACGCCGAGAGTATCGGACAGAAGGATGAATTCCTGCCGCCACTCTGTGCATTTATGGCCCGTCTCGGTGAGGAACCGGATCGCCTGCAGCCACTCGTCGTGGCTGGGTTCGATCTCTTTCACCGCAGCATGGAGGTGCCGGACGATGGTGGTCATGATCTGGCGCAGGCGCGGATCGATGTCGGGGCCCATGCGCGCATTGACGACCTCGGCCGAGTTCGCTTCTTCGAAATAGGGCAACGCCTCGTCGCCGGGTTGCTCGCGGATTTCGACCATGATGGGCTGCTCCTGTCGTCGGCGGGTTCGGGCCGGCAATCACTCCGGACGGGCGGTGGATAGTTGGCCGTCGCGGGCAGCGGCTAGATTTGAACAAGACGCAACTCGGTCCCGCACAAGCTGATACGGCCCTCGGGGTCGACGAGAGACCGACTCAGGGCGGCATCGCGGATCGCCGCCACGTCGTGCGCCGCCACGTCGAACGCCCGCAAGCCCTCGCCGCGGCCGTCGCGGACGGAGACGAACCGCAATTCGCCTTCACGAAGCCCGACCCGCCACCCGTCACCCTGCCGCCGGGCGCTACCCCCGAGGATCTCGGCCCAGCGCGCCGCCATCCTCTCGGGCAGCTCGGCCTGCAATTCCGCCCCGACGATCGCCGGAGCCCGGTCGGCATCGACATGGTCCCGCCAGTGCGGCCCGCCCCAATCCCACCGGTCGGGCGGATCCATGAAGTCGATGGAGAGGATCGCACCGCCCACGTCGCGGGGGTGCAGATGGGTGAAGGCGACGCCGTCCCCGTCTTTCTGATCGACGATCCGCGCGCCCGCCGCGACGACCCGATCGCGTGCCTCGGCCAGGCGTTCGGTCTGCAGGATCACCATGTAGCCGCCATCGCCGCCCCGTTTGTCGAGGAGGCGCCCCGCTGTCGTCCCGGCCGTCACCGGCGAGACCACTTCGAGGAAGGTCATGCCGACGGGAAAGACCGCGTTTCGGAGGCCGTACCGTCCGACTGCCGGGTCCTCGTAGGACCAGTCCAGCCCGAACAGGGCGGCGATGTCCGCCCGAGCGGCCGCCAAGTCTCGCGCCACCAGGGCGATCTGCCGAAGTCGCAGGTCCATCTTCGTCACCGGCCTTTGAACACGGGCTCGCGCTTTTCGACGAATGCCCTGGTCGCCTCGCGATGATCTTCGGTCGCGCCGCAATGCACGTGGTGGGTCGCCTCGAGGTCGAGGCACTCGTCGACCTCGCCGCCCATCGCTCGGTTGAGGTTTTCCTTCATGTAGCGATAGGCGACCGACGGGCCGGCCGCGAGGCGGCGGGCGATTTCCCGCGTGCGCCGGACGAGATCCCCGGGCGCGCAGACCCAGTTGGTCAAGCCCAGGCGCAGGGCTTCTTCGGCACCGACCCGCTCCGAGAAATAGTAGAACTCGCGGGCCTTGGCCGAGCCGATCAGCTGGGTCAGAAAATAGGTTCCGCCATAGTCGCCGGAGAAGCCGACGCGGGCGAATGCCGTGGTGAGGAACGCCGTGTCGGCCATGATGCGCAGATCGCAGGCGAGGGCCAGGGCCATACCGGCGCCGGCCGCAGCACCCGGCAAGGCGGCGAGAGTCGGCTTGGGCATGCTGAACAGCCGCCCTGCCGTCGCCCGCTGATTGATCCTCTGCCGATGGATCACGGCATCGAGATCGAGGGCGGCCCGCTCCCGTGCCGCCATGCCCTTCACGTCGCCCCCAGCGCAGAATCCCTGGCCGGCACCGGTCAGGACCACGCATTTCACTTCGGGGGCCTGTTCCGCCCATTCCAGCTGGCGCGCCAGGGCCTGGCACATCTCGTCGCTCAAGGCGTTCCGGGCCGCGGGGCGGTTCAGGACCAGGGTGAAGACGCCGGCTTCGAACGCTGCCGACAGCTCGGGCGTCTCCAGGCGCGGGGCGCCGGTGCTGGTGGTGCCCAGCGGGATCTCAACGGCCATGTTTCGGCTCCCTGACCATCTTTGCGAGGTTCGTATCGCCGACTCCGAGCGCTTCACGCTCACGCGCCCGCGACACCCGAGCCGGTGACTATACAGGCGCCGCAGTCGAGGCGCGAGCGCGCGATCGAATTCGGGCAGCGGGGTTCCATGCCGAATCGGCCTCGGGCTCACTCGCGCGGTTATCCCGGTCTGGCCGCCGGCTCGAGTTTCTGCTAGACCCGCGCCCGGACTGCGCCGGGAGAACCGACTGCCATGATCACCATCTATCACCTGAACAACTCCCGTTCCGAGCGGATCATCTGGTTGATGGAGGAACTCGGCCTCTCCTACGAACTCGAGAACATCACGCGCGAAGCGAGCGGACGGGCGCCGCCGGCGTTCCGGGAGATCCATCCGCTGGGCAAGGGCCCGATCATCCGCGACGGCGACGCGGTCATCCCGGAATCCGGCGCCATCATCGAATACATCATTCATCGCCATGGCGGCGGAAGGCTGGCGGTGCCGCCCGACTCGCCCGATTACGCGCGTTATCTCGAATGGATGCACGCCGCCGAAGGTACCGCGATGCTCCAATTCCTCGCGCAATGGCGCCTGATCCGCATGGGCACCGACAGCAACTCGCCGATCGCCCGAGCGACCAAGGAGAACACCGACAATCTGCTGAACTACATGGCCGCCGAGATCGGCGAGCGGCCATATTGGGCGGGCGACGACTTCACCGCCGCGGACATCATGGTGACCTTCGTCGTGCGTTTCCTCCAGGATTGGGGACAGTTCGACCTCGCCCCCTATCCCAGTATCGTGGCTTATCGGCAGCGGATCGAGGCACGCCCGGCCTACCAGCGCGCGATGGCGATCGCCAACCCGAAGGCGGCTTGAGCTCGATCCGACCTCGACACGGGAAAGTTGCGTCGGTCGCCTCGGGAATCCGCGGATCCCGGCCGGCCCCTCGGCGGATGGCGGCAAAGCGACGGGCCGATTGTGTCGATGGAGGCGTTCGGTGGCGCTGGTGGCGGATGCGGTGGGACCCTGGCACGATTTCTACACGCTGATCGGCAGCGGCTCGGCCACGCTGGTCGGCCTGCTGTTCGTGGCCGCCTCGGTGGGATCCGGTGTCTTCACCGCCGAACGGCAGCACGGGTTGCGCGCGTTCCTGTCGCCGAACGTCGTTCATTTCACCAGCGTGCTCGCAGCCAGCCTGATCGGTGTCGCGCCGACGGGAAGCTGGATCCTGTTCGGAGCACTGGTCTGCGGCGACGGGGTTTTCGGCGCGGCCTATGCGGTCTCGGTCTGGCGCCGGATGGTGCGGCACGGGCTGAGTTCCGGGATCGGGCTCGAGGATCGGATCTGGTATGCCGCACTCCCGGCCGCGGGCTATCTGATCATGATCGCCGCCGGAGTCGTTCTCCTCCGCGAGCAGGCCTCCGGCTGCGGCGTGCTCGCTGTCGCGATGGGGGTGCTCCTCCTCACGGGCATTCGCAATGCCTGGGATATGACGACATGGGTGGTGCTCCGCCCGCGATGACGACCATTCCGCCGCGCCGACTCCGCTTCCCCGCGGCCCGCGCGCCGCAACGCCCCGGCTGCGGCGGCGAGCGCTCTTGCTCGGCGGGAGCGGTTCCGGCAGGATCCCTTTCGATTTCCGCCGGAGAACCCGCCCATGTCCCGTGCCCTCCTCGCCTTCGCCGCTCTCACGCTCGCCGCCGGCATTGCCCATGCCGATGAAGGCATGTGGCTGCCCAATGATTTCCCGGCCGGCAAGGTGAAGGCCGCCTATGGGTTCGAGCCCGATGCCGCCTGGCTCGACCATGCGCGGCTGGCGGCGATCCGGCTGGCCAATGGCTGCTCGGCCAGCCTGGTCTCGGCCGGCGGGCTGGTCGCGACCAATCACCATTGCGTGCGCGAATGCCTGACCCAGATTTCGCACAAGGGCGACGATACGGCCGCGAGCGGTTTCCTCGCGGCGAGCCCGGCCGAAGAGAAGCGGTGCACGGCGACCGAGGCCAATCGCCTGCTCGAGATCACGAATGTCACCGACCGCATCCGCAAGGCGACCGAGGGCAAAACCGCTGCGGCCTTCGCCGCCGCCCTCAAGGCCGAGACGGCGGCGATCACCCAGGCCTGCGCCGGCGGCGACGAGCACTTGCGCTGCGATGTCGTGACCCTGTTCCGCGGCGGCCGCTACGATCTCTACAAATATCGGCGCTATCAGGATGTTCGGCTGGTCTTCGCGCCCGAGGATGCGATCGCCGATTTCGGCGGCGATCCCGACAATTTCGAGTTCCCGCGCTTCGATCTGGATGTCGGTTTCCTACGCATCTGGGACAATGGCAAGCCGCTCGATTCCAAGGACGGGTATTTCCATTTCGCCGAAGGCGAGCCGTTGCCGGGCGAAGTGGTCTTCACCGTCGGCAATCCCGGTTCGACCGAACGGCTCGACACCGTGGCCCAGATCGAGGAGGAACGGAACGTCGATCTGCCGCGGCGGGCCCTCTATCTAGCCGAAGAGCGTGGCATCCTGACCGAATTCACCCGCCGCGGCCCGGAACAGCGCCGAGTCGGCGAAGCCTCGCTGCTCGGCGTCGAGAACAGCTTGAAGGCCTTGCGCGGAGAGTGGCAGGCGCTCTCGGAGCCGGGCCTGCTCGCCGCCAAGCGCGTGGCCGAAGCGGCCCTCAGAGCCAAAGTCGCGGCCGATCCGGATCTGGCCAAGAGCAGCGGCTCGGCCTGGGACGAAATAGACGCCGCGCTCGCCCGGCACCGCGCCGTTTCCGACCGAGCCTTCGCGCTCCTCGGGACCGAGCGCGGCGCCTCGCGCCTGCTCAACCACGCGCTCACCCTGGTGCGGGCCCCGGTCGAGCAGGCCAAGCCCGATGGCGAGCGCCTCGAAGAATACTCGAATGCCCGGTTTCCGGCGCTCCGCCAGCGGCTGCTCGCCGAGGTGCCGATCTCGGCCGATCTGGAGACCGTGACTCTGGGCTATTGGCTGGGCAAGCTGCGCGAAATCCTCGGGCCCGACGACCCGGCGGTGCACAAGTTGCTCGGCACCCAATCGCCCGAGCAGCTGGCGGCAGCACTGGTCAAAGGCACCAAGCTCGGCGATGCCGGGCTGCGCCGGAAGCTGCTCGAAGGCGGCGAAGCGGCGCTGCACGGCTCGGCCGACCCGATGATCGCCTTCGCCCGGCTGGTCGACGCCGAAGCGCGGCCGGTGCGCCGCCAGATCGAGGATGATTACGATGCCCCGCTCGACGACGCCGGCGGCAAGATCGCCCGCGCCGAATTCGCCCTCTACGGCAATTCTGCATATCCCGACGCCACCTTCACCCTGCGCATCAGCTACGGCGCGGTCGAAGGCTGGGACGAGGCCGGCAAGAGCATTCCGCCGCTGACCCGGTTCTCCGGGCTCTTCGACCGGACCACGGGCGCCGATCCGTTCCGCCTGCCCGACCGCTGGGTGGCGGCCAAGGACAGCCTGACCGCCAGCACGGTCTTCGATTTCGCCACGACCAACGACATCGTCGGCGGCAACTCCGGCTCGCCGGTGATCGACCGCAAGGGCGACGTGCTGGGTCTCGCCTTCGACGGCAATTTCAAGTCGCTCGGCGGCGATTTCGGCTACGACCCGGCCGTCAACCGCAGCGTCGTGGTCAGCGCCGTCGCGATCCGCGAAGCGCTGGCCAAAATCTACGGTGCCACGGCGCTCCTCGACGAGCTGGGGACGGCGACGCATTGAGGGCGAGCGCGGGCGCTCAATTCGCCGCGAGCGCCCGCCCCCGGGTTTCCGGCAAGGTGAAGGCGGCGAGGATCACCAGCGCATAAGCCGCGCCGGCGAAGTACCCGATCGCTTGGCCCAGCGGAATTTCGTCGGACAGGCGCCCGACCAGGAAGGGAAACAGTGCTGCCACGCCGCGGCCGAAATTGTAGCAGAAGCCTTGGCCGCTCGCGCGCACCGAGGTCGGGAACAATTCGGTGAAGAACGGCCCCATGCCGCTGAAAATGCCCGAGGCGAAGAATCCGAGTGGAAACCCCAGCCAGAGCATCAGTCCGTCCGAGACCGGGAATTGAGTATAGAAGAGCGCGACGACGAACGAGCCGATCGCGAACAGGAAGAAATTATGGCGCCGGCCGATGCCATCGGCGAGATAGGCGCTGGTCAGATACCCCGTGAACGAGCCGGCGATGATCACGGCCAGATAGAGGCCGGAGCCGATCACGGTCAAATGCCGTTCCGTGCGCAGAAAGGTCGGCAGCCACGTCGTGATCGCGTAATAGCCGCCCTGGGCGCCGATCGCGAGCAGCGAGCCGCGGAGCGTCGTCGACAGCAGATCCGGGCCGAAGATCGCCAATACGCTGCGCCCTCCGCCGCGCGCGGCGCGGGCGCGGCCGGCGACGAAGATCTCGGGCTCGGAGACGAATCGGCGGATGAAGAACACGGCGAAGGCGGGCAGGATGCCGAGGAAGAACATTGCCCGCCAGGCCCACTCCTGGGGCAGGGCCTGAAACAGGATCGTCGCCAGGATGGCGGCCGCGGCCCAGCCCCAGGCCCAGGCGCTCTGCACCGATCCGACCGCCTTGCCGCGATGCTGCGCCCGGATCACCTCGCCGATCAGCACCGAACCCGCGGCCCATTCGCCGCCGAAGCCGAACCCCTGGAAGCCGCGCACCACCAGCAGCTGCCAGAAATTATCGGTCAGGCCCGAGAGCGCCGTGAAAAAGGCGAACCAGAGAATCGTGATCTGGAGCAGCCTGACCCGTCCGATCCGGTCGGCCAGCATGCCGGCGACCCAGCCGCCGAAGGCGGAAATGACCAGCGCGCTCGAGGCGAGCAGCCCGGCTTGGCTCCGGTCGATGCTCCAGATCGCCGTCAGCGCCGGAATGACGAAGCTGTAGATCTGCACATCGAAGGCGTCGAGTGCCCAGCCGGCGAAACAGGCCCAGAAGGTCCGGCGCTCGCCGGTCCCCAGCTCCAGATACCAATCCAGCATGAGCTCCTCCTCGAAGCTGCGATCGTGCCGTCTCAACCGGGCAGGAGAGCCCCCGCCCAATAATCGACCCGTTCCAGCAATTTAGCCGGATCGAAGGGTTTGACCACGAAATCATTGCCGCCGGCGCCGATGCCGGTGCGGACCGCCTCGCCGGTTTTGCGCGCCGTCAGGAACATGATCGGAACGCGCCGCATGAAGGACAGCTTGCGCAACCGCCGGCAGGTTTCGTACCCGTCCATCGACGGCATCTCGACATCGAGCAGGATCACGCGCGGCGGAGCCCGATTCACCGCTTCGAGACAGGCCGGCCCGCTCGGCACGGCCAGACAGGAATAGCCATGGGCCTCGACCACGGTCTGGGTGAACCGCCGACTCTCGTCGGAATCGTCGACGACGAGGACGATCTTCCTGCGCCGCGATTCGGCGGTCGCAGTCACGCCTCGGCTCTCCGCTCGGCAGCAGACTCGGCCAGGCGGGCGCGGGCGAAGGCGATCGCTTCGAGAGATGCGGCCTGAACGGCGGCGATCAGACCCTCGGCCGCGGCACCATCGCCGGCAGTGCACGCATCCTGCAGCTGATCGGCCAAATTCCGCAGGCCGACTTCGCCGAGATTGCCGCAGATCCCGATCATATCATGCGCCTCGCGCGCCAGCCCGGCGAGATCGGCTGCGGCACCCAGGACGGCGAGCCGGGCGGCGCGGCGCATGGTTCCCTCGAGAAACGCTTCGAGCAGGCCGGCGAAACGGTCGGGCGGCAGCATCCGCTCCAGACGGGCGAGATGCGCTTCGTCGCGGACGCCGGCGGCGATCGGGGCCGGTTCCACTGCGGTCGCGGCCGCGGCGTCGGCGGCGCCGATCCAGCGCGACACCATCGCCAGCAGGGAGGGCGCATCGATCGGCTTGGAGGCATAGTCGTCCATGCCGGCATCGAGGCAGTGCTTGCGGTCACCCTCCATGGCGCCGGCGGTCATGGCGACGATCGGAACGGCACCGGCTGCGCCGCCGAGGGCGCGGATCCGGCGCGTCGCTTCGAGCCCGTCGAGATTCGGCATCTGCACATCCATGAGAATGAGGTCGTACCGGTTTGCTCGGGCCGCGGCGACGGCGGCGACGCCATCTTCGGCAAAATCGAGCGTATAGCCGAAGCCTTCGAGAATGGTCGCCGCCACCATGCGATTGACCGGGTGGTCCTCGGCCAACAGGAGATGTCCGCCGCGCGCCGGGGCTGGCAGGGCCGCGCGCCGTTCTTCCTGTTCCTCTTCGACCTCGGGCGGCTCGACGCCCAATTGCAGCTGGAGATATTGGAGCAATATCCGGTGCCGCACCGGCTTCGCCAACACGAGGTCGAAACGATCGAGCGCTGCCGTCCCGGAGCCGGTCGGCCGGTCGGCAGCCGTCAACAGCACCAGCCGGGCCCCTCGAAGCGCGTCCGACACCCGCCCGAACCGGTCGGCTGCCGCCTGGTCGAGGAGCACGAGGTCGAAGCCGCCGCCACGGTGCACGGCAGCTTCGAGTTCGGCGAGCCCGGCGTCGGCGTCGGGGGCGGTGGTCACCCTCATTCCCGCGTCGGCGAGCTCGCGACCGAGCGCCGAGCGCGTGAAGTCACAGCGATCGATAACCAGCGCTCGCCGGTCATGGAGCGCTCCCGCCTCGATCGGTACCGGATCGGCGCCGGCGAAGGGCAGCGCCAGCGCCACGGTGAAGACGCTGCCGCCGCCGGGACGATCCGCGACGCAGATCGTCCCGCCCATCAGCTCGACCAGTTGCTTCGAAATATTGAGCCCGAGGCCGGTACCGCCGAAGCGCCGGGTGATCGAGCCGTCGGCCTGTTCGAATTTACGGAACAGCTTCGGCTTATCCTCGTCCCGGACGCCGATGCCGGTGTCCGCGATCGCGAACCGCACGCGCAGCCGACTGCCCTCCGCGGCGGCCTCGATTTCGAGGCCGACGGCACCGCGATCGGTGAATTTCACGGCATTTGACAAGAGGTTGAGCAGAACCTGGCGGAGCCGTGTGGGGTCGCCGATCAGCGGCCGACGCGCCGCGGGGGCGATATGGAGCGCGATCTCGAGTCCCTTTTCATGGGCAGGCGGCGAGAGCAGCTCGACTGCATCTTCGGCCAGTTCTTCGAGGTCGATCTCGATGGCTTCGAGATCGAATTTCCCCGATTCGAGCTTCGAGACATCCAGAATGTCGTTGAGGATGGTGAGCAGGGATTGCGCCGAGACGCGCACGGCTTCCGCGAATTTCCGCTGATCGGCGCCGAGCTTGGTCCCGAGCAGCAAACTGTTCAGGCCGATGATTCCGTTCATCGGGGTCCGGACCTCGTGGCTCATCATCGCCAGGAATTCGGATTTGAGCCGGTTGGCGCGTTCGGCCTCGTCGCGCGCGACCGACAGATCGTCGGCCAGGCCGGCCAGTGCCGTGGCTTGGCTCTCCAAGCGGTCGCGAATCTCGCAGAGTTCGAATTCGCGCTGCTTGCGCTCGGTGATATCGGTGAAGATTCCAACTCGCCCGCCGAGTGACGTGACTCGATTGCGGCCCAGCAGCCATCTTCCGTCGCGCAGATGCCGCTCGGCCGAACCGGCTTCGCCTCCGCTGGTGGCGAAGATGTCGGCCGCCGGCGCTCCTGCCGGCCCGTCGTCCGGTCGCGCGAGTTCGGCCCATTCGGCCAAGAACCGCGCCCGCTCCACGCCCGGCTGGAACAACCTGTCACTGAAGCCGAACAGAGACCGAAAGCAGCTGTTGCACATGACGAAGCGCCGATCGGCATCCCAGAGGATGAAGCCGTCTTGGATCCCTTCGACTGCGTCGAGCAGCCGCGATTCGGCTTCTTTGCGCCCGCTGATGTCGCGCAAGCTGGCGACGAACGCTGCGAGCTTCCCCGGTGGCGCCGTGCCGACCAGCCAATAGGCCGCCTCGAGCCAGATTTCGCGGCCATCCTTGCGCCGGGCGCGGAACGAGCGGACCGGATCCGCGGTGCCGGCCATCACGCCCCGCAGATGCGCCGCCATGAGCGGCCGATCTTCCGAATGGACCAGGCGCGTGATCGAACCATGGAGCAGCTCCTCGGGCTCGTAGCCGAGCACCAGCCTCGAGGCGGGCGAGACATAGGTCGCCACCCAGTCGTCGTCGACCCGGATGATGAGATCGGTAGAATGGTCGGCCAGCAGGCGGTAATGGGCGCCGGCCGCCGCCGCGGTCCGCTCGGCGTCGGCGATCCGGGCGATCTGGCGGACGAGCCCGAAGCCCAGCAGGGCGAAGACCCCGACCAGGATCGACACCCAGAGCAGATGGTCGTTCGCGTCTTCGCGCCAGGGCGCCAGAACCTCCTTCTTCGACAGGGCGACGGAGACGACCAGGGGAAAGCCGTCCAACGTCCGGTAGCCGACCACGCGCACCACGCCGTCGACCGGCGAGTCGATCTCGGCCACGCCCGAGGCGGTTTCCGGCAAATAGTCCGCAAAAAGCGACGAATCTGCGAAACTCTGTCCGATCGCCGCGGTACCGAGCGGCCGGCGGACCAGCAAGGTGCCGTCGCGGAGCGCCAGCATGATCGAGCCATGATGGCCGATGTCGAAAGTGTCATAGAAACCGTTGAAATAGGAAATATCGAGAGTCGCGAGCACGACGCCGGCGAAGCTGCCATCCGGACCATCGAACCGGCGCGACAGCGGGATCACCCACAGGCCGCTCGAACGGCTGATCACCGGCGGGCCGAGATGCGGCCCGCGATCGGGGTGGTCGCGGTGATAGATCATATAGTCGCGATCCGAGGTATTGAAGCGGGGCAGATCGGCCGCGTGCGAGGTCGCCAGCGCATCGCCGTTGCGGTCATAGATCGTCAGGCTGTTCAGCAGCGGCAATTCAGCGTAGCGGCGGGCGAGCAGTCGATCGAGCCGCCCGATTTCTTCGGGATCGATGCCATCGGTTTCCAGCCGCTCGGCCAGCCCGACCAGTGCCATGTCGGCCCTTTCGAACGTGTCCTGGGCCTGCTGCCCGATCGATTGCGCGAGATTGACGGTAGCGATACGGCTGTCCCGCAAGAGCCGGTCACGGCTGGTCCAGGTTCGCCACCCTTGCATCGAGATCAGAGCGATGCACGCCAGACACACGAACGCCGTGACCAGTCGCGTCAGCGGCCACTGCTTCCTGTTTTCCTCGCCAACGCTCGATCCAGCTGAGTCATCGGTTGACATCGTGTGGCGATCCATCGGAAATCCGGGAAAAGCCTAGCGCCGGAAAGATTAAGGACGCTTGTTCAATCCCGGCTTCCTGCGGAAAATCATGTTGGATCCGGGGAGAGCCGCACTCGGTCACGCCGATGTTGTCGGCTGCGGCAGCCGGACTTGCTCGACCGCGTCCTCGGCGTCGGCGGGTCATGGGTCACAGGAGGGGGCTTGCGATGCTGTCCGTCGACGACGCACCATTCGAGGCGGCCGAGATCATCCGCCGATCCAGTCGAGGACCGGGGCCGAAAATCGCGATCATCCTGGGCTCCGGGTTGGGTGGGCTGGCCCGGTCGATCGAAGATCCGGTCGTTCTCTCCTACGCCGAACTGCCCGGCTTTCCGATCAGTACGGTCGAGGGGCATGCCGGCGAGCTGCGGCTCGGTTCGATCTCGGGCGTGCCCGTCGCGGGCCTCGCCGGGCGGTCGCATTACTATGAAGGCTACGGCCTCGGCACCATGACCGCTGCGATCCGCGCGCTCAGGCTCGCCGGGGCCGAACTCTTGTTTCTGACCAATGCCGCGGGCTCGCTCCGGCCCGAGGTCGGGCCGGGCCGGCTGGTGGCGATCGCCGATCATATCAATCTGCTGCCCGGCACGCCGCTCGTCGGCCCCAACGACCCGCGCTTCGGGCCGCGATTCTTCAGCCTCGCCGATGCCTACGATTCCGGCCGGCGGGCGCTTCTCCAGGCGACGGCGCAGGAACTCGGGATCGCGCTCGCCGAGGGCGTCTATCTCGCCTGCCCGGGGCCCTGTTTCGAGACTCCGGCCGAGATCCGCATGATGCGGATCCTCGGCGCCGATCTCGTCGGCATGTCGACCGTGCCCGAGGTGATCGCAGCCCGGCATTGCGGCCTCGAGGTTCTGGCCGTCTCGGTCGTGACCAACCTGGCCGAAGGCCTGTCGGATGCCGTGCTCTCGCACGAGCACACGATGAAATACGCCGCGATCGGTGCCGTCGATCTGGAGCGGCTGATCCTGGGATTTCTCGCGCGCCGGGGGCCCAGCGACTGAACCGACCGCGGCGGGCCGGCTTGATTCTAAAGCAATATCCAGATGTCGGATTTCACCCGAAATCGTCTCGCTCCCGCCGGTCGCCGGCCCTCGCGGGCATCGCCGATCGCTCTCATGTAATGGAGGAGGCCACGCAACATTTCCGGCGACTCGATCTTCGCCAGCACCCGCCCCAGTTCCAAGGTCAGATGGCTTTCGGCATTGCGCCCGGCCGGCGCCGGCGGCAGACCCGGTTCGCCCTCCCGAGCTGGTGCCGCGCCGTCGAGCCCCTCGAAGAAATAGGAAACCTTCAAGCCGAAATGGCTCGCCAGGATCCATAATTTGCCCAGGGAGATGACGTTGACCCCGGTTTCGTATTTGCGAAATTGCTGATAGGTCATGCCGATGATCCGGCCCATCGCCCGCTGCGTCAGGCCCTTGGTTCGGCGCAGCAGCCGCAGCCGCTGGCCGATATGGAGCGTGATCGCTCTGCTCGCCGCATCCGGCCCTTCGTCCCGCTCCATGGCTCCCGCTCCGTCACGAACAGCTGCCCGCGGCCACGGCCGGCATGGGCTCCTCGCGGGGGCCTGGGCGCTGGCGGATGACGGGGGCCAGATCCACCAACTCCAGGTAAAGATCGGCCTGGCGGCGCAGCTCGTCGGCGATGAATCCCGGGCCCGAGCGGTATGTCGAGATCACGGTGACCCGCACGCCCCGGCGCTGCACCGCCTCGACCAGTGCGCGGAAATCGCCGTCGCCGGAGAGCAGGATGGCGTGGTCGAGGCGGCCGGCCATTTCCATCATGTCGATGGCCAGCTCGACCTGCATGCTGTTCTTGATCCGCCGGCGCCCGAGCGCATCGACGAATTCCTTGGCCGGCTTGGTCACCACCGTGTAGCCGTTGTAGTCGAGCCAGTCGACCAGCGGCCGGAGCGCCGAATATTCGGCCTCGCCCTGAACCGCCGTATAGTAGAAGATCCGCAGCAGCCGGCCCTGAACCCGGAAGAAGTCGATCAGTTTCTGGTAGTCGATATCGAACCCCAGCGCGCGGGTCGCCGCATAGAGGTTGGGGCCGTCGATGAACACGCCGAGACGCTCGGAGGACTTGGTCATCGTGGGGGTTTCGGTGCTGACAATGCCGTGGGCGGCCATGGGAGAGCCTCGGTTGGGAGTGGGAGCTGCGGGCGGGTTTCGACAACGAGGAGGGCGACGGTGCTGAGCTTTCAGCCGCAGGGGACGAAGCCGCTACGGGAATAGCTTACGGTCGGTGCACGCCGCACGGTATTGTCGAGCCCTCGGCCGGCCGCGAAATGGCATTCGCTGGGGCGTGACGCGCATTCACGGCGGGCGTCGGAATTTCCCCGAATCTTCCAAAAGAGTTCAAACCTCCTGCAAAGCATGTTTATCCGGGCTCGGCGCCCGCGGTTGCAGGCGGAAGCCGCGCGACCGGCCATGGGCCGCATGGCGACTGCAGCCGACACGAGAAAACGCTATTGCAACCGGCACGCACCGGCATTACGGTTGGACGGGATGCTACCAATGCGTCTCAAATTGGCAGGGTGGGGCCGGACGCCGAATGAGCACGGGTGCAGAGACGAAACCCTATGGTTACCGCTTCGGCGCGCATGAGCTCTACCCGGCGTACCGGCTCCTGCTCCGCGAC
>Ga0209274_10000394_pt1 | contig 27864 bp, 17 predicted proteins | sample HubBroMetageREF1_FD_188343 | JGI IMG/M metagenome (GOLD analysis project Ga0209274, IMG submission 188343) | Reference soil microbial communities from the Hubbard Brook experimental Forest, New Hampshire, USA - Hubbard Brook CCASE Soil... | ecosystem: Environmental > Terrestrial > Soil >...
CGCTTCTCGATGGGCACGAAGTCGCGCTCCCCCGGTCCCGTGTAGATCTGGCGTGGGCGGGCGATTTTCTGCTCCGGATCGGTGATCAGTTCCTGCCACTGCGCGAGCCAGCCTGCGGTTCGGGGAATAGCGAACAGCACGGTGAACATTTCCGGACGGAACCCCATCGCCTGGTACATGATGCCGGAATAGAAATCAACGTTGGGATAGAGCTTGCGCTTCACAAAATAATCGTCCTCCAACGCGATGCGCTCGAGTTCGAGAGCGATGTCGAGCTTTCCACTGCGTCCCGTGACCTGGAAAACCTGCTCGGCGCTCCAGCGAATGATCTTCGCGCGCGGATCATAGTTTTTGTAGATGCGATGCCCGAAGCCCATCAGCTTGATCTCGCCTGACTTCACCCGCTTGATGTAGGCGGGAACGTGATCCTTCGAGCCAATCTCGTCGAGCATCTTCAGAACTTCTTCATTGGCGCCGCCGTGCAGCGGCCCAGCCAGGGCCGACGCCGCTGATGCGACCGACAAGTAAGGGTCAGCCTGCGAACTGCTCACCGACCGCATCGCGTTGGTGCTGCAGTTCTGCTCGTGGTCAGCGTGCAGAATAAACAGAATGTCGAGCGCGCGCGCAATCGCAGGATTGGCCACATACTTCGGCTCGACCATCTTCCACAACATGTTCATGAAATTTTCGGCGTAGCTCAGATCGTTGTCGGGATAGACGTAAGGAAATCCGACATTGTGCCGGTACGACATGGCCGCAATGGACGGCACTTTGCCGATGAGTCGCGAAATCTGGTGTGCACGATTCGCCGGATCGTGAACGTCCTTGGCGTCGGGATACACGCTCGACAAGGCCGCAATCGTGCTCACGAACATCGACATGGGATGCGACGAATAGCGAAAGCCCTCCATGAACTTCTTCGTGGTCTCATGCAGCATGGTGTGGTGCGTAACGTCGAAAACCCAGGCGCTCAGTTCTTTCTCGGTAGGGAGTTCGCCATGCAGCAGCAGGTACGCGACCTCAAGAAAAGTGCAGCGCTCGGCCAGAACTTCAATGGGATATCCGCGATAGCGCAGGATGCCCTTGTCGCCGTCAATGTAGGTGATGGAACTCTTGCACGACGCCGTGTTCATGAAAGCCGGATCGTAGGTCATCAGCCCAAAATCGTCGGAGTCGGTCTTGATCTGCCGCAAGTCCATGGCCCGGATGGTGCCGTTTTCGACAGGGACGCTGTAGGTCTTGCCGGTGCGATTGTCGGTGATGGTAAGTGTGTTCTCTGCCATGAAATCTTCCGCCTTATCGGTATCCGTGGTCAGTATCCGTAATCAGTATCCGTGCGCCGCTAATTCAAGCATAGTCGAGCCCGCCCATGTTTCCCAAACTCAATCTGTGACTAAAGATCGCTGCTTGCTGGGAGGCTGCCCAAAATGTAATTTTATGCGAAATCGGCCTTCGCCGTTGGGCGGGCGCCCGCGAGTATGTCCGGCAGTATGTCTGGGCAGTGTAATCAGAAGGCCATGATCGGGGGCGTCCCGGCTCAACTCTCACTGAGCGGATGCGGGCTTAATAGCGTAATAGCCGAGGCGGGCCTGCACGGTGAGCTTTTCGCCGCTGCCCAAGGTGACTTTCAATTTGTGGAACTTGCCATCAAGTTTCTGCGGCGAGAATCCCAGCACGTAGATGTATTCCGGGGCATCGGCAGTGCGGCGGAATCCTTCGTCCAGATCGTTGTTGTGTTGAAAAAACGTCCCTCCGGTTCCGCTGGCGACCTCAGACAGCACCTCGCCGAGAGCATTGGCCTCACGGGTATCGAACTGAAGTTTCAGGGCTGGATCTGAGGTATGGCCGGATTTGATGTCTATACCCCCGGTGGTAAGTCCCTGCGGATCCAGGGTGTTGATGACGATATTGGAGCGGATGGCTTGGTCGATGATGTCGGTGAGGTTCTGCTGCGCGTCCGGATCCAAGGCAAGAAATCCGGGAGAAACCAGTACGACACTGCGTTGCCCAGGCATGGAGGCCGTCCGGCGAATTACGTCGCGGAATACTCTTAGCGCCTGACGAGTTTCCTGGTGGCCTGCGCTCAGGATTGCGAAGGCCTTCTCCGTTGCCCTCCGTTTCGCCATCTCGCGTTCAACTTCGGGATGATCTCCGGAAGCCTTCAGTATTCCAGAGGGTGTGCAGCCCATAGCCTCCTCGGTGGCCAAATCCACCGCACCCTCGTCGTTGTGGTTCACCATCAAGTCCGCCATGTAGTAACTCACTGCAGGGCAGTCGGAAGAGTCAATGACGGCATGCGGCTTCAGGCTGTGCAGGGCCTGCAGCAGTCTTCCGCGATCGGCGGTGAAGTCGACCTGCACTGCGCCGGAAATGGAAACAATCGCCACCCGGTCCACCGGATTCAATTCCGCGATGTGCTTGCCAGCTGCATCTTTCGCGGCCGCCAGGTCGTGCGGAGCGCTGTGTACGTCGTCGAAGAGATAGGCGACATCACGCTCGGAAACAGCCGGTTTGGGATTCTCCACTAACGTAACGGCGGGGCCGTTATTCGGGCCTGGCGAAGAGCCCGGTTCGTTCCCGGCCGTCCCTGATTTCTCGACGGAGAACTCGGTGATCACTTGTGCTCTGCGATCATCCAATAAATGGAAATCCTCCCGGCGAACATTTCCGACCGCGTGCCCTTTTGAGTCTCGCAATACGACGCTGACCTGAACCAGATTCACCCTGACCCTCAGTGTGGTCGTCGGGTTATCATTTGCGGGAGGCTCAGATAGGTTTGGCGTTGATGCACTGCTCGCGACCTCCTGTTGCGTGAGTTCTCTCTGCCGTTCCTTCTCCAGGGCGGCCATTTTCCAGATCACTCCGACCGCGGCAAGATCCAAGTCGCTCTTTTGTTCGGCTTCGAGCCGGGCATCATCTTCGCGCACAGCCTGCTCGCGCAGGATGGCATAAATCTCTTCATCCCGTTCCGTTTCCCTTTCCAGAGACTCTCTTGAACTTGTGACCGAACTCGCGCCCGCAGATTCTCCGCCGCCCGCGCCCGGGGGCAGGTTCATCACCATACGCGCCTTGGCATGAAACCTGTGGCAGCTACTAAATTGGACCACATTGCGCGTTGACTCCATCCCCTGATATTTGGTCGCAACCGTGGACTCCACGGGAAGCACGAAGGCCGTGCCATCGCCGAATGCGACGTTGTCATAGTCGATTACGATCTCGGCGCTCTGCATGGGAAACGACGCAGGAAGTTCCTTCGCCGCCGATTGGAACCGCAGCAAAGCACCCGTCTTCTGGTCGATCCAGAGTTCTCCTCCATAGGGGGGCGCGGCCACCTGATCATGGCCCCGCAGTTCCCACAACGGTTCGTTCTGCCGGGAAATTAGATAGGTGAACACCCAGGCGGTGTGCAACCCGATTTTGTTCTCCCCCGAAAACTCAAACACGGCATGGTTACGGGAGTGGAAGATAGCGCGCAGGTTGCCCTGAAACTGTCCGCTCGACCACAGGCCAGCGGCTTTCGCCTCGGCATCCGTCGCCGGGCCTCCGTTCACTCGGAGGTCGCTGTAGGACTCATTTCCATCCTGGTAGCGCACAGTCGCGGTAATCAGGTCGATGGGCAGGCGGTTACGGCCCCGGTAGCGAGAGGTCTCCTGCTGGCAAATAAAATTGGGCATGTCTCGCGGCAGGGCGATCGCATATTCGCACACTCCGTGCAGCGCCTCGGCATGAGGAATATTCGCGGGCAGCCACGCGCACAAGTCGGAGCCCGCATAATGCTCGCCTTGCTTCAGAGGGACTTGTTCGGTTGAGGGCAGCGCGCCGAGAGCGACACTGCCGCCGTTCTTGAGATCACCCATAACCTTGCCACCGATGCGTTCGACCGCCTGAAAGATCGCTGCCCGTTCAGTCAACAAGGGGTCGCTTTTAGCTATACCGATGGAGTACGACACGCCGTCGCTAGCGCGCCGGAGCTGGTACTCTGCGGTTGCCGTTGCTACCGCAACGTTGCCAGTTGGGTTTTGATCGGGCGCCTCAAACCTGTAGGAATGCTCTACCGCGAACAGCTGAATGTAGAGCACGAAATGGCAGTTCTTTTGCAGCGCTTCGGCGATCGCCTTGTTGCCGCGCGGCGCATCCAGGGCAACCGCCTGCAGAGAGAGGTTTGGCTTCGTGTCGATCTTCTGCCGGCTGAGCGCCTTCATCAGACGATCTCGCGCCTCGCTCGTGGGCGCATCGTACGATGCACTGCTCGGCAAGATGACGCCAATACGTACGATTGTCGGGTCTTGAGCAGCCGCGGAAACAGAGGAAAAACACAGGACTGAAATCAGCGCCAGTGGAGCGGTGAATCGCATGTTTCAAATTCCCGGCAGCAGAAGACTGGGAATCCCGGCCATCATAGCAGCCGTCGCCTTGTTTGAAGACCATGTTTTAAAGACCACGATCAGGCGCTCTGGCTCTCACTGAGCCGATGCGGGCTTGAGAGCGTAATAGCCTGCGCGCGCCTGCACCGCCATCTTCTCGGCTCCATTCACCTTGACCTTCAGCTTGTGAAACTTGCCGTCCAACTTCTGGGGTGAGAACCCCAATACATAAATGAACTCCGGCACGTCCGCGGTTTGCCGAAAGCCCGTGCGGAGATCATTGCTATTGTGAAAGAACATTCCGCCCGTGCCATAGGCGAGGTCGGCCAGCACTTGGCTCCGTGCGGTGGCTTCATCCCGGTCGAATAACGCTCTTCCGAAGTCATGGCTGTTGCTGCCGGATATCCCCGTAGCGGGAACTCCCTCCACGTCGAGAGTATTGAAGACGATTCCCGCCCGCACCGCCTGATCGACCAGAGCCATTTCCCTGTCCTGCGCGTCCGTAGCAACCGTCAGAAAGCCAGCAGAGACCAGCACGATGCTCCGCCGGCCGGGCATCGCCGCGGTCCTCGCGATTACGTCGTTCAACATCTGTAGCGTGCGCTCGCTCTCTACCCTGCCGATACTCACGACTTCCAGGGCTTTGGCGATCGCGATGCCCTTTGCGGCGTGCGCGGTGACCCCAGCGCAGCGCATGGTTTCATCGACCGCCAGCGCGCTCGCGCCCGCGTCGCCCTGATTCGCGATCAAATCCGCCATGTAGTAGCTCACCGGCGGACACTCCGAAGTCACACGCGAACGCGGCTTCAACATTCGCAGCACGGACTGCAACTTCTCGCGGTCTGACGTGAAGTCGAGGCCGATCTGTCCGGAGGTCGTGAACACCGCGGCCCGGTCCTCCGGCTGCAGCGCGGAGAGATGCTGTTCCGCTGCTGCAATCACGTTCGACAGGTCTTCGAAGGTAGTCTGAAGATCGTCGAAAACATACGCCACATTGTTTTGCGCATTTTCGGCGACCGCCGGTCTCCTGCCCCCATCCGCTGAAGCCGGGTTCGCGGCGGGACTGGCCTGTTGCGCAGGCCCTTGTTCTCGCTCGGACTTTTCCAGTGAGAAACTGCTAATTGGCTGCGGCCTGCGTTCATCGAACAGCAGAAAATCCTTCCTGCCCAGATTTCCGACGGCGTCTCCGTTTGGGTTGCGCACCACCACGCTCACCGGAACGAGTTTCACGCTCACCTTGAAAATGGTCTCGGGCGCGTTCTCCGCAGGCGGCGTAGCCTGATTGGCGCTGGCGCCCTGCTGCCGTTCTTCCTTGCGCTGCCGTTCCTTCTCTAGCGCAGCCATTTTCCAGATCGCTCCGACCGTTGCCAAGTCCAGGTCCGTTCTTTGTTCAGCTTCGAGCCGGGCCTGGTCTTCGCGCACGGCCTGCTCGCGCAGGATCGCGTAAATCTCTTCGTCCTGCTCCACCTCCCTTTTCAAAGACGCCGCCGGGCTCGAGTCGGCGGAACCCGCTCCCGCGGAATCTCTCCCGTCCGCGCCCGGCGGCAGATTCAACACCATGCGGGCTTTGGCTCGAAACCGGTGGCAGCCGCTGAATCGCACCACGTTGCGCGTAGACTCCATCCCTTGATGTTTAGTGGCAATGCTGGACTCCACTGGAAGCACGAACGCCGTGCCGTCGCCGAATGCGACGTCGTCATAATCGATCAGGATCTCGGCGCTCTGCATGGGAAACGACGCCGGGAGGTCTTTCGCCGCCGATCGGAACCGCAGCACCTCGCCCGTCTTCTGATCGATCCACAACTCTCCCCCATAAGGCGGCGCGGCCACTTGATCTTCGCCTCGCAGTTCCCACAACGGCTCGTTCTGCCGCGCAATTTGATAGGTAAACACCCAGGCGGCGTGCGACTCGATGTTTTTCTCCCCGGAAAACTCAAACACAGCACGGTTGCCGGAGTGGAAAATAGCGCGCAGGTTGCCCTCAAACTGTCCCCTCGACCAAAGGCCGGCGGTTTTGCCCTCGGCGTCCGGTTCCGCCTTGCCATTCACTCGCAGATCGCTGTAGGACTCATTTCCATCTTCATAGCGCACAGTGGCCGTGATCAGGTCGACCGGCACTCGGTTCTGGCCCTGGTACCGCGAAGTCTCTTGCCGGCAGACAAAATTCGGCATGTCTCGCGGCAGCGCGATCGCATATTCGCAAACCCCGTGCAGCGCCTCGGCATGAGGAATATTCTCCGGCAGCCAGTCGCAGAAGCTGGAGCCGGAATAAAACTCGCCTTGTCGGACAGGGACTGGTTCGGCTGCGGGAGGCGCGCCGAGAGCCACGTTGCTGTCGTTCTTGAGATCGGCCATGACCTTGCCGCCGATGCCTTCGACCGCCTGCAAAATGGCTTCCCGCGCCGACACCGAGGCGTCGCTCTTCGCTATGCCGATCGAGTACGACACGCCATCGATGGCGCGTCTGAGCTGATACTCCGCAGTAGCCGTGGCTACCGCAACGTTCTCTCCCGCGGTTCCGTTGACAGCCTCAAACTTGTATGAGGCCTCTACTGGCTGCACCCGGCTGTAGAGCACGAACTCGCAGTTCTTTTCCTGCGCTTCGGCAATGGCTTTGCTGCCGGCCGGCGACTCCAGTGCGACTGCCTGCAGAGACAGTTTCAGTTTCAGTTTCTTATCGAACTTGCGCTGGTTGAGCGCCTTCACCAGGCGGTTTCTCGCCTCGTTGTCCGATACGTCTTTCGACCCACCGCTTGGCATGGCTACGCCAATGCGCACGACTGTGGGCTCCTGGGCGACCAGGCAAACGCACGAGAAACATAGGAGAGAAATCAGCGCCAGTGGAGAAAGGAATCGCATGCAGACCGCTCGCCCCAAAAACGAAACCGGCGGCCGCGGCCGCCGGTCAGGCAATCCAAGCCTTGGCTCGGCGAAGCTTAGTTGGACGAATCGTCACGCCGCTTCAGCGTCGGACGGTCATCGTCGCTCTGGGTGGTGCTGCCGGTGTTGTCCGAGGTATTCGAAGTCCGCCGCAGGCTGGGCTTGTTCGAATCTTTCTCATCAATGACTTTGTGCTTGTTTTCGATCGCCGCCAGCCGCGCCTTGACCTCGTCAAACTCCGAAGTGGTCACGATGTATTCCTGCTTGGCGGGGAGAATCTTGCGAATCTCTTCCTGCGATTTCTCGATGCGGTCCGGAGTCTGAGGGTGAGTCGAGAAAGCTTTCGACAGCGTCCCCGGCTTCTTCTTCTCCATGGCCTGAATCTTTTCGAAGAACGATACGAAGGCCGACGGATCATACCCGGCTCGATACATGTATTGCACACCCAGGTAGTCAGCCTGAGCCTCGAAGGTTCGCGAGAAGTGCAGGTAGGTCAGCGGAATGCCAAGGCCCATGCCCTCATAAATTCCGTACCCGATCGCCCCGCCCATGAATATGGCCGGGAGCGAGGCCAGTTGGAGGAGTTGAATGCGGGTCATTTCGCGCCCATAGTGGCAGGCGGCCACGTGAGCGATCTCATGCGCCATCACCCCAGCCATCTCTGCTTCTTCATCGGCCGCCAGAATCAGGCCGGAATTCACATAGAAAAATCCGCCCGGCAGCGCCATGGCGTTGACCACGTCGGAGTCGATAACTTTGATCGTGAACGGCACCTGCGCATCCGAGTTGCGCACGATATTCTGGCCCACCCGGTTCACGTACTCGCTGATCACTGGATCGTTCACCAGCTTAATTTGCGATTCGATCATCTGCGAGTACTTGCGGCCGTCAGCGACCTGATGCTCGACGGTATACCAGTTGCCCACGCCGCGACCGCAGCCCACGTTGCGGTTGCCCACGGCATCGACGTCGGTGGCGCCGCCGTCATGCTTGATCTGGCTGTCGTCGGCCGTCGGCAGGGTTGCAGGCGGCTGCGCCGGCGCATTCTGCACATCGCCGGATTTCGGCTGATCTTTATCCTGATCGGAAACTTGGGCAAACGTCCAGGAACCCACGCTGAACGCCGCCAACGCCATCGCGATTGCCAGCCACCTGAGTTTCATAGGGCACTCCTTAAGGCGATTATACTCCCGGCCGGAAGACACCAAACCCCAATCTTTGGTCCGTTCGGTTAGACGCCGCCCAATGGCTCAGGGTTATCCGTAAGAACCGGAGAAAGCTCCGGGATACCGGCGTCCGAACTCATCCCGTGCACGGTTTCCCGTAGCAGGACCATCCGCCCTGAAAGCCACGCCGGGCCTGCTTTTCCCTTGACACTCCGCAGGCTCGGGCTGAAAATGGACGACGGTTTGCCGGCTTTTCCCCCTTCTTGAGCTGGCTTCGCTTCTGGCCATTCCATTTGTCTAATCGGGTCTGTCTACCTGGGTCGGTCTGTCTGGGTCGGTCGGGTCAGGTCTTGGTCGTGGCTCGGTCTTTTCTTTGGGAATTGAGTTCCTCAACGCAGGGACGTGTGCGAGGCTTCGCCGTTAGTGGTGTGAGTTTAGCGATATGGAGACAACAAAAATAATGAAAAGCACAATGCGTGGTGGTTTGGCAGCGGCAGTGGTTGCTGGCCCGATCTTTGCTGGTTTGATCTTTATTGGTCTTATCTTTGCCGGTCTGGGGGCGCAGGTCGCTTCCGCGCAGACCTTCGGTTTCCCGGCCGCAACCGGATTCACAACGTCCAACGTATGCGCCAACAGCGCCACGCCGCCTCCCGCATGCCAGGTTCTGACGGTTGGTTCTCCGAGCCAGCCGCAGGTCATCACAGGGGGCATTTTGCAGTTGAACACCGCGAATCTGAACCAGCACGGCGCGGCCTGGTACTACCTCCCGCAACCAATCTCCACGGGATTCACCACCGCCTTCCAGTTTCAGATTACCAGCACGAATGCCTGCCTCTCCTGCAGCTTTCCCGCCGACGGCATGGCGCTAGTCATCCAGAATGATCCGGCCGGCACCGGCGCTCTCGGCTATACCGGAGACGGGCAGAACATGTCCTACGGCAACAACGACGTCTCCACCGCCAGCGGCCCCGGAAACGCCATCACCAACAGCCTTGCCGTTGAACTCGATACTTATCTGAACACCAATTACAGCGACCCCAACGGCAACCACATAGCCGTCCAAAGCTGCGGGCCCAACAACCCCAGCACTCTCACGCCCAACAGCGCAGACCATGACTATGCCTGCCCGGACGGAAACCTGGCGGCAATCGCCCTGCAAGAACTGCCCACCGGCCTGTCATTGTCGGACGGGAACCCGCACACCATCACCGTGAATTACCTGCCGCCGGGAACCTGCACCAGCGGCTGCAACAATTTCTCCGTCTACATGGACAGCACACTAATCCTCCAAACCACCGTGAACTTGTCCACCCAGCTGAACCTGACCGCAGACGGCAGCGTCTACATCGGACTTACAGCCGCGACGGGCGGATCGGTCGAGAACAATAACATTCTCAGCTGGTCGTTCAGTTCCCTGCCACTGGCGCCCATCACCATCAACCAACCGCTGCAGCCCACTCAAACCAACTTCAATTACACCCCCACGCTGAGCGCGGTAGCCAACTACTCACAGAGCGGACTGGGCAGCGGTGCTTTCACCGGCGTCATCATGCAGGGGACGGTGCAGTCGATTACGCCCCAACAATTCACTACTCTGGTGCAGAATACTCCGTTCCAGGGAACCACTTGCCAGCTCCAGGATATCGGCGGGGGCAACTATAATTGCGTCCTCACCACGGATCTCTGCACGACTTCGACCAGCTCAACGCCGACCGGGGCGAACTGTCCGAACACCGGCACCAACGCCCTCATTCTCGTCTCCAACACCTACAACCTCGATCCGAGTCAGAAGCCGATTGTCAATCCGGGCTACATTATGGGTTCCGACAACGCGCTGAACTGCGAAAACAACGACAACCTCTGCAAAGGACTGGTGAACATCTTCACCGGCATCAGCGGTGACGCTGCCACCACCAACGGCAGAACCAACAACTTCAATTCCACCCTGTTTCCGATTCTCGGCGTGGTTCAGCCGAGCACAGGCGTCAACACCGCTCCGGCCCTGAACCAAGGGTGGACAAACCAGAGCGTCACCGTCACTTTCAACAGTGCTGACGTTGTCCCCACCATCAACACCAATCCGCCTTCGCCGTTGCCGACCGTCACCAGCGTCAACTATTCGGTCACGGGAGCGAACTTGCCCATCCCGGCGACGGGAACGATCACCGGACACACTGGGTCGATCGTCATCCCCAACACCGCTCAAGGGGCGACGGTAGTCACGTACTACGGCACCGACAACGCAGGCACAATTGAAAGCATCACCACGAATAGTAACGGTCAGGTAAGCAGCGCCAGTCCCACATTTACCGTTCAGGTCGACACCATTTCCCCGACGGTGAGTTGCACTCCGCCCGCTCCCGCCTGGCAGGCAACCGATGTCGTGGTTCCCTGCTCGGCAAGCGATAACGCAGGCGGCTCGGGCCTGGTTGGCCCGGCTTCGTTCAACGTGGCGACCAACGTGCCAGTGGGAACGGAAACCAACAGCGCCACGATTGCGGCAGTTACGGTGCAGGATATTGCGGGCAACACCTCCGCGCCCCAGGGCCCGTTCGGTCCCTTCGAAGTGGACAAAAAGGCTCCGGTCATCAACAGCCCGACAATTTCGCCGGCATCACCAGTCTTCGGACAAACGGTGATGGCGAACTACAGCTGCACGGACGGTGGTTCCGGCGTAGTGTCGTGCGGGCCGTCGGGATCAGGGACCTTCCCTGCGACTCCAAGCTCGGGCCCGCTCAGCAGCACGGTCTCCGGCGCGACGGGCCAGCACACGGTGACCATCAACGCCCAGGATGCCGTCGGCAACCAGAGCACACCGAGCAGCGTGAGCTACACGGTGGGGCAAGCCACGCCGATCATCACCTGGCCCGCGCCCGCAGCGATTACCTACGGCACCGCGCTCAGCGCCGCCCAACTCGATGCCACGGCCAACGTTCCGGGAACGTTCGTCTATTCTCCTCCGACGGGAACCAACTTGACCGCTGGGACTCAAACCCTGTCGGTGACCTTTACGCCGACCGATAGCACCGACTACTCGAGCGCCGCGGCGAACGTGACGTTACAGGTGAATAAAGCGACACCGACCATCACTTGGGCGACGCCCTCTGCGATTACTTACGGCACCGCGCTCGGCACCACACAGCTGAACGCAACCGCCAGCGTGTCTGGAACGTTCGTTTATTCTCCTGCCGCGGGAACCTTGTTGACCGCCGGCAATCAAACGCTGACGGTGAGCTTCACGCCAACAGACGCCACCGACTATTCGAGCGCCGCCGCCAATGTGATCTTGCAGGTGAACAAAGCCACGCCGACCATTACCTGGCCTGCACCCGCCGCGATTACCTACGGGACGACTCTGAGCGCGGTGCAACTCGACGCAACGTCGAACGTACCGGGAACGTTCGTCTATTCCCCAGCGGCGGGAACGCTTTTGACCGCCGGAACTCAAACCCTGACAGTGACGTTCACGCCCACCGATTCGGTGGATTATGCGTCAACGGGCGCCGCAGTAGCATTAGTGGTGAACAAGGCGACGCCGATTATCACCTGGCCGACACCGGCTCCCATCACCTACGGCACGGCGCTGAGTTCGATCCAACTCGACGCCACCGCGAACGTGTCCGGAACCTTCGTCTATACCCCACCTTCCGGCACGCTGCTGGCGGTTGGAAATCAAACGCTGTCGGTCACTTTCACCCCAACCGATTCGGTGGACTACATCTCGGCAACCAAACAGGTGACGCTGGTAGTGACGCAACCTGCGATCACACTCTCCCCGAGCAGTCTGAATTTCGGGAATGTGACGCTTGGCGGCGCCGGACTCCTTACGGAAACGGTCACGAACACGGGATCAACCACATTGAAAATCACGAATGTTTCGATGACATTCGGATCGGGGACAACCTGGGAGACCTTCCCGTTCCTGAGCCTCTGCCCGCCCAACCTGGCTCCGGGCAGGAGCTGCGATATCTTCGTCAGCTTCCTTGCCACCAATCTCGGAACGCACACCGCGACTTTGCTCATCACGGACAGCGCGCCGGGAAGCCCCCAACAAATCCCGATCACGGGGACCGTAATCAAGGCAACACACTAGCGGCGGCTGTGAGCGCAAGTCAGCGGGCGAGATCTTCTGATCTCGCCCTTTTTTCGAATAGTGGTGCAGTTTGAAAAAAGACTCGTATCAGGGCATCGCTTCAGCGATGCCGACAACGCAACGGCTTGGGAGACAAGCGGCTTTAGCCGCTGTGAGGGTGCCGGACGGCCCGGCGGCTGAAGCCGGTTTTCAAACCTCGCACTGAGTTGGCATGCCTGAAGGCATGCCCTGATACGAATCTTTTGTCAAACTGCGCCAATATCCTTATTTCCGTACCAGACGTATTTAAGGATCGCAACTCAGAAGGAAACCGCTGCGCTATTGAGCAAACTGCGTGGCTTCGGCATACAGCGGTTTCAGATCGGAGCGCTCGCCGATGTGCTCCGCGCCCTGCTCCTTGCGGATGTCGTCCAGCAGCCGCACCGCCTCGCGATCTTGTGACGCAGCTTCTGCCGCGTTGCCCGAAAGCCGGAGAGACGTTCCGAGCAACAAATGAATGCGAGCATTCTCCAGACGCAGTCCCAGCTTCTCGCTCTTGCTCAGGGTACGCTGCAATTCCTGGCGGGCGTTCGCATAAAGCTTACTCTTGATGAGGGCCTCGGCCATGGAAATGGAGCAGTCGATCGAGAGATATTTGGCGGCGAGAGAGTCGGCCTGCTGTTGCAGACTTCGCAATCCGGCGGTGGCCGCCTGAGCCTGTCCCTCGACGGTTTCAACCTTCGCCAGATTCAAACTCGTTGTGAGGAGCACGTTTTTCTCCGAACTGTGCGTAGCCAGACGCAGCGCTTGCTGGTAAAAATCCTTGGCCGATTTCACATCGCCCTGGTAGAAGCTGGCATCACCCTGGTGGTCCAGAACGGATGCGCTCAACCCATCATTTTTCAGCCCCCGGGCCAGACCCTGAGCTTCCTCCAGCAGTTTTGGCGACTCGGCGCCCCGGCCTGAAATGGCCAGAACTCCGCCCAGATCATTCAGCGCTTGCGCCATACTGATGCTGCGATCGCCGACGTCGCGAAACCCCTTGACCGAGTCCTGCAAGGCTCCGATGGCCGGCCCCAGGCGACCCTGATATTCAAACACCAGCCCGAGACTGTGTGAGACCACGGCCGCACCCTGATTGTTGCCGTCCTTGCGGTAGAGCTCGAGGGCGCGCATTTGCGAGGTCATAGCTTGATCGTACTGTCCGAGGTTGGCGTAAGCCTCTCCCAGATTGTGCAGAGTTTCGGCGATATCGGCAGGCACATTCAGCTTTTCGCGCAGCTGCAGCGCCTGTTGCAGGTAGGTGAGGGCGTCTTCGTTCTCGGCTTTTTGCAGATAGGAGTTGCCGATGTTATTCAAGCAGAGCGCCTGATACGTTTCGTCTCCGGCATCGCGCTGAATCTGCAGCGATTCCTTGAACATCTGCAAGGCCTGATCGGATTGTCCGCGCTCCGAGTAAAGGTTGCCCAGATCGATGAGAGTGTCGCCCGCCTCCTTCTTGGCGCCAATCTCCCGGCGAATCTTCAACGCATCGTTGTAGGCAGCGACGGCCGCGTCGGGCTTTCCAAGCGAGAGCTGCACCTCCCCGATTTCCGACAGGCTGGCAGCAACTCCGCGTTTCTGACCGAGGTGCTGGTTGATGGCCATCGAGTCTTCGTAGTTGCGCAAGGCCTCGGCCGGCTTATTCATCAACTTGTAAGCGATACCGGTGGCCTGCAGGATAAGCGCCTGCTGCTCCTGATTATCCAGATCGATGGCAATGTGGCGAGCCTGATCGAGCGGATCGAGTCCCTTCTGCGGATTGCCGGACTTGATTTCAACGCGTCCCATGGCCAGCAGCGCGTCGAGGTTCTTGCCGTCGGTTTGCAGCACTTTCGCGTAGCTGGAACGCGCCTTGTCGAGATCGCCGGCATCTTCGTAAATGCTGCCCAGGGCGAATTGCACATCCAAATTGTCGGGGAAACTCTTGGCCAGATTTTCGTAGGCGGCGAGCGCCTTCTGGTTATCCTTGGTAATCCGCGCCAGACTCGCCTCGATGAAATATCTTTGAGCCAAGGGAAGATTCTGGCTCAAATCGACGGCATGCCGCGAAGCCTGTTCGGCGTCGGCGTCATATCCCAAGGCAGAATAAGCTTCGCCCAGACGCGAATACGCGACCGCAAATTGCGGATCTTCTTTCGTGGCAGCTTCGAGATCCTTCTTCGCCTCCAGATTGCTTCCCTGCCGCAACAACTGCATGCCCTGGTTGTAATCGCGCAGCGCGTCAACCGAAGTCGAAGTCGGCTTGAAGGATTGCGCCTGCAGCTCCTTCACCACATCGGGCGACAGGGCCAGGTTCTCGCGAATCATTCCGGCCAGGCGGTCTACTGCCGCTGAAAGATCCTGTTGACTGGCGGCTTCGGCCTTCACCTGGATGGTGCGATTGTGTTTGCGATCCTGCAGCGTGGCGTCGATGCGGATCTGGTCGCCGAGCTTAGTGTATTGCCCCCAGACAAGCGTGTCGGCGTTGGTGAATTCTGCAACCCGGCCGAGCGTGGTCGAGTCGACGACGGAATTTGGGGCGATGCGCAGATCATGAAATACCTGCTGCACGCGGTCGGACGACACGGCGCGCAGATGCGCGGATTGGCCCACATCCGTGCTCAGCATGTCCGCCAGACTCGGCCCCAGCCAGTCCCAGGACGCGTCGCCGGAAGTATTCTGAAACGGAATCACCGCCAGCGACAACGCCTGCGGCGCGGCGCCTCTTTTCGCCGACGGCGAGAACAGCGGGCCGCGATATACGTAGCCCACAATCGCCAGCACCAGCACGGTGACAATGCCGGTAACCAGCGGCCAGTGAATGGTGCGTCCCCAGGGCTCGACGGCCGGTTGAAAACGCAGGTTCGCAGCCGCGCCTTTGCCCGAGTAGGCGTCCAGATCATGCAACAACTCGGCGGCATTCTGGTAGCGCAATTTCGGATCGCGTTCCAGGCACTTGCTCACGATGTTGCTGAGCGGCTGCGGAATCGTTCCATCGTGATCGGAGACCGGGATCGCCCGCTCCTGGGTGCGCTTGATCAAGCTGGCCACGACGCTCTCGGCCGAGTACGGAGTCTTGCCGGTCAGCAGTTCGTAAAGGATCAAGCCCAGAGTAAACAGGTCGGAGCGCTGGTCGAGATCCTTAGCCAGCGCCTGCTCCGGCGACATGTATTCCATGGTCCCGACCAGAGCGCCAGTCTGGGTCATGCCATGGCCTTCGACCGTGCGCGCCAAGCCAAAATCCATCAACAGAATCCGGCCGCTCCCATCGCGCATGATGTTCTGCGGCTTCAGGTCGCGGTGAATCACTCCCACGGCGTGCGTGGCTTCGAGAGCGCGGCAGATCTGCTCGGTGATCTGCACGGCTTCTTCGGGCGTAAATTTCTTCTTCTCGTTCTCTCGCTCTTTGATCAACGCCCGCAGGTCGACGCCGTCGACAAACTCCATGCTGATGAACTTCACTCCGTCGGCATCGCCCAGATCGTAGATGCGGATCACATTCTTATGCGTGACCTGGTGGGCGAGCAATAATTCCTGTTTGAAGCGCGCCAGAATCGACGGATTCGCCGCCAGTTCTGGACGAATGAGCTTCAGAGCCACGGGACGGTCCAACTCCCGATCCATCGCCTTGTAAACCGCGCCCATCCCGCCTTCGCCCAGCATCTGTAGGATCTCGTAACGTCCCCCCAGTACATCACCGGGCTGCAGAACCGGGGCGCTAGCCTTGGCGCTGATGCTGGACTGAACCCGCACCGGCCCTGGTCCGGTGGAGTGCGCGGGCCGCGGCTTGGGGACGAACTTGGCGTTCACGTCCACCAAAGTCGCTTCAGGGTCGGCGTAGGAGTTAGAGAAGTCGACCATGGTCGCTTCCGCGTCAGGTGGAGGATTGGAGCCGGAACTGTCTCCCTTCGCGGGAACGCTTACGCCAGGCGCGTCGGCCGCGTTCGTTGGATCACGAGGATCGTGCGGATCACTCCGCGGTTTCCGGTTGAGCATGAGTCGCCTGGCTTGGGGGGAAGATCGAACTGCCCCAAATGCCCCGCAAAAGGCATGAGAAGTCAATAAAGTATATACCGTAGGAAGGCGCGGTGGGCACACCTCGGCCGGCCGCTTTCCGAGTGATTACTGTCGCTATCCGGCTGACGCGCGGCCGCCGGCACCGAGGACCAACGCGCATCTCCCGTGAGGAGAACATAGGAAGGAATCCCCTAATTGGGGCTTGGCGAAGCCTTGAAGAGGGCCTAGACTCTTGGGAAGAGGCTTCTGTTCCTTGCTTGATCTGCTGCTCAATCTCGTCAGACAGCTCTGGAGAGGCCTCTGGAACGCTGTAGAAGTCAGGCGGTCGGCACCGCAAGATAATCACACAGCGACGGAATACGCTGACGCATTTCTTTTTCCGGACGAAGACCCGAACAACTCACACCCATCCGGTCCGCCGTCGATCCTCGATGGTCGGCGACGTTAGAGCCCACTTGATTCTTTAACTAGTGGCTAATCGTAGTACTCCAACCCCAAATGCGTGATCAACTCCTCACCCTTCAAATGGCGCAGCGTATTTTTCAGCTTCATCGATTGAATGAACAGATCGTGCTCCGGGTACAGTCCCGGCGGAGTCATGGGAGACTTGAAGTAGAAGCTAAGCCATTCCTGAATCCCAAGGCTGCGCAACTCGGAACTGCGCTTGGCCAGATCGAGGAACAAGACGAGATCGAGGACGATGGGCGCGGCCAGGATGGAATCGCGACATAGGAAGTCGACTTTGATCTGCATGGGATATCCCAGCCAGCCGAAGATGTCGATATTGTCCCAACCTTCTTTGTTGTCGCCGCGCGGCGGATAATAGTTAATGCGCACCTTGTGGAACATGTTTCCGTAAAGTTCAGGGTAAAGCTCGGGCTGCAGAATGTGCTCCAGCACCGAGAGTTTCGATTCTTCCTTGGTTTTGAACGACCCCGGATCGTCGAGCACTTCCCCATCGCGATTACCGAGAATATTGGTGGAGAACCATCCGTTCAGGCCGAGCATGCGGGCCTTGAAGGCTGGGGCGAGAACAGTTTTCATCAGCGTCTGGCCGGTTTTGAAATCCTTGCCGCAGATGGGAGCTTCGTTCTTCCGCGAAAGCTCGAGCATCACCGGCAAATCGACCGTGAGATTGGGCGCGCCATTGGCGAACGGGACGCCCTCCATCAGAGACGCGTAGGCATAAATCATCGATGGCGCAATCAGTTCGTCGTTCGTGCGGAGCGCCTTCTCGAACGCTTTCACGGATTGGTGCGCCTCAGTCGGTTCGATGAAAGACTCGGTCGACCCGCACCACATCGTCACCAGACGGCTGGCTCCACTCGATTTGCGGAAGTCGCGGATGTCCTGGCGCAACTGTTCGGCGAGATCCATCTTCGTTTTGCCCTTTTTCACGTTGGGCCCGTCAATTTTCTTGACGTAGTTGTGATCGAACACCGCCGCGCGCGGCTTCACCGACGAAAGAAACGGCTTCAACTGCTCGAGCAGCCGGTAGTCCAGCACACCCGCATTCGAGGCCGCCTCGTACATGTCATCTTCAAAAATATCCCAGCCGGTAAACACCAGATCGTCGAGTCCAGCCAGCGGGACGAACTCTTTGATCTTGGGAGACCGGCCGTCGGTGCGCTTGCCCAAGCGCACGGTGCCCATCTGGGTGAGCGATCCGATCGGCTTGGCGAGGCCTTTGCGAATCGCCTCCACGCCGGCGACAAATGTGGTCGCCACCGCGCCCATGCCAGGAATCATCACGCCGAGCTTGCCTTTGGCCGGCTCGACAGTGCCGTTAACCGTCTCTACAGATGACCATCTATCGCCACTGGCCTTTTTGCCTCTCGTTTTTCCAGCACTCGCCTTTCCGACACTGGTGCGCGCCGCCAGCTTCATTTCCCGGCTGGCGCGCTCGGCGTGGGCGAGCGCGGTTTCACGGTGCTCATGCTCGCGTGCCGCGGCAGACGTTGAGAATTGCTTGCGATGACGGCGGCCGTCGGCGTCCCACCAATCGGCCATAAATACTCCCGGACTTTTTTGATACATTTGGTCCCCTTCTAGTGGCGGTGGCTTGCCACCACTTGCCACTGGGAATTATCTCACTTCCGGCGCTCGACTGGCAAATCTCTGCGGCCAAACGCGGGAAATCCAGATTCAACGGTGTCGCAAGCGCAGTAAATGGACCACGGGATTCGCCTCCGGGGGGCGCCCGGGCGAGACAGGCGAAGGCGGCTGGCGCCACATGAGCTGATGCGCTTGCCTGCATTACTTCCGTCACGCGCTCCGCGCGAATGACGTCCATAGATTCTTTGAATTGGACTCTCTGTGCAACTTCCTGCATACTCGAATCACTTCGCAACCGGCTCTGTATGCCAGCCCCGCGAAGCTGCTGTTTGCGTGCCAGCCGTGCTGCGGTGCGCAATTCGTCTTGACCCCGTTGATCTCCACCACAATCTGAGCCCATGCGCCCGGCATCGAGCGGGTAGCGTGCTCTTCAGACGCGCTCTTCCCTGCGACGCGGAACTACTTAGGAGAAGAGCAAAAGGAGATTCCATGAAAGCGATTCGCAACTACGTTTACGCCGCGATTCTGGCGGCCAGTGCTCTAAACTTCGCGCCCACCGCGGTTTCGGCCCAGGAGCCGGCACGCGGCAAATTCACCCTTACCCACGACGTTCACTGGGGCAACGCCAAAGTCCCGGCGGGAGACTACGAGTTCTCATTCGACCCGGACGGGGGTTCACGCATGCTCAGCCTGAGCAAGCTAAGCGGCGTCCGCAGCGGCTACATGCTGCTGGTGCCCGACACGGACAATGCCAAGCCCTCCAACCACAACCTGCTGGTGCTCGAATCCACGGCTGACGGCAGCTACGTCAGCGCCATGCAACTGCCGGAGTTCGGCATGACACTGCACTTCACCGTGCCAGCGCACAACATGGAGAGACAGATCGCCAAGGCTGTCATCCCGGCCGGGGGGTCGGGTCAGTAGTTTCCCGGTTCGCCATAACACAAGGGCGGATAGCGAACCAGCTATCCGCCCTCGTTGTTTGCGGGTGAAATCAACGCTAGGAGCCGCCGTGGAAGAGCGGAGCTTCAGCGCCGCGTAAAACAAACAAAATCACCGCCGATTTTAGCCGCTGAGGCCTTACGTCGGTTGAATCTGCGAATTCCCTCGCACGTCATCGCTCAACACGATCGCTTCCGCGATTTCCTTCATGGGCTTGCGCTTCTGCCGGCTCTGCCGTTGCAACGCCAGATAGGCCTGCTCTTCATTAAGGCCGAGATCGCGCTGCAGAATGCCTTTGGCGCGCTCGACAATTTTTCTGGTCTGCAGCTGTTCGGCCAGCGTGGAATTAGCTTCTTCAAGCCGCGCCAGTTCGAGCTCCGCGCCCACCAGAAATCCGACGGTCGAAATCATGCGAATCTCACGCCGGCGATAGACGTGGTGCTGCCGGTGCTGCAGGTTGATGACGCCCACAACGCGCCCGCGGCACATCAACGGCACCGAGAGAAATGCTTCGTAGCTGTCTTCCGGCAACTCATTGAAAAACTGGAAGCGCGGATCATGCGCCGCGCTTTCGGGAATGGCAACCGGCTCGCGATGCTCCGCCACCCAGCCTGTAATGCCTTGTCCGACGCGCAGCTTGAGACGGTCGACCACTTCGGGGTGCGGGTTCTTTGAAGCCCGCAACACCAGCTCGTCGCCTTCGAGAATGTAGATGAGGCAGGAATCGCACTTGACCAGACCCGAGGCGAATTCAACCACGCGGGTCAGAACGTCGTGAAATCCGTCCGCCGTACCCAGGCGTTCACTGATTTCGTGCAGTACATCAACATGTGAGTCTTCTACAGATAAAAAGGTTTCCATGCTGTACATTATCGATCTTGTAGAGATTAAGTCTAATTCCAAATTTCGATGGGCGCGATAAAGGATTTCCTTCGTGTTTGTTACCTGTTTTTAACATCTTTTTCGCACTCTGCGCATCGGATTGCAGGCTGAGTGAATGAGTACCGAGTCCCGGATAGCGAGTACTGAGCGAAACTCGGTGATACTCGCAACTCGGTACACGGTACCCGCTACTGCTTCTCTAGGTCCATAACCTTCACCGGCAAGTCCCAATGCGCGTCGAGGATTTCAAAGCGCCGCTGTTCCTCCCGCTGAAAAGTATCCTGGTCCCGATACATCTGTTTCTGCAGTCCGGCCTCGTCGAAGGGTTCGTTGGCGACCGTGGCATTCTTGAAGACGATGGTCACGCGGAAATCCCAGCGTCCGTCTTCTGTGGTGTGATAGCGCGGCTGGTCCATCCACACTTTGGCGATGCGTCCCATCTCGGCCTCTTTTTTCAGCACCGGATAATGGTTCTTCTTGAATAGCTTGAGAAATTCATCAGCGTGCCCCCACTTGGTTTTGTAGTAGTACTCCACCACAAACGGCCGGTCGACAGTGGGAGCGGACTGCGCTCGGCAAACGATGGGCAGTGTGATCGCAAAGAACAGCATCAACGCAAAACGGCGGGACGTACAATTCATAGACCCTTCCTCGCAAAAGTCAGATAGTACACTAGCAGAACAAAGTCGTAGAGACGTTGCTCGCAACGTCTCTGCCGCCAGCGAATCGGGTGGTGGCAAGCGCGACGTTGCAAGCAATGTCTCTACGGAGACTGATGTCAGACGACGAACAGCAAATCCTGCAACTCTTCGAAGACGGCGATCGCGCCCTGATCGCAGCCGAACTAGCCGAACTGTCGCGCATCTTCGCCGACGACTATGTGCAGTATGACGAGTCCGGCCAGGCCATTACAAAATCCGATGTGATCGCGAACCTCAGCTCGGGTAAGATCCGATTTATCACGATGGTCTCAACCGGCCGCCGCATCCGCATACTGCGCGACAATGTGGCCATCGTTCACGGTTCGGAGGACGACGTAGTCGAGCAAGCCGGAAAGCGCTTCCCTGTTCGCTACGTGTATACGGACGTCGTCATGAAGCGCAATGGGAAGTGGCAGATCGTGGCCTCGCAGCTATCGAAGCCTGCAGACCATTCGTGAGTGTCCCTGCCGGATTCAGCAGGGTCACGCCTCTTGGTCCGGAACGGCTCCGGGCGTCCACACCAGCAACAGTAACAAAGCCAGCGCGAAGAAAGCGTTCGCGAGCCACGGAGGGCCGGCGAACTCACTGAGAAGAAGCGCCCAGAAACCGATTGTCGCCGCCATCCAGAGCCGCGCAATGTGCCCTGCCCTCCAGCGAGTGAATGGGGTCGAGGTTGATGCCTGCTTCCTGGGCCGCACTTGCCGGTTAGCAATCCTTCGCTGCAGAGTGAACCCTGAAATCGCGGTCCAGATAGCACCTGCGATCACGACCCAATGACGAGTTGTAAGAGTGCCCTGCCATTCATGCCGCACCAAGCGGGTAACCCAGAGACAGGCGAGGACACACACAACGCAGGCGAACTGAAAAATGCGAAGCCGCACTGCCGCGTTCATCGTGGAGGCTCCCATCAGTGAGGGATTTACTCATGGCTGACTGCTGACGGCTGACGGCTGATCCTGTTCTGCCAGTGAGTCCAGATAAAATACGTAGCGCCTGCCACCAGCACCACGGCAATCGCCGCGTCGAACTTGTGGAAATACTTCCCGAGTTCGCGCCAGTTCTCGCCGAGTTTCATGCCCAGCCAAGCCAACCCGAAGCACCACGGCCACGAGCCTAGAAATGTGTAGATGTGAAAACGGCCACGGGGCATGCGCGCAATTCCCGCCGGCAAAGCGATGAACGTTCGAATCACCGGCAGCAGGCGGCCGATGAATACGGCCAGATATCCCCAGCGCAGAAAAAACCGATCAGCCCACTCGAGTTCGCGATGTCCCATGAGAATCCAGCGGCCATAGCGCTCGACCAGCGGACGTCCGCCATAGCATCCAATTTCATAGGCGACCAGCGAGCCCAAATTGCAGCCGAGCGCGCCCGCCGTCGCCACCCAAAGCAGTTTGAAAGTGCCCTGGAATACTAAATATCCGGCAAAGGGCATAATCAATTCCGAAGGCAGCGGAATGCACGCCGACTCAATCGCCATGAGCAGAGCGACGCCGGCATAGCCGGTCGCGGCGATGACCTTGCCGATGAAAACAAAGACAATGGCGAGAAGTTTCTCAGTCATAAGAACTTGTCGTCACAGTGTATCGGAAATTCGCGGCAGGAATGCCGCGCGCAGTGCGAGCTTAGAACGAACCTTCCTGGGTAAACGCGTAGCCCGGCAAGGTGGCGCCCTGCGGGCTCTTGCTCACTTTCACGCGAACCGTAGGGGCATCGGGAGCCGTAATGCCGGCGGGCCGCAGCATGGCGAATTGTGAAAAGACTTCGTTGTAAACCTTGGTGACCAGATAATCCTGGCCATCGGCGTCACTGCGCCACACTTGCCCGAGTTGAATGGAGCTGACTGCCACCGGATTTTCCTGACTCGACTGGAGTAGTTCCAGCCTACCGGGGCGCGAGAAGGGCGTCAATTGCCAGAGAGGTTACCGAGGGACAAGGCTCACCTAGCGGTCGGCCCGCTCTGCTAAGATGTTGCCCCCAGGGAGAAGCTTATGCCTCGTGGTATGGTCCCGCGCAAACCCGCCCGCACCGGCCGCCAGGACAAAGTCGGTGTGCGGCGGGCACTCCCGCCTGCGAAAGCCGCGGAGCGGCGAAAGAATGCAGCCCACGGCGCAAGCCCTGGGGTATCGCCGCGGCGAGCCGAACCAGCCCCGAAGGGGCGAAAGAAACCGTCCACAGGATCGGCCAGCTACAATCCCGTCGCTCCCGACCGCGTGGCGGAAATCCTGCGACGCCTCGACCAGCTCTACCCGAGTGTCACCTGTGCCCTCACCCACTCCAGCGCATGGGAGCTTCTGGTCGCGAAAATCCTCTCCGCGCAATCGACCGACGCGAATGTGAACCGCGTCACCCCGGAGCTGTTCCGCAAATATCCCACGGTCGAAGCCTTCGCTGCGCTCACGCCCGAACAACTCGAACCCAACGTGCGCTCCACCGGATTCTTCCGCAATAAATCCAAGTCGGTAGTGGGAGCGGCGAAAAAGATCGTAGCCGACTACGGCGGCCAGGTCCCCGACGAAATGGAAAAACTGCTGACTCTTCCCGGCGTTGCACGCAAGACCGCGAACGTTGTGCTGGGCTCGTGGTTCAAGAAAGCCGATGGCGTTGTGGTCGACACGCACGTGCACCGCATCTCGCGCCGTCTCGAACTGACGACCGAGAATGATCCGCGGAAAATCGAGCAGGATCTGATGAAGATTATCCCGCGCGAAAAGTGGATCCTGTTTTCCCACCAGATCATCTGGCACGGCCGCAAGCTGTGCATCGCCCGCAAGCCCAAGTGCGCCGACTGCTCCCTCGAAAACCTTTGCCACGCCGCGGACAAAACCTGGAGCACGGTGGACATACACGAGAATGCAAAAGCGTAAATCGTTTTGTCATCCTGAGCGAAGCGAAGGACCCCTGCAATTTCTACAACGCGAGCGCGCCCCAGCCCTCTGCTAAACTTTTTTCTGACTGCCGGAGCCCCCAAACTTCCCATGCGCACGAGCACCCTCTTTGCTATCGTCATACTCATGAGCACCGTCGTTGCTGAATCCGCCGCCCAGACTTTGCCTGCTCCGCAGGCCGTTACCGATCCGACAAAGATTTCCTCCAAGCCGAACGCGCAAGTCGAACCACGCAGCCTGACCATCGAAAAGCTGTATATGACGCGGCAAGTGGGCCGCCCGACGTGGTCGCCCGACGGCAAGAGCATTGCGTTCATCTCGAATATGAGCGGACGCAATAATCTATGGCTCGTTCCCGCCCAAGGTGGATGGCCGGTGCAGCTGACGGTCAGCGACCAACGGCAGACTTCACCGGCGTGGTCGCCGGACGGAAAATGGATCGCCTACCAGTCGGACTACGACGGCGACGAGCAGTGGGACATTTTTCTGGTATCGCCGAAGACCGGCAAAGTGGTGAACCTCACGCAGACGCGGGAGATCGCGGAACTCAACCCTACATGGTCGCCCGACGGGCGCTACCTGGCCTACGAGGTCAAGCCAAAGACCTCGGCCGCCTATGAGATTGACATCTACGACATGGTGCTGCGCGAGGTCAAGCACCTCACCACCAATACGCCGCAGGACAAGAGCAATACAAATCCGATCTGGTCGAAAGATGGGGCCTACATCGTCTACACGCAGGAGCAGGCGAAGAGGACAGACTCGAACATCTTTATCGCTCACGTTGCCACAGGAAAGAGCACGCTGCTCACGCCGCATGATGGGGAGCAGCGCTATTTCGCGAATGACATGTCCTCTCTCGGCGTGCTCGACGCTCAGACGGTGCTGTTCACATCGAATGCACGAAACGATTACGACAACATCGGTCTTCTTTTGGTGGGCACCAGAGGCGACCCACACGCGGACGAAATCAAGTGGCTTACGAAAGATAAATGGGAAATCCGTGGCGGCGAGTTTTCTCCCGACGGCAAGCACGTCACCTTCAGCGCCAATGTGGACGGCAACGAAGACATTTACCTCTACGACGTTGCCTCGGGAAAATCGACAGCGTTGCCAATCCCGAAAGGCGTGAACGAGCCGGCGGGCGGGCATTCGGCGTTCAGCGCCGATGGACAGCGCCTGCTCTACAACCACAACGGTCCTACAGCTCCCGGTGATTTGTGGGTCTACAACCTCGCCACCGGCAAATCGCAGCAAGTCACGCATTCGCTGGTCGCGGGCGTGCGGTCAGAGGATATGGTTGAGCCCTATCTGGTGCACTATCCCAGCCGCGACGGCAAGTGGACCATTTCCGCTTTTCTCTACGTGCCCTTCAACATGGCGCGCAACGGGCAGAATGCGGCCATCGTTTATATTCACGGCGGGCCGACGGCGCAGAGCATGAATTCGTTCAACCGCTTCGTGCAGTTCGCCGCCAATCAGGGCTATATGGTGCTCGCGCCGAACTATCGCGGGTCGACTGGATACGGTAAAGAATTTCAGCAGGCCAACCTGTTCGACATGGGCGGCGGCGATTTGCAGGACGTGCTGGCCGGCGTTGACTGGATTAAGCAGACCGGCCATCTCGATCCGAAAAAGATTGCGGTCATGGGCGGAAGCTACGGCGGATACCTGAGCATGATGGCGGTGACCAAGGCTCCGGAAGTGTGGGCAGCGGGCGTGCCCATTGTGCCGTTCGTGAATTGGTTCACCGAAATTGAAAATGAAGATCCGGTGCTGCAGCAGTCGGATCTTGCGACCATGGGCGATGTGGTGAAGAACAAGGCTTTGTACGAAGACCGTTCGCCCATCAACTTCATCGACCAGATCAAGGCGCCGCTGCTGCTGCTGGCCGGAGCGCACGATCCACGCTGTCCGAAATCAGAAACGCAGCAGGTGGTCGACGCCATCCGGAAGCGCGGAGGCACGGTCGACTCGAAGGTTTACGAAAACGAAGGGCACGGCTTCGCGCGTGTGGAAAATCAGATTGACGCTTACAAGCGGGTTGCGGATTTCCTGCTGGCGCACGTCGTGCCGGCGGACTGCAGTTGCTCGCTGACGGAATAGGCCATACTATGTTATATGTACGCTGCGATGCGTACTAACTCGTACTTGCATCGTAACAGCTCTCAACGATCGCCTCGACCAATCCTGGAATGGTGAACTCCTTCGCCGAGATGTCGACCGGCAGGCCAAGCTCGCGCAACGTTGCGGAAGTGATCGGGCCAATCGACGCCATCTGAATTCCCGCGAGTAAGCGATGGTGACTTTTCTGTGCCGGGCCCAGCAATTCCAAGAAATTCCTGACTGTCGAAGAACTCGTAAAAGTAACCACGTGCGGGCGTTTGCCTGGATTCTTCAGAGTGGCGCGCAAGCGGGCACGAGAGGATCGCGGCACCACGGTTTCGTAGGCCTCGACGACATCGACCTCTGCTCCGGCTTTGCGCAGTTCGTGCGGGATTACGTCACGCGCGACTTTCGCGCGCACCACCAGCACGCGTTTGCCCTGGACTTTGTTTTTCAGACTTTTCACGACTGATTCAGCGACATATTCCTTGGGAACAATATCGACTCGTGCGCCGCGCTGTTCGATAGCCTTCTTGGTAGCCGGCCCGATCGCCGCAATACGCAAATGATCGAAAGGCGCGTCCATCAGGCGTTTCCTCTTCATCCGATCCCACATGGCCTCGACTCCATTCACGCTGGTCAGGATGAGCCAGTCATAAGTGTCCAGATTCTTCAGCGCCGCATCGAGCGGCTTGAACGACTTAGGCTTGCGAATCTCGATGAAGGGAATCTCGATCACTTCGGCGCCATGCTTGCGGAGTTCGGCGGCGAGAGCGCCCGCCTGATGCCGAGCACGACCGACCAGCACGCGGATTCCGTTCAGGGGCGGGGTTAAGTCTGAGTGCAGTTTCTTACTCATGTTTGGAATAAGGACAGAGCATGCTCCGGGCCCGCCCAAGAGAGTGTCCGCTGCTCATGCTCATTTCTTTTCCCCCAGACCCTGCTCGCGCATCAGGCGCGACACGCCCGAAACCACTGTGTCTTCGGCCCTCTCGAGCGATGTGATCACGTTGGCTTGTTCTTCTCTTGTACGATTCTGGCTCAGCTTGAACTTGGCTTCGATTTTTGTGACGGCGATCTCGAAGCCGACGATGTGGCTCAACATGCGCTGGCGGTAGGCCTCAGTGAGGCTCGCCCATTGCTCCGCAAACTCAGGCTCGAAGGTGCTGATGAGCTGGTCAAGCACGCCCTGCAGCTCTTCCGGGGACGCGAAAACGCGCGCCTGGCCGTAGACATGCACGGCCCCGTAATTCCAAGTGGGGACGGTTTCGCGGGTGGTGTAGTTGGCGGTGGAAATGAAGGCATGTGGGCCGTGGAAGATGGTCAGGCAATGTGGCTGCTGCTCGAGATAACGCCAGTGCGGGTTCGCTTTGGCGACATGGCCCCGGAGGACGACGTGCTCACCGGTTTCGACGACGAAGACGGGCAGATGCGTAGCGAAGGGGCTGTCTTCATGGGATGAAAGCGGCGTCGAGATCAGAATCGCAAACGGATTCGCGCGCATGAACGCGATTGCGTCGGCATGGTCGTGCACGCGGAAATGTTCAGGAATATACATGAACGGATTTCTTTCGCTGCTTCAGCCCGGTTGGCTCAGCCTGGCCATTTCAATCTTACCCGGTTGCGAACCAGCCGTGGTAACGACTCATGGCTGCGGCGGGGCGGCCAGGCCGCGACCGTAGACGGCTTCGAGGATCTGGTCGCCGCCGCGGGCCAGCAGGGCTGCGCCGGCTTCGTTGCCAAGTTCTTCGGGATCGCTTCCGTCGCGGG
>Ga0209274_10000396_pt1 | contig 27785 bp, 24 predicted proteins | sample HubBroMetageREF1_FD_188343 | JGI IMG/M metagenome (GOLD analysis project Ga0209274, IMG submission 188343) | Reference soil microbial communities from the Hubbard Brook experimental Forest, New Hampshire, USA - Hubbard Brook CCASE Soil... | ecosystem: Environmental > Terrestrial > Soil >...
TGTTCATCATTCAGCCGCTGCTGGGAATCAACTTCGGCGGCCTGTTCTCTACCCATCCCCCGATCGCGAAACGCATCGAGCGGTTGACGGGACGGCCGGCGGAGTTTACTCAGTAAGCTGTCAGCTGTCAGCTATCAGCTCTCAGCTTTCAGCCAAAGCAGCTGCAAGTGGTACAAAAGGCCGCGTTCTACCCAGTAGTCGCATTCTTTTCAGTACCTGTCATCCCGAGCAACGCGAGGGATCTTGGTTTAGCTGAGAGCTGACGGCTGATAGCTGACAGCTAGTCCCGTGACGTACGTAACTCCACCGCTCTCCGAAGCAGATAGTAGAATCGAAAACAATGCCCGAGACCGCCATCGCCGTTTCTCACAAAGCCGCTGAACTCGAAAAGGCCCTCCGCCGCGTAATTCGCGGGAAGGACGACGTGGTCCGCCTCGCACTAGTCAGCATTTTCGCGCGTGGACACTTGCTCATTGAGGGCGTTCCCGGCGTCGGCAAGACCACGCTCGGACAGGCTCTCGCCCGCGCCATTGACTGCAAGTTTCAGCGCGTGCAGTTCACCAGCGACATGCTGCCGTCTGACGTGGTGGGCATTTCGATTTTTTCGGCGGCCGAGCAGGAATTCGAATTCAAGCGCGGCCCGGTGTTCACCAACGTTCTGCTGGCCGACGAAATCAATCGCACCACGCCTAAGACCCAATCCGCGCTGCTCGAGGCCATGAACGAAGGCCAGGTCACCGTCGACGCGCATTCTTACGAGTTGCCGCAACCATTTCTTGTAATCGCGACGCAGAATCCGGTCGAACATCACGGAACGTATCCTTTGCCGGAGTCACAACTCGATCGCTTCCTGATGCGCGTGCGCATGGGATATCCTGACGCGCAGGCCGAGCGCCAGATTCTGCGTTCCGAAGCCGGAGCCGCGCACCTGGACGACCTCCGACCCGTTCTCACTGGCGCCGATGTACTCGAAATGCAGCAGGCCGTAAAACAGATTCGCGTGGACGAATCTCTGGTGAGCTATGCCCTAGAAATCGTGCGCCGCACCCGCGAGTCGGAATTCCTGTCGCTCGGCGTCTCGCCCCGCGGATCGCAAGCTCTCTATCGTGCCGCGCAAGCCATGGCCTTCCTCGAAGGTCGCACATTCTGCACTCCGGAAGATATCAAGCCGCTGGTCGTTCCCGTTTTCGCCCACCGCGTAGTCGTAAGCGGCCTCTATGCCTCGACTCTGAGAAAGTCCGAGCAGTCGGATCAGGTGTTGAAGGAGATCATCGAGAATGTTGCAGTCCCGGTGTGAAAATAGTTGCTAGTAGTCAGCGGCCTGTGGCCACTCTTTCTTTCCTCTGTGTCCTCCGTGTCCTCTGTGGTTAGCTCTCTCTGACCTCGCGACACGGCTATAATTCTCCCGTTATGTCCTTCCTTCGGTTCTTGATGTTGCTCTCGCTCATCGCCTGGATCGGTGGATTGATCTTCTTCGCGTTCGTGCTCGCTCCCACGGTGTTCGCTCCGGGCGTTCTGCCCAGCACGCATCTCGCCGGGAACATCGTCGGACGCGCCCTGAGCAAGCTGCACTGGATCGCCATTGTCTCCGGAGTTGTTTTTCTGTCCAGTTCCCTGATCTACAGCCGCCTCGCCGATGGCACAGCACATGCCTTCGCCGCGCGCCACGTGCTGACCTGTCTGATGCTCGGACTCACGCTGCTCTCGCAATTCTGGATTATTCCGCGGATGGATACGCAGCGCGCGCAGGTTACCGACTTCACCACGGTCCCGCTGGATAATCCCGCGCGCGCCGAGTTCGACTCTCTGCACGCGTGGTCGACACGCGTGGAAAGCGCCGTGCTGTTGCTGGGATTGGTGGTGGTCTATTTAACCGCGAGCGCTTTCATTCGGCGCTGACTCGCTTAACTGTTCTGTAGTCAGGGAAAAAGCAGGTCCCTCGACTCCGTTCGCTTTCGCTCACTCCGGTCGGGATGACAGAGCTTCTAGGGTTGTGCTCGATAGCGGAAACACGTTACCAGGTGGTCGTTCACCATCCCCACCGCCTGCATAAAGGCGTAGCAGATGGTTGACCCCACGAACTTGAACCCGCGCTTCTTGAGATCTTTGCTCATCGCATCGGATTCCGGCGTTCGCGCGCGCACCTGCTTCATCGACTTGGGCGAGTTCACCCGCGGCTTGCCGCCAACAAACTGCCAGATGTAGCGGTCGAAGCTGCCGAACTCTTTCTGGACGCTGAGAAAAGCTTTCGCATTCCCGACTGCCGACGCAATCTTGAGTTTGTTGCGGACAATGCCGGGATCGCGCATCAACTGCTGCCGCTTACGCCCGTCGTATCGCGCTACGCGCTCAGGATCGAATCCGTCGAAATCCTTGCGGTAGTTCTCGCGCTTGTTGAGAATCGTGTCCCAGCTCAGACCGGCCTGCGCGCCTTCGAGAATAAGAAATTCAAAGAGCGTGCGGTCATCGTGCACCGGCACGCCCCACTCTTCGTCGTGATAACGAATGGAGAGTTCGTTGCTCGCCCAGGGGCAGCGAACTGGTTGAGGAACATCTTTAGCCACTGAGGTCACGGAGCTTCACCGAAGAGAGTTTCATCGATAGAATCTCACCCACGATAACAGTTGCGAGTCTACTCCAGCGACTTAGGGTCGGACTTATTGACTGGCGACTTGGCATCGAGCAGTGTGACGAGTTCATGCGCGCACGCCGGAATGCCGACTTTGCCTTCGCGGATGATCTCTTTGGCGGTCAGCCTTTTCCCGTAGAGATTTTCGTTGGCTCCGCCATCGGAACGCAGGGTCGAGCCTTCCAGAGAAACTCCGGCGAACAGGCCCCTGTTGCGCGAGTAGGAGAGGATCTCAGCCTGCATCACGATGTCGGTAGCGCCTTCCACGGTGCGTCCTTTAGGGCCGGCCGCCGCCGAGGCATCGGCGCCCAGCTTCACTTTGCTGTAGAGCAGCGACTCCGCCCCTTTGGGATTCATCACCAGCAGGACAAAGTCGGTCGCCTGGCCGCCCAATTGAAATCCGATGCTGACGCCCTCGAGTGCGTACATTGCGGGAGCGCCCCACGGTCCCGTGTAATGCGCGCCGCCACGGCAAACCATGGCGCCCCGTCCGTAGCTGGCGCCGATGCCGAATGCGCCCTTCTTCACCGAAGGCAGAATGATCACACACTCAGCTTTATCAAGCAGGTCCTGCGGAATGTCGTCGGGGATGTTCAGAATTTCTTTCAGTACCACTCCGGCATCTTTCACACGGTCTTCTTCGCGTTCGTCGTCGGCGAAAACAGCCACCGCCAAAATGAGGACAACGATAAAGCCCGCAATGAGTTTCTTCATTATTAATTTCCTCCGAAAAATATTCTAAGGAAAAACCATCCTGATCGTGGGAGTATGTTGACCCCTGTATCCGACTGGCTAACGCACTGCGCCCGGATCGAGACGCGGAAATCGAGCCATGGGCGCCGCAAGTCATAGAATTTGCACGTTTTTCTGCTATGACCAAACGTGTGCTCCTTTTGTAACTTGGAACTTTGGCGGAGCGCTCCTAAAGTCAATCAGACAGCGGGCTCCGGCAGGGACCCCGCTTCGGCATCCGGCGTGCATCTAATAGCTTGGAAGTGCGTCCGGAGCCGGATCTGAGTGAAAAAATTGGATTTGTTGGGCATGAAGTACACGAACTGGACTTTTCGGCTTCTCACGATCTTCCTGGCAACCTTTCTAAGTGTTGCCACTTCGCGGGCGCAGTCCGCCTACGTATCGGGTGCACCTAGGCTCAGCGCAGACAACGGCGCGTTCAACGCAGGCAGCGGAGTGGCCGCGAATTCCGCCACGAATTCCCTCGACGATTCTGACGACCCGCAGAGCTCGATCCTCACCCTGCACGCGCGGGTGAATGAGGTCAACGTGCTGTTCATCGCGACCGACAAACATGGCAAGTTCGTGCGCGATTTGAATCAGGCCGATTTCAACATACTCGACGACCACCAGCCGCCGCAGGCGATTCTGAATTTCCGCCGCGAGACCGATCTGCCTCTGCATCTTGGCCTGCTGGTCGACGTCAGCGGGTCAGTGGACGGCCGCTTTGATTTCGAGCAGAATGCGGCCACCAGCTTCCTCGAGCACACCGTCCGCACCGGTTTCGACAAGGCATTCGTGGTGGGCTTCAACAGTCACAGCCAGATGGCCCAGGACTACACCGACAACGTGCAACTTCTGTCGACAGCGGTGCACAAGCTGCATGATGGCGGCGGAACTGCTCTCTACGACGCTGTGTATCACGCGTGCAAAGAAGAATTCCTGAAGGACCGCCCAGATCATCCCGTGCGGAAAGCGATTGTGATCGTCAGCGACGGCGAAGACAACCAGAGTGAGATGTCGCGAGCGCAGGCCATAGAAATGGCGCAGCGCTCCGAAGTGATCATTTACGCCATCTCAACCGACGACAGCGGCCTGGTGATGCGCGGCGACAAGGTGCTGCAGCAACTCGCGGAAGCCACTGGCGGACGCGCTTTCTTCCCGTTCAAGATGAAAGACATCACGCGCTCGTTCGCAGCCATTGAAGATGAACTGCGCAGCCAGTATGTGGTCTCTTACAAGCCCGCCAATTTTGATGCCGATGGGCGTTACCGTTCGATCGAAATTTCCACACTGAAAAAAGATCTGCAGGTGCGGGCTCGCAAGGGATACTTCGCCCCACAGCAGTAAGGCAGGCTTCCGGCTTCCGGACAACGGTAAGCGGGAGCAAATCTCAGGTCCCAACTCTCAGGCCTTGTTTTAGCCCAGCAAAGTTGTTATCGCAGAATGCAAAACACGCGGGCTGGTTCGCGTTTGCGAGGGCGCTCCTACTGTGTTAACGTCCCATTGATTTCCGGTTGATCCTTCAGACTTGCTCCGGACTTCACGCTACTGAGGAGACGCTCATGATTGGCATCATCATTCTGGTAATTCTGGTCGTCATCGCCGTGGTGCTGATCGGCATGTACAACAGCCTGGTACAGCTGCGGGTGCGCTGCGATTCGGCGTGGTCCGACATCGATGTGCAACTCAAACGGCGCCACGATCTGATTCCGAACCTGGTGGAAACGGTAAAGGGATACGCCACTCACGAGAAAGGCACGTTTGAAGACATCGCCAAGTTCCGCTCGCAAGCCATGCAGGCGACCACGCCGGAGGGCAAGGCCGTGGCAGAGAACCAGCTTACCGGCGCGCTGAAGAGTCTGTTTGCCGTGGCCGAAAACTATCCTGAACTGAAGGCTTCAGAGCAGTTCACCCAACTGCAGGCGTCGTTGAGCGAGACGGAAGATTCGATACAGAATTCGCGGCGCTACTACAACGCCGTGGTGCGCGATCTGAATACCAAGATCCAGGTGTTCCCGACCAACATTCTGGCCGGGATGTTCAACTTCACGCCGCGGCAGTTCTTTGAAACCACCGACGCCGATCGCGAACCGGTGCAGGTGAAGTTCTAGAGTTGAGCAATTAGACGATCGAGTAGCTGAAGATTGAATAATCTTGCAATCGGGGAATGTTGTAATTTGAAAATCCCAAAGACGATTCGTATAGCCCTTCTCGCGCTGCTCGTCTGCCTACTCACGGGCGTAGCGCAAGCAAAATCCTGGCGGGTCGCCGACTTTCAGGACACCATTACTGTCAATCCGGATGGCACCGCCCTTGTGGAGGAGCGCATCTCGCTGGCTTTCGTAGGCGAATGGCACGGGATTCATCGCACGATTCCGATTGAATATCCCGGACCGAATGGAACGAATTACGAACTCTTCCTCGATGTCACCAGCGTCACCGACGGCAGCGGCGGCAAACTCAAGTATGATTCGTCCACGTCGAACGGCGCCCGCGATCTGAAGATTTATATTCCAGACGCAGTCGATGCCACGCGGACGGTCGAGATCACCTACCGCGTTCGCAATGGCACGCGCTTCTTCGACAGTTACGACGAATTCTATTGGAACGTAACCGGCAACGACTGGCCGGTGCCGATCGATCACGCGGCCGCAACGGTACGATTCCCACTGACGGCGTCGGGCTCATTGCGCGCACAGGCATTTACTGGTGTGTATGGTTCGAGCCAGCGCGATGCCACCGCGAAAGTTGCAGGGCCGGAAGCTGTTTTTGAGACCAACAATCCGCTGCCTATGCGCGGCGGGTTGACCATTGACGTTTATATTCCGAAAGACATTCTCAAAGAGCCGAGCGCGCTGACGAAGTTCTTCTGGTTTGTCGGCGGCAATCCGATTGTCTTTCTGCCGCTGATCACGCTGCTCGGGATGTTCTCGCTGTGGTGGCTGAAGGGACGCGACCCCGATCCCGGAGTATCAGTCGCGCCCATGTACGCACCGCCGTCCGGGATTTCTCCCGCGGAAGCGGGCACGCTGCTCAACGATAGCATTCATCCCCGCGATATTACATCGACCATCATCGATCTGGCAGTACGAGGCTACATCAAGATCGAAGAAACGGCCGACAAGACTCTGGTCTTTACGCACAAGGACTACATCTTTCACCTGCTCAAACCGCGCGAGCAGTGGGGCAGCGACCTCGCTCCGCACGAGCGCGTGATGCTGGAAAATGTATTCGCCGTGGGACCCGATACGCGGCTCTCCAGCCTGAAGAACCGCTTCTACACCTCCGTGCCAGTAATTCGTCAGGACATCATGGCGGCGCTGAAGACGAAAGGGATTTATCTGCTCGACCCGGACTCGGCCAACGGATACAGCATTGGGATGGCCTTCGCGATCCTCGTCCCCTTTGGCATTTTGCAATATCTCGGCTGGGCGAACTTTTTCAACTCCGCGCTGTTACTGATCCTGTGCGTGCCACTATCAGCGTTAATCTGGTGGCTGTTCGCGCGCGTCATGACGGCCAAGACGGTCAAGGGAGCGCGGGTTCGCGTCGAGGTGCTCGGATTCCAGGAGTTCATGAATCGCGTGGACGGGGAGCGGCTCAAAGTCATGCCGCCGACCACATTTGAAAAGTTTCTACCGTACGCGATGGCATTGGGCGTGGAACACCACTGGGCGCAGGCCTTTTCCGGGATCGTGAAAGATCCCCCGAGCTGGTACGTTGCACCGGGAGGCTACGCCCAGGGCATGCTATTTAATCCGATTTTATTTTCCAGTTCTATGCATAACATGGCGACGGATATGCATCAGGTATTTGTGTCTGCTCCACGCGCCAGTTCTGGCGGCTCCGGCTTCGGAGGAGGCGGTGGTGGCGGCGGATTCTCGGGCGGAGGCTTTGGCGGCGGCGGTGGAAGCGCGTTTTAAGCTGGAGCTATGATGAGGTTCTTCCGCTGCCTAACTCTCCTGCTCGCTCTGACTGCCGTCGGCCTGTGCGCTCAACAGAGCGAGACTACTCAGCCGCCCATAACCGTACGCACTACCTTGGTGATGGTTCCGGTCCTGGTGACCAACAAAGCAGGAAAGGTAGTTTTTGGACTCTCGGCGAACGACTTCCTGGTCACCGATGACAGCGTGCCGCAGCATGTCACGCTCGATCAGGAAACCGACTCGCAACCGCTGGCCTTGGCCATCGTCGTCCAGACTGGCGGCGCGGGAGCTGGCCATCTCGACGACTACCGACAACTGGATTCCGTTCTCGACGCGCTGATCGGAAACGTCGACCACCGCGTCGCGCTCATCGGCTTCGACAGTGCGCCGCGTCTGCTAACGCGCTTCACCGCGAATACGGCCGACGTTTCCCAACAACTCGCCAACCTGGCCGCAGGCAATCGGTCTTCGGTTGATCAAGGCGCGGCAATTCTGGATGCAGTGGCATTCGCGGTGGCGCAACTTCGAACTCAGCCGGCGAGCTACCGGCGCGCGATTCTGCTGCTCAGCGAAACCATCGACCAGGGCAGTTACACAACGCTCAACGAGGCGCTGCGCCTCATCAGCGACACAAATACCGCCATGTACAGCTTCGCCTTTTCCAGTACGCGCGCGGCTGTATCGCACGAAGCTTCCAAGTTGACCAACGACACTCCAGGACCCGCGCACGGATGCTTCAGCCGCGAGGGCGCCGATGCCGAATATGAAGGTCACTACAGCAAGCAGGTGCTCGACTGCATCAGCCAGCTGGCTCCGCCCCTGCGGCTGGCCACGATGACTTTTCTGACGGCACGGAATGCGCTGCGCACCAAGACCGCGGAATCCGTCGCGCAACTGACCGGGGGCGAGTACTTTCACTTCCACAACGCCAAGGACCTGAAAGCCAATCTGATCACAGTTTCAAACGACGTGCCGAACTACTATGTGCTGAGCTTCCGGCCAACATCGTCTACGCCCGGCCTGCACGTGCTGCATGTCGAGACCAAGGATCGCCCTCACCTGCAGGTGAAGGCGCGGCGCGAATACTGGATCGACGATGATTCCGCGCGCTGAGCAGCATTTCCTTCAACCACAAGGATTTTTTAAGCATTGGGCCCGGAGCCGGGCTTCGCCTGGCTGGACGGACGAATGTGTCCGTCCCTATGTGACCAGTGTCCGGCTCCCACAATAAAAAAGGGCCGCGAGTATCGCGGCCCATGTAGTTGCTCGGGAGATTTTATTGTTCGCCGCCAGAAACGTTGCTGCCCCAGAGAACGTTGCTCCCCCACAACACGTTGCTGCCCCAGAGGACATTGCTTCCCCACAATACGTTGGAGCCCCAGAGAACATTCGAGCCCCACACCGCGCTGCTCCCCCAGAGCACGTTGCTGCCCCACAACACATTACTGGCTGCAACGTTGCTGGCTGCAACGGCCGAGCCCTGAGCGGTGCCCACAAACTGATTGCTGCCCCACACGGCCGACTCCGACCACGTGGACGATGTATTCCAAACCGCCGTCGAGTTGCCGGTCATGGTCACCTGATTCGTTGACGAATTGAAAGTGGTAATCGGCGACATCGCGGTTCCGCTCGCCACGGCAGTGCTGTTCAGGGCAGCTTCGACATCCACGTAGCCGGCCCCGACGGTGAAGACGTCATATTGATCGGTGTAAGTGATCCCGGTAGTGGGATCGGTCGTGCTGCTGGACTGCGGGAAGGTCTTATAGGCCGTCAGCATCAGCCGGGCCTTGACTTGATCGGGCGTGAGCTTCGGACTCTTCTGCAACAGGTCGGCAACGACTCCGCTGACGATGCCCGTCGCCATGCTGGTTCCGCTCAGAGTGAAATAGCTGGAAGAAGAAGAGCTGCTGCCGCCGTTGACGTAGTAACTATAAGGCACCTGGTTTCCGGGAAGTTCGTTGTAGAGGGTCGAATTCGGTGCCTCCAGCGAGGTCAGCAGGTTGCCAGGAGCAACGATGTCGGGCTTCACGACAGCGTCAACCACGGTCGGGCCTTTGGAACTGTAGCTGGCGATCAGGTCGTCCGTGCGCGTAGGCGTGCCCATGGGCTTCATTGCGCCTACGGTAATCACATAGGGATCGTTTCCGGGCGAGGTCACCGTGGCGTAGCCATCGGTCGGTTGATAGCGCCCGTTATTTCCCGCCGCCACAACGACGACAATTCCCGCCTTCCAAGCCTTCTCCACCGCCTGGCACAGCGGGTCCAGCGTGTAAGTCTCATACACCGCGCGGCCCAGCGAAAGGTTGATCACGCGAATGTTGTACCGCGATTTCAGCGAGATCGCCTGGTTGATCGCCGCGATCACCAGGCTGTCGGTTCCAGCGCCGTTCTGATCGAGTACCCGCAGGTTGATGATGCTCGCCCCGGGGGCAATCCCCTTGAAGGTCTTGGTGTAGAAAGGCCCAGTCGAACTGAGACCATCGCCGGCGATCAGGCCGGCAACGTGAGTGCCGTGCCCGTATTGGTCACTGGCGGAGGAATTTCCCGACACGAAGGACTGCTGATAGACGACTCGCGAGAAAGGAAGAATACCTGTGTTGAGATCTGGGTGATTACTGACGCCGCTGTCAATCAACGCCACGCCGACACCCGTGCCGGTATAGCCCGATTCCCAGGCAAACGGTGCGTTCACCGCTACCGCGGCATTGCTCAGCGACGGCGACAAAGGCCGGTCGGAGCTGATGTAGACGACATTCGACTGATTCGAGAGGCTCTGGATGCTATTGCCATCGAGTAGGGCGACTATGCCATTGATCAGCGGCAATTGCCCCAGAATTGTGCCGTCGACGAGGTTTGCGACGTCAACGACTACGCAGTCCACCAGACCGAGCAATCCGCCGCAGTTCGCCTGCGTCCCGGACGCCTGGGCTCCGGGAGGCGTCGTTCCGGGCGCATATTGCACGATGACCTGCACCGGCGTGGACGACGTATAGCCCTGCAGTTCGGGCGAGAGTTTCGAGTTGTTGGCTTGGGCCATCGTCATCGTGGCCGTCGCGATTATCAGCAAAAGCAATAGCTTCTTCATATTCCCCCACTTCAGATGCGCCCACGGGCGCGTAACCTCACCCCAAGTGACTACTATCTGTGCAGGTCCAGGTCCAAAGGCTTGGCAGGATGTGCCTTGTTTATCTATGAGTTAGATGAGGTCGCCGTGAAGCTGAACGGACACTTTGTCCCACGCAAGGGCGGTGGGACAAGTTGTCTCGGTCAGGAGATCAGAGTGCAATCGACCTCCCGGTATATTTTTAGGGGATTCCCCGGTCAATTTTATCGGGGATTCTTGGCCCCCTTATCAAGCTAAGCGATTGATTTGACTCGCCAAAACCATGGTAACCAAGGGGACCGCTTTTGGGCGGACAGGGACCCGCAGATCGTTGAAAATTTAACTACTTATCATGTCGTGGGTTCGCTCCATTGGCGCACGTGCGTTCATCGCAGGCATGGCCCTGACGGCGTGTGTCTGCTTTGTATATGCGTTTTCCCAATGGCACTCGAGCGACCCTGTCAAGTTCGTTTGCTACGTGACTGCGGCGGCTCTGGCGTCGTCACTCAAGGTCGGCCTACCCGGCGTTGAGAGCACACTGTCGGTGAATTTCATATTTACTCTGCTGGGCATTCTGGAACTGAGTCTGCCGGAAACTCTGGTGATCGGACTGGCCTGCACGTTGGCGCAGTTTTATTGGAGGCCGACGCGGCAGTTAAAGCTGGTCCAGCTGGTTTTCAATCTGTCGCAAGTCACGGTTTCTATCGCGGCCGCGTACGGCGCCTACCAGCTGGTCGTCATTTATGTCCTTCACGCTCCTGGGCCGCTTGCACTTCTCGTGGCCGCCATCATTCACTTCGCCTGCAACACGGCGGCGATGTCCACCATTATTGGTCTGACTGAGAATAAGCCGATCGCCAGCGTGTGGGGCGAATTTCACCTCTGGTTGTTGCCGTATTACATGGTGGGAGCGGCGGCGGCGGGGCTGGTCCACTTCCTGAACCGGCACGTCGGGTGGCAATCGTCGCTGCTGATTCTGCCCCCGATTTATCTGCTCTACCGGTCGTATCGTTTATATCTCGGCAAACTGGATGCGGAGAAACAGCACGCCGAGAAAGTCTCCAATCTGCACCTGCGCACGATCGAAGCGCTCGCGCTGGCCATTGAAGCCAAAGACGAAACTACCGGCGAACACCTGCAACGGGTGCGGGTGTACGCCATGGAACTGGCGAAGGAACTGGGCTTGACCGAGGATGAAACCGAAGCGCTGCGGGCGGCGTCGGTGCTGCACGACATCGGCAAGCTGGCCGTGCCCGAGCACATAATTTCGAAGCCGGGAAAACTGACGCCGGAAGAATTCGAGAAGATGAAAATCCATCCCATTGTCGGGGCGGAGATTTTAGAGCAAGTTGATTTTCCGTATCCAGTGGTGCCGATCGTGCGCGCGCACCACGAAAAATGGGATGGCAGCGGGTATCCCAACGGACTGGCCGGAGAAGAGATTCCAATCGGAGCGCGCATTCTGGCGGCGGTCGATTGCCTGGACGCTCTGGCCTCGGACCGGCAGTATCGCAAGGCTCTGCCACTGGACGAGGCCATGGCCAAAGTTGTGGCTGACGCGGGCAAGAGCTTCGATCCAAGAGTGGTGGCGATCCTGCACCGGCGTTACGTTGAACTGGAGAAGCTAGCCAATGAGCAGCCACTGCAGGCTCCGCCAAAGCTGTCGACCGACATTAAAGTCGAGCGCGGACTAGCACCGGCGGCGGGATTCGCCGAGTCGGCCGAACCAGCCGGAAGTACATCCGGCGCGAGCGCAGGCGCAGTGGACTTAATGCCGGCAGCGCGGCAGCAAGGTCAGGAAATCCTTGATCTCAGCCGCCAGACTGGCCCTAGCCTGAGCACTGCAGATATTCTTTCCCTTCTCGCAGTACGCTTGAAACGCCTGGTGCCGCACGACTCGATGGCCGTGTACATACCCAGGAACGGCTCGCTCGCAGCCGAGTTTGTGAGCGGTGAGAACTTCCGCTTGTTTTCTTCGCTGAGGATTCCGGACGGCGAAGGGCTCTCGGGTTGGGTCGCACAAAATCATAAAGCGATCGTGAATGGCAATCCGTCGGTCGAGCCCGGGTATCTGAACGATCCAACGAAGTACAGCACCCTGCGTTCAGCCCTGGCCGTGCCCTTGGAAGGATCTGGAGGAGTGGCAGCGGTGCTGGCGCTGTATCGCGCCGATCAGGATGCGTTCACAGCCGACGACCTGCGCATAGTGGAGGCGATTGGCACGGGTCTGGGAGCCGCCATCGAGAACGCGGGCAAGCAGAAGCGTTCCGCAATCGGCGCAGGCGCGCGACTCTAGATACTACTGTCATCCTGAGCGAAGCGAAGGACTCATGTACTCCCCGGCCAGTTGCACAGATCCTTCGCTTCGCTCAGGATGACAAAGCTGATTTATGTCCCGCAGCAAGAGTGCGTTCAGCTAACAGCAAGCTGGGGTGCAAGCGGATTTCTTCGCTGCCGAAGCTCCAGCAGCGCTTCCTCCCGGCTGACCGACAGACGGTCAAACCACTCGAGGCCGGGAAGCTTCGCGATGGTGTTGTCGATGCGGCGGGCAATCTCAGCCCCTTCCGCGTCACCCATGATGAACGAGAGAATCCAGCTGACTTCGCTATCCGGCTTCACGCCACCACCCACCGGCAGCCAGAAATGCCGGATGACAAAATTGGTGAGCCGCCGGGCGTTCGGCGCCCGCAGCTCGAGACGCGCTTTGTTGTAGTAGAAGGAGAAGTGGCGACGTTCGTCTTTGGCCAGGCGGTGAACAAGTTCCGCGAGGATCGGATTGCGCGTTCGCCGCGCCATCACGCCGTAGCCTTCCAGAGTAGAGAGTTCTGAGATGGCTCCATAGGTCAGGTACGCGCCGTGGAAATGGCGCGAAAAGCGGCACAGGATGGACGATCCAAATTCCTTCAGCCATTCGGTGAACGAACTGGCTCTCTGCACTTCCAACATGCGCGTCGCCGACACGGGAGCTCCCACGGCATCCAGAAACTGGCGGATGGTACGGCCATGGAAAAATTCTTCGTAAGCCCAGCAGCTCAGGAAACTCGTGGTCTGCGAATCTTCGACCGCGCAGGTGTTCAAGATGGCGCGCAGGTAGACGATGGTGTGCGACTCGATGTCGCACATGTAAGTCAGCGCGCGAACCTCGTCGTCGGAGACGGGATACCGCGCGGCCTGCGAAAGATCGAGGTCGCTGATATCGACTTTCTTTGAGTTTCTGACGTATTTTTCCACGTCAAATTGCAGTGTGTCTTCCGTATGGTCGGGCATGGTAGTCGATCCGCGTTCACCCGAAGTACGGCGGAACCGAAGAATCGGATTGCCTTGCTGCCAGCGGCTGCGCGGGCGCCCGCGCTACACAATTCCTCTCCTCATTTACTCCAATTCGAAGCTCACCCACTGCAGGCCGCCATCGCGCTCGACCTGCAGCACGACAGCATCGCCGCTCTTCAGCGCTCCCACCGCGGCGCGGAGCACATCCATAGAATCGATGAAGGTGGTGTTGAGTTGGTGGATGATGTCGCCCGCCTCCAAGCCGGTGTCGGGCAGGATCAGGTCAGCCGCCCGGCCCACCACGACAACTCCAGAGGGAATCCGGAGATCGCCCAGGCGGGAGCGCAGGTCGTCGGTGAGATCGATGGCCAAAACCCCCAGCCGGGGAATCAGGCTGTTTTCGGGATTGACCGCGTCGAGAAGCTCGTCCATGTGATCATGCTGCTCAATCGCCGGGACGTAGAGAGTTTTCCTTTCGTTGCCGCGGAGGACCTCCAGCTTCACGACCTGATCGAGACGGTGCAGGTACAGGGCGGAGGAAAGAGACGGCAGGGTTTCGATGCGCCGGTCATCAGCCGTCAGGATGATGTCCTGAATTTTCAGGCCCGCTGCGGCGGACGGGCCGCCCGGTTTCACGTCGTCCACCACAACGCCCCAACGCTGCGGAAGATGCAGGCCTTCGGCCAGGGTGGGCGTAATCTCCTGCGCCCCGGCGCCAATCTCGACGTGATGAACGTGCCCGTACCGGCGCAGGCTGTGGTAAACGAAATCAACGACCCGCGCCGGAATGGCGAAGCCCAAGCCTTCGCTGCCTCCGCCTTCCGAAAGGATGAACGTGTTAATCCCCAACACGGTGCCGTTCATATCCACCAGCGGGCCTCCGCTGTTTCCGGGATTGATGGGCGCGTCGGTCTGCAGATAGGTGAGCGCCTTGCCGGGATCGGGCTGGCGAGCCAGCGCGCTCACCACGCCCATGGTGACCGAATTCTGCAGACCCTCAGGGCTGCCGATGGCGAACACAAGTTGGCCAACGCGCGGCCGCTGCGGGCTGACGAGGGGAAGCGTGGGCAGATCGGTCTCGTCAATTTTGAGCAGCGCGAGATCGGTTTCCTTGTGCTGGCCGATGAGTTTCGCCTCGAGGATGCGGCGCTTCCCGATCGGTACCTGGCCGGAGTCGCCCATGGGCAGCGGCAGGGCGACGCGAATGCGTTGCGCGCCTTCGACCACGTGGGCGTTCGTCATAATGTAGCCGCTGGAGTCGACGATGACTCCCGAGCCGACGGCATGCTGGCGGACGATGAGAGCAGTCTGGGATCGGTCTCCCTCGCGCTCGTTGAGCGGCCCGTATCCGGTGACGAGAATCTGCACCACCGCGGGCGAAACCCGGGCAGCCAGGCTTTCGAGCGCGCCGTTTAGCTGGACTAGAACGCCGGGCGGCTCAACAGGTTTGGTCTCGGTCGGTCCGGGGCCGGCTTTTTTCTGCGCAGGCTCCTGAGCCGCGGGCTGTTGCGAGGCCTGTGCCCATGCGCCCGACACGGCCGCGCAAAGCAACGTTGCGCAGAGAAACACGGAAACTACGATTGTGAAAGCGAGACTGCGGAGAATCCGGGCTGTAGCCTTCCGGGCCTCGAATGATGTCGCCATGCGAATACCGCTCCTGAGCATTAGATCGAAAAACGTAGTATTAGGACGCCTAATAGAACACTACCACGCGGGTTGTCGCATCGCAGTAAAGGTCGGTCAAGGCGAGCACGGGCCTGCGGAAAGGCTCCGGCGCCCAGGGGGGAACCTAGTTGCTACCGTTAACTAATGGGTTATCAGGCTTTTACGCGGGTGCCTTTCGTGATATAACCGCCCCTGAGCACAAAAAGCGGGCCTGCGCCCCGCCAGGAGCTTGCTTTGACGACGTTGGCCCGATTCGCAGACGAGCAACAGACAACAGGCCAGCCTAGAGGAGGTACCGTGGGCGAAGAAGCACGGACCGGAAAACGGTTCCCGCTGGAATTGCCGATCAAGATACACAAGGGCGAAACTGGCGGAGACGCCAAGGGAATCACCGGGAATCTGAGCGCGGCGGGAGTGTATATCCGCGCCGATTCCTCGATGGAAATTGGTTCGCCCGTGGAATTTGAAATCACGCTGCCCCCCGAAATGACGGGCGGTCAGGAAAATGTGACCATCCAGTGCAAGGGGCGGGTGGTGCGCTCCGACGAAACTGGCGAAGGCGGGGAAGGCCGCGGCGTGGCCTGCGTGATCGACTCCTACGAGTTCGTCAGGAACTCTTAAATCGTTTGGAAGCAGATGTTTTTGAAGCGGATTTTCTGGGAGCGTTGACAACATGCTCAAACTGATATTGGCCGATAACCAGGCAATCTTCCGCGCGGGCATAGCCAAAGTGCTCGCCGTCGAAGATGAGATGCGCATTGTGGCCCAGGCCCAGACGCCTGAGCAGATGTTCATGGCACTCGACAAGTTCCGCGCCGCGGTGCTGGTGGTGGCCGCCGGGTTCCACAACGACTTTGCCGCGATCGTGCTGGCAGCCAACAAGGCGAAGACGCGCGTGATCGTGCTGGCCGATACCGGCGAGAGCGCGCAACGGCACATGTCGAACGGTGCGCATGGAGTGGTCTATCGCAACGTGACCAGCGCGGCGCTGGTCGACTGCGTTAGGAAAGTCGCGCGCGGCGAAACCTGGGTGCAGGATGTCGCCGTGCCCAGCGAACTCACCGAAAACGATATGGTCGGCCTGCGCGTGCGCGACCGCCTGACCGCCAAAGAGCTGCGCATCGTGGCCTTGATTGTTCAGGGTTATAAAAATAAAGAAATCGCCACGCAGCTCGGGACAACCGAGCAGGTCATCAAGAATTATCTGCGCAACGTGTACGACAAGATCGGCGTCTCGGACCGGCTGGAACTGGCGCTGTTCACCATCCACCACCGTATTCTGAACGAGGCCGCGGCGGCGACTACCACGGGCGCTATACCGCAACCACCGGCAGGCGTTGCACAGTAAGCTCTAGCACTGCGAATCAGGCCGCCTGCGGGCGGCCTTTCTTTCTTGCGGTCACCGTGAAGAAGGCTGCAGAATCATCGCGGCGCGAGTTGCATCTATTGCTGCTATGGAATTTCGAACGCTTGGACGCTCTGGTTTGAAGGTGCCGGTATTGAGTTTCGGCACGGGAACATTTGGCGGCGGCACCGAGTTCTTTAAGGCCTGGGGTACGAGCGATGTCGCGGAAGCGACGCGCCTGGTGGACATCTGCCTCGATGCGGGCGTGAATTTATTCGATACCGCGGATGTTTATTCCAACGGACTTTCTGAGACCATTCTCGGGAAGGCGATTGCCGGGCGCCGGGAAAAAGTCCTGATCTCGACCAAGGCGACATTCAAGATGGGGCCCGGGCCGAACGATCTGGGATCATCGCGCCATCATTTGATCCCGGCCTGCGAAGCCAGCCTGCGGCGGCTGGGGACCGACTACATCGACATCTACCATCTGCACGGCTTTGACGCGCTCACGCCGGTAGAAGAAGTTCTGAGCACGCTGAATCATCTGGTGACCAGCGGCAAGGTGCGATACATTGCCTGCTCGAATTTTTCCGGCTGGCACCTGATGAAATCGTTATCCGCCTCGGATCGCTATGGCTGGCCGCGCCACGTTGGCCACCAGGTTTATTACTCGCTGATCGGCCGGGAGTACGAATGGGAACTCATGCCGCTGGGCCTCGATCAGGGAGTGGGAGCGCTGATCTGGAGTCCGCTGGGATGGGGTCGGCTGACTGGCAAGATTCGTCGGGGCCAGCCGTTGCCGGCGCAAAGCCGGTTACACAAAACCGGCGACTTAGGCCCGCAGGTTTCAAACGAACACCTGTACAAAGTAGTGGATGCGCTGGAGGAAGTCGCCAAAGAACGCGGAAAGACAGTTCCGCAGGTCGCGCTGAACTGGCTGCTGCAACGGCCCACGGTTTCAACGGTAATTTTCGGCGCGCGCAATGAAGAACAGTTGCGCCAGAACCTTGATGCCGCGGGATGGAATCTTACTCCAGAGCAGATAGCCAAGCTCGACCGGGCCAGCGATGTGACGCCGATTTATCCCTACTGGCATCAGCGGCAGTTCCTGGAGCGGAATCCATTGCCGATTTCATCCGCCGAAAGGACCGCCGTCTAGCCCCATCGCAGCGCTGTGCGGTCGATTCACCAAGGGCTACAGAGAGCTACGGAGGGAATGATTATGTCGCGCGTGTTCATCACAGGTTCTTCTGATGGGCTGGGTCAAATGGCCGCACGGCTTCTCATCGAGCAAGCGCACGAAGTAGTCCTGCATGCCCGTAACCAGCAGCGAGGGCAGGAAGCGCTGTCGGCCGTTCCTGGGGCGGAGACGGTGGTCATCGGTGATCTGACGAGCATCGCTCAAACCCGCAAAGTGGCGGAAGAAGTAAACGCGCTCGGAGCCTTCGATGCGGTAATCCACAACGCGGGAATTGGGTACAGGGAGCCACGGCGTATTGCGACCGAGGATGGTTTACCACATGTGTTTGCCGTGAATACTCTCGCACCCTACATTCTGACCGCGCTGATCCACCGACCGAAGCGCCTCATCTACCTGAGTTCTGGCCTCCACCAGAGTGGCGATGCCAGCTTGCGGGATCTCACTTGGGAGCAACGCGCGTGGCAAGGCCAGCAGGCTTACTCCGACACCAAGCTGCATGATGTTCTTATGGCGTTCGCAGTGGCACGCCACTGGCCCGACGTTTTCTCGAATGCCCTGGAGCCTGGCTGGGTGGCCACCAAAATGGGCGGCGCGGGAGCGCCCGATAACCTCGACGCCGGCCATCGCACTCAAGTATGGCTTGCAGTGAGCGACGATCCGGCTGCGATGGTCACGGGCGAGTACTTCTATCACATGCGGCTTCGCACCCCAAAACCGGCTGCCCGCGATGTCGAGCGGCAGGAGGCGTTGCTGGCCGCCTGCAAACGCCTCTCCGGAGTAGCTCTGTTCAACTGAGCCACCGGCCCGCAATCGCAGCGTCTTCTTCTACACTTTCTCGCCTACTACTTTAGCCTGCGTGAATAAGTACAGATAATCCGGGCCGCCGGACTTCGAATCCGTGCCCGACATGTTGAAGCCGCCAAAGGGATGTGCACCCACCATCGCGCCCGTGCACTTGCGGTTGATGTACAGGTTGCCGACGTGAAACTCGCGGATGGCGCGGTCGATCTTGTCACGCGACTTGGTATAGATCGCGCCGGTCAGGCCGAACTCAGTGTCATTGGCGATTTCAAGCGCGTGGTCGAAGCCGTGAGCTTTGATGACGGCCAGAACCGGGCCAAAAATTTCCTCCTGCTCCAGCCTCGACTTCGCGGGGATATCGGCAATCACCGTAGGTTGGATGAAGTAACCCTCGCCCATTTCGCTTACGCGTTCGCCGCCGGTAATGAGGCGGCCGTCTTTCTTGCCCTGCTCAATGTATTGGAGAATCGTATTCATCGAACCCTCATTGATCACGGCGCCCATGGCGGCATTTTCGGTGACATCGCCGACATGAATTTTTTCGACGCGGGCTTTGAGCTGTTCGAGAAATTTGTCGTAGACGCGTTCATCGACAATGGCGCGCGAGCAGGCGGAACATTTTTGTCCTTGAAAACCGAAAGCCGCCTGCGCGACCCCTTCGACGGCGGAGTCGATGTCGGCGTCGGCGTCGACGATGATCGCGTCTTTGCCTCCCATTTCCAGGATGGTCCGTTTGATCCAGATCTGGCCCGGAGCCTGCGTGGCCGCGACTTTGTTGATGTGCAGTCCGACTTCGCGCGAGCCGGTGAAGGCGACATAGCGCGTCTTGGGATGAGCTACGACGGCATCGCCGAAGCTGGCTCCCGCACCTGGGCAAAAATTCACCACGCCCTCGGGCAGGCCACATTCCTCAAGCAGATCGACAAACTTCGCGGCAATGGTGGGCGAGTCGCTCGAGGGCTTCAGAATCACCGTGTTGCCGCTGACGATGGAGGCCACCGTCATCCCGGCCATAATCGCGCAGGGGAAATTCCACGGCGGAATCACCGCACCCACGCCCAGCGGAATGTAATGCAGCGTGTCATGCTCGCCGGGCAACTGGATCGGTGTCTGCGCTTTCGAAAACCGCAGCGCCTCGCGGGCGTAGAACTCGCAGAAGTCGATGGTCTCGGAAATGTCGGCGTCGGCCTCGGCCCAGTTCTTGCTGACCTCGAAAACCAGCCACGCCATGAATTCCATCTTGCGCTGGCGCATCAGGTCGGCAACGTGGAACAAAAGTCCGGCGCGCTCTTCGACTGTGGTGCGGCTCCACGATTCGAAGGCTGCGAGCGCGGCCTGCATAGCCGGCTCAACGTGGTCTTTGCCGGCTTTCTGATGGATGCCGACAATTTGCGACGGCTGCGACGGGTTCAACGACTTAATCTTGTCAGTAGTCTTGACCCGCTTGCCGCCGATGATCAGGTCATATTCACGGCCCAACTGGCTGCGCACTTTAGCAATGGCCGAGCGCATCTTGCGCGCATTGTCTTCATTACGGAAATCGAAAAATGGCTCCGTGACAAACGGACCCTGATGCGAGGTCGGATGCAGGCTGGTACGCGGCCGGACGGGGGCTTCGAGGGTCGCCATTAGGAGTGTCCTTTCGAATCTGCGGCGTGGGTGTTTCGGATGTGCTCCAAACATTTTACACCCCGGCCGGGGAGCAAAGCGGACCGCGCGAGCCTTAGCGATTCACAGCAGAGATTGACGGCAGAGATCGACGACAGAGACTGACGGCGGTTTGCCCAACAGAACTGTCGAAACAGCGAACCGTTGAGCCTGAATCGAGCCCCTGGCGAACCTTACTCGGCAGCCCTGCCCGCCAACCCTACTGGGCTTCATTCCATACGTACAAGAAATCGGCATCGCTGGCGGTTGCGACTTGGCGCGCACCCTTGTGAATGGCGCGGTTCAGCGCCGAACGCACTTTTTCCTTACTCTCCGCCAATGCCGCCAAAGGCACCTTAAGCGCAATTCCCCTGGGCAACTGATCGAGATCGGAAAGGATCTGCGTGACCACCTCTTTGTGCTTTCCATTGCGGCCCTGGGGAACATCGACCTGCGCCATGGTTTTGAAGTTCATGGGAGATTTGTTGGCACGCTGGGGCATCCGGGATCTCCTGATTGGATAAGTAACGTTAAACGAACGTAAGCTAATCGTAACATGACGTAACGAGGTCTGCAAGTACAAAATGGTACGCAAAACGACGCATTCGTTGGTCTGACCGCCCCGCGAACGTTTCGGTGCAGTAAGGAGTTCAGCGCGGGCGCTAATTGCGGGTCTGGCTAGCGCTAAGAGCGTGATATTCATGCCCCAAAAGATATGACCCGTACGAAACGGAGCCTGTTAGGGTTTCCATCAGTCAAGGAGTCATTTCCCCATGCGAAAGTTACGAACTCATTTCGAACAGATTCCAGTACAGAAGGTGAAGGACGCGATCGTAGCCAATTCTGCAATGCAGCAGAACGAGTCCGGAACTCGGCGGGGTCGGTGGCCTATCCTGCGTTGCCGTATCTGCCGCAAGTCCGTCCCGGTCGAAACCGCGAAAACGGACGGCGAGGGCCAGGCCGTTCATGAGGAATGCTACTTGCTTCTGCTGAAGCCGGAACCTACCACCTCCCGGACGCGGCCCGCGGGACTCTAGCAGCCTCCTTTTGGATCTGCGGTTGTTTACAGCCCTGCAGCGCCCCGCTTGACGCTGCGCTGTGCGATGCCCCGAGAGTCACGGCATCCGCGGACGTGCATTCTTCCTCTCGCATCCTCTGCAGTTCCGTGACGGCTCAAGCAGCCGTCGAATCGCCGCACCGTTACTCGCCGCATCGTTACTCGCCTCGCTCCATCACTCGCAACCCTGCTCGCCGCGCCGAACCCAGTACGGTAGTGGTGCAATTCAAACTGCACCACTACCCCCAGTACTTCTCGTTCCCTGTCGCTGGAGGCCAGGTGGTAGACTCGAACGTTTTCCCCGAGGCAAACGCTATGAACATGCAACGAGTGGGGGTGGTGGGCGCGGGCACCATGGGCAACGGCATCGCGCATGTGTTCGCGCGCGGCGGATACGACGTGGTGTTGTGCGACGTGGAACAGCGGTTTCTGGTGCACGCGCTCGAAACCATTGGAAAGAATCTCGACCGCGAGGTCGCTAAGAACAAGATCACCGCCGAGGCCAAGAGCGGCGCCATGAGCCGCATCCGCCCGGTCACCGACCGCGGCCAGCTTGCCGATTGCGACTTTGTGATCGAAGCTGCCACCGAAAAATTCGAGATCAAGACGGAAATCTTTCGCGACCTTGACCGCGTGACCCGGCCGGAAATCATTCTGGCGTCGAATACGTCTTCGATTTCCATTACCCGGCTGGCGGCACAAACCAAACGGCCGGAGAAAGTCATCGGCATGCATTTTTTCAACCCAGTGCCGGTGATGAAGCTGGTGGAAGTCATTCGCGGGCTGGCCACGTCGCAGGCGACGTTTTCGGAAACTCGCAACCTGGCTTTCAAGCTGGAAAAAACTCCGGTTGAGGTGAACGACGCGCCCGGCTTCGTTTCCAACCGCGTGCTGATGCCCCTGCTGAACGAAGCCATGTTCGCCGTAATGGAAGGCGTGGCCACACCTGAGGCGGTCGACGAAGTGTTCAAGCTGGGGATGGCGCACCCCATGGGCCCGCTGACGCTGGCCGATTTTATCGGCCTCGACGTTTGCCTCGACATCATGCGCGTGCTGCACTCCGGGCTGGGCGATCCCAAGTACCGGCCGTGCCCGCTGCTCATCAAGATGGTGGATGCAGGCTGGCTGGGGCGCAAGAGCGGCCGCGGATTTTATACGTATTGATGATTGATGATTTGATGACTGTCGATTGCTGATCGAAAAGCCGGCTTCCCCAATGACAACAGATTCGCCAGCGGCGGCCGTGGCAGTCTGAGTCCGGGAGATTCGCGGAACATTTGTGAGCCAACGACCGTATCAGACTTCAGCGTGGTTGCCACCGACGTAGTTCGGGGATAAGCGAAAAAGAGAAGGTTTGAGATAAATGTTTTCTGCGCTCCTTCGCATCGCCCGCACGTGGCTCACCTCCTGCGCTCCGGCGTCTTCTTCGGAGCGGGACAAAAAGAAAAAGACGGAACATAATGCATCGGCGTGAATTCCTATTGGGCTCAATGGGTGCGGGAATTGTCGCTCTTAGAGGCGATGCTCTTGGAGGGACTTGTTTTGCTGAACCCGCGGCGGATCCGATTCGCGCTGCGCTGAAGCAAACTGTCGGTGCGCGCGACCAGGTCGCCGGCATGGTTGCCGTCGTCGTCGACCAAGCCGGCACGCGGATGACTTCTTACGGAAGCTCCGGCGTGCCCAATCTTGCGATGGATGGCGATACGGTTTTTGAGATGATGTCGATCACCAAGGTGCTGACCTCGCTCTTGCTTGCAGACATGGCCACGCGCGGTGAGGTGGCCTTGGATGATCCCGTCGCGAAGTATCTTCCGCCTGCGGTGACGCTCCATGACTATGCGCATGAGCACGACCATGAGCACGACCATGAGAAGACCCGGCCGATTACGCTGGTCGATCTAGCAACCTACACTTCGGGCCTGCCGAACATGCCCGGCAATTTGCCGCCGGACTGGTATGCCCATCCCAATCCGATGGGCGATTACACGGAGGCCAAGCTCTACGAGTTTCTCTCAAGCTATGTGCCGAAATATGAGCCCGGCACACATTATGAATACGCGAATCTCAGCTTCGGCTTGCTTGGCATAGCGCTCGCTCGCCGCGCCGGCAAGAGCTACGAAGAGTTGTTAATCGAGCGAGTTTGCGATCCGCTGGGCCTCCCCCATACTCGCATCACGCTGACCGGAGAGATGCGGCGGCACCTGGTGCAAGGCCACGATCTCGACCTGAAACCAACTCAGCTGTGGGATTGGCCGGCCATGCCGGGAGCGGGCTATGTCCGCTCCACGGCCAGCGATCTCACAATATTTCTCAAAGCGTGCATGGGGCTCGCGCCCACCCCGCTCAGCGCACCCCTGGGTCGACTACTGGCAACGCGAAAAGCCACGCCCCTTGCCGGAACAGACGTGGGGCTGGGCTGGTTCGTCTCGTCATTTGATGGAAAAGAGGATGGAAAAGAGGAAATTGCCTGGAAGTCTGGTCTGTCCGCGGGCTGCAACACTTTTATTGGCTTCTCGACAAACAGACGCCGCGGCGCAGTCCTGCTCTCGAATTTTCTTTGGCAACCCATCGATGCAGGTACGATTAATCTGGGCATAAAGTTGATCAACCCGGATTTTCCCGCAATTGATTTCCATGCGCTTTACGTATGAGTAAGTTTTAATCGGGTGCCAGGGGGGAATCGTCCCAAACCAATCCTGCTCGGAGTGGGGGCTTTGAGCTGGCTCACAAAACTGCTTCACGGAGCAAGTCGCCTAAGACTTTCTTCCCAAGGTATCGGATAACCAAAAAGTAACTCCCGAATCCACAGGGTGGGCGCGTATGCTGCGGTCATGGGTTCGCAGACAATGGGTTCCGAAACATGGGCGTAAGCGTGTCCATGCTGGCTTCGGGCAGCCGCGGCAATTGCGCGGTGGTGGCCAGCGCCCGCACCCGGATTCTGGTCGATGCCGGCATCTCCTGCCGCGAGACTTTCAAGCGCATCAAGACGCTGGGAGAGGATCCGCTGGCACTCTCCGCCATTGTCATTACCCACGAGCATTCCGACCACGTTTATGGCTTAGCAACGCTGGCCAGGAAGCTGCGCATCCCAGTATTTATGACCGGAGCGACCCACCAGGCCTGGGCACGCGCCCTGCGCAATGAAAAAGGTGAACGCCCGCACCTCGACAAGTTCGAACCGTTCGAGTCTGGCCATCGCTTTCAAGTCGGCGACATTGAGGTCAAGCCCTTCACCATTCCTCACGATGCGGCCGATCCGGTCGGTTTTACCTTTCGCGCCGAGGGCATCAAGGTCGGAGTAGCCACCGACCTGGGCTATTTGCCGGCGAGCGTACGCGATCACCTCCGCGGCTGCGATGTGCTGATAATGGAGTCGAACCACGACCTGGAGATGCTGCGGGTGGGGCCGTATCCGTGGTCGGTGAAGCAGCGGGTCATGAGCCGCGTAGGCCATCTTTCGAACGGGGCACTCGCCGATTTCCTGACCAACGACTATGATAATAGTGCAACGTTTGTCGTGCTGGCGCATCTCTCAGAGCAGAACAACCATCCGGAAATAGCCCGGAGAGAGGCTGAGAAAGCGCTGGCCACGCGCGGCGGACTGTTTCACAACCGCGTGCTGCTGGCGCCGCAGACTGAGGCGCTGCCGCCGATTCGCCTGTAGGCGAGGCGGCTATCAGAGATGGGCTCCAGCGGTTCGTTCTTTACTCTTTGCTTGATTCTTTACTTTTTACTCCCATGAGTCAGCAGTGCATGGATCCAATCGTGGGCAAGATTCTGGCGGGCTGGCGATACGACATTTCCAGCCTGGCGCCGGAGATGCGCGGCGACTACGAAGCCCACTTCGCGGCCTGTGAACGCTGCCGCAGTCGCCAGCAAATTCATCGCATCATCGATGTCGGACTGATCGCGCTGGCCTCGGTTTCCGCAGGCATTTTCCTGCTGGCCTTTGGCGTGATCTGGCACCTCGGGCCGCGGCATGCGTTCTGGCTGGAAATCGCGGCCCTGGCGGGATTCGGCCTTTCCGCCCTGATCTGGCTAGGTGTGGCCGTGGCCACCCCCGCTCCGGTTACGGTTCTCGACGCCGCGAAACAAGGCGCACGGCGCGTCCATGACCGGCTGCCCGAGGAAATCCGGCAGCGGCTCCCCGAAGACCTCCGCATCAAAATTACCGGAACATAAACGCATGCGCAGAATTTTGCCCAGGATCGCGATGGTGCTGCTGTTCACCCTGGCGGCTGGATTTCCCGCCACGCAAGGGCTGACCTCTGCTGCGATGCCCCCAGCGCATCCCGCCGGATGTCACGCCCACGGGCCCACGACTCCATTTCCGGCTCCCACCAGCTACCAGTGCTGCATGAGCGGTCATGACGCTGCGATTCCGAATGCCTCATTTTCTCTGCGTCCGAGTTCAGCTCATTCGACGGCTGCGGAATTTTGCCCTGCGCCTGCTGGCCAGCGGCCTCGCCTGGACTTCGCGCCGCGCCTCTATTCGGCACTGCTAGTCGTTCCTTCCGATAGTCCGCCAGTCGCCGCTCCGCTGCGAATCTAACAATATCTTCATTTTCGCGACTTCCCTCCTCTCTCCCTGTCTCCAGGCGTGCCTGCGCACGCCCAGGGACATATCAATTCCGGAACTCTTGCAACGACGAGGTCTCTCGTGAGAAGGACGCTGTTTCCTTCATTATTTCTCCTGGCGCTGATCTTGACGCCAGCGCTCGCGTCGGCCCAGGACGTTAGTCCTGCCGCTCCGTCTCCAGCGCACGCCGACAAAGAAGCAGCACCACAGCAGGACACATCCATGGCTGGCATGAACATGGATATGCACGTGCCCATGGATATGGATCAGCAGAACGGGTTGCAACTGCCTTCGCCTCATGAAGGTTCAGGAACGGCGTGGCAACCGGCGTCGGTGTCAGCACCCGAATGGATGTGGATGGGCGGCGGCTGGATGCTGATGGCCCACGGCGTCATCTTCATCGATTACAACCAGCAAGGCGGCCCGCGCGGTGAAGGTAAGGCGGAGTCGGTCAACTGGGGCATGCTGATGGAGCAGCACAAGCTGGGCAAGGGCACGATCCTGTTCCGGCAGATGTTTTCCGCCGAGTCGCTCACCTCGCCGCATCCCGGATTTCCTGAGCTTTTTCAGACGGGGGAAACTTATCATGGCCAGCAGTTGGTCGATCATCAACACCCGCACAATGTGTTTGCGGAATTGTCGTTGTTCTACACCGTGCCGCTGACAAAAGAACTTTCATGGGAGTTTTACGGTGGCCCGTCGGCGGAGCCGGCCCTGGGGCCGGTCACTTACATTCATCGTGCTTCGGCTGCGGAACTGCCTCTGGCTCCTTTGGGACATCATCTGCAGGATTCCACCCACACCAGCTTTGGCGTGGTCACAACGGGATTCGTGATTGACCGCGTCAAGCTGGAAGCTTCCGCCTTCAATGGGCACGAGCCCAACGAGGAGCGCTGGAGCATCCAGCTGGCGGCGCTCGACTCCTGGTCAGCCCGCGCTTTGGTGGCGCCGGCGCGCAACTGGGCGGCGCAGTACAGCATTGGCCGCCTGGAGCACCCGGAGGCCCTGGAACCGGGCGACCAACTGCGGCAGACTGCGTCGGTCGAATACAACCGGCCGCTGACTGCTGGGAGTTGGGCGACGACCTTGGTCTGGGGGCGCGTGCACAAGTTCGCGACCGATACCAACGTGCGTGCTACGAATCTGAACAGCTATCTCCTGGAATCGACGCTGAACTTCCATCGGCGAAACTATGCCTTCTCGCGGCTGGAGCTGGTCGACAAAGATGAACTGTTTCCCGAAGCGGCGGTACATCCTGCCTACCGGATCGGAGCGTATACGTTTGGCGGCACGCGGGACTTGATGCAGCGCGATATAAGTCAGGATCGTTCGTGGCAACTGGGGCTCGGTGCGGATGTGACGATTTACTCCAAGCCGGCCGTGCTCGATGCGAGCTATGGAAACTATCCCGTGTCGTTCCAGATATTCCTGCGGCTGCGGCCCGGACGGACAGACCAGCAACCTTCTCACTGAGCCCCGAAAAACAGTTTTCCTCAGCGCGATTCCGCGTACAATTTTTTAGTAGCCCTTTGCATTTCGCGTGAAAACGTCACTTCGATGATCAAGGCCCTGAAGACACTGCGGGCGGTGCAGTGGTCGATGTTGGCCAGCATCTTCCTGTACGGAATCGCAGGAGAAATTGTGGGCCCGGTCGCGCGCGGGGCAGACCCAGCCTTGAGCTACGTCTTCAGCACTCTGGCGGTCGGCATTGTAGGAACGATTTTCGTGGTGCGCCGCACCCTGGTCCTGCGAGCCGCCGCCAATCTGGCCGCACATCCCGACGACAGCCTGAGTCTCCATCAATGGCAAACCGGATACGTGGCCACC